>Ga0209066_10002572_pt1 | contig 21826 bp, 15 predicted proteins | sample All_14_2_FD_187198 | JGI IMG/M metagenome (GOLD analysis project Ga0209066, IMG submission 187198) | Freshwater microbial communities in response to fracking from Pennsylvania, USA - Allegheny Zone_MetaG_DW_15 (SPAdes) (version 2) ... | reverse complement strand
GGCCGAGGTGAGCCCCAGCAGGCGCTTGCCCGAACGCACGAACAGCTCTACGCCCAGCTCTTCCTCCAGCTCGCGCACCTGTCGGCTCACGCCAGGTTGTGAGGTGTGCAAGACCAAGGCCACCTCGGTCAGATTGAATCCGCAGCGCGCTGCCTCCCGGACCGAGCGCAGTTGTTGAAAGTTCATGTTTTCCCTGAGAAGAGCGTCTGCCCGGATGCTGAATGCCCATGAGCTCGCTTACAGGCCCATCATCTCTTGCCCCGGGCCTTTGAAGGTCAAACCGCCGCCAGCGCCTGCTCCAGATCGGCGATCAGGTCGTCGATGTGCTCGATGCCGATCGACAGGCGAACCATCTCGGGGCTCACGCCGGCCTTCTTCATTTCGTCGGGATTGAGCTGGCGGTGCGTGGTGGTGGCCGGGTGGCAGGCGAGCGACTTGGCGTCGCCGATGTTCACCAGGCGCGTGAACAGCATCAGTGCGTCCTGGAACCGCGCGCCGGCTGCGATCGCATCGCTGGACTTCAGGCCGAAGCTGATGATGCCGGACGCCTTGCCGCCCATGTATTTCTGCACCAGCGCGTGGTCTTTGTGGTCTGGCAACCCGGCGTAGTTCACCCAGTCCACCTTGGGGTGGTTCTGCAGGTGCGTGGCGACCTTCACCGCGTTGTCGCAGATGCGGTCCATGCGCAAGGCCAGGGTCTCGATGCCCTGCAGGATCTGGAACGCGTTCATGGGCGAGAGCGCCGCGCCCATGTTGCGCAACGGCACCACGCGGGCGCGACCGATGTAGGCGGCCGCGCCCAGCGCTTCGGTGTAGACCACACCGTGGTAGCTCACGTCGGGTTCGTTCAGGCGCTTGAAGCGCGCCTTGTGCTCGGCCCAGGGGAACTTGCCGCTGTCGACGATGGCGCCGCCGATGGTGGTGCCGTGGCCGCCGAGGTATTTGGTCAGCGAGTGCACCACGATGTCGGCGCCGTGCTCGAACGGCCGGCACAGGTAGGGGCTGGACACCGTGTTGTCCACGATCAGCGGCACGCCGGCCGCGTGGGCCACGGTGGCCAGCGCGCCGATGTCGGTCACGTTGCCCAGCGGGTTGCCCACCGATTCGCAGTAGATCGCCTTGGTGCGCTCGTCGATCAGCGCCGCAAACGCAGCCGGGTCGCGCGGGTCGGCGAAGCGCACCGTGATGCCCTGCTGCGGGAAGGTGTGGGCGAACAGGTTGTAGGTGCCACCGTACAGCGTGGAGGCCGAGACGATGTTGTCGCCGGTCTCGGCGATGGTCTGGATGGCCGCCGTGATGGCGGCCATGCCCGAGGCCATGGCGAGCGCGCCCACGCCGCCTTCGAGCGCCGCCAGGCGCGCTTCGAGCACGCCGTTGGTCGGGTTCATGATGCGGCTGTAGATGTTGTCGGCGACCTTGAGGTCGAACAGGTCGGCACCGTGCTGCGTGTCGTCGAACGCATAGGCCACGGTCTGGTAGATCGGCACCGCCACCGCCTTGGTGGTGGGGTCGGGGGTGTAGCCGGCATGGACGGAACGGGTTTCGAATTTCCATGAATCAGACATCGGTTCTCCTTGTGGTTCAGAAATGCTTGTTCTAGGGGCCCTGCTCGCGCACGGCGATCAGGTTGACATGGGGGCTCCTGGCACCCTCCTGAACGATGGCGTTTTGGAGATCGTTGCCCAGAAACCTCCGCGTCAGATCTTTGCAATCGACACTTCGGTGGACTTGACCAGCGCCACGACGTCGGAACCCACCTTGAGTTCGAGCGCGTCGACTGAGCGGGTGGTGATGACCGAGGTCACGATGCCCCAGGGGGTCTCGACGTCGATCTCGGAGACAACATCGCCGCGGATGATTTCGCGCACCTTGCCTTTGAACTGGTTGCGCACGTTGATGGCTTGAATGGACATGGTTACTCCTGAGAAGAAAGTTGAAATGAAAAGATCAGATCGGTGCGAACAGGGCGTAGAGCCCCAGCACCACGAGCACCGCCGCGACCACGAGATTCGCCCAGCGTTCGAAGGGCGTGATGCCTTCGCCGCGCAAGGGTGACTCCGTGATGTCCGGGTATTCGGGTGGCAGCGGATCAGGGTCCTGGCGGTTCATGGCGGTCAGGATCACGTGCTGTACTGCACCTGCGCGAAGGGCACCGGCGCGAACACCGGTAACACCGGCCAGCGCAGGCCCTCGTGCAGCAAGATGGACACCGCATCGTCCAGACGGGCCCGGATTTCCTCACCCACGGCGTATTCACCCGCTTCGTCCTTGGGAATCTGGCTGTCCGACGCGTACAGGCCCGGCAGGATGTGTTTGGCCCCGAGCGACTGCAGCACGGGCCGCAGCGCGTAGTCCAGTGCCAGCATGTGGTGCGGACTGCCGCCGGTGGCGATGGGCAGCACCACCTTGCCTTTGAGCGCCGTCTGCGGCAGCAGGTCCAGAAAGACCTTGAGCACGCCGCTGTAAGCCGCCTTGTAGACCGGCGTGGCCACCACCAGGGCGCGGGCGTTGGCCACCTGTTCGATGGCGCGCACCACGCTTGGGTTTCCCCAGTCGGCCAGCAGCAGCGCCTGCGGCGACAGGTCGCGAATCTGCAGGCGCTCGACCCGCAAGCGGCGGTCGTCCACCTGGTCGTGCAGGCGGCGGGCCACCTCGCTCAGCAAGGTAGACGAACGCGAATGCTCGGACGGACTGCCGGCGATCAGAAGAACAGACATAAGAAACCTCCCTGGAACCCACCCGATGTGTGACAGCGGTGAAGACTTATTTTTTGGTGTAGATCTGGTCGAAGCTGCCGCCGTCGGCGAAGTGCACCTTGGCCGCCTGTTCCCAGCCGCCAAAGGCCTCCTCGATCTTGAACAGGTTGAGCTTGGGCAGCTGCCTGGCGTACTTGGCCTGGGCCTTGGCCGAGATCGGGCGGTAGAAGTTCTTGCCGATGATGTCCTGCGCCTCTTCGGTGTACAGGTACTCCAGATAGGCCTGCGCCACGGCGCGCGTGCCCTTCTTGTCCACGTTTTTGTCCACCACGGTCACGGCCGGCTCCGCCAGGATGGAGAGCGAGGGGTAGACAAAGTCCACCTTGTTGCCGAACTCCTTCTCCAGCAGGTAGGCCTCGTTCTCCCAGCTGATGAACACATCGCCCTGAGCGCGCTGGGCGAAGGTGATGGACGAGCCGCGCGCGCCCGAGTCGAGCACGGGCACGTTGGCGTAGAGCTTGGCCACAAACTCCTTGGCCTTGGCATCACCGCCGTACTTGCGCTTGGCGAATTCCCAAGCGGCCAGGTAGTTCCAGCGCGCGCCGCCTGAGGTCTTGGGGTTGGGGGTGATGACCTTCACGTCGGGACGGATCAGGTCGTCCCAGTCCTTGATGTGCTTAGGGTTGCCCGCGCGGGTCACCAGCACGATGGTGGAGGTGTAGGGTGAGCTGTTATGCGGCAGGCGCTTTTGCCAGTCCTTGGGTATCCAGCCGCCGTTGTTGTGCAGCGCGTCGGTGTCGCCAGCCAGGGCCAGCGTGGCGACGTCGGCGTCCAGGCCGTCGATGATGGAGCGGGCCTGCTTGCCCGAGCCGCCGTGGCTTTGCTTGATGGTCACCTCCTGGCCGGTCCTGGCTTTCCAGTGCTTGATGAAGGCCGCGTTGTACTCGACGTAGAGCTCGCGCGTCGGGTCGTAGGACACGTTGAGCAGGGTGACCGGGGCGGGTTGCGCAAAGGCCGGCAAGGCGGCAGCGGCCAGGGTGCCGGCGATCAGGGTGGTAGTGAAGCTGCGGCGGGTTTTCATGGGTTTTCTCCGTGGATCAAATGACTACGAAGGCAATCATGAAACATCAGCCAATAGACAGGAACGAATAAGTTCTCAGTTGGTTATAAGGAAAACAACTAAGGGGCTTAGTAGTCATCTATGGGCTTCCCCCAGTTTCCCGGACACATCCAAAGACATGATGTGTTCAAGCAACCGTACCTCTAGTTTTGAAAAGTCCGGAATTCGGGGGAGACGTCAAGGAGATAGGCATGACAAGAACCTGAAGGTGCTGCACGGATTGCGGTAGTTGTCCGGTCAAGGCTGAGGCCGTGTGGAAACTCACAAAGAATTCGCGCGACATGGGCGCAGCTCGCAGCCTCGATGTATTCGAACCGCGACTTGATGGTTTTCGGATAGACCAAGTCTGCGAACCGTCAGGTTGATCCAAGAGCGCTCTCAAGGCTTTAGATCGGGCCGACCAACCGCAAAGGGCGCTTATGCGCACCAACAACTACATTGCTTTCTTGGTTCGTTCAAAGCCAAGGATGCTGAGGACGCGTTTGAAGTTGTACGCCAACACGTTCAGGCTCATCTCGGTTGACACGTTCTGGATGCCTCGGGTCAGGAAGTGCGTTGAACCCATCCAGTGCTTGATCATCCCAAAGATGCGTCTACACCCCGCGCGGTGCACCGCGCAGGTGATGAAGAACCTGATCCCCACGCCAAAGAAGACCAGAGCGTATTTGTCACGCAAACAAACGGGGGGAGTCCCTCTCAGCAGTCAAGACTTCAGGGCGTCCCGACTCTCAATAGACACCCACCGCATTGAGGTACCAGCCCTTGAAGCGGTAGTCAGTGTGGCGCAAGTCGTCACTGAAACTGGTGAAGTTGTAGCCCACCCCCAGGCGGAAATAGGGGGTGATCTGTTTGTCCACACCCACCAGCCAGCCCGACTGCGTGTTCTTGTCCTGCACCGTCTTCAGCCAGCGGTGTTCGACCAGGGCGTCCCAGGACTGGAGCATGTGCATGCGCACCTGGCCGGCGGCGAAGTGGCGGGTGTTCTTGTACCAGGCGCCGGTGTTGCGGCCTTCGCGCAACTCGCCTTGGCGGTAGGCGTATTTGCCGCCCACCTCCCACAGCGGGTTGATGCGGTAGAGCAGCTCGTTGGCGAAAATGTGCGCGCGCTGGTCCACCTCGTTGTTGGCCACACCCGAGGTGGGCGACACCTGCGTCAGCGCGCCCAGGTCGTACACGTAGGTGTATTTACCCAGCCAGGCCCAGCGGTTGTTGCCCGCGGGGCGGTAGGCCAGCCCGAAGTTGGCTTCGGTGAAGCGCGCTTCGTCCGCGTTGGAGAGCTTGTCCTGGGTCAGCGCGGTCCTGAGGCGGACCGCGGTGCGCCAGTCTTCGCTGAACTTGTGCTTCAGGCCCATGCTGAGCAGGTACTGGTCGCGCGACTGTTTGCCCCGGTCGCGCCGGACCTCCAAGCGCGGGGTGAAGCTGGTGCGGTTGTCGTTGTAGCTGACGAGCACGGTGCTGCTGCGGCGCGTGGTTTCGCCACCCGCGGCGTGCTCGATCCGGCTCTGCGCATGGCGAAAGCCCAGCTGCCAGTGGCGCGCGACGTTGTAGTCCAAGCCCAGGTTCTGGCCCCGCCCGTCTTCATCGGGCCGGTGGCTCAGCTGCGCTTCCTGGAACAGACTCAGGCCACCGCCCGCGTTCCAACGCTGCCCCACCGAGAATGTGCGACCAGCCCCGTCCTCCAGGAACTCGCTGCCGAAGATGTCGCCGGGCTGGTGGGCGTACGTGTAGCGCGAGTACAGGTTGTAGTCGGGCGTGAGGTAGTAGCTGCCTTCGAGCTTTCCGGCCAGCCCCAGCGTGCCGGTGGAGACCTCGCCGGTGGCGGAGGAGCGTTCGCCAAAGCGCCGGGTCGCCCCCACGCCGTAGCGGTCGTTCTTCAGCCCTTCGTCGCTTTGCAGCGTGCTTTGCACAAAGCCGTACACCTCGGTGCGGCCGCTGAGCTTGCGCTTGTAGCGCAGACCCGCGTAGGTCGCGGTGCCCACGCCAGCGCCAGTGCTGTCGGCCAGCGCATCGGGGTCTATGAACTCGCCGCTAGCCTCGGCGCTGCGAACCTGGCGCACCTCCAGCCCCAGGCTCTGTTTGTCGTCCAGATACCAGTTGCTCACCAGCTGCACCTGGTCGATGCGGTTCTCCCCCTCGACTTCGCGGCGGCTCAGGCGCGCCCCGACGTCCAGATCGGTGCCCACCTCGGCCATCGTCTCGACCCCGGACTCGCGGCTGCGCAGCCCCCCGGTTTCGGCCCGCGCCGTGGAGTAACCGGCTTCGCGGTCCTTGTACCAGACGCCGGCGCTCACGTTCTCCTGCGTCCAGCCCAGCTCGTTGAGGTTGATCCTTGCCTCGACCCCCACGGCCTGGCCGGAGCGCGGTTCGGTCGCCACCTCGGCGGTGCGGTCGGTGTAGGTCAGGCCGCCGTTGTCGGAAAAGTGCGCGCTGGCCTGAGTCGATTCGCTTTGCGCGACCTCCGCCTTGAGGTAGGTGCCGCGCCCGGCGCGCAAGGTGAGGTCCGCCCCGCGGAGCTGGTAGTCGTCACCGGCGCGCTCTTCCGTCACGTAGGTGCCCCCCACGGCCACGTGGTCCCCGGCCCAGACCTGACCCCGCCCGCCAGCCACCAGGTTCTCCGTGCCCTCGGGCACGTACTCGTAGTCCACCAGCAGGTGGTTTTCATAGTCGCCGTCGGCGCTCAGGCGCACGATGCCGAAGCCGCTGTCGAGCTCGCTGCGCCCCAGCGGGCGGCTCAGGATGATGCGACCCTGGATGTAGTCGATCTCGTAGTCGGTGCCGAATACCAAGCGGCCGCGCTGTACGACCTGGCCGGTGACGGTGTCGCGCACTTCGATGCGCAGCTGCTCGGAGCCGCGCAGGATGTCGGTGTGCTTGAGGTAGTACAGGCTACCCCCGGTGCCCAGCAGGTCGCTGTAGCCCTTGGCCGTCTGGGACTCGGAGGCGAAAACGCTGAGCTGCGACCTGGGGTCGTCGTACGGCGTGGTCTCGTTGCTGCGCCACTTGAGCGCGCCGCCGTAGAGGGTGCGGTTGTACTGGTTGAACTCGCCGCCGCTGATGCCGGTGTTGAAGTTGCCCCACACCGCCTGGTTCTTGTCCCAGTCCAGGCGCAGGTAGAGCTTGCCCGCGCTGTCGGCATCGCGGTAGCTGGTGGAGTCGTCGCCATACACCGAGTAATACTGATCGGGGTCGAGGCGGCGGAAGATGTCCTGCGGTGTGGACTTGAAGAAGTGGTGGAACAGGTTGTTGAGTTCCTGGTCTTCGGTGTCGGCCTGCGCCGTGAAGAGGTACTTGCCCTGTATCTTGCCCTTGAGGTAGAAGGCCAGGCGCCCTTCCTTGAGCAGTTCCTGATCGAAGCCATCTTCCGCGGCCGCGGGCACGATGTTGCCCGTGACCTGGGACTTGGAGAGGTAGAAGTCGGCCATGCCGACCATGAAGAAGTACTCGCCACTGATGTTCACGTCGAGCTGGCGCGTGAAGACCGGCTGACCCGGCAGGCCGCTGACGTCGATCTTCAGCGCATGCGCTCCGACGGGGAGCAGAAACTCGGAAACGAAGCGCTGGTTGACGTCGATGGCCGCGCTCTTGCCGTTGATCCGGATGCTGGCCTGGTCGGGCATGTCCTGGCCGAAGATGCGCACGATCGAGCCCGACAACGGGATGTTCTGCTTCACCAGGCCATTGACCAGCTGCGCCTCGCGCGCCAGGCGCTGGTCCAGCGTGAAGCCATCGGCCAGTTCGTTGCTCTGGCTGATCAGCTGCTCCTTGGCGCTGCGCCATTCTTCCTCGGTGTACAGGCGCACCCTGCGCGCCTGGGTTTCGTCGGCCTGCCCGCCATGACCGTAGGCCCGCACCAGGTAGACCAGGGTGTCACCCGGGCGCAGCCGGTGGCCCGCGGGCAACTGACCGTCCCACTGGACCACCCCTTCGCCGCTCACGGGCACGGGCAGCCGCACCAGCGGCTTGACCAGATCGGTGTCGCGCCCGCTGTAGATGAGCAACTCCATGCGTTCGATGAAGCTGGCGTAGTTGTTGCTGATGTTGAAGCTCAACCCTTCGACCAGCCGGTCATCGCGCAGCCCTGCGATGCCCTGGGCCGAGACGTTCATTTGCGGACTGAGGTTGGCCGGGTCTTCGGTCGCCCAGACCCGGCCTCCGCCGGGCAAGGACAGAACCTGCCCGGGCCTGACCACCGGCTTGGCCGTGGTGGTTGCGGCCGCGTCCTGCGGCTGACCCGCCTCGGGCGCCCCGGCCGTCTGCGCCAGGGGCGCACGCTCCACCGCCTGGGCACTCGCGGCGAGCGGTGTCAACGCAAAGAGTGCGCCCAGCGGAACCAGGGCAATGCCACGGAGCCAGCCCGTGCCCGCACTCGCTGGGCGGCGTGCGCACAGCAGATGTTCGATGTGATTGGTATGGGTGTTCATCATGCGGTCATCCGTACTGGGGTCTGCGGGTTTCGGCGCCATCACTTGGCTGCGGGGGCCGCGGCAGGCGTCTGCCTGCCGAACCCGACGCCAAAGTCGAAGCGCACCATCAGGCCACCCGTGAGGCGGCGCACCAGGGGATTCGCCGTGATCACCCGGGCGCCCGGCGGCAGACTGACCGGATCGACCTTGAGCACGAAGTTGCGCCCGTGGGCGCGTGCCCCGGTATCAATGCCTTCCAGGTGGAAGCGTCCGTAGCTGTCGGTCTGAACCACCAGGCCTTCGGGGCTGGCCAGACGCACCCCGGGAATGCCCAGCTCGGAAACCCCGTGATTGGTGATGACGTAGTCGACACGGTGCTTGCCCTCCAGCGGCGTGACCGTGCGCTGCACGCGCAAGTCCTGGTGGTTCAGGCCGGCGGCCACGTCGCCCGCGTGTTCGAAGCGCACTTCACCACTGGGCTTCATGACCAGCCGGGTCCCGTCCCCGCTGGTGATCACGCTGTCGCCGCTGAACACCGGTTCCGTCACCAACTGGCTGATCACCACCCGGGGCAGGGGCACCGTCTCGTCGTCGCCCTCGCGCCCGCGGACCGTGCCGATGCGGATGCCGTGCAACAGCGGCGCGTTCGCGTCCGGTTCGGGCTGCGCGCCCTGCCCGCGGTCCACCGTGGTGGAGCCGGCCACGTACACCGCCGGATCGATGCCGCCCTGGATGCGCACGTCCTGCGCGTCGGCGCTGTCCTGCCAGCCATCGCCGTCCTGGTCGATGAACACCTTGCCGATGATGGAGGTCTCATCGGCATCGGCGTCAGCGATCACCACCACCACGGCCTTGGCCGTGTTGCCGACCTTCCCGCCCTCGTTGAACGAGTCGGCCGTGCTGCCGGCCTTCCCGACCACGAGGAACGGATCGGCCGTGTTGACGGCCTCGCCCCGGCGCGCGTTGGCGCCCACCCGCATCAGGTAGCTGATGTACGCCCGGCCGTTGCCCGCCAGGTCGATCTGGCCCAGTGTGATCGGGCCGATCCCGTCGACCGAACCGCGCGTGTCCTCGTCCTGGAAGCGCACGCTGCCCGGCACCAGGCTGAAGCCCGGCGGCGGCGTGTCCACGATCTGCAGTCCGTCCACCTCGCCGTCGTTCTCCGTGAGGTTGTCCACCTGCAAGGTGTAGGACACGAAGTCGCCCACGCGGACCTGCTTCGTCTGCGCGGTCTTGATCACCCGGACCCGCACCTGGCACTGCTTGACCTTCACCACGATCCGGGCGCTGTCGCAGTTGTTCGACACGCTGCGCTGGCAGATCCGGTACCCGATGACGTAGGTGCCGCCCGGCGTGCCGCCCGGCACAGTCACATCCCCCGTGGCCGTGTTGAGTTCGGGAACGGGCTTGCCCGGGTTGGCGGGTTTGGCCGCAGAGGTCACTGTGCCCAGAAAGTCGGCCGCGCGGATGGGGCGGCCGTCCTGGGTGTCGTTCTTGTAAGCGTTGCCCACCACCACGTCCGATTTGGCGCATATGGCCTCACCGAAGTCATCGTCCTTCGCCTGCACCACGGCGGCGATGACCTGCGTCGTCAAGGTGACGCGGCACGATGCCTCCTGGCTGCCCGCAGCACACATGTTGTCCGTGACCGTGGCCACGTTCACGACCCGGCGTGCCCGGACGTCGGCCGCCGTGACCCGATAGGTGCCCTGGAGCACACAGGTCTGGCCCGGCAGCACGCTGGCACAGACCACATTGCCCGGATTGATCAACACATCGCTGATCACCACGTCGGTGAGGGGCACAAAGCCCGTGTTGCTCACGGTGACGCGGTAAGTCAGGGTGTCGTTCAGCGACACCTGGCCGTTGCCGTCCTCATCCGCACTGCTCACCAACTGCATCTCCAGGCTCTGGCTCGGGGTCGCGCTGACCGTGAACACGAAATTGCGGCTCGACTCCTGGCTGTTGGCGTCGGTGGCAGTCACGGTGATGTTGAAGACACCCACCTGCGTGGCGGTGCCCGACAGCAACCCGGCGGCGCTCAGGCCAAGGCCGGAAGGCAACGCGCCCGAGGTCAGCGCGAAGCTGTAGGGCGCCACACCGCCGGTGGCGGTGATGAGCTGGCTGTAGGCCTCACCGGCCACCGGCTCGGGCAGCGTAGAGGGCGCCATCACGATGGTCGGTGCGGCCACCTCCACCACGTAGTTCTGGGCGATCGCGAACGGCGACCCCACGCCGGTCAGCAGGCTGTCGGTCGCCGTGACCGTGATCGGAAAACTCCCCGGCGCGGTCGGTGTGCCCGACAGCGTGCTGCCGCTGAAGCTCAGCCCCGTCGGCAGGGCGCCGGTCAGCACGTAGGCGTGCGGACCCGGGCTGCCGCTGGTGGTGAAGCTCTGCGCGTAGGCATTGCCGTAGGGAGCCGTCAGCGTGCCAGCAGCCGGGGTCATGGTCAGCGTGGGTGCGCCGATGACCAGGGTGTAGGCGCGGCTGCCGACCTGGCTGAAGTTGTCGGTCGTGGTGACCGTGAAGTTGAAGCTGCCGACCTCGGTCGCCGTGCCCGTGAGCGCACCACCGCTGCCCAGGCTGAGGCCCGCGGGCAGGCTGCCGCTGGAGAGGGCGAAGCTATAGGGCGCAATGCCCCCGCTGGCCGTGAGCGTCTGGCTGTAGGCCACACCAGGGGAAGGGTTCGGCAGCGTCGCCGGGTTGACCACGACGGTCGGCGCGGCCACCTCGATGGTGTAGTTCTGCGTGATCGAGAACGGCGCGCCGGTACCCGTCAGGCCGGCATCCACCATCGTGACGGCGATGTTGAAGCTGCCCAGCTGCGTCGGCGTGCCCGATATCGTGTTGCCGCTGATCGTCAGGCCGGTCGGCAGCGCGCCGACCATCACCCGGTTGTATGGACCCGGGCTGCCAGTGGTAACGAAGGTCTGGCTGAAGGGCACGCCATAAGGCGCGTTGAGGGTGCCCGGGGGCGGCGTCATGGTCAGCGTTGGCGCACCCACCACCAGGGTGTAGGCACGGCTGCCGGTTTGACCATTCGCATCGGTCGCGGTCACGGTGATCGGGAAGCTGCCAGCCTCGGTCGGCGTGCCACTCAGCGCCCCCCCCGCGGCCAGGGTCAGGCCGGTGGGCAGACTGCCGGCGCTCACGGAGAAACCGTAGGCGGCCACGCCACCGCTCGCGGTGAGCGTCTGGCTGTAGGCCGTGCCGGCAATGGCGCCCGGCAGGGTCGCCGGACTCACCACGATGGCCGCTGCTGCCACCGTCAGCGTGTAGTTCTGCGCGATCGAAAACGGTGAGCCGGTGCCGGTGGAGCCGGTGTCGGTGGCCGTGATGGTGAAGTTGGTGCTGCCCGGCACCGTGGGTGTGCCAGAGACGGTATTGCCCGAGAAGGTCACCCCAGCCGGCAGGGGTCCCCCCGTCAATGCATAGCTGTACGGACCGGTGCCGCCACTGGCCGTGAAGTTCTGGCTGTAGGGCGCGGCATAGGGCGTGTTGAAGGTGGTGCCGGTCGGGGTCAGCGCCAGACCCGGCGCAGCCACGCTCAGTACAAAGGCCTGGCCAACGGTGTAGGGGCCATTGCCGGTGCTGCTGTCGGTGGCGAAGGCGTTGAGCGTGAAGCTGCCGGCCTGGGTCGGGGTGCCGGACACGGTGACGCTGTTGGCCGTGGTGCCGGTGATCGACAGACCCGCGGGCAGGTTGGTCACCTGGAAACCGCTCCAGGGCTGCGCGCCCCCGTTCCAGGTGAAGGTCTGGGTGTACGGGGCGCCGACGGTGGCCGCGAAACCGCCGCTGGGGGTGATGGTGATGATCGGGTCGTTCACCGTGACCGTGACCGTGGCCGGCGCCGAGGTGCCGCCGCTGTTGGTCGCCGTGTAGGTGAAGCTGTCGGGGCCGGCGTAGCCAGTGGTCGGCTGGTAGGTGATGCTGGTGCCGCTGGCGATGGCCGTGCCATGGCTCGCCGCGGTGCCTACGGCCACCGAAGTCGCCGCGCCACCGGTGATGTTCAGCGTCACGGGCGTGGCGGCCGCGTTGTACGCCACGGTGAGCGACACCGCGTTGGCCACCGGCGGGATTTCGATCACGGTGATCGCATACGCCTGGGTCGCGGTGTACGGGCCGGTGCCGGTGCTGCTGTCGGCCGCGGTGATGCTGAAGTTGAAGGTGCCCGGTGCGCTGGGGGTGCCGGTGATGGCGCCGCTCGCGGCGTTGAGGGTCAGGCCGCCCGGCAGGGCACCGGCGGTGACCGCATAGCTGTAGGGCGCCGTGCCGCCCGAAGCCACCGTGATGGCGTCGGCGTAAGCCGTGCCAATCGTGCCGCCGGCCAGGCTGGTCGCCGGCAGCACGATGGTGGGAGCGCTCACGACGAGCGTGTAGGACTGACTGCCCGCGAACGGACCCGGGAAGGGGCTGCTGTCGGTGGCGGTGGCGGTGAAGTTGAAGCTGCCGCCCGCCGTCGGCGTGCCGCTGAGCACACCCCCTGCAGACAGGGTCAGGCCCGCGGGCAAGGCGCCGGCCGTCACCGCGAAGCTGTACGGCGACACGCCGCCGCTGGCGGTGAGGGTCTGGCTGTAGGCCGCGGTGACCGCGCCGTTGGGCAGCGTTGCCGGGCTGATGCTCACCGGCACGTCGTCGTTGGAGATGGTGCCCACGCCCTGGTTGTCGGAGATGGAGGCATTGCTCGCACCACTGAGGTTGACGAAGAAGGTTTCGCCGGCCTCGGGCACGGTCTCGCCCGCCACCAGCACCGTGATGGGCTGGGTGGTCTGGCCCGGGGTGAAGGTCAGCGTGCCGCTGGTGCTGGTGTAGTCGGCCGGCTGCGTGGCGGTGCCATCGGCGGTGCCGTAGTTGACACTGACGGTCTGGCCGCTGGCCGCACTCAGGGTGACGGTGAAGACGGCACTGGTGGTGCCGCTGTTGCCCTCGACCACGGTGACGTCGTTGATAGACAGGCTCGGCGGCAGATCGTCGTTGGTGATGGTGCCCAGACCCTGGGCGTCCGCGACAACGGCGTTGACCACGTTGGTCACGTTGACGAAGAAGGTCTCGCTGGGTTCGTTGAGCGCATCGCCGTTGACCTGCACCGTAAAGGTGTAGCTGCTGACGCCGGCCAGGATGGTCTGGCCGGTCAGGCTGTTGGTAACGAAGTCGACGCCCGCCGTGGCGGTGCCGTTGGCGGTGGCGATGTCGAAGGTCACGCCGCCCGGACCGGCCGGCTCGCTGAGGCTCACCGTGAAGGTGGCGTTGGTGGTGCCAGCGTTGCCTTCGGCCAGGGTCACGTCGTTGATGGTCAGCGTCGGCAGGTCGTCGTTGAGGATGGTGCCGGTGGCGCTGGTCGGCACGCCCACCGTGTAGCCCGTGCCGGCCGCGAGGGTGAGGCTCACCGTCTCGTCGGTTTCGATGGTGGCGTCGGCGGTCGGGTTGACCGTGATGGTGCCGGTGGTGTTGCCCGCCGGGATGACCAGCGGCGAGGTCACGGCCGCGTAGTCGGTGCCGGAGGTGGCGGTGCCGCCCACGGTGTAGTTGACCGACAGCGCGGAGAACGACGCTTGGTTCAGGGTGACGGTATAGACCAGGGCACTCCCGCTGTTTTCGGCCACGCTGGCGGGCGCCACCGCGATGGAGGCCGTGGGCACATCGTCGTTGAGGATGTTGCCTGTGGCGCTGGCGGGCGCGCCCACGGTGTAGCCGGTGCCAGCGGCGACGGTCAGGGTAACGGTTTCATCGGTCTCGACCGTGCCGTCCGCCGTGGGGTTGATGGTGATGGTCGCCGTGGTCGCGCCGCCGGGGATGCTGACGGTGGCGACACCGCCGGTGTAGTCCACCCCCGAGGTCGCGGTGCCACTGGTATTGATGTTGACCACCGTCGCCGAGGCCAGGTTCAGGCTGCGGGTGACGGTGTAGGTCAGGTTGGTCGCGCCGTCTTCGGACACGCTGGCCGGGGAAACCGCGATCGACACCGAGGGCGGTGGGCTGACGTTGAGCGTGAAGCTTTCCAACTCGAAATAGCTGCCCGGTCCGGTGCTGGCGTCGGTGACGCGTAGCGTGACCGGGTAGGCGCCGGTCGCGGCGGCCGTGGTGCCGCTGATCACACCCGCGCTGGAGATGGAGATACCGGCCGGGAATGGGCCTGTTTCGAGCAGGTAGGAATGGGGTGCGACGCCACCGATGGCGGTTAGGGTTTGGGAGAACGCCACGCCCTGGATGGCGGTGGCGCTGGTCGGCGTGATGGACAGCGCCGGGTTCTGCACCGTGCCGGTGTAGCCCTTGTCCACGAGATCGCCGCCGTTGTCGGTGGAGCGCACGGTGAAACTGTAGCTGCCGCGCTGGGTCGGCGTACCGCTGAGCACCCCGCCGCTGGACAGGCTGAGCCCGACCGGCAAGGTGCCGGATTGCAAGGTGTAGGCGTAAGGCGCGGTGCCGCCGCTGGAGCTCAGGGTCTGAGAGAACGGTGTGCCGGCGGTGAGGGTCGGCAACGAAGCCGGTGACACCACGATGGCCGAGGCTGGCGGACTGATGGTGACGTTGAAAGTGAGCAAGTCACCGTTTTCATCTTCCAGCTTGAAGGTGTCGGTGGTGGTCGCGCTGCCATTGTGGGTGTAGGTGACCGTTTGATTGCCAGGCCCGGACTGCGGGCCAAGAATCGCAGTGCCATTCACCGGCAAGTCGGGCGCGAAAGGCCCACCCATACCGAAATTGAAAGGACCATCACAATTGGCCAGATCGATCGAGGTCACCGACCCGCCATTGCTCACCGAGAGGTCTTGCGTAGGGCAATACGGCGAGACTTGGGCCATCGCCAGACTCGGCAGGCACAGCGCCAAGGTGAGCCAGAACGACCGCACCAGCGACAACGGCCAGGTGTGCCAGCGACGCACGCACGAATACGCACCCAGATTCAAGAACCCTGCAGGCATTAGCCCCTCCCTCACGGTCGTTTCGACCTGTGTTGTTTGCGTGACTTGTTCGTCGAAAGCGAACCATTTCCGCCAATCAGTATAGATACACGGCACGACAGGAAGGTTGTGGACAGACCACAGATCTGGTCTTGTTTATTGTTCTGGCCGCCCTTCGTGGTCACTCTGGCGACTGTGGCCCCAAGGTTTGCGGGCGACGGCGACGGCACCTGCTAGTTTTGACAGGTGACCGCCCAGTCTCGACCGCTCAAAGCACGCAGAATGCAACGCGGTGGCGCTGTACCTGCGCCGACCACCAACCACCAAGGGGGGACTGAAGTGAGCGATTTCTTCATTGGCCAGGTCATGATGACCGGCTTCAATTTCGCGCCGAAATTCTGGGCGCAATGCAACGGCCAGTTGCTGCCGATCAGCCAGAACCAGGCGCTGTTCTCACTGCTGGGAACGCAGTTCGGGGGCAACGGCACCACCAACTTCGCCCTGCCCGACCTGCGCGGACGCTCACCCGTGGGTTATGCCAGCTCGGTGGACCCGAACTGGCAGCCCCCGGCGGTGCAGATGGGCCAGACGGGCGGCGCCGAAAACGTCACGCTGCTGCCGAGCAACCTGCCGGCGCACACCCACACCATGGCGGCGTCGACCGCACCGGGCGACAACCGCACCCCCGTGAACCGCCTGCTGGCCACCAGCACCAACACCGCGACGGCGGCCAACCTGTACGCCCCCTCGAACGGTGCGCTGGTGGCGATGAACGCCCAGTCGGTGGCCACGGCCGGCGGCAACCAGCCGCACCCGAACATCCAGCCCTACACCGCGATCAATTTCTGCATCGCGCTCAGCGGCATCTTCCCCTCGCGCGACTGACGGCCCGACCCCAGGGCCCCTGACAGATCATTCGGAGCACCGTTTCATGTCCACACCTTATATCGGCGAAATTCGCATGTTCGGCTTCGGCCGCACCCCCATCGGCTGGCAGGCCTGCGACGGCAGCCTGCTGCCGATCTCCCTCTACGAAACCCTGTTCGTCCTCATCGGCACCACCTACGGTGGCGACGGCCAGAGTACCTTCGCCGTGCCCGACCTGCGCGGCCGCCTGCCCATCCATCAGGGCCAGGGTCCGGGATTGAGCAACTACGTCATTGGCCAGATGGCAGGTACCGAAAACGTGACGTTGCTGACGACCCAGATGCCCATACACACGCACACCATGGTCGCGACCACGGGCGCGGCGACCTCGCTGACACCTGGCAACACTCTGCTGCCGGGCTCTGTCAGCGGCGATGTCTTCTACGCCACCGATGTTGCAGGCGCCACAGCCGCCCCGATGTCCGCGCAATCCACCACCATCGGCGGCGGCTCGCAACCGCACGAAAACACCATGCCCACACTGACGGTGCAGTACTGCATCGCCACCGAAGGCATCTTCCCTCAGCAGGCCTGAACGCGGCACAACCCCACAAAGGAATCAGATCATGAGCGAACCCTTTATCGGCGAAATCCAGATGTTCGGCTTCTACTTCAACCCGCGCAACTGGGCGTACTGCAACGGCGCCACGTTGCCGATCCAGCAGAACACCGCGCTGTTCGCCCTCATCGGTACCAACTACGGTGGCAACGGGCAGACCACATTCCAGCTGCCCAATTTCGCGGGCCGCGCCGGCTGTGAGCAGGGCCAGAGCCCGGGGCTCAGCGAACGGTTGCTGGGTGAAACCTTCGGCGTCAACACGGTCACGCTCACCAGCACAGAAATCCCGGCGCACAACCACGGCATCAACGCGTTCGCCCAATCCGACAGCTCCAAAAAGAGCGGCACGCCGAGCAACAACAGCGCGCTCTCCACACTGGGCAGCAATACCGCGAAACCGTTCAACGCCGCATCCCCCAACACCACCTTTGCCCCGAACATGATCTCGCCGAATCAGGGCGGTGGTTTCCCGCACGAAAACCAGCAACCGTACCTCGGCGTGAACTTCTGCATCGCACTGCAGGGCGTCTTCCCCGCCTTCCCCTGACGTGGCACCCGCCACCCTGCAAGGCCTGGCGCCGTTCCCGCCGGAACACGCCGAGCACCTGCCCGAACCCGCACTCTTCACCGAGCGCGGGTTTTCTTTGCGTGCGCTGCGCGACGCGGACCTGCCCTGGCTATGTGATCTCTATGCCAGCACACGCAGCGACGAGATGGCCCAGGTGCCGTGGCCAGACCTGGTCAAACGCCAGTTCATCGAACAGCAGTTCACGCTGCAGCACCGGCACTATCTGGCGCACTACCCCGAGGCCTGTTTCTGGGCCATCGAGCACCGGCACAGCGGTGCGGTGGGCAACTGCTATCTGCTGCGCACGCCACCCGAGCACCTGCTCATCCACATCAGCCTATTTCCGGGCCTGCGCAACGGCGGACTGGGTTTGGCATTGATCCGGCAATGCCAGGCCGACGCGGCCGCCGTGGGGTGTGGCGTGCGACTGCACGTGCTGCAGACCAACACCGGCGCGCGCCAGCTCTACGAACGCCTGGGTTTTGTCGCCGAAGCCGGCGAGGGCTCGCACCTGTTGATGCGCTGGACGCCCTGAATGGAAGACGGACAGGGGTTGCTACGCCACCGGCCCAGCGCCCGGGTGGGCAAGAAGTGGGGAAGGTCAGTTGAAAACAGCCTGGTACAGGAAGCCGGCCTTCTCGTACGCGATGGGCACCAGAAAGATCCCCACCTCGCCGACTTTCGGGTGGTGCATCGGATAGATTTTTTGTGGGAACACCACGGCAGCGGTGTTGCGGAACAGCAAGGAAAACGGCTTGCGCATCGGGTGGGGTGCGGCGGCTCCAATGGCCCGGGCCTCGACCAGCACGAACTCCAGACTCACGTCGTCCAGCCGGGTGGCGAAGGGCTCGTTTACGCAGCCCGAAAAGTGTTCCAGCGTCAGCAGTTCCATGAAGTGAGGCTCCTTGCCCCGCACGTAGAGCAGTCGCTCATTATCGTAGCCGGAAATCTCTACTTCTGGGCGGTACTGAATCGGGTACAGGGTCACCTTGCGGGCCCGTCAACAGCGCCATTCAGGCGCTGGAGCACGAGCAAACCCGCGCCATCGGCATGGTGCTGGATGTCGAGGACGGGCTCGGAGGCCACGCGCGTGGTTTGGGCCTGCCGGTCACGCTCAGCCGCACACCGGCCACCCCTGCCACCACGAAGGCACCTCACGTAGGCGAACACTCGACCCAGGTCCTTACGGAGTTCGGCTTCTCCGACGCGGAAATCATTGCATTGGTTGAAGCCGGCGTCATGTCGCCGGCAACGACGGCCCGCGATATTTCTTCTCTCTCGACCAAGGTCAACGCCGTCGCGGACCGGCATCGCTGCGGTGGCCGAATGCCACCAGTTTTCACCAAGATGTTTTGGATCGAGGTGTGAGGCCGGTCAAACAGTTGGCCTATCTGGTGAAGCGTCCAACCTTCTCTCCAGCGCTCCCACATCAAAGCCTTCTGGCTGTCGGTGTAGTAGTTTCGTGTCCGGTACTTCATCTGCAACACTCCATCTGCTCACGCAGTTCTCAGTGTGTTGCATCGACCGGTTGAATCCGCCGGGGGAACGCGCCTTTGAGGCGGCAGCATTTGCCGACCACTGAACATGGAATGACGGATTTGCGACGTTGCACCTGATGTCAGCTGCGGGCGAATGGCCGCGACTCGGCACGGGGCGCGAGGTGCACCTAGAGCACCGACTGCGGTGCGTCGGGACGGTCAGGGATGCCGCTTCCACGCGTGCCGCCGAAGCGATGTAGACGGCAGTTCGTTGAAGCGTTGCCTGAACAGTTTCGCAAAGTACCCCAGGTTGGCGAAGCCCCAGTCTGCAGCGATCGACTGGACGGTGGCGCAGGGCCTGGCCAGCAGCAACTCCGCTCGAACACCCTGCAGGCGTTGTTCCCGCAGCGCTTCCATGGGCGTGCAGCCCCTGTACTCTCGAAAGGCCTGACCGAGCGAACGCACACTCACCCCCGCCACTGCTGCTAGTTCGCTCAGCGTGGGCGCATGTCGCGCGTTTTCGCGGATGTGCCGCTCCGCGGCCAGAACGTGGCGCGGTGCCAGCCGATATTCGCTTTGTGCTGCGGGTTGGTCCAGGTGCGTGCGCCACTGTGTGAGCAAGTGCACGCCGATCATTTCTTCCAGATGCTTGCCCAGCGGGCCGGCCTGCACCGCTTCGGGCATGTGCGTGATGCACTGGCACACATAGCTCAGCAGTCCGATCCAGGGTGAGCCCGAACCGCCCAAGCGGAAGGTGCGCAGCCACAGGCGCTCATCGGCCGGCTCGCCAAACCAGCGCTCGTACAGTTGAGCCAGCGCGTCGTGCTCAAAGGTCAGGTTCACCTGCAAATGGTTGTGATCGAAATCCACCCAGTAGTGGGTGCGCGAGTTGTCCACCACGAAGGCATCGCCCACACCGGTATCGCTGAATGTTCGCGCCTCACTCCAGTGCCGGGCCGATCCGCGCAGCGTGGTCAGCACCATTCCGGTACCGGCTTCGGGAGAGAAATCCTTGATGTTCACCGGGATGCCGTACTTGAAACGGCTCAGTGTGAAGTGCCCGATCCGCGTTGCGTCGAGCACCGAATCCGGTCTCCTGGCCTTGCCGATGGGCGTGACGTCGTACGGCATGTACACCTTGTCCGACCACTGGCGAATATCGTCCCACTCGCTGGAGGCCACCAGCCGGTGGTTCGTGCTCGGGCGCCCGCTGGCGTCGTGGACCAGCACATTGCGGATGGCTTCCATGGGTTCGTCTCCATCGCTGATGTCATTGCACGCCGGGCAACCCGACCCGGCGTGGCCTCAGATCGGCTCAGCGGTGATGGTAGACCGCTGTCTCGAATTCCACAAACCCGGGGTAAGACGCTGCGTCCTGGAACGGGAGGATCTGAGTACCCCAATAGCCGCCGATGCCATTCTTGCGATCAATCCAGTAAAAGCAGTTGGCCAGACCCGCCCACATCAGCGAGCCGGCAGGCCGCCCGCTTGGCGTGTCTTCACGGTTGGTCATGAAGGTGTAGCCCCAACCCTTGTCGGTGCCCGGGAAGAACTCGCCCGTGTTGCTGAGCGAGGGGACGGAGGTCGTCCAGCCGCCAGCCGACAGCCCCATGTCGGCCAGTCCGTCCCTGCACATCGCGGCGACCGTCTCGACCTTGAGAACACGGCCGTTCGGTCCAGCCCCATCGTTGAGCATCATGCGGATGAACTTCATGTATTCGCCCACCGTGCCATACAGGCCATGCCCGCCGCAGTCCATCTCGGGCGGCTGCGGCAAGGACAGTTCGGGCAGCGGTGTGAGCTTGCCGTCGATCGCGCGGTCGTGGATGGTCGCGCGGCGCTGCGCCATGGGCTCGCTCATGGTGAAGGCCATGTCCTTCATGTCCAGCGGTTCGAACACCCGCTGACGCATCACATCGCCCAAGCGCTTGCCGCGGAGGTTCTCGATGATCAATCCAACCCAGTCCATGTTCACGCCGTAAGTCCAGGCGGCTCCGGGGTCGTGCAGCAGCACCGTGCGAATCGACGCGTGCCTGCACGACACCACAGTGGGGATGCCCTTCGCGGCGCGGAACTTCAGGTCGTCGTTGCTGAAGAACTCGTAGCAGAGGCCGGACGTGTGCAGCATCAGGTCGTTGATGGTGATACGCCGCTTGGGCGGACGCGTTCTGGGCTGGCCCGCGGCATCAAAACCGTCCAGCACCTGCAGTTCATCGATCTCCGGCACGTACGCTCCCGCAGGGTCGCTCAGGCGCACCTTGCCCTCTTCCACCAGTTGCATCAGGCACACGCCGGCCAAGGCCTTGGTGGTGGAAAAGAGGGCGAGCACCGAATCGGTGGTCATGGCGCCATCCTTGCCCAGCTCGCGCGAGCCGGCCGCGCCTTCATAGAAATTCCCTTGCCGGTTGGTCGCCATGGCCACCACGCCTGGCGATCCACCGTGGCGTTCCACGTTCTGCTTGAGCACCGCGTCCAGCGCGGTCTTCAATTGGGTCGTCGTCATTCTTTGTCTCCATTGCGCGGCTGTATGGATAGACCACAGTGGTCCGCAGCTCACCAGTCTGTGGGCCTGATGGAGTCTAGGATTTGGCGACCCGAATCCCTGTTCGGATCTGGCAGCCGAGTATCTGAGTCTGGCAATTTGCGGCGAGATGGGAGGCTCCGATCTCCCGGCTGTCGATGCACCTCCGCATCGCGTGCGAAACCAGGGGGTAGTCTGCAGCCCCGAGGCCAACACCTGCCTGATTCCGTCCACCGGCAGACCAAAAATTCTCGGGCGCGAGGAGTCGTTCTTGAAGCCCGGTCAGGCTGGCATGTGTTGAGAGGCCGGTGACGGAAGTACAGCGGTCGTTCTACCCTTCCAACCTTGAATGACAGGTGATATCGGCTGCTGATATGCAGTCGAGCAAAGTCACTGGCAGCAAGCAGCCTATGGAGATCTCTCCAAATAGGCTGATGACTACGATGGATGCCATCAACGCCCGTTACGGCAAAGGTACGGTGCACTCCGCGGGCACGGGACAGGCGGGGCCGAAACGGGAATGGGGAATGATCTTGCCCCCGTATTCCCGGACCCGTCCTATTCGCAACGTAACGCCGTGCCCTTGATGGGCGATTGGCGCGCCTGGGCGGCCTGATGCCGCCTGAACTCTCTGGGTGATCGCATTTTCAACGAC
>Ga0209066_10002571_pt1 | contig 21828 bp, 12 predicted proteins | sample All_14_2_FD_187198 | JGI IMG/M metagenome (GOLD analysis project Ga0209066, IMG submission 187198) | Freshwater microbial communities in response to fracking from Pennsylvania, USA - Allegheny Zone_MetaG_DW_15 (SPAdes) (version 2) ... | reverse complement strand
GTGAGGGAGACGACGGCCCGGACGCCGCTTCTTTGCCTCCCACCCGCTTGCTGGTGGTGGACGACAACCCCACCAGCCTGGCCGTGCTCAACAAGTTGTTTGCCGACGACTATGCCGTGGTCACCGCCACCGGTGGCCTGGCGGCCCTTGCCGCGTGTCGCCAGGGGCCTCCGCCTGACTTGGCCCTGATGGACGTTCAAATGCCTGACATCAGCGGGTTCGAGGCCGTGCGCCGCATGCGAGCCCAGCCCGAGCTGGCCAACATTCCGGTCATGTTCGTCACGGCCGACGACACCGACGCCGCCCGAACCGAGGGGCTGGAGCTGGGCGCGGTGGACTTTGTGCCCAAAACCATGTCGCCCAAGCTGTTGCGCCAGCGCGTGCGCAATTTTCTGCGCATCGTGGACATGCGCAAGCAGTTGCAGAGCGAATACGACGCCATGCTGGAAAACACCCGTCTGCGCGAGGAGGTGGAAAACCTCACCCGGCACGATCTGAAGGGCTCGCTTTCTGGCATCGTGGGCATGGTGGGCAGCCTGGCCGCCGAAGACGACATGCCCGCCCGTCACGTGGACAAGCTCAAACTGGTGGCCGACACGGCACAGCAGGCGCTTCACGCGGTCAGCCTGGGGGGCGAGCTGTACAAAATGGAAACCGGCCGCTTCAAGTTGCAGCCCAAGCCCGTTCCCCTGGGCGAGGTGCTGCGGCGGGTGGTGGAGCTGGCGCGTGTCGGCTTTGCCGACAAGAACCTGAGCTTGGTGGTGGATGTGGACGTGCCCGTGGGCCAGCCTTTGCCCCGGGCCGTGGGCGACGAAGCCCTATGCCAGTCGTTGTTTCAGAACCTGGTGAAAAACGCCTGCGAGGCGGCTCCACCCGGCAGCGCCGTCACCGTCACCCTCAAAGACGAAGACCCGCTGCGGGTGGAGGTGCACAACACAGGGGTGGTGCCCCCTGCCATCCGCACCACGTTCTTTGACAAATTCGTCACATCTGGCAAAGACAAAGGCAGTGGCCTGGGCACCCATTCGGCGCGCTTGCTGGCCACGGCGCAGCACGGCCGCATTGCCATGCGCACCAGCGATTCAGACAACAGCACCACCCTCACCGTGTGGTTGCCCCGGCAACCCGACGATGCACTCGACCTGCGCCCGCCTGTGGCGGGCTGAAGGCTTTATTCACTTTCCATCACACACCATGGGCAACCGACTCACCCAAATCGCGACCCGCACCGGCGACGCCGGCACCACCGGCCTGGGCAACAACCAGCGCGTCAGCAAAAACAGCCTGCGTGTGCACGCCATGGGCGATGTGGACGAATTGAACTCCCACATCGGCGTGCTGCTGTGCGAAGACATGCCCTCGGCGGTGCGCGAGGTGCTGGTCGAGATACAGCACCAGCTGTTCAACCTCGGGGGCGAACTGAGCATCCCCGGCTTCGAATTGCTCAAGCCCGAGGCGGTGCTGGCGTTGGACGAGGCGTTGGCCACGTTCAATGACACCTTGCCTCGCCTGCAGGAGTTCATCTTGCCCGCCGGTACCCGTGCCGCGTCACTGGCGCATGTGTGCCGCACGGTGGCGCGCCGGGCCGAGCGCCAGGTCGTGGCCCTGGGCAACGAGGAAGCCTTGAACGAGGCCCCGCGCCAGTACCTGAACCGCCTGAGTGACCTCATGTTCGTGCTGGCCCGTACCTTGAACCGCCACCGCACCGATGGCAGCCAGGGGGACGACGTCTACTGGAAAAGCCAGCGCATGGCGCAGGCAGAGGGGGCGTGAACCCCCTTTTCCGTGCCCCAGCCCGATCAGCCCGATGCGGCTGGCTGGTGCTGGTTTGGGGCTTGTGGGCCACGGGAGGGCTGGCCGCGTCCGGTGGCGCCAAGCCACCGGCGAGCCACCGCAAAACCCTGACGTGTGATGTGGCCTACCTGCCCAGTCGAGCGAGCTGGGTGCGGCAGGTGACGGTGACCTACGATCTGCAGCGGTTGCGCAGCGTGGCGGTGGACGGCGTGGGGGTGCACAGCTTTGCGGTGGCGGACACCACCATCCTGACCTCGCAGGACAACGAACGCATCCAGTTGGACGTCGACCGGCTCACCTGGCAGAGCGATTTTCGAGGGGTGGCCACCGGGCAGGGACGCTGCGCTCTGGAGGAGTGATCGGGGTTCAGCGTGCGTCCGACTGGCCCACCGGTCGGAGCGAAGAAGTGGGCAGCAAGCCCAGTTTGGCGGCCTGAAAAACGGCCTCGGCCCGGCTGGAGACGCCCAACGCCTTGAAGGCCACGGCCAGGTGGGTTTTCACCGTGCTGTCCGCCACCTCCAGTTCACGGGCGATGGTCTTGTTGGGTTTGCCTTGGACCAGTTTGAGCAGGCAGTCCATTTGCCGCGGGGACAGGCCCGCCACCGCTTGTGCCACACCGGCGTTCACGGCCGGGCCGACCAGTGCAGTGGGCGGGAGGTACACCCCGCCGGCCAGCATGGTTTCCAATGCCTGCATCAGCGTGGGCGTGTCGGATGCCTTGGGGATGAATCCGGCAGCCCCTTGTCCGATCAGCTCGTGCACCAGGTCCGCCCGCGGGTCCCCTGACAACACCGCCACCGTGGCGCCTTCGTGGGCTGCCAGCACCCGAGCCAGCCCATCGCTTCCCTGGCTGTCCGGCAGCGCGTAGTCCAGCAAGATCAGGTCGAACGGACCGGGGGCCGCCACCGCTGCCGCAATGCTGCTGGCGGTCACACAGGTCAAGCTCTCGTCGAGGTCTTGCAGAAGGAAGCGCAGCCCCTGGGCAAACAGGACGTGATCGTCAACCAAGAGTGCTCGCATGGCAGGCAAATGGGGGGGTGTACAGAGGGGGCGACCAGGCCCTGGAGGCTTGGCCGCAGTGGGTGGCGCGTATTTTAGGGAGGTGGCGCTTGAGTGGCGCTGACAGCGGGGACGCGGCGTCAGGGCGCATCCGGGTGGTCGGCAAACGCCAGCGCGATGGACAGAAACGCTTCTTGACACGCCACGAAGGCGTCCACCACATCGGGGTCGAAGTGTTGTCCCCGGCCCGCCACGATGATGGCCACCGCCTCGTCGTTGGGAAAGGCCGGCTTGTACACCCGCTTGCAGATCAGGGCGTCGTACACATCGGCCAACGCCATGAGGCGTGCCGCGATCGGGATGTCATCGCCCGCCAGCCCCAGTGGGTAACCGCTGCCGTCCCATTTTTCCTGATGGGAATGGGCGATCTGCTTGGCACAGACCAGAAAGGGCACTTCGTGGCCAAGTCGCCGCTCGGCGGCCTCGATGGTGTCCCGCCCGATGGTGGTGTGGGTTTTCATGACCTCCATCTCGTCGGGGTCCAGCCGCCCCGGCTTGAGCAGGATGCGGTCGGGAATGCCGACTTTGCCGATGTCGTGCAAGGGGGCAGACTTGAACAGCAGGTCGATCTGTGCATCGGACAGGTAGTCCGAAAACCGGGGGTGGCTTTGCAGTTGGCGCGCCAGCACGCGCACGTAGTGCTGGGTCCGGACGATGTGCTGGCCGGTCTCGTTGTCCCGCGTTTCCGCGAGTGAGGCCATGGTGAGGATGGTCACCTCCTGGATGTCCTTCACTTCGGCGGTGCGCCGTTCCACCTCGTGTTCGAGGTAGGTGGCTTTGTCCACCAGAAAATCGCGGGCGGCTTTCAGCGCAAGTTGGGTGCGCACCCGGGTGAGCACGATGGGAGGACTGATGGGCTTGGAAATGAAGTCCAGCGCCCCCAGGCTGAGCCCGCGCTCTTCATCTTCGATCAGACTTTTGGCGGTGAGAAACACCACAGGGATGTCGGCCGTGGCCGGGTCCGACTTCAGGCGTTGGATCACTTCGTACCCGTCCATGCCCGGCATCATCACGTCCAGCAGGATGAGATCAGGGGGCTGTGCGCTGCAGGCGATCTCCAGCGTGCGCTGCCCGCTGGCCGCCACCCGCACCCGGTGCTCGTCTTTGAGCAAGTCCACCATCAGTGCCAGGTTGACAGGGGTGTCATCCACCACCAGGAGGGTTTTCGGTCCTGCCCTGTTGGAGGGGCCGGGCGCTTGCGCCGGTGGCAGGGGAGGCGGGTAGCCTGAGGCGCTCAGGATGCGAACGGCATCGGGCAGCAGGTAGCGGCGCAACGCCCTGGCCAGCACAATGAAGGCAGGGCCGACCCGGGCCTGTATCTGGGTGCTGTGGTGCTCCAGCAGGGGCAAGGCGGCGGGATCGTCTTCGGCGGCGAGTTGGGCCAACCGGACGCAGAGCTGGGCGTCGGTGCTCCCGTCGTGCGGGTCTGGGGCTCGCCACGCCGGGGCAGGTGGGAGTGCCTGAGGTGCTGTGTCGGCCCAGGCCATTCCCTGGGTGAGGTTGCTGGCAGAGAAGCTGCCAGTGTCTTCCAGGCCCGTTCCCGGGGCCGTGGGGAGGTCGAACCAGGCGGTGCACCAGAACTCCGAACCCATTCCCAGCTCGCTCTTCACCCCCACATGGCCACCCATGAGTTCCGCCAGCTTTTTGGAAATGGCCAGGCCGAGGCCCGTGCCCCCGTATTTGCGGGTGGTGGATGTGTCGGCCTGGCTGAAACTCTTGAACAACCGATCCAGCTGCTCGGGGGTGAGCCCCACACCCGTGTCCTGCACCGCAAACCGCAGTTGCACCCGCCGGGGTTGTTGCTCCACGCATTCGATGCACAGGTGCACGCGGCCTTCCTCGGTGAACTTGATGGCGTTGCTGATGAAGTTGACCAGAATTTCGGTCAGCCGCAGCGAGTCGCCCACCAGCCTGGGAGGGGTCTGCGGGGCCACGTCGACCCGCAGCGTCAGTCCCTTGGCAGTGGCTTTGTCGGCATTGATGGCGTGGACGCTGTCGAGCACCGCTTTGAGGCTGAACTCGCTTTTCTCCAGCACCAGCATGCTGGCTTCCACTTTGGAGAAGTCGAGCACCTGGTTGATGAGCCCATGCAAATGCTGGCTGCACTGCTGGATGACCTGCAGGTAGTCTCGCTGACGGTCGGTCAGCTCGGACTTCAAGGCCAGGTAGCTCATGCCCATGATGGCGCTGACGGGGGTGCGCACCTCGTGGCTGACATTGGCCAGAAAGTCCGACTTGAACTGGGTGGCCTCTTCGGCCACCCGTTTTTCAGCGGCCAGCTGGGCCAGCAGGTCTTCGTTCTCGAAGCGCATGCGCAGCGATTCGCCCAGGTTATCCGCCATTTGGATCGACAGGCGGGTCAGCATCCACCCTGCGCCCATGAGCCCGAACACCAGGGGCAGTGCGCCGCTGCCCCTGCCAAGCCAGAAAACCGCCGCAGACGTCAGGTTGAGCCATGCCCCGGTGACGAACGTGGTCGGGTGTGTGGCCGCGTTGATCATGGCCGCCGCCAGGTACACCAGTTGCAAAGCGGTGGCCAGTTCGGCTTGCCCGTTGTCTTCCCCTGTTCCGAGCCACCACACCGTGGCACCCATCAGACACTGGTTGATGACCGTCATCCACCACAGCGTGATCTGCCGCTGGCGCAACGCCAGGGGCGTCGCACCTTCCAGGTCCGCCACCACGCGGCGTGACACGCGCCAATTGACTTCGGCCATGGCCATGACCGGCAAAGCCCACAGCAGTAGGTTGGCCGTTGGCAGGCTGTGGCGGAGCGAAAACACGGTGATGGCACAGACCACCCACACGGCGTACTTGGCCTGGATGGACTGGGTCGCGCGCATCCGCAGGGACGAGCGCGCGGCCTCCACCTCCAGCAGGGTGGGTGAGCCCAGAGACAAAAAGCCCCAACGGTGTTTCAAACGCATGCTCTAATGTTTTGAAAAAGCCCAGGCGGGAGGACGTATGTCAGAGGAACAGCTGCGTTGGTCACAGTCGGCCGAGCAATGGCTACACGAGTTCAATGATGCCTTAGTTTGTGACGTGCTGGTGGTGGGCACCGGCTACGGGGGCAGTTTTGCGGCCCAGGTGCTGGCGGCGCCCGATGCGCGGGTCTGGGTGCTGGAGCGTGGGCGCGAATATGCGCCGGGCGACTTCCCGGACGACATCGGCACCTTGCCGGGTCATGTGCGCGTTCAGACCGGTGTGGACACCTCGGGCATCGGCAACCGGGACGGTGTGCTGGACTTTCGCAACCACAGCAGCGTGTCGGTGCTGGTGGCCAATGGACTGGGTGGCGGTTCCCTCATCAACGCGGGTGTGGCCGTGCAGCCTGATGAAGCGCTGTTTCAGGACCCACGCTGGCCCAGCCATTACAGAGACCATGCACCTCACCGGAAAACCCTGGTCCGGGCCATGGACGAGGTGCAGTCGCGGCTGCAGGCCATGCCGTTTGTGGGGGCAACCGATCTCAAAAAATACCAGGCCCTGGTCGAGTTGGGGCGTGTCATGGGGACGGCGGCCGAGAGGTTGCCACTGACCATCGCATCGGCCGACCAGACCAGCACAGCCGGCGTTTCGCAACCCGCCTGCACCCGTTGTGGCAACTGTTTCACGGGTTGCAACGTGGGGGCAAAGAACACCCTCGTGACCCATGTGTTGCCCCAGGCGGTGCGCCAGGGCGCGCGCCTGGTGTCCGGTGCCACGGCGTTGTCGGTCGAGCCGCTGGGGGCGGGTGATGGAACCAGCCCAGCAGGTCGACCGCTGCGGTGGGCCGTGGAGGTGGTGCTGACCAGTGGCATGGACAGCCCTTCCACCCGGCGCACCGTGTGGGTGCGTGCCCATTCCGTGGTGTTGGCCGCCGGTGCGCTGGGCAGCACCGAGATCTTGATGCGATCCCGGCAGGTCGCCTGTTCCGCCAAACTCGGGCAACGGTTTTCCACCAATGGCGACGTGATCGCGCTCGGTTGGGGCATGGGGGCGCGCACCAATGGCATGGCGCAGCCCGACGAAGAGGCCCTGGCACCGGCGGAGCGGGTGGGGCCGACCATCACCGGCGTGCTCAAGCCCAAGCTGGACGTGGCGGGGCAGACGCGTCGCGTCCTCATCGAAGATGGCGCGGTGCCATCGGCATTGACGCAAGCCGTGGTGGCCCTGGGGGCCACGCTGTCCTTGGCCCACCGCTACACCCGCGATGGGCTGCCGGGCTATTTCGCGCAGCGACCTGGCCTGGACCCTTTGGGCACGCCTCCCGAGATGTCCCGTCACGCCTTGCTTTTGCTGGGCATGGGCCCTGACGATGCGGATGGCACCGTGACCCTGGTCCGCAGTGGCGAGCGAGCGGGGCTGGACATCCACTGGGACCAGGCCCAGGGCGGCGCATCCGACACCCAGACGCGCCGCGGGCCGGCGGCGCCTTACTACCAGGCCCTCCACGACTGGCTGGACGAGGCGGCGGGGCGGGGCGGTTTTTCGGGCGGAGACTGTCTTCCCAACCCACTGTGGAAGCCGCTGCCAGATGACTTCCAGGAGGTGGCCCAGGGGCTTGACAAGCCCACTGGCATCACCGTGCACCCGCTGGGCGGGTGTGCCATGGCCGATGGCCCGGATGGCCCCTGGGGTGGGGTGGTGGACTGGTGTGGCACGGTGTTCCGCCCTGATGGTGGTGTGCACGCTGGGCTGCATGTGTTGGACGGTGCCATGTTGCCCACGGCGGTGGGCGTCAACCCGTTTGTGACGATTGCCGCGTTGAGCCTGGTGGCCGCCAGGGAAATCCGCCAGCAGATGGCGCAGGCGGTCCTGCGGGACACCCCACGCGCCGCCGTGCCCCCCTGGTCGGGGCCAGTGGCCAGGCTGGGACAACCACCAGTTGAGAACAAAAAAGGCCTTCAGCGCAGAGAGGTCAAGCCAACGCAGCTTCGATTCCGAGAGCATCTGAAAGGGTTCTGGCAAGGCGACGCCCCCGCGTGGTTGCCTGAAGGGGGAACCCCGCTGTCCGACGACGAACGGCAGCGTGAGTGGATCGTGGCGGTCGATGTCGACGTGGACCTGTCCGCGTGGCTGGCCAACCCCGGCATGCGCCTGGAGGGTGCGCGCCTTCGCCTGTACCGCAACACCCATCCTCACGAGATATCGGTTCGCCCCGAGGCCACCCTGGGGACGCCTGTTCTGGAGGGCGAGGGCTGGCTGTGCCTGCTGGCGGGCGATCCGCCCGCAGGCCGGGCAAGCGAGGTGTGGCGCATGTGCCAGGCCGGGCTGGCTTTTCTGGACCGCCGATCGCTGACGGAGGCGTTCAGGCTCATCAGCCCCGACCCGCAGCTGACCGATGCCGCCGCACGGCCCAAAACGACGTGGCAGCGTATCCAGGGCTTTGTCCGCGCGGCGCGCAACCACACCCGCTGGCGCACGTTGGACTACGCCTTCACCCTTCGAACCCCGGGCGCAGAGCCTGTGGTGGTGCAGGCCAAGGGGCGCAAAAGCCTGGCCTACACGCCCAACGCCCGAAACCTCTGGGACGCCCTGGTCCAAATCGACCTCAAGCTGGTGCCTGAGGGGGGCCAGCGCCCTGCCGTGCTGGCGCTGGAAGCGGACCTGGTGGACATGGTGCGTCAGCGCCGTCTGCAGGTGGCCCAGGCCGCCCACACGCCCGAGGCCATCATTGGCCTGGCCGCGTTCGGGGCACAGTGGGCCCGGGCCATTTTCCAGACCCACTTCTGGTCGCTGAGGGGGCTGGACTACCACTTGCTGGCGCCACCCAAACCCGCGGCACATGGACCGCTGTACCCGTTGGGCAAAGAACAGGTGGCCAGTCACCCCGTGGCGTTCGAGTTGACCGTTCCCCGTCGCCAGTCGCCTCGTGCGGACGACCAGCCCAGTGAACTGAAACTGGCCCTTACCCGCTACGACCCTCCCCACCGGGTGGGCCCGCCCCGGCACCTGCTGATGATTCACGGCCTGGCACACGGGGGGACGGTGTTCACGACCGACACCACCGACGGCCGCAACATGGCGGCGGCTTTTCTGGCCGCCGGGCACACCGTCTGGGTGCTGGACCACCGGTTGTCCAACCGCCTGCTGTGGGACGACGGTGGCACGGCCCGCACTTACGCCACGTTGGACCATTGCATGGACGATGTGGCCCGGCTCGACATACCCCGTGCCGTCGCCCATGTGTCCGGTGTGGCGCAAGGGCCGATTGACGTGTTTGCCCACTGCGTGGGTGCCGGAGCTTTCGCCATGGCCACCTTGCAAGGCCTGTTGCACCGTCAGGGAAAAAGCATGGTGCGTGCGGCCACCCTGCACGCCGTGCACCCGTGGGTGGTGCCATCGGCGTCCAACCAGTTGTCGGGCGAGCTGGCGGCGTTGTACCGGGACTTCTTGCCGAAAGGCCTGTCCATCGACCCCGTCCCGCCGAGCGGCAACCCGGGTTGGGCGGACCAGCTGATCGACCGCGTGGCGGCGAGCCTGCCCTGGCCCCAGACCGAACGTGGCCGCCACCTGGCCCATCAGGCGGACGTGGCCGGCGGCACGGCAACCTGCAACCGCATGACCCTGTTTTATGGCCGGGAGTGGGTGCACGCCAACCTGGCCGAGGCCACCCATCGGGAGTTGGCGTCCCTGGTCGGGCCTGCCAGTGTGGAGGTGTTCCAGCAACTCTTCTTTGTGGTCAACCGGCAGCGCCTGACCGACCGGCAGGGGGCGGGGGTGTACATGACCGATGGCAACTTCGATGCCCACTGGACGTTTCCCACCCTGTTCTGCCACGGCACGGACAACCGGGTGTTCGATCCCCGCAGTGCGGTCCGTTCCTGGCACCGCCTGCGCCTGCAGCACGAACTTCACCCCCGTGCCGAGTTGCCCGGGCGCTGCGTGCGCCTTTTCATGGCGCCTGGGTATGGGCACATGGACTTCCTGTTCGGCAAAGACGCCCACCGCGATGTGTATCCCGCTTTGACCTCCTTTTTCCGGGATCCCGCTGGGTTCGTCAGCGTCGGGGGGCCGGACGGGCCCGACGCATCCCAGGACAACCGGCAGGTGGCGCCCCACCTGCGCGACCACGACGCACCCCCGCCCCAGGCGGCCATCACTGGCCCCCTGTTGCAGTTGTCGGGTGGTGACGGCGCCCCCCGTGAGCTGATCGTCTGGGCCGAGTTGCCCCACCAGCCGCTGCTGCCGGAACCCCGCTGGGAGGCCCGTGTGGCCGATGCCCCAGGCGCTCAGCCCCTGGCGGGATGGCAAGCCTTGCGCCTGAAGGCGGTTCACCCGCTGGACAACCCCCGCGAGACCGAAGTCACCTTGCTCAACGGGCCCGGCTCCTACTGGGTGGGGCGCTTGCCGGAGCTTGAGGAAGGGGCCTTCGCCCGGTTGGGTCGCGTGGAACTGGCCCTCACGTGGCCTTCCCACGGCAGCACCGACCGCCCGGGCAGCGACGTGCGGCCACCTGTGCTGGAGTTGGCAGGCCTGCCTTGGTGGCAACGGTGGACGCAAGGGGGCTCCTACCCGAGCACCAGCTGGCTGGCCACGTCCTGTCGCTGGCCTGGCACCCCGTTCGAGCGGGAGGCCGTCGATCACATCGCCGCCCGCATGCTGTCCCATGTCGAGAATGCCGAGCAACCCGCCCAGGCCCTGGTGCTGTTGGGCGACCAGATCTACGCCGACGCTGCCGCCAACCTGCTCGATACCCAGGAGGGGGATGAGCGGCTGGCGCAGTTCTACCGCGATGCGTGGGGCAGCCCCCACGCCAGGCGTCTGCTGTCCCGCGTGCCCACCTACATGGTGGTGGACGACCACGAACTGGGCGACAACTGGAATGGCAGCCTGGACCCGGTGGCCGATCCCCTGCTCATGAACGGCTTTGAGGCCGCCATGGCTTACCAGTGGCGCTGGAACGACCCGGTGCGGCACGAACCGCGTGTGGGCGGCAAGCGGGTGCGCGGCTTCTGGCGCAGCTTTACCCTGGCCGGATTGCCGGCTTTTGCCATGGACACCCGCACGGAACGCGAGAGGCGAACGGCCACCAACGCGCACCGCGCCCGCATGGTGTCCACCGAGCAGTGGCTGGCGGTCCGGGACTGGTTGCTCACGCACCGCGACCAACCAAAGGTCCTGTGTTCCGGCAGTGTGTTTGGTTGGCCTGAAAATGCATTGCTGGAGGCACCGGCGCGCTGCGTCCACGCCGATGGCTGGTCAGGTTATCCCGCCACCTGGAAGCGGCTGGTGCGGTTCATCGTGCGGCACCAGATTCGGCACGTCATTTTCCTGTCGGGCGACTACCACTTCTCGGGCGCGGCATCGCTCAGCCTGTCGGCCGACGGCGACCAGCCTCCGGTGTCTGCGGTGTCGGTGGTGTGTTCGGGCTGGAACGCCAGTTTGCCGTTTGCCAACGCCCGCCCGGCTGACTTTGCCCTGGACCGGCCGACGCCATTGCCATTGAGTGACGGCCATGGTCATGTGGTGAGTAGTGCCGGAGCCCTGGGCGTTGGCCTGCGCCAGTTCTCCCTGCTCACGCTGGCCCCTCGCGGGACTGGCGGCTGGACGCTGCAGGTGCAGGTCCGGGATGGGGCGGACGACGTGCTGGGGCAGACGGAATTGGCACTGTAGTTCCAAAAACCCCACTGCACCTTTGTGGTGCGAATCTTGCTAAAGTCTTTCGGCCGTTCCTGTCCGGGCCAGCCGTTGCTGCGCACAAAAAGGTTCGGGTGGAAGGCAAATGACGATGGCGTTGGGCAAATTCTCTTGGTGGTTGGGGCGTTTGAGTGTGGGGCGAAAGCTCATGCTCATCTATTTGCTGGATCTCTCGGCGGTCATCTATGTCTCCGGCATCCTGATCCACGAAAAATTCCAGTCCATCGATTTCACACGCAAGGAAATCGTGGGGACGGTCTACACCCGCGCCGTCAGCAGCCAGCTGATGGCCGCCTTCCTGCCCCCTGAGCCCTCCCGTGCCCGCGTCGGACCGCCCGTTGCAGACTTGGACACGGTGCGCCAGGCGCACGACCCGGTGTTGCGCTCGGAAGCCGCTTCACAGGCGTTTGCGCGTGCCATCGCGGAATTGCCTGCTGCGGGGCCTCTGGAGCAGGTGGCCAAAAACCGCCTTTTGCAGGCGGGGCGTGAACTGCTCACCACGGTGGGCAACCAGTCCAACCTGATCCTGGATCCCGATCTGGACAGCTACTACGTGATGTCTCTCACCGTGCTCCGGTTTCCCGAGCTGCTGCAGGTGCTGCACGACACGCGCAGCCTGCTGCAGGAGAGTCCCCTGGGGATGTCGGCCCAGGACCTCAGCGCCCAGCGCCTGACGGTGGCGGGGAGGCTGGATGCCGTGCTCCAGGGCATGGAGGCCGACTACAACCAGGCGTGGATGGCCGGAGACGGCGTGTTGCAAGGCCACTTGCAGGCCTCCCGGCAGGCCCTGATGGAGCAGGCCAGGTCTTTTCTTGCCGAGGTGCGCCAGCTGGCAGAGGCGGAGGACCCTGTCACCCACCGCCCGCACGCCTGGCAGCCCGCCCACCGGGCCAGCCTGGTGGCGCTGGATGCGGCCTGGCAGGCGAGTCTCGAAGAACTCACGCGCCTGTTGGATGTGCGGGTCGGCAGCCTGTTTGCCCGCATGTGGCTGCACCTGGGCACCGCACTGGGGCTGCTGGGGTGCATCTTGAGTTTGGTGTATGTGGTGGCACGCCAGATCGCCAAACCTTTGCAAAGCCTGGCCACGGTGGCCGACGACGTGCGTCGCAGCGCCGACTACACGCGCCGGGCCCAATGGCACAGCCGCGATGAAATCGGGCGGCTGTTCACCGCTTTCAATGACATGCTGGCGCAGTTGGACCACGACCGCCTGGTGCAACAGGAGCTGGCCGCCAGCGCCCGCGCCGCGGCCGCACAGCGGGAGTTGCTGGAGGCGTTTCCCATTCCCATGGTGCTCACCTCCGTGCCCGACCACGAGGTGCTGCACGCCAACGGCCCAGCCCAGCCCTGGCTCGCAGGGTGCACCATCGATCCTTGGCGCAAGGGCCTGGAATCCCACGTGCGCAGCCGGTTCTTCCAGCGGCTGGCCGACAAGGGGGCGGTGGACGAGTTCGAAGTGCGCTGGCTGGGAGGGGCCGAACCGTCGTGGGCCGTGCTGTCCGCCCGTCGCCTGATGCACCAGGGTCGTGACGCCATCCTGACCGCGTTCACGCCGATCAACCTGCTCAAAGTGATGGAGCAGCGCCTGGAGCTGTGGGCCAAGGTGTTCGAGGCATCGTCCGAGAGCATCATCATCATGAACGCGCAACGCCAGATCATCAGCGTGAACAAGGCGTTCTGCCGCAGCACGCTGTTCGAGTTCCATGAGGTCATCGGTGATGACCTGACCGCCTTGCTGGATGGGCCAGGCCCCGAGTGGGCCGCACTGGGCGACAAAGACGCCTGGCAGGGCGAGGTGCGGATTCGCAAACAATCCGGTGACAGCTACCCCGCCTGGCTCATGGTGTCGGTGGTGCGCGAAGGGGCTGTCAGCGGCCAGGTGGTCAATTACATCGGCATTTCCATCGACATCACCGACCGCAAAGCCAAGGAGGAGCGCATCCGCTTCCTGGCCCAGCACGACGTGCTGACCGAACTGCCCAACCGCTCTCTGTGCCAGCAGAAGCTGGGCGAAGCGCTGCAGGAGGCCAGCCAGAGCGGTGAGCAGGTGGCGGTGCTCTTCATCGACCTGGACCGTTTCAAACTGGTGAACGACACCTTGGGCCACCACATTGGCGACGGGTTGTTGCGCAACGTGGCGAGCCGCTTGTCGCAGACCGTCAGGGCAGAGGACACGGTCAGCCGCCTGGGGGGTGACGAGTTTGTGGTCCTGCTGCGGCACGTGGGCAGTGCCCAGGAGCTGGAAGCCCTGGTCAACGACCGGCTCATCCCCGCCATCCGCAAACCCATGGTGGTCGAAGGCCACAAGCTCACCGTGTCGTGCAGCGTGGGAGTGGCCTTGTACCCGCGCGACGCCACCGAGCAGGAAGAGCTCATGCGCAGGGCCGATGCCGCGATGTACGAGGCCAAATCGGCCGGGCGCGACATGGCCCGCTTTTTCTCTCCTGAGACGGACCAGCGCGTGCTGGCCAGGCAGCACATGGAGGCCCAACTGCGGCAGGCACTGGACAACGCCGAGTTCAGCTTGCATTACCAGCCACGGCTGTGCGCGCGGTCCCGACGGCTGGCAGGGGCCGAAGCCCTGCTGCGCTGGAAAAACCCGGTGTTGGGTCAGGTGCCACCCGGCGAATTCATTGCCCTGGCCGAGGAAACCGGGCTCATCATGCCCATTGGGTTGTGGGTGCTGGAAGAAGCCTGCCGGCAGTGGGTGGCCTGGGGGCAGGAGGGATGGGCCAGTGACATGCAGCTGTCGGTCAACCTGTCGGCGGCACAGTTGGCAGATTTGCACCTGGTGGGTCAGGTCGAGGGCGTGCTCAGGGCCAGTGGCATGCCCGCCCACCGGCTGGAACTGGAGCTGACCGAGTCGCACCTCATGGACAACCCCGCCGCTGCGCAGGCCCAGGTGTCGGCGTTGAAGGCACTGGGGGTGTCGGTGTCCATCGACGATTTCGGCACTGGGTATTCCAGCCTGGCGTACCTGAAGCGCTTCGAGATCGACAAACTCAAGGTCGACCAGTCGTTTGTGCGTGGCATGCTTGATGACCCGGCCGATGCCGCCATCGTGCAGGCGGTCATCGCTTTGGGCCACACGCTGGGGTTCAAAGTGGTGGCCGAGGGGGTGGAAAACCTGCCGACCGCACAAACCCTCACCGCCCTGGCCTGTGATGAGCTCCAAGGCTACTGCTTCGCACGGCCCATGCCTCCCCGGGAGTTCGCCCATTGGGTGACGTCGCAGCCGGACGGCCAGGTCTGGGATGCCCGGACGGACCGGCGGCGTCCGAAGTGAGCGTTCAGCCCCGATTTTTTTGGCCCAATCCCCCCGTATGATGCGCCAGCTTCATTTGTCGAGACCCGGGTATTTCCATGAGTTCAGACCGTATCAGCCAAGAGCTTGACCAGGCCCGCAAAAGCGGTCCGCTGCGCGACATCATCATCCCCCCTTGCCCGGATTTGCTGGTGGCATTGAAAGCCGCCACCGCCACCTCGGAGCCTGACGTGGGTGAGATAGACCGCATTGCCGGTGCCGATGTGGCCATGTCCGCCGCATTGATCCGGCAAGCCAACAGTCCCCTGTACGGGCTGGCGCAGCCGGTGCATGCGGTGGGGCAGGCGCTCACGGTGCTCGGCCTTCGCCCGGCGGTGGAGTTGCTGATGGGGTTTTTGCTGCGCCGGGCCTTGCCCACGCATTCCCCCGTGTTGTCCCATTTTTGGGAGAACTCCGCCCGCCGTGCGCTGGCTTGCGAGCACATCGGCACCCGGCTGTATTCGCTGGAGTCCGGGCTGGCGCACAGTTTCGGTCTGTTTTGCCACGTGGGCATTCCGGTCATGATGCAGGGCGTGCGCGGTTATGCCTCCACCATGGTGGAGGCATTGGCCCGCAAGGACCGCACCTTTACCCAGACGGAGAACGCCAACCACCGCACCGACCATGCCGTGGTGGGGGCCATCGTGGCCAAGACTTGGCATTTGCCGCGCGATGTGGCCGTGGCCATCCGCCTGCACCACGACTTCAGTTCTCTCAACGACAGCAGTTTCCCGGACATCGTGCGCCAGCTGGTGGCGGTGGGCCTGATCGCCGACCACCTGGTGGGGCGGCACGAAGGCGTCGCCGAGTCGCGGGAGTGGCTGGCGCATGGCAGCGCCTGCCTGGCCTATCTGGACGTGAACGCCGATGAGCTGGAGCTGTGGGTGGACGAGCTGCACCCACAATTCGAGGCCGTCACCCTGGGGTGAGCCACGGGGCTCATGGCCGCCTGTGGCGCGCGTCGCGCGCCAGGGGCATCAGGCGGGTTTGCGGTTGACCAGCACAATACCTGCCGCCACGCCCACCAGTGCCAGCACCAGCTGAGCCGACAGTGGCTCGCCCAGCAGCAGCACGCCAAACAGCAAGGCAAACACCGGGGTGAGGAAGGTGAAACTGGCCATCTGGGTGGCCGGGTAGTGCCGCAACATCCACATCCAGGCCAGGTAGCTGGCAAAAGCCCCCACGGCGGTCTGCAGGAACAGCGAGGTCCACGTCCAGGCCGAATAACGCCAGCCCCAGCTTTCGCCCAGCAGCAATGACAGCACCGGCACCACGGCTGCGGTCACGGCCAGCTGGTAGAACAGGGTTTTTTCCGCACTGGCCTGGGTCAGCCGCGTGGTGCGCAAGGCCAGGGTGGTCAGCCCCCACAGCGCACCGGCGGCCAGGCCCAGGGTGTCGCCCAGCAGCTGGGTGCCGCTGGTGTGGCCAAACCCCTCGCTGAACGCCAGTGCCACAGCCGCAAACGCCACGCTCAGGCCCACCCACTGCACGCCGCGCAGCCGCTCGGACACCACAAAACGGGGCAGCAGCAGCGCCACCACAAAGGGCGAGGTGTACAGAAACACGGTCAGCCGTGAGGCCGTGGTGTATTGCAGCCCGATGTAGATGCACGTCAGCTCGCCCGCAAACAGTGCCCCGGCCAGCAGTCCGGCGCGCAGCGTGCCGTCGCGCCCGAACAGTGCGATGCCTCGCCACGCACACCAGGCCCACAGCATGGCGCTGGCCCCCGCAAAGCGCAGGGTGGCCTGCCACAACGGGGGCATCTCGGCGACCGAGCTTTTGATCAGGATCTGCTGCAGGCCCCAGAAGGCGCAGCAGGCGAGCAAGAGGCCAATGGCCAAGCCGTCCAGCCGTGTTTTGCGCTGGGGTGGGGTGTGGGGCATGGGAGCAGACGGATCGGGGTTGGGCGCGGTGCGCGCCATGGTCAGAGCGGGTGTTCGGTGTAGAACTTGCCGCCGTGGTAGAGCAGCGGTGCGGTGGCCGCCGGGGTGTGGCCCAGTGACTCGGGGGCGGACCGGTGGCAGTGTTCCACCTCGCCCACAAAAATCACGTGGTCGCCTTCCACGTGCTGGTTGCGGTTGAAGCATTCAAACGTGGCCAGCGCGCCGTCAAGCAGCGGAACGCCGTGGGCATTCAGGGTATGGCCCACCCCGGCAAAGCGGTCCACGCCCCGGGCGGCAAACTGCTGCGCCAGTGCCACCTGGGCGGCACTGAGCACATTCACCGCATAGTGGGTGCAGGTGGCAAACGCCGCCATCGTGCTGGCCGAGCGTGCGAGGCTCCAAAGCACCAGAGGCGGGGTGAGAGAGACCGAGTTGAAGGAGCTGGCGGTGAGCCCGACCAACGCGCCATCGGCGGTGCGGGTGGTGACAACGGTCACCCCGGTGGCGAAACTGCCGAGCGCGTCTCGGAATTCACGTTCCGTGAAGCCGGGCGTCCTGGCTGGGTGAGGTGGGGTGGGTGCGGTCATGTCGGATGGCGGTTCAATGGACAGCCATTCTCCGCGAAACGCCCCCGCCTCTGGCCGGGGTGGGGGCGTTGGGCGGTCACATTCGCGAATGCGGGGGACCGCGTGGCAGCCGTCAAAGAAAAATTTTGTGTATCAAAAATGCCTTTGACGCTTCACAGACAAGCGCTGAGTGCTATCAAGGCAGGACTTTGCCCGCTGCCGTCACCACCGCCTGGTGCGAGTAGTCTCCCCGGGCGGGGCGGGCCACCGTGCCTTTGGCCAGCACGTAGTCCACAAAACTCTGGGTGTACAGCAGGTAGGTGTTGACGTAGCGGCCTGCGTTGTAGGCCGTGCCCAGGGCGGTGTAGCCGTCTTTGCCCGATGCGATGAAGTCGTTGGTCACCAGCACATAGGTCTTGGTGAGGTCCAGGTTGCTCCAGGCACCGGTGGTTTTGTGGCGCACCTGGACGTTGGTGAAGCGTTGGCCTTTCGGTTTGCTCATGTCCAGGTTCCAGCGCAGCCCCGCCGCGTAGGGGTGCGAGCCGTTGGACTGGCCCAGGTCCAGGTAGTTGGCGGTGGCGTCTTCCAGTGCGGCCACCACTTCCTTGCCCGTCAGTTCCATTTCCACCAGCACATTGGTGAACGGCAGCAGCGTGAACGCGTTGTTCATGCTCAGGCCACCGGCGGCCACCGGCACGCGCACGCCACCGGCGTTCTGCAGGGCAAAGTCGGCCCGTTTGGCCGCGTACAGGAAGGCTTCGGCCACCACCTGGGCCGCATCGCTGCCACGGGCCAGGGTGTTGGCGGCTTCACAACCTGCGGTGCCTGCGCTGCGGTTGGTGCTTTCACCCGGGGTGCGGACCAGGCACAGGGCGTCGGTGGCGGTGCCGATGGGTTTGGCTTTTTCGGCCGCGACCTGGTCGCTGTAGGTCTTGAGCGTGGCGGTGGCAGCGGCGTCGGGCGTGACCACCTTCACCAGCGGCTGGTTGGCGGCCAGGTTGGCCAGCAGGGTGGTGCGCACCGTGTCGGTCACGGTTTGCCAAGCGCCCGCCGCGTCTTTGCGCTTGAAGGTGTCGCCGATCAGCAGCGTGGGTTTGCCGCCGCAGCTTTTCACCGAGCCACTTTCGTTGAACACCACGTTCATCAGGCCAAAGACCTTGCTGTACTCCCAGGCTTGGCCGATGCAGACGGTCTCGCCGTTTTTGTTGGTGACCACCGTGGGGTAGGCCCCGGACGAACCGGCCACGCCCACGGCCTTGAAGTCGCCCAGCAGGCTGTGCGAGTCGCCGCCGATGATCACGTCCACATCGGTGAGCTGTGCGGCCATGGTTTTGTCGGCGTCGTAGCCCTGGTGGGTGACGGCCACGATGTGGCGCACGCCTTGCGCCTTGAGTTCGTCGATGGCTTTTTGCGCCGAGGCCACTTCGTTGTTGAACACGGTGGTGGCCAGGGGGCGAGACGAGTTGACGGTTTTGCCCGCGATGGTGATGCCGATCAGGCCCACCTTCACGCCATCCACCTCCTTGATGACCCAGGGCTTGAGGTACGGGGTGCCGCCGGTGGGGGCGAGTGCCGTGCCCGCTGCGGGCACCACGTTGCTGGAAATGACCGAGGTTTTGCAGGTCCCCGAGGCCAGCTCGTCCAGGAAGCCTTTGAGCGTGGCGTCGCCGTCGTCGAACTCGTGGTTGCCGGGGGTGAAGGCGTCGAAGCAGATGGTGTTCATCATCTGCGCGTCCACCTTGCCTTTGAAGAAGGTGTAGTACAGCGTGCCGGTGTTGGCATCGCCCGCGTGGATCTTCAGCAGATTTTTGGTGCCCGCCACCGACTTGAACATGGCCGTCTGACGGGCAAAGCCGCCCAGGTCCACCTGGGTGGCCACGCCGTCCAGCATCAGTTCCGTCGCGGCGAACGCGTCGAGCTGGGAGTGGTGGTCGTTGATGTGGGCAATGTTCAATTCCAGCGGCTTGAAGCTGGGGGCGTCGTCACCCCCGCCACAAGCGGCCAGCGTCAGGCCCAGGGCGGTCAAAACGGCTGCAGCGGACACGGTTCTTTTCCAAGTGTGGGTGTGTGGCATGGGGCGAGGCTCTCAAGGGTTGAAAACCCGCCAGCATGTGGCGCACCGATGACACGGCTGTGAAAAACCGTTCTCAGGCGGTGCGGGGCTCCCAGTGTGCCTGAGGTTGGGGCAGGTTGAAAAAGCGGAAATTCATGGCCGGTTGTTCGCCGCTGATGAGTTCGGCCAGCGCCTTGCCCGAGCCTGCGCCGTGTGTCCAGCCCAGGGTGCCGTGGCCCGCGTTGACCCACAGCTTGCCCACCCGGGTGGGTCCCATCAGCGGAATGTTGGTGGGGGTGGCAGGGCGCAGGCCGCACCAGAACTGCGGGTCGCCACCTTGCTCGGGGGTGCGGGTGTCGGCCACGCCGGGGAACACCTGCTCGATGCGCCGCACCAGCATTTCGCTGCGGGTACGGGCCAGCGGGGTGTCCAGGCGCAGGTCGAAACCGCCCAGCTCGATGGTGCCGGCCACGCGCAGCTGGTTACCCAGGCGTGAAATGGCGCACTTCATCTGGTCGTCCAGCAGGCTGACGTTGGGCGCGCTGTCGGGGTTGAGCAGGGGCAATGTGGCGCTGTAGCCTTTGCCGGGGTAGATGGGCACGTTGACCCCCACCTGCTTGAGCAGTCCGGTGGTGTAGCTGCCCGCGGCCACCACGAAGGCGTCGGCCTGCAGGGCACGGGCCTGGCCGCTGGCGCGGTCGCGCACCTGCACGGTTTTCACCTCGCCGCCTTCGGCGTGGAGGCGTTCGATGTCGTGCCCCATGAGCGACTCCATGCCCCGCTCGCGGCACAGGCGGGCCAGTTCCTGGGTGAAGACGCGGCAGTCGCCGTGCTCGTCGGTTTCGGTGTAGGTGCCGCCCACGATCTGTTGGCCAAAGCCACGCAGCGCCGGCTCGATGCGCAGCAGCTCGTCGCGGCTCACCACTTTGCGGGCCACGCCGTGGCGGCGCATCACCTCGGCGGCGTCGCCCGCGTCGTCAAACGACTTCTGGCTGGTGTAGTAGTGTGCAATGCCTTTGGTCAGCCGGTGGTAGCTGATGCCGGTGCTGGCCACGATCTCTTTCAGCGCTGCGTGGCTGTATTGCCCCAACGCCACCAGTTGCGCCACGTTGCGCTCGAAGGCGGTGTCGTTGCACTGGGCCAGGAATTGCAGGCCCCATTTCCATTGGGCGGGGTCGAATTGCGGGCGGAATTTGAGCGGGCCTTCGGGGTCGAACATCCATTTCAACGCTTTCAGGGGCGCTTCGCGGTTGGCCCAGGGTTCGCAGTAGCTCACCGAAATCTGGGCGGCGTTGCCAAAGCTGGTTTCCAGGGCCGCATCGGCCTGGCGGTCCACCAGCGTGACCTCGTGCCCGCGTTGCAGCAAATGCCAGGCTGTGCTGACGCCAATGATGCCCGCGCCCAAGACGGTGACTCGCATGATGAAAACCCCACAAAATTCGGTTCAGGAAGCGGCGAAGTATGAAAAAAAGTGGCGTGCAAGTGAAGCCAAATTAAACTGAATCGATTCACATCAATCTGGCTAATGAAAGAAGGGCTTCGTCGATGAGCAGTTTTGACCCCGATGCGCTGGAGTGCCTGGCCGCCATCGTGGAGGAGGGTGGGTTCGAGCGGGCGGCACAGCGTCTGTCCATCACGCAGTCGGCGGTGTCGCAGCGCCTGCGCTCGCTGGAGGCGCAGGTGGGAACGGTGCTCATCGTGCGCAGTCGCCCCTTGAAGGCGACGGCGGCCGGGCAATTGCTGCTCAAGCACACCAAGATGATGCGGTTGCTGCGCGCCGATCTGGAAAAAGACCTGAAGGAGCTCGCCCCCAGCTCCACCGGCAGCGGGCGCGAGGAAGAGCGCATTTCGGTGGCCATCAACGCCGACAGCATTGCCACTTGGGCATTGCCTGCCCTCAACGGTCTGGCGTTGCAGGGCCTGCCGATTGAAATCATCACCGACGACCAGGACTTCACCCACGAATGGCTGCGAGAGGGCCAGGTGCTGGGCTGTGTCACCTCGCTCAACCAGGCGTTGCGCGGTTGCCGCATGGAGCCTTTGGGCCTGATGGACTACATGGCCGTGGCCGATGCCAGCTACGCGGCCCTTCACTGCCCCAAAGGGCTGACCGCGCACCAGTTCGCCACCACGCCGTTCATTGCCTTCAACCGCAAGGACGACATGCAGCGCGAGTTTGTGGCGCAGGCGTTTGGCCTGAAGCGGGTCACGCTCAAGCAGTTGTTTGTGCCGTCCTCCGAGGGGCAGGTGCGGGCCGTGCGGGCGGGCTGGGGCGTGAGCGTGTTGCCTCGGTTGCTGGTGCAGCCTTTGCTGGACGACGGCACCCTGGTGGATGTGGTGCCCCAACACCGCCAGCCCGTCGCCTTGTACTGGCACTGCTGGAACCTCAACAGCGGCGTGCTCGACAGCCTGAGCGAGGCGCTGCGCTCAGCGGCCCAGCAGGCCCTGAGGCGTCCGGGCTGACGAAGGGCTGAACCGTCCATGCGACGCTCTGCAGGCGCTCGTCTGGTCCAGGGCCTGGTGGCCCTGTGCCGTGGGGGCCTGCGG
>Ga0209066_10002570_pt1 | contig 21838 bp, 17 predicted proteins | sample All_14_2_FD_187198 | JGI IMG/M metagenome (GOLD analysis project Ga0209066, IMG submission 187198) | Freshwater microbial communities in response to fracking from Pennsylvania, USA - Allegheny Zone_MetaG_DW_15 (SPAdes) (version 2) ... | reverse complement strand
GCATCACCACCATCCTGGTGACGCATGACCAGGAGGAGGCGCTGTCGCTCTCGGACCGCATCGTCGTGCTGGATCATGGCAGGGTGCAGCAGATCGCCGCACCTCAGGACGCCTACAGGCGGCCTGCCAACCGCTTCGTCGCCGACTTCCTTGGCACGGCCAATGTGTTCGAAGGGCACATCGGTGCCGATGGGCGTTCCATCGTGCTGGCGGACGGCCAGGTCGTCCCGTGTGGCGGGAGCCCGCGCGCGGCCGGCGCGCCGGTCACGGCCATCCTCCGCCCCGAACGCCTGGTCCTGACGACCGAGCCGGGTCTTTTGCCGGCCACGGTCAGCGAGAGCGTCTATCTCGGGCAATCCGTGCGCTATCATGTCGAGACGCCGACCGGCCCGATGGTCGCGGTCGCGCCCGGCGGGCGGGATGGCTTCGCCCCCGGCACGCAGATCGCCGCGACCTGGCAGCCGGACGATGTCTGGATCATACCGGACGGCGCCCCGCCATCCGCTTGACGTTGCTGGCCTTCGACCACAGGGAGAGCTGACCATGACGAACAGGCGCACACTTCTGAAGGCGACGGCCTTCATCCCAGGAACGCTGGCCTTGCCCGGCATTGCTCGAGCGCAGGGGACGGTGCGAGAGTTCCGGATGATCGAGGCCGGCGGCCTGTCCGGCGATTCGATCGAGGCCGGCTACATCCGCCCCTTTACCGCGCGCACCGGCATTCGCGTGATCCGGGAGAACCCCAATCCGCTCGGCAAGCTGCGCGCTATGGTGGAATCGCGCAGCATTACCGCGGCGCTGTATGAGCTCGGCAGCCTGTCCATGGCCATCGCGCAGGCGTCCGGGTTGATCGAGGAGCTCGACTGGGCGGCGATCAATCCCGAGCCGATGTTCCCGGAAGCGAAGAACCCGTACGGCTTCGGCTATCAGTACTACTCCACCATCATGGCGTGGCGGTCGGATGCGAAGCCGCTAACCAGCTGGGCGGATTTCTGGAATGTCCGAGACTTCCCGGGCAAGCGTACGCTGCCGGACAATGTGACGCTGGCCGTTCCGATGGCGCTGCTCGCTGACGGCGTGGCGCCGGCCTCGCTCTATCCGCTCGACTTGCGCCGCGCCTTCCGGAAGCTCGATCAGATCAAGGGCAACATCGCGGTGTGGTGGGGTGCGGGCGCGCAGCCGCCGCAGTTGCTGAAGGACAATGAGGTGCAGTACGCAGCCTCCTATTCCGGCCGTGTCGCGGGCCAGTCCGGCATCACCTTCACTTACGCGCAGGGCCTGCTCGACACCGCGTATTTCACCGTGCCGAAGGGCGCCAACCCGGCCGAGAAGGCCGCGGCAATGGGCCTGCTGCACGAGATGTCGGTGCCGCGCAACCAGGCCGTCGCGGCCGAGGTCGTGCCCTATACCGGTGCGAGCCCCACGCTCGACCAGTTGCTGCCACAGGATCGCCTGGCGATGTATCCGACGACGACGGCGAACAAGGCCTTGCAGGCGCTGGGCAACCCCGCCTGGTGGGCGCAGAACCGAGATGCGGCGGAACGCCGCTGGCAGGAATTCAAGCTCGGTCTCTGATCGGCGCGGGCAGGGGAAGGCAGGCACATGGCGATCACCCGGCGAATGCCGACCGAGTTCGGCTATGTGCTGCCTCTCCTGCTGCTCATGCTCTCACTCTTCATCCTGCCGATCGTGCTGATGCTGGCGCGCAGCGTCACCCAGCCGGAATGGACACTGGAGCACTATCAGGACCTGATCGAGACCTCGGTCTACATTCGGGTCCTGGGTCGTACGCTGCGCATCGCTGTCATCACCACCATCGTCTGTGCATCGCTGGGCTATCCGCTCGCCTATTGGATGCGCGGCCTGCCGCCGCAGCGGCAGGTGCTGGCGGTCGCGCTGGTGGTGCTGCCCTTCTGGATCTCCATCCTAGTACGCACCTATGCCTGGATCGTGGTGCTGGGCAATGCGGGGGTGGTGAACCGCGTGCTGCTCGACCTGGGCATCGTGGCGGCACCGGTGGCCTTTCTCTACAATGAGCTCGGCGTGGTGATCGGTACGACGAACGTATTGTTGCCTTTCCTCGTGCTGCCGCTGTTCGCCGCCATGGTGCGAATCGACGATCGGCTTCTGCAGGCCGCCGAATCCCTCGGCGCCAGCCGGATGACGATCTTCCGCCGCGTCTTCTTCCCGCTCAGCCTGCCGGCGCTGGCGGCGGGATCGATCCTGGTTTTCATCCTAACCTTCGGCTTCTTCATCACCCCCGCCATCCTTGGCGGCGGGCGCGTGCCGATGGTGGCCAATGCGCTCGACCTGCTGATCAACCAGTTCGCGCGATGGGAGACAGCGGCCGCCCTGTCCACCGTGCTGCTGGTGGTCACGCTGGCCTGCTTCGCGGTTTCCCGCTGGATTGGTGCGCGGGGAGCGACCGCGTGAACCGGCTGGTGCTCGCCACGACCGGCATTCTGGTGCTGGCCTTCCTCTGTCTGCCGGCGCTGATCGTCATTCCGATGTCCTTCTCGAGCGCGAGCTCGCTGGAGTTTCCGCCGCCGGGCTTCTCGCTGCGCTGGTACCAATCCTTTCTCGGCGATCCGCGCTGGCTCAAGGCGCTGGAGACCTCAGTGCTCGTCGCGCTGGTCTCAAGCACGATCGCACTGCTGCTCGGCGGTCTCGCTGCCTATGGGCTGGTGCGTGGAAACTTCCGCGGCCGTCCGTTGATCGAAGGCGTGTTCATCGCGCCGCTGGTGGTCCCGAGCGTAATCATCGCCGTTGCGCTCTACATCTTCTTCGCCCGGATCGGTCTGCTCGGGTCGCTGCTCGGGCTCATCATCGGGCATACCGTGCTTGGCGTGCCCTATGTCGTGCTGGTGATGTCGGTCGCCATCCGCTCCTTCGACCATCGGATCGAGCAGGTGGCGCTGAGCCTCGGGGCCTCCTCCACGCTCATGTTCCGGCGCGTGCTGCTGCCGAACCTGTTGCCGAGCGTCTTCGCAGCCTGGATCTTCGCCCTGATCGCCTCTTTCGACGAGGTCATCGTCACGCATTTCATCGCCGGGCGCTACGACACCATCCCGAAACGCATGTTCAATGAGCTGGTGTTGCAGGTGAATCCGACCATCACCGCGATCGCGACACTGCTGATTGCGCTAAGCGTGGTCGCCATCGGCGTCATCGTGCTGCTGCTCCGCCGCGGCGGAATCCGGATGCAATCGCTGACCTGACCGTCAGTGGCTGCCCGCGCGGGCCTAGCGATATCCGGACAGCACTTTGGGTACGTCATGGATGCAGGGGGGCGTGCAGCCTGATGATCTGCTTGGTCGTGTGACGCAACGTCGGCAACCCACGCCTTCTACCTAGGAAGGCCAGTTCTCTCGTCGACTCAGGTTCACCGGGCTCGCATGGCGCAAGAAATTGCGGCGCGGCAGACAGTCGCCGGGCAGCGCGAACCGATCCGACTGCAGCTGCGAGGCGGTCGTTCTTCCCGTGGCCTCCGCGTCAGGTTCATGCGGCAGGTCAAGGTCGTGCCATCCGTCACGCTGCGAACGCGACGGGTGGGCGACCATGGGAAGCACAGGGCAGGGGCAAAGACGCGCAGGCAATTGCGAAGGATCGGGCCTCACCGTCGTCATCTCGTCTGCGCCGGCAACCATCACCAGCGTGACCACTGTCGGCCAAAGGCAGATTGGCTTGCATACGTCGTGCATACACACATAGACTACCTCAAAAGAGGGCATTTCCAAAATTTCACTGCGGGAAATGCACCTTTTTTGTTCGATTGATCGACATTTCGGCGTCATTTTTCGGCGTGTCGCGTCTGCGGGGGGTAGGATGGCTTGGCGGATCGGCGTGGATTCGGGCGGCACCTTTTGCGACATCTGCCTCTTCAATGAGGCGAGCGGTCAGGTCGCGGTGTGGAAGGTTTCCTCGACGCCGGATGACCCTTCGCGAGGAATCGCTCAGGGGGTGGAAGAGAGCGCGTCGAATGTCGGCGCAGCCCCCGCCGATGTCGGCTATTTCGGCCACGGCACCACGGTCGGCACCAATGCGCTGATCCAGCATCGTGGCGTGCCGACGGGCCTGATCACCACCGACGGATTCCGCGACCTGCTCGAGATCGGTCGTCAGAAGCGTCCTGAGCTCTACGACATGCAGGCCGACAAGCCCGATCTCCTGGTCGCGCGTGATTGCCGCATAGAGGTGAAGGAGCGCATCCGCCATGACGGCTCGGTCGCGGTGCCGCTCGACGAGGCGGCCCTGCGCGACGCGGCGCGCAAGCTGAAGGCCGCCGGCGTGGAGGCGGTGGCGATTGGCTTCCTCTACAGCTTCGTCGCGCCCGAGCACGAAGCCACGGCACGGCGCATCGTCGCCGAGGAGTTCCCCGAGGCCTTCATCAGCGCCAGCCATGAGGTCGCGCCTGAATTCCGTGAGTTCGAGCGTGTCTCGACCGTGGTGGTGAACGCCTATCTCGGTCCGGTCATGCATGGCTACATCCGCCGGCTGGCGGCCCGGCTGAGCGAGCTCGGCATCACCACCACGCCGCATCTGACGCAATCGAATGGCGGTGTGATCGGCTTCGAGCAGGCTGCGCGTCTGCCCGTCCGCACCGTGCTGTCCGGCCCTTCCACCGGCGTCGTCGCGGCGCAGGAAATCGGCCGCATGGTCGGTATCGGCGACCTCATCACCTTCGACATGGGTGGCACCAGCACGGACGTCGCACTGCTCAAGGACGGCCAATGCCGCCTCACCGGCGAGGCGATCGTACATGGCTATCCGATCAAGGCGCCGATGCTCGATATCCACACCGTGGGCGCGGGCGGTGGGTCGATCGCCTATGTCGATTCCGGCGGATTGCTGAAGGTCGGCCCGCGCAGCTGCGGGGCGTTCCCCGGCCCGGTCTGCTACGACAAGGGCAATACCGAACCCGCGACGACCGACGCCAATGTCGTGCTGCAGACGCTTAACCCGACGCATCTGCTCGGTGGGCGCATGGCGGTGCGACAGGATCTCGCGAAGGAGGCGATCGGCCACCTCGCCGACCAGCTGGACCTCGGACTGATGGAGACGGCGCAGGGGATCATTTCCGTCGTCACCGCCAATATGGCGCGCGCCATCCGCGTTATCTCGGTCCAGCGCGGCCATGATCCGCGCGACTACACGCTGGTTGCCTTCGGCGGCGCAGGTCCGTTGCATGCGGCGCGCCTGGCGCGTGAGCTCGACATCCGCCGCATCCTCGTGCCGCGCAATCCCGGCATCCTCTGCGCCATGGGGTTGCTGCTGACGGACCTCCGCGCGGATTTCGCCGCGACCCGCCTGACGCTGCTGGACGCCGCCGCCGCCGCAACGGTGGAGAGTGCCTTCGCCGACCTTTCCTCCCGCGCCGAAGCTTGGTTCGAGGAGGAGCAGCTCCCCGCCGAACGCCGCGCCACCCTGCGCACGGTCGACATGCGCTATGCCGGGCAGAACTACGAGCTGCCCGTCGAACTGCCGCCCGGGCCGGTGACCATCGAGAGCCTCCAGGCACTGGCCCAGGGCTTCGCCGAGGCACATCGCCGCCAGTACGGCTTCGTCGATCCCGAGGGGACGGTCCAGCTTGTCACCTTTCGCCTGGAGGCGACCGGCCTCGTGGCCAAGGCGAATTTCACGCCTCAGCCCGATGCGGGGCCGGATGCCTCCCAGGCCCTCATCGGCGAGCGTGAGGTCTGGATCCCTGAAGGCGGCGGCTGGACGACCTGCCCGGTCTACGATCGCGAGGCGCTGCGCGCGGGCAATTGCTTCGCGGGCCCGGCGATCGTCGAGCAGATGGACGCGACGACCGTCCTGCTGCCCGGCATGACGGCGCGCGTCGAGCCCTATCTCAACCTGATCCTGGAGTTCCCGGCATGAGCGCGACCCTGCAGCGCGACCGCGTCCAGGTCGATCCGATCACCGTCGAAGTGATCGGCTCCGCCCTGTCCTCGATCACCGAGGAGATGGGTGAGGCGCTGGTGCGCGCGAGCCATTCAACGAATATCAAGGAGCGCCGCGACTGCTCGACGGCGCTGTTCGATCCCTCCGGCGCAACGCTCTGCCAAGCCGAGCATATCCCGATGCATCTCGGTAGCTTCATCGACATGCTGCCGCACATCCTCAAGCGCCATCCGATCGAAGAGATGAGTCCGGGCGACGTCTTCATCGGCAACGATGCGTATGAGGGCGGTGGCACCCATCTGCCGGACTTCGTGCTGGCTGAGCCGATCTTCGATGGTGGCGTCATCGTTGCCTGGGCGGTGAACACCGCGCATCACTCCGACTTCGCCGATCGAGGCCATGCGCATATCTTCCAGGAAGGGCTGCGCATTCCGCCGATCCGCCTCTATCGGGCCGGGATGCTTCAGAAGGACGTGCAGGAGCTGATCCTGCTCAACTGCCAGGTCCCGCGCGAACGGCTGTCGGATCTGCGCGCGCAGATGGCGGCAAACCGCCTGGGCGTGCTGCGCATGCAGGCACTCTGCGCCAAGTACGGCCGGGATGTCGTGCTCGCCGCAGGCGGCGCGCTGCAGGATTATGCGGAAAGGAAGATGCGCGCAGGCATCTCCGCGATCCCGGACGGAACCTATCGCTTCGCGGACGTCTACGAGAACCCGGAGATCGACGGCGAACTGCCCTTTACCTGCGAGATCACCGTCACCGGCGACACGATGCATCTGCATTTCGACGCGCCGCCGCAGGTCCGCGCCGGACTCAACATGACGCATACGGCGTTGCTCGCGACGGTCTACTACGCCGTGAAATGCCTGGTGGATCCGTCGGTGCTGCCCAATGCTGGTCTCGCCCGGCCCATCAGCGTCGCCGCCACCCAGGGCAGTGTCGTCAATTGCAGCTATCCCGCGGCGGTGAACGGCCGCTGCAGCACCTGCCAGCGCGTGGTGGACCTGATCTTTGGGGCGCTTGCCCCCGCAGTGCCTGACCGTGTGATCGCCGCGACCAACGGCGCCAACACCGTTGCCCATTTTGCCGGTACCAATGCCGACGGCTCGCCCTGGATCTATCTCGAGACGATCGGCGGCGGTTCCGGCGCCCGCGCGAGCAAGGACGGGCTGCACGGCGTGCAGGTTCACATGACCAACACCTCCAACCTGCCGGTCGAGGCGCTGGAGAACGAGTACCCCCTCACGCTCCTGCGGTACGAATTGGTCGACGGCTCTGGCGGGCCGGGCACCTACAGCGGCGGCATGGGGCTGCGTCGCGTCTACCGCGCCGAGCGATCCTGCCGCCTGCGCGTCGATGGGTCGCGCCTGAGGACCTCCCCATGGGGGCTGGAAGGCGGGATGGAAGGCGGGCGTGCCCGCTTCGATGCCGGCCAGCGCAGCTTCAGCCATGGCGTCGTGCTGCTGGAAGCCGGCGACGAGCTGGCGATCGTTACCGCCGGCGGCGGCGGCTATGGTCCGCCCGCAGAACGCGCGCCGGACCGGGTCGCCCGCGACATCGCAGAAGGTCGCCTCACCATCGACGCGGCGCGCCGCGTCTATCCGCAGGCTCCACCGCAGGGCTGACGGGCGGTGTGGGTCGTTCGGCGCATCGGGGTCGCCTTCGTCCTGGTCTGGATCGTCGCCAGCATCGTCTTCCTGGCCATCCGCATGGTGCCCGGAGATCCCGCCGAGATCATGCTGAGCCAGGGCGGCGTGTCGCCGGATGCCGCCATCATCGCCGAGCTGCGCGACCAGCTCGGCCTCGAGAAATCCATCTGGGTGCAGTATCGCGACAGCATGCGCGGGATGCTGAAGGGGGATCTCGGTGTCTCGCTGACCGACCAGGCTTCGGTGGCGCGCCAGGTCTTCACTCGCCTGCCGCGTACGTTGGAACTCATTGGCTTCGCGGCGTTATTCTCCGTCCTGTTCGGGGTGCCGCTCGGCGTGCTGGCGGCACTGCGGCGCGGCGGCTGGCTCGACAGAGTGGTCATGGCGTTGTCCGGCCTGTCGCTCGCCGTACCCGTCTTCGTCGTGGGCACGCTGCTGGTGCTGGTGGTGGCACAGTGGCTGGAGTGGCTTCCGGCCGGCGGCTACACACCGCTGGCGCGCGACCCGGCGCGCCATTTCGCGCAGATGGTCATGCCTGCGCTCACCATCGCTTCCAGCCTGGCGCCGGTGCTTCTCAGCATGACGCGTGCCTCGGTGATCGACGTGATCACGCGCGACCACGTCCGCACCGCGAGGGCCAAGGGCGCCTCCCCACCGCGAGTCGTGCTGCGCCATGTGCTGCGCAATGCGTTGATGCCGGTGGTGACCGTGCTGGCGCTGCATCTGGGGACGCTGCTGGGCGGCACGGTGCTAGTCGAATACGTGTTCAACTATCCCGGCCTTTCGGGCCTGCTGGTCGATTCAGTGAATGCGCGCGACTACCCGATGGTGCAGGGCGTCGTGCTGGTCATCTCCGTGCTGTTCGTCGCGCTGAACCTGGCGATGGACCTGATCTACGGCGTGCTCGACCCGCGGGTGCGCCGGGCATGAGGCGCATCAGCACTCTTCCAGTCGTGGCAGTCGGGCTGATCGCCTTCGTGGCGCTGGTGGTGCCCTGGCTCGGCCTGCCTGACCCGGTTCAGATCGACGTGCCGCATCGCCTTTCCGGTCCGTCCTGGGATCACTGGCTGGGCCGGGACGAGGTGGGGCGCGACATTCTCTCGCGTCTGCTGTGGGGGGCGCGGTCCTCGCTGACGGTGGCACTGTTCTCCGCCGTCATCGCCTGCCTGGTGGGTACCACGCTCGGTGTCCTGGGCGGCTTCCTGGGTGGGCTGGTGGACCTGGCCACCATCCGCCTCGCCGACATCGTGTTGTGCTTTCCGCCCCTGCTGCTGGCGCTGCTCGTGGTGACCCTTCTCGGCCCCGGGGCATCGACACTGATCCCGGTCATCGCGCTGGTCTACATGCCGGGCTTCGTGCGGGTTGCCTATGCCGGCGTCCTGGGCGTGCGCCATCTGGAGTACGTCGAAGCACAGCGCGCTCTCGGCGTCGGGTCGGCGCGCATCATGCTGCGTACGGTGCTGCCGAATATCAGCGGACCTGTGATGGTGCAGTTCTCCCTCGCCATGGCCTCGGCGGTCGTGTTGGAATCGGGGCTGAGTTTTCTCGGGCTCGGCGTGGTGCCGCCTGCGCCATCCTGGGGCCTGATGATCGGCGCCGCGCGCTCCACCATGGCGCAGACGCCGCTGCCGCTGCTCTGGCCCTGCATCGCGCTGACGATCACCGTGCTGTCGATGAACGCGCTTTGCGACGCCGTGCGCAGCGCGGTCGATCCGCATGGGGCGGTGCCGCGCCGCCTGCGTTGGTTGTTGCCCCCCCTGCCATCCGGGCTGTCGCTGGCGGCCAAGGGCGCATCGCTGGCCGTGCGCGACCTCGAGGTCGCGATCGACGCCAAGGACGCGGAGGTCCGTCCGGTGCGCGGTGTCTCCTGGGAGGTCGCGCCAGGCGAGACCCTGGCCATCGTGGGCGAGAGCGGTTCAGGCAAGTCACTGTCGGGTCTTGCCGTGCTCGGCCTGCTGCCCTTGGTCGCGCGACCGGCTGCCGGAGCCGCGCTGTTCGAGGGACGCGATCTGCTTCGGCTGGATGAGCCGGCGCTGCGGCATCTGCGTGGTGCCGACATCGCCATGGTCTTCCAGGATCCGATGTCGAGCCTGAATCCCGTGCATCGCATAGGCACCCAGATCACCGAGGCCATCCTGGTGCATCGCAGCGTCTCGCGTCGCCGAGCGTGGCAGGAGGCGGTGGAGCTTCTGGCCAAGGTCGGCATTCCCGATGCGGCACGGCGCGCGCGCAGCTTCCCCCATGAGCTTTCAGGGGGCATGCGCCAGCGCGCCATGATCGCCATGGCCATTGCCAATCGACCGAAGCTCCTGATCGCCGACGAGCCGACCACCGCGCTGGACGTGACCATCCAGGCCCAGGTGCTGGAGCTGCTGGCAGGCTTGAAGGCCGAGGAGGGGATGGGCGTGGTCTTCATCACCCACGCTCTGCCGGTGGTCGCCGAGATCGCCGACCGCGTGATGGTCATGTATGCGGGCGAGGTGGTGGAACAGGGCCCGGTCGCGGAAATCTTCGCCCGGCCGTTGCATCCCTATACGGCCGCCCTGCTGCGCAGCGCCCCGCCAGAGGACGGCTCCCTCCCGCAGGCGATACCGGGCACCGTGCCCTTGCCGCAGCATCTTCCGCCGGGCTGCGCCTTCGCGCCCCGCTGCGCCCATCGCCAAGCCGCGTGCGAGGCCACGCATCCGGCACTGGAGGACGTTGGGCCCGATCGGGTCACGCGATGCCTGCGCTGGAGGGATATGTCCGCCACCGCCCAGACGCAGCAGGTGACGGCATGACCCCGCTGATCGAGGCTGTGAAGCTCTCCAAGCAGTTCGGCGGAGGGGGCGTGTTCGGGTTCGGTGCACGTCCCGTGCGGGCGCTGAACGAGGTGACGCTGTCCATCGCCCGCGGGGAGGCGGTGGGGCTGGTCGGCGAAAGTGGCTCGGGCAAGAGCACGATGGGCCGGGTCATGCTGGGGCTGACACCGGCCAGCAGCGGCAGCGTGCGGCTCGACGGGGTGGATATCGCCTCGTTGCGCGGCAAGGAGACACGTCGCCTGCGCCAGCGCATGCAACTCGTCTTTCAAGATCCCTACTCGAGCCTGGATCCGCGGCGCCGTATCAGCGCGCAGATTGCCGACGGGCTGCTGGCTCATGGACTCGCTAGGCCCGCCGACATCGCGGATCGCGTGGCGGCGCTGCTGGCCCAGGTCGGCCTGCCACCGGCGCATGCGCAGCGCTATCCGCATGAATTCTCGGGCGGGCAACGCCAGCGCATCGGCATCGCGCGCGCGCTGGCCGTCGACCCCGAATTCCTCGTGGCGGATGAGCCGGTCTCCGCGCTCGATGTCTCGGTTCAGGCCCAGGTGCTCACGCTGCTGGCCGATCTGCGGGCGCGGCTCGGCCTTGCCATGCTGTTCATCAGCCACGATCTGCCCGTGGTGCGCAGCCTTTGTGACAGGGTGGTGGTGTTGTACCTCGGCCGCGTCATGGAGGAAGGGCCCGCGGCCGAGGTATTCCGGCATCCGCGCCATCCCTATACGCGCGCCCTTCTGTCGGCAGCGCCGAATATCGATCCTGGCCGTCGCCGTCGTCGCATCTTGCTGCGTGGCGATCCGCCAAGCCCGGCCAATCCGCCGAGTGGCTGTGTCTTCCGCACACGCTGCGCCTGGGCGGTCGAGGCTTGTGCCACGGCCGTCCCCGCGCTGGCCGAGGCAGTGCGGGGCCATCGCGTGGCCTGCCTACGCGTCGAAGACGCGGCGCTGCTGGGCGATCCCGACATCAACGGACCCGTTTGAGATGCTCTCCCACCTTGAGAACACCGACTACGACGAATCGATACCCACGCGCGTGGATGCCGTGATCATCGGTGGGGGCATCGCCGGCGTCAGTACGGCGCTGGCACTGCTCGACAAGGGCGTCACCGTCGCGGTCTGCGAGAAGGGGCGCGTCGGCGCCGAGCAATCCAGCCGCAACTGGGGCTGGGTGCGCGTGATGGGGCGCCATCCGGATGAGATCGGCCTCGGCATCGAGAGCCTGAAGCTCTGGCGTGGCATGGAACGACGGATTGACGCCGATATCGGCTTCCGACAGGCAGGCACGGTCTGGGCCTTCGACACGGATCGCGAGCTCCAAGAGGCAGCCATGTGGCTGGAGCATGCACGGACGTGGCAGATCGATACGCGCCTGTTGGACACGGCCGGTGCTGCCGACGTCATCAAGGGCTCGGTCAGGCGCTTCGCGGGCGCGCTCCACACCCCCTCGGACTGCTGTGCGGAGCCTGAGAGGGCCGTGCCTGCCATGGCGCGTGCGGCCCGGCGAGGCGGGGCGCATATCCTTGGTCATTGCGCGGTGCGCGGCATCGAGAAGACTGCGGGGCGCATCTCGGGCGTGGTGACGGAGCGCGGCAGCATTGCCTGCCAGTCCGTTGTGCTGGCCGGAGGCGCCTGGTCGCGCCTGTTCTGCGGCAGTCTTGGCATCGATCTGCCGCAGCTCAAGCTGCTCAGTTCCGTGCTCCGCACCGCACCCGTCGATGGTCCGGCCGATTGTGCGGTCGGCGCGAGCAACTTCTCCTTCCGGCGTCGGCAGGATGGCGGCTTCACTGTCTCGCGCCGCAATGCGTCGATCGCCGAGATCGTGCCAGACAGCGTCCGCCTGTTCAGCGACTTCATGCCGGCATTGCGTACCTCCTTTCGCGAGATGCGGCTGCGCGTGGGGCGCCGTTTCATCGATGAATGGCGCATGAAGCGGCAGTGGAAGCTGGACGAGAAGACGCCCTTCGAAGAGGTGCGCGTGCTTGATCCCCTGCCCACCCAGGCGCTGCTGCGCGAGGGGATGGAGAACCTCGCCCAGGCCGTGCCGGCCTTCCGCGGCGTCGCCGTGCAGGAACGCTGGGCCGGACTTATCGACGCAACACCCGATACGGTTCCGGTGCTGTCGTCAGTCGAGACGCTGCCCGGCTTCCACATCGCGACCGGGTTCTCCGGCCACGGCTTCGGTCTCGGCCCCGGTGCTGGCCGGTTGATGGCCGACCTCGTGACCGGCGATCGACCGATCGTCGATCCCACACCCTTCGCCCTGGGCCGCTTCGCCCGATCCCGCAACAGCCTTGGCAAGATGGAGACACGCGCATGAGCCTGACACGCCGTACCCTCATGGCCGGTGCCGCTGGCGTACCGCTGATCTCGGCAATCGGAACCCGCGCCGCACGCGCGCAGACCACGGCGCTGCGCTATGGGCTGCAGCTCTATCCACCGACCTTCAATCCCTGGCAGCACGCCGGCACGGCGGCCGCGACGGTCAACATCCAGCATCGGCGGGGTCTGCTGTCGTATAGCGCTGACGGTCAGCTTCGCGGCGAATTGGCCGAGGCCTGGGAGGCCACACCCAAGGGCTGGCGGTTTCGCCTGCGCGACGCTTATTTCCACAACGGCGAGAAGGTCACCTCGGCCGATGTGAAGTACACGATCCAGACGATCGCAAGCGAACGTTCGACGGCCTACCTGCGCACGAATTTCCAGAGCATCACGGAAATCGAAACGCCGGATGACAAGACGGTGCATCTGGTCACGCGCCAGCCCGTCGCGACGCTGCCGAATTGGCTGGCACTGCCGCAGGCGCCGATTGTCTATCGTGATACGGGCCCCGGACCGGATGCGATCGGCGCCGGTCCCTTCCGGATCGTCGAGAACGAACGCGGCGTCGCCGTGCGCCTCGAGCCATGGTCGCGCTTCTATCGCCCGGGCCTGCCGAAACTGCAGCGCCTGAACATGATCGTGTATGCCGATGAGAATGCGCGTGTCGCCGCGCTGCAGACGGGCGATGTGGACCTCATCGAATATGTGCCGTGGCAGTCGATCGACTCGCTGCAGGCCAATGATGCGCTGAAGATGGACAGCACCTTCGGTCCCTTCATGCACCTGATCTTCAATGGTCGGCAGGGTCAGCCCTTCGCGGATCCGCGCGTCCGCCTGGCCGTTGCGCTCTGCGTCCAACGCGACGACGTGCGCAAGGCTGCCTTCTACGGCCACGCCGAGGTCGTGGGCGGCCTGCCGCTTCCGCAGAACAGCCCCTTCTACAATGCCGAACTGGCCAATGGCTGGACCTATGACCCGGCACGCGCCAAGGCATTGCTGGCCGAAGCGGGTCACCCGAACGGCTTCTCGTGCAATCTTCTCTCCAACGTCACCAACGGCATGCACAAATCGACTGCCGAGGTGGTGCAGCAGAATCTGGCGGCCATCGGCGTCCAGGCCCAGCTCGCCCTTCCGGACTGGGCCGGCTTTGTCACCCGTGCGGTGCGCGGACAGTACGATCTGGCGGTAAATGGTACGACAGCCGACAGCCCCGATGTGGACGGCTTCTCATCGGTGATGGATGGTTCCCTCTCGCCGGCCTCGGGCCGCAGCGCGAACATGAACATCCCCGAGCTGACCCGCCTCTTCGCCGCAGGCCGCGCGGAGTACGACGTCGCAAAGCGCAAGGAGATCTACGATCAGGTGCAGCGCATCCTGATTGAGCAGGTGCCGATCACATTCCTGGTGAAGCGTACCCAGGCCTATGCCATGCGCAAGAATGTACAGGGCTTCCACAACCTGCCCGAACAGCTGACATTCTATTCCGGCTATACGCTGGAAGAGACCTTCGTCGGCTGACGCCTTGGCGGGGGACGCGAGAGCGGCGTATCCCCCGCCGGCACGACGCGGCCCGGCGGTCCCTTGGGCAACCGCCGTGCCGCCGTCGCCAGGGTAGTTCGATCAGAGGATCCTGACGGGATGGAAAGTGCGGAAAGCCGCAGCGAAGTTGCGACGGAGGAAGAACGCCTGGTCAGGGTCCCGGCCAGCCAGCGGGCTTATGCCTTCATCCGCAGCCGTATCCTGACCGGCGAACTGCCGAGCGAATCCTTCGTTGAGGAGGAGCATATCTCGGCCCTGATCGGCGTTTCCCGCACGCCGGTCCGGGAGGCCTTCAGCCGCTTGCAGGCCGAGCACCTCATCGAACTGGTGCCCCGGCGCGGGGCGCGGGTGCGTGGCATCACGCTGCGCGAGATGTTCGAATTCTACGAAGTTCGTCGCATCATTGAAGGAGCCGTCGCAAGCAAGCTCTGCAGCGCGATGGCCGGTGCGCCGCCCGCCATGAGGCGTGTCCTGGAGGCGATGCGGCTGCTGATGCCCAATCCTGGTGCCGACTACCTGGAGCTTGACGCGGCACTGCATCAGGCGCTCGTGGCGGCTTCGACGAACGAGGTCCTGATCGAGATGTATGCGGGGCTGTCGACCCGGCAGCGCCGCGTCGCCGTGACCTCGTTGCAGATCCAGCCGCGTCGACCGGCCCAGATCCACGAGCAGCACGAGGCCCTCGTCGATGCCTTGGATCGGAACGATGAAGGGAGTGTTCTGAAGGTGCTGGATGCGCATCTGCGGCCCATTCGGGACGTCGTCGCCTTCTACGACGATCAAATCGTAGACGCGCCTACGTGAGCCGTGGTGCGACTAGCTAGGTGAAGAGCTGACCTATTCTCCGAACACGCGGCCCGGCAACGACAATATCACCACGCACCGGGCTTCGAGATGCGCCCGCATTTCGGCTTCCGCCGAGGAAGGGTCGCCCGACAGGATTGCCTCGATGATCCGCCGATGGTCGTTCGCGGACTTACGATAGAAGGATTCGTCGAGCGAGCCGCGGAGATCGGTCATGCTGGCCGGCAGCCAAAGTTGCCGGATCATCGGCAGAAGCTGCCCATTGCCCGACATCTCGGCGATGGTCCCATGTATCGCATAGTTCTCGCGGCGATATGCCGCTATCGCGTGCGTTTCAGCGCTTTCTTGCGCCTGTAGCAGCGATATCAGGCGATCGCGCACGTCGCTCTCGATTGCGCGCTGCGCCGCGAGTGATGCCGCCAACCCCTCCAGCTGGACACGGATCGCGAAGCGATCGGCGACCTCCTTCCGTGTCAGACGTCGGACGATGGCGCCGCGGTTCGGGATGATGTCGATCAGCCCATCGGCGGAAAGGCGATTGAACGCCTCACGCAGCGATCCGCGACTGACGCCGAGGTCGCGAACCATGTCCGCCTCGATCAGACGCTGACCGAGCGCCAGCCGGCCACTGCGAATCGCCTCGGCCATGTCCTTGACGATGTAGTCGACCGTCCTGCCTTTCGGGCGGGTCATAGCCGGCAGGCGCCTGCCGGAAGGGTTGGCCATGGGGAAGTCTCCGGGAGGGTGGGTGGACTGCGGGTTATATTGTCGAACAATCTTATCCTACATGGATTGACATCCGCTCACAACGCGTGTGACGGTTCAGGCGGCGGAACGATAACGCCCGACGAACAAGCAAGCCGCGCCCGACGGGATGGGAGGAGTTGCAACGCAGGGCTGAGCCCTGCTGAGGACAGTTGAAGGCGATTTTTCCGCCGCTGCGGAAGGACCGCGATCCGCGGCACTACTGGCACGCCTTGGTGGACCGACAAGACGCAACACGCTGAGACGAACTTGGACATCGAAGCGCCTGAAGGCGCGAGGGAGGAACTGCGATGCGTTTGGGCCAATCCCGCCCCGAGCGGGCAGGTGCACAGTTGCGCGCCCTGCTACAGCGTGGCCGCCCGTTGATCATGCCAGGCTGCTTCAATGCCCTGTCAGCCCGCGTGCTCGAGGAGGCGGGCTTCGAAGCGGTCTACATGTCCGGGTACGGCACTTCGCTCGCGATGCTCGGTCTTCCGGATGCCGGCCTTGCGACGCTGACCGAGATGGCGCTCAACGCCCGCTTTATCGCGAATGCAGTGGGCGTTCCGGTCGTCGCCGACGCCGATACGGGTTTCGGCAACGCCATCAACATGGTGCGGACCACGGAGGAGTACATCCTCGCGGGCGTTGCCGGCGTGCAGATCGAGGACCAGGTCGCCCCCAAGCGCTGCGGCCATGTCGCCGGACGGGAGGTGATCGATCGCGAGGAAGCCATTCTGAAGGTTCGTGCCGCGACGCGCACGCGCGACGCGCTTGATCGGGAGGCGCTGATCATCGCCCGCACCGATGCGCGCGGCGCCCATGGCGGCTCCCTGGAGGAGGCGATCTGGCGTGCCAATGCCTTCCTCGATGCGGGTGCGGATCTCGCCTTCGTGGAGGGGCCGGCGGATCGCGCCGAGGTCGAGCGCGTCTGCCGCGAGGTGAAGGGGCCGATCTTCTACAACATGACCGGCATTTCGCCCCGATACTCCAATCAGGAACTCGCTGACCTGGGCATCGCCGTCTGCATCATGGCCGGTGCGCCGATGCGGGCCGCGATCATGGCGATGCATGATTTCGCGCGAGAGATCCAGGAGCGCGGCACTCTGGTCGAGGCCGAACTCGACGCACGCTTTCGGCAGCATCCGCTCGGCAACATGCACGGCTTTGCCGGCTTCGACCGTATCCGCGAGATGGAGGCTGAACTCCTGCCGGAGACGGCTGCCGCGAAATACAGCGACAGCCTCGGCTACCAGCCCAGCAGGGCGTAACGCGCAAACGCGCTGTCAGTCGAAAAGGGACATGTGAAGTCCCTGCAGAATGGGAGGAACTGCCATGAATCGTCGCAAGATGCTCGCTGCCGGCGGCGCTGCGCTCAGCGCTGCCGCGCTACCCGTGTCCCGTGCCTTGGCCGATGATTGGCCTGGCCCGCGCGACCGCATCCAGTTCGTCGTGCCCTTCAATCCCGGCGGATCGGCTGACCGCATGGCGCGCAGCCTGGCGCAATTCATGCCGCAGGAGCTCGGGGGCACGCCCATCACCGTCGTCAATCGCCCCGGCGCATCCGGTGCGGCTGGTGCCACCTGGTTCATGAACCAGCGCGACGACGGATCGAACATCCTGGTGATGCAGGCGATCCCCTTCCTCGCTAACGCGATCCTTCTGCTCAACGCACCGGTCAAGTGGGAGGACTTCCATATCGTCAACGTCCAGTGGACGGACTACGCCATCGTGGCCGTGCCGAAGGACAGCCCGTACCGCACCCTGCGCGACCTGGTCGAGGCGATCCGCCAGAGGCCCGGTACCGTGTCCACTGCCGTCATGGCGGGCAGCGGTGCGATGATCCAGCAGCAGATCCTGCTTGATCGGCTGAACCTGCCGCGCGATGCGCTCCGCTTCGTCACCTATGACGGTGGCGCACCGGTACGAACCGCTGTCGCCGGCGGGCATGTGGACATGACCATTGTCGCTGCCATTGGGTCGCGCGGGATTGCCGATCGCATCCGCCCCCTCGCGGTGGTGGATGATGAGGAACATTCCGAGTGGGGCGTACCCTTGATCAATACCGTGACGCAGGAGAATTTCGGCTTCACGATGCCGCTGGTCAGCAACTACAACGTCGCAGTCATCGTTCAGCGCAGCTTCGCGCAGAAGCATCCTGACCGCCTGGCGCGCTTCACCGAAGCCTATCGCAGGACCCTGGCACGCGCCGACTATCGCGAATTCGCGCAGAACGGTGGATTTCCCGCCACCTGGAATGGCCCGGAACGCAGCGCAGCGATCGTCAACCCGGCCTATGAGGCGCTGAGCGCCTACGCGCGCCGCGGCTAGTCTCATGGGCCCGGTCGCCCCGTCAGCCGCTCGTCGTTTGAGCGAATGCCTGCTGCTCGCGGTCATCGCTGCCTTCGCCGTCTGGCTGGCCGATGACGCCGTGCGCCGCTCCCCGACGCTTGAGAACCTCGTGATGATCGTGCCGGCCGCGATACTCGTCGTGGCGCTCGCGGTAGGGCTCGCCGTCGCAGCGCTGCGCGCACGGGACGGCGGGGCGGACAGGGTGCCGGCGTCGTTCATGCTGAAGGCCTGTGTTCTCCTCCTGCTGCTTGTCGGTCTGGTGGCGGGGTTCGAGACGATCGGGTTCGATACGGCGAGCTTCCTGTTCCTGCTCGCCGCACCGGTGCTTCTGGGCGAGCGGCGGGTGCTGCCGCTGCTCGCCTTCGCGACGCTTGGCAGCGCGGGTGTCGTTGCCGCGCTGCGCGTCATGCTGCCCTACGACATGCCGACCCTTCTGCTCTAGGAGCGCTCCATGATCGATTTCGGCGCGCTCGGCTCCGCGCTGCAGCTTCTGGGTTCGAACGCGATGGCGTGGATGGTCGTCCCGCCTGGACTGTTGATCGGCCTTGTCTTCGGCTGCATCCCGGGATTGTCGGTGCCGATCGCGATGGCAATCTTCCTGCCCATCACGCTCTACATGGATTTCCTCTCGGCCATCCTGTTCCTGACGGCGATCTTCACCGGCGGCGGCTTCGGCGGTTCCATTCCCGCCATCCTGATGAACGTCCCCGGCACGGCCTCCGCCGTCGCCACCACCTTCGATGGCCACCCCATGGCGAAGCAGGGGCGGCAGAGCTACGCGCTCGGCCTGGCGCTCGGGGCGTCCTGCATCGGAACGGCAATCGGCTATGTGCTGCTGCTGCTTCTGGTGAGCTGGATCGCCGATGCAGTGCTCATGCTCGGCCCACTCGAGATGTTCGCCATCGCCGTGTGGGGGCTGACGCTGATCGCCGTGCTGAACGAGGGATCCGTCGCCAAGGGTGTCCTGGCCGGCCTTCTCGGCGTGATGATGGGCATCATCGGCATGAGCGCGCGTGGAGACATGCGCGGTACGATGGGCATGATGGCCCTGGTGGATGGCGTGCCGAAGGTGCCGGCGCTGATCGGCCTGTTCGCGGCGTCGGAGATGTTCCGGCTCATGCGCAGCGAGTACATCGTGGCGGATGAGACCAAGCGCCGCCCGGAATTCGGCCAGCTTCTCGCGGGTGCGCGCGGTGCGTTGCTCTATCCGGTCACGCTGATCCGCGGCTCGCTCATCGGGGTCGGCATCGGCGCGGTGCCTGGCGTCGGCTCCGCGGTCGCGAACCTGCTCTCCTACGCCGAGGAGAAGCGGCGCTCCCGTACACCCGAGCTTTTCGGTCGTGGCGAACCCCGCGGCGTCGTCGCCTCGGAGGCCGCGAACAGCAGTTCCGAGGGCGGCTCCATGGCGACGCTGCTCGCGCTCGGCATACCCGGGGGCAGCGCGACTGCGGTCATGCTCGGCGCCTTTGCAATGCACAACGTGACTGGTGGACCGCGGTTCATCTCGGAGAATCTCGACCTCGTCTATGCCATCATTCTCGGCAATCTGGTGCAGGTCGCGCTGCTGGCGGTCATGGGGATTGGCTTTCTCTTCATCGCGGCGGGGCTTGTCCGCGTGCCGGTGCGTTTCCTCGTGCCGGGCGTGCTGCTGATGGCGCTGCTCGGCTGCTTCTCGATCACCGGAGACATGATGGGGCCGATCACCATGGTCGCCTGCGCCGCGCTCGGCGTCTGGCTGCGGGAACACGACTTTCCGGTCGCGGCCGTGGTGATCGGTCTGCTGCTCGGCCCGGCAGCGGAGGCGGAACTGCTGCGCACGATCCAGCTTTCCGGTGGCGATCCTGCCTTCATCCTGACCCGACCCATCGCGATGGGTATCCTGCTGCTGCTGCTCATTTCCATGCTCTATCCGCTGCTGCGGCGGCGCGCCCGCATCAGGGCCGCGGCGGCAGCCGAGTAGTCTAGAGCGCTTCCCGGGAGATCCGCTGATGGCGCCACGCACGCTGCTCGACAAGATCTGGGACGACCACACGATCCTGGAAGACGATGACGGCAACAGCCTGCTCTTCGTCTCGCGCCACCTCGCGCATGACGGGTCCTTCCACGCCTTCTCCTTCCTCCAGCAGCGCGGCCTGCCGATGCGCCGGCCGGACCTGACCTTCGCCACGCCGGACCACGGCGTCTCGACACGGAGCCACCGCGTCGAGGACATCACGGACCCCGATCAGCGCCGCGTCGTCGTAGGGCTGGAGGCGAATGCGGCACGCTACGGCTTTGAACTTTTCGGGCTCGATGATCCGCGACAGGGAATCGTCCATGTCGTCGGGCCGGAGCAGGGGGTGACGCTGCCAGGTGTGCTGCTCGTCTGCGGCGACAGCCACACCTCCACCCACGGTGCGCTCGGCGCCCTCGCCTTCGGCATCGGCGCATCGGAGGTCGGTCACGTCCTGGCGACGCAGAGCATCTGGCAGAGGCGTCCCAAGACCATGCGGGTGACCATTGATGGCGAGAGACCCGCCGGCGTCACAGCGAAGGACGTGATCCTCGCTGTCATCGCGCACATCGGCGCCAATGGTGGCACTGGCCATGTGATCGAGTATGCGGGTTCCGTCATCCGCGCCATGACGGTCGAGGAGCGCCTGACGGTCTGCAACATGTCGATCGAGGCCGGCGCACGTGCGGGCATGGTGGCACCCGATGACACGACCTTTGCCTATCTGAAGGGCCGTCCCTTCGTACCCAGCGGCACGGAATGGGACGCGGCCGTGGCGTATTGGCGCAGCCTTCCGTCCGATCCTGACGCCGTCTTCGATACCGAGGTGGCGCTCGATGCATCGGCTCTCGCGCCCATGGTCACCTGGGGCAACAGCCCGGAGGACGCGCTGCCGGTGACCGGAAGCATTCCCGACCCGGCCTCGGTCGCGGAGGGTGCGCGACGGGAGACGATGCGCGCCACGCTCGACTATATGGGCCTCCAGCCGGGCATGAAGCTGACGGATGTGATCGTGGACCAAGTTTTCATCGGGTCCTGTACCAACGGCCGGATCGAGGACCTGCGCGCCGCGGCCGAGGTTGCGCGGCGTGGGCGCGCGGTTGTGCCGGCGATGATTTCGCCAGGGTCGTCGCTTGTGAAGCGACAGGCCGAGGAGGAAGGGCTCGATCGCATCTTTCGTGAGGCCGGCTTCGACTGGCGCGAGTCTGGCTGTTCGATGTGCGTCGGCATGAATGGGGATCTGGTGCGGCCGGGTGCCCGCTGCGCCGCGACCTCCAATCGCAACTTCCGCGGCCGTCAGGGCCGGGGCAGCCGCACCCATCTGATGAGTCCCGCCATGGCTGTGGCCGCGGCGCTTTCCGGCCGTATCACCGATGTGCGCGATGTTCTGGAGAGAGACGCCTGACCATGGAACCCTTCACCACGCTGACCGCGGTCGCAGCACCGATCGACGCTGCGAACGTGGATACGGACCAGCTCGCGCCCGCCCGCTTCCTGCGCAGGCCGCGCGGGGACGGCTATGCTGACATCCTCTTCCATGACCTGCGCCGTACCGCCGAAGGCGTCGAAAGACCGGATTTCGTCCTGAACCAGCCCGGCTTTCGGCAGGCACGCATCATTGTGGCCGATCGCAACTTCGGCGGCGGATCAAGTCGCGAGCAGGCGGTATGGGCGCTGGTGGACAGCGGCATACGCTGCGTGATCGCGGAGAGCTTTGGCGACATCTTCTACAAC
>Ga0209066_10002569_pt1 | contig 21841 bp, 20 predicted proteins | sample All_14_2_FD_187198 | JGI IMG/M metagenome (GOLD analysis project Ga0209066, IMG submission 187198) | Freshwater microbial communities in response to fracking from Pennsylvania, USA - Allegheny Zone_MetaG_DW_15 (SPAdes) (version 2) ... | reverse complement strand
GCTTCGCTCTGGGCGACACGCTTGAGCATCAGAGTGAAGGGCTAACTCTCAACCCACACCGCAGTCCAAACGTGTCGCCCAGAGCGAAGCGAAGGGTCTCCTTAGGCTCGCTTGACACCGAAATTTTTCCCTTAACCTGACGGCTATGGGCCAGGGCCCAACCTACGTCTCACGCGAACTTATTGGCAGAGAGGTTCGATTACGACCCAGCCCCCACCTCAACAACGTCACTGAGTTTTCTCAACACCGTACTTCCATTTTCTCTAATGCTCAGTTTGGGTTCCTCGTTGGTGGCAAATGAAACGCCGTAAACGTTGAAACGGTCCTTGCTGTCAGCAAATTGCACTGATTTTCCCAGCAACATAATGGCTTGATTGCCCGCCGTTGTTCCCAATAACTGACCCAGATATTGGGTAGACTGCTGTGCCTGTTGCAAGGCTGAAAACTGTGCCATCTGCGCCATAAACTCCTTGTTGTCCATCGGCTTCAACGGATCCTGATACGTCAATTCCTGCATAAAAATTTTCATATAATCCGCTTCGCCAACACCCGATACCGCATCACTCATTGCCTTACTCCGTTGATAATCAATCGGGACAGCGAAAAGCCTTTTCCTTTCAGCCATTCCTTAATGGTTTTTTTCAAATCCTGAACCTCGTTTTTGGCCAAATCCTGAGTATTCAGGCTTAACTCCGCATGCTTGTCAGTTAAAAACAAATGATGCGATTTATGCACAGCCTCGTTGCCGGATGTGGCCTGCCTCGACACAAACTCCGCAGGTTTTGGCTTGTCGTTTTGGATGCGTATTTGCACATCCTCAATAACAAAATTTTGTTTCCCGGCCGTTTTTAGCTGGCTGATTAATTCGCTAACATCCGGAGTCGACAGGGGCGGATTGTTCATCAGCACAGGGTTTTTACCTGAATTTGCGCTGAGCACCTGATTATCAAGCGTCTGCTGTTCTTCTGATTTAACGGGATCTCCTTCAGAAAAAACTTCCTCAACAGGGCGCGGTGCCGATACGTTCTGATCCGGGCTTGAGCGAAACTGCAACGCCGACTGCTGCAATTGCGCCTGATGCTGCGAGTAATACTCATCACCCGACTGCGACGAACGCGATGGATCCAGCAAGGCCAAAAACGATTCATTCCCGAACGTTTTTCCCTGCCCACCCGGATTCACCGCTGCCATCAATCCCGCTTCAATTTTCATACCGGTTCTCCTCGCAGCAAAGTCCATTCATCCGCACGTTGCTGCTCAGCCAACACTCGGCTGTGACGCGCCTGTTCCTTTTGTTTTTCCTGATATCTTTCCAACATATTCAACTCCGTATCCAGACGCCGTATTTTCTCCGTCAAGCTGTGTTGTCCAGCCTGTATCTCTTGTTGTTGGCTATATAATCGCGCTTGTTCCTGTTGCTCATTCATCATGAAATTCAACCGCGCCATTTCCTGTTCAGGCAGCAACCGCGCGGGCTGGGCGCAGGCTTGTTCCGTTCGTGTTTGCGATGCAGACAGTAGCTCCTCTATCTGTTGCCCCTGCGTTTCCAGCGCTTGCTGTTGTTGAAACAGCTCGTTGCGCTGCCATTGTATTTTGGTCATCAAAGCCCGCAGTGTTTTGTTCATTGCATCAGGTCCTGTAATTGGCTCATGACCGCGTCTCGCGTTTGCGATTCGTGCATGGATTGTGTTAACAGCTGCTGGATGGCATCGATACGTTGCACGGCAAAATCGAGTTTGGGATTGTGGCCAGCTTGCCAGGCGCCCAGCTCGATCAAATCCCGGTTTTGTCGATACAGACTGAGCAGGGCGATCACCTGACGCATCAATTGTTGTTCTTCCGGATTGGACAGATGAGAGGCCAGGCGCGACACGCTTTGCAACACATCGATGGCTGGATAATGACCGCGCTGCGCCAGCTCCCGGGTCAGGACAATGTGACCATCGAGCAGGGAGCGCACTGTATCGGCGATGGGTTCGTTAAAATCGTCTCCTTCTACCAACACCGTGTATAAAGCCGTGATGCTGCCTTTGTTTTCAAAATTTCCTGCACGTTCGACCAGTCCCGGCAACAGGGAAAAAACCGATGGCGTATAGCCGCGCGCGGTGGGCGGCTCGCCGATGCTCAGGCCGATTTCGCGTTGCGCCATGGCAAAGCGGGTGATGGAATCCATAAACAGCATCACGTCCTTGCCCTGATTGCAGAAGTATTCCGCAATCGCCGTTGCCGTGTAGGCCGCCTGTTTGCGCATGAGGGCGAAATCATCACTGCAAGCCACGACCACGATCGATTTGGCCAGCGTGTCTGCATCCAGATGATGGTGAATGAAATCTTTAACCTCGCGGCCGCGTTCGCCAATCAGGGCAATCACATTGATATCGCTGTCCATATGTTTGGCCATCATGCCCAGCAAAACCGATTTGCCCACGCCGCTGCCGGCAAAAAGGCCAACGCGTTGCCCTTTGCCGATGGGCAGCAGGCTGTCGATGGCGTGAATGCCGGTTGACAGGCGATCGCTGATGCGTTGCCGATGCAGGGGATTGGTTTTGTTTTTATGCAGGCTGACGCGCTGGTGACTGTGCAATCGACCACCGTCATCCAACGGCTGCCCCAAGGCATCGATGATGCGTCCGCAGAGTGCATCGCTGACGGCAACACTCATGCCGCGACCGCTGGCGCGTACCTTGAAACCCGGGCTGACCGGCGTGGACGACAAAGGCATCAAATACACTTGAGTTTTGTCAAAACCAGTCACTTCCGCTTGCAACAACGGTCGGTTTTGCGCGTCCAGAATGTCGCATAATTCGCCGACAAAAGCCTGGGGCGGCCCGTTGGCAACCAGCCTTAAGCCCAGGCATTGTTCAATATGACCCAGCCGCTCCACGGCTTGCAGGCTGTCAGACCAGTTCGTCACGCGGCTCTCCGTTTTTAATCTGTAATAAAATCTGTTTCAAATTGTCGATTTGGCGTTCAATGCCGGCATCAAACAGGCCGTGTTCGCTTTTGATCACGCAGCCCCCGAGGCGCAGCTTGTCATCCGCCATCACGCGCAGGTTTTTACAGGCACTGACATCGATGGACAATTCTTTGCGTTGCAACAGTGCCAAATCATCCGGGTGCAAAAACAATTCGAGATTGTGTTTGTTGTTCAATAGCTGGATGGTCTGGCTGATGCGCTCGGCGATGCTCTCTTTATTTTGTTGTTGATGGATAAACAGCGGCTGGATGATGGCGAATACAATGTCGGCGATATCCTGGCTCAAGTGCTGTCGATTGGCGCTGACAGCCTGGGGAATACTGTGCAGCAGGGTGGTCAGCTTGTTGCTTTGCTCGTTCAGTTCCTGTTGCGCCTGCGCAAGGCCCTGATTGAACCCCTGTTGAAAATAGTCTTGCTGCATGGCTGTTTCATCCAGCTTGCTTTGCACTGTCGTGATCGTGACAGGGGGTTCTATCACCGCATTCAATGAATGATGGTCTTCACTCAGAATAAAGGTTTTCAATATCTCAGCCATGTTGGCTCTCCAGATGACTGTCAAAGGACAGTCGACTTTCCCATTCATCAAACAGTGCTTGTTTGACCAGGTCTTTGATGTCGGGAACCAGGCAATCCAGGCTGTTTTTGATGCTGCCTTCGTGATCGCAGTCTTGTAAAAACTGCGCCTGCCAGGGGAAGTCGCCCTGGGCGAGGACGATGGCGGCATACAGCGGATCTTCGCTGGCCAGTTGCGAACAAAAATCGGGCAAGACCGGTGCTTCGGGCAGCGTTGGATTGCCGGCCGGCAGCTTTTTAAAACGGCGAGCGTTTTTCAATAACTCAAGACCCTGATGCCTTTGCAGCGCACTGCGCTGTTCGTCAGTCAAACGGGCGACGATCCAGCGTTGATCCCTCATCGGCAAACGAGCTATTTGCAGCAAGATATGTTTCAGTTGCCTAAGCATGTTCAATCAACCATTGGTTTAATTCGATTAACAGATGCTGCCTGCGCCGAATGCTGACGCGGCGATGCAACATCAGCGCGGCTATGCTCAGGATCAGCAAACCACCAAGACCAACATACAGACCGGTTGTGGATGTTGGCGGCGGCACAGAAACGGCGAGTGCTGTGACGGCTTTGGTTTTCATTATCAAGGCTTCCAGACTGATGCTGTCGCCGCGCTTTTCATTGAAACCGACCACGGATTTGACCAGGCGCTCAAGCTGAGCCTGGGTGTCTTTGTCGGTTCCCCGGGGAAGCACCACGCTGATGGTCAAGCGTTCAATCGTGCCGTTGGCTTTGATAAAGCGTTCTTTTTCACGTCCCAGTTGATAACTTTTTTCGCGCATGACGTCTTGATTGACCGGGTTTTTATCGTTTTTGCTTGTCGTTGAATGTTGGGTTTCTTTTTCGTGTGTCAGCAATCCGCTTTGCTGTGGCTGTTCGCGTTCGCGTTGCAGCTCATCGTAATTGAGGGTGGCGTCGATTTTGACCATCACGTCTTCATGGGTGAACACCTGACTGAGCATGTGCATGACTTTGTCGGTGAGGTAACGTTCGACCCGCTTTTTGGCGGCGAAATGGCCGCTGCTGCTGTCGTCTTCGCTATTACTCAGGCCGTTGCCGTTTTGATCAATGATCACCACGTTTGCCAGCGACAGATTGGCCACGCTGGCGCTGATCAATTGCTGAATGCTTTTGATTTGTTGTGCGCTGAGGGGGTGGTTCAAATGCAGGGTCACGGCCACCCGCGGCTGATTGCTTTCCTGTTGAAAGAGATGGCTTTCCGGGATCACCAGATGCACACGTGCCTGTTTGACTTCATCCAGGCTGTTGATGGTTCGCTCCAGCTCGCCTTGCAGGGCGCGTTGATAATTGATTTTTTGGGAAAAATCGGTCATGCCGAAATCGCTTTTATCAAACAGTTCAAAGCCGACGCTGTGGGTCAGGGACAGATCGTTGCCCATCAATTTGATGCGGGTTTTGTCAATCAGGGATTTGCTGATCAAAATATCGCGCCCCTGATTGCGTACCTGATACGGAATATTGGCTTCATCGAGGCGGGTCAGAATTTGGTTGGCATCCTGGCTGTCCAGTTGGTTGAACAGCACGCCGTAATCGGGCGATAGCGCCCACCAGGCGGTGAGGCTTGTGAGCAACAGAATGACAATCAGGCCGCTGATCAAACCGATTTTTCGCTGTTTGTTTTGCTGCTGAAACCAGTTCAGGATGCTTTGAATCTGCGTCATTTAGATTTGCTCCTTTAAAATATCCTGATACGCCGACATCAAACGGTTGCGAACCTGTTCCATAAATTGAAAGGACAATTTCGCTTCTTCCATGGTCAACATACTTTGATGCAGGCTGACCGCCTGGCCGCTGGCCAGTTGCTGCAAGCTGTGATCGGCGGCCAGCAATTTGTTGTTGGTGGTCGACAGCGCATCGCTTATCCAGTTGGAAAATGAAGCATCAGGTTTTTCGATTCCGTTTATTTCGCGCGTTGACAGGCTGAAATCGAGGGGTAAAGTTTCTTCTATTTTCACCGTTCTTCTCCAATGCTCAGGCTTTGCAAATACAGGCTGTGAGCGGTGTTAATGATTTTGATATTGGCCTCGTAGGCGCGAGAGGCGCGCAGCAGGGTGGTCATTTCATCCACGGTACTGATGCCGGGCATGCTGACATACCCCTGTTTGTCGGCGGCAGGGTGACCGGGTTGCCAGACTTTGTTGGGCGGCAGATTTTGCGGCACCAGCTCGACCGACTGCAGGCTGCTTTCATCGCTGTTGTTGAGCCAGTTCTCGAAAGCCTGGGCGGTGGCCACGACTTGCATGGGCTGAAACCCTTTGCCATCGGCTGTTTGCACGGTATGTTGGTTGGCGATGTTATTGGCCACCACATCAACCCGCATTTTTTCAATGCTCATCGCTTGAGAGGCGATGGCGTATATGTTGTCGTAACTCATGATGCGTTATTTCCCTGTACGGCCAGTTTCATAATGGCCAGTTTGTGATTCAATCCTTTTATCAAGGCGCGGAACTGGGTCGCGTTTTTAACGCTCAAAGCCATTTGCTCATCGATGGATGAGGGGGTGTCGCTTTGCTCGTAAAAGGGCGCGACAGAGGATTCTCCATTGGCCAATTGCTCCTCAAAATTAACGCGCTGCGTTTGATAGTCACGCGCGTTGGCATTGGCGATATTATTGGCAATCGCGGTTTGCCGCATGAGTGCCGCGTCGAGTGCGCGGCTGATTAATTCGATTGTGTTGTCCATGTTTATTTCCTTTAAATCATAAAAATCGCTGGCTCGGTACTGACTGAAGGAGACCCTTCGCTGCGCTCTGGGCGACATGTTCGGGTGCGATGCGGTTTGAGATCTCCCACCTCACTCTGATGCTCAAGCGTGTCGCCCAGAGCGCAGCGAAGGGTCTCCGACTCCCGGTGCAATGCCCAGCTATGTCGCCCAGAGCGCAGCGAAGGGTCTCCGACTCCCGGTGCAATGCCCAGCTATGTCGCCCAGAGCGGAGCGAAGGGTCTCCGACTCCCGGTGCAATGCCCAGCTATGTCGCCCAGAGCGCAGCGAAGGGTCTCCTTCAGTTGGCACCTGCCTCTCAATCACTGAATCACCAACTCCGCATGCAATGCCCCGGCCCGCTTCAAACTTTCCAGAATCGCAATAATATCCCGCGTCGATGTCCGCATTTTACTCAGCGCTCCGATCAAATCCTCAATCGTCGAACCCTCTGCCAACCTCAGCATATTCGCATCCGGATCCTTGACCACAATATTGGTCGATGGCGTCACAGTCGTTCTAACCTGCCGCCCCACATTGCTAATCAACGTCGGCTGCGACACGTTGTAATTCGTTGCAATCGCAATCTGCAAATTGCCATGAGAAATCGTAACCGCATCGATTTTCACATCCGCCCCGGCAACCACCACACCCGTGCGCTCATTCACCACCACCGTGGGCAATTTATCCGTCGTGACATCCACGTTTTCCAACTGACTGATAAAGCGAATAAAATGCTGCCTCGCCTCTTTCGGCGGATGAATTTCAATATCCTGAGCACTGCGCGCCAGCGCCACTTTCTCGCCAAAACGCTTGTTCAGCGCCCGCTCCACATGATCCGCCGTTGTGTAATCCGGGCGGTTTAAAATCACATGCAAATCCCCGGTTTTTTCAATGACCTCGTTATAGAGTGTTTTCTCAACCACCGCGCCATCCGTGATAATGCCCGCCGTTGGGTGATTTTTTTGCACCACATTGCCAAACAGATCATATTTGAAACCACCAATAGACAGCGGCCCCTGGGCCAGCGCATACACCTGATTGTCCGGGCCTTTCAACGGTGCAACCAGCAAAGTACCGCCGAGCAAACTTTTGGCATCACCCAGTGAGGCCACGTTGATATCCAGCTTGTCGCCCTGATGCGCATGAGCAGGCAAGCTCGTGGTGATGATCACTGTGGCGGAATTACGGCTGTTCACATCATTGGGATTGATATTGACGCCAAAGCCCTGCAACAAATTGGAAATCGCCTGGGTCGTATCCTTGCTGCGCCGCGAATCGCCCGATCCAGCCAGACCAATAACCAGGCCATATCCGGTGAGCGGGTTGTCTTGCAAACCGGACAAACGGGCAATGGATTTGAGACGAACCGCAGCCTGGCCGGTTGAGGAAAGCAAGCTCAAGATCAGAGCGATGATCAAATAACGCGTTTTCATCAGAGCAACCCCATAAACGACAGTACTTTGTAAACATAATTTCGCCGCTGTGAATTCGACACCGACCCATCGCCGGTATAGGTAATTTGCGCGTCTGCCAGACGAGTAGACAGAACCGTGTTTTGCGGGCTGATGTCTTCCTGCCGCACCACGCCGCCGAGGGTAATGCTTTGCATTTCGCCATTGATTTGAATCAATTGACGACCTTCAACCAGGTAAGTTCCGTTCGGCAAAATATCTTTGATGCGGACGGTCAGCGAGGCTTTGATTTTGCCGTTGCGTCCGGTTTTGGCATTGACGCTTCCCTTGCTGCCAAGTTTGAAGCCTACATCGTGTTTGTCGTTGTTGTAACTCACGCCCAGATTGGTTTTGATGTCTTTAGCCGATGCCAGATCCGCGCCGGTTTGTGCATTGGATGTTTCCACAACAATCACCGTCAAGACATCACCCGGCAGCTGCGCCCGGCGGTCGGAAATCAGCGGGCGATACACGACATCATCAAAGAGATTGACGCTCCAGACGCAAGAGGTGAACAGCAGGGCGCAGATCAGCAACATCGCTTTCATGACAACAACTCCGCTTGTCCTGAGCCGGTGATTTGCACCAACAAGGTTTTTTGATTGGCCGGATTTTTCACATTGATGCGTTGACCGGAATATCCGCTGGTCAACGCAACGGTATCCATGACCAGATTGACGCGATTTTGTTGCAGATGAACGCGTACACTTTGCCCAGCGACAATCTGCGGCGGCGCTTTGATCTGCCGCGCCAGCAATATATCGCCGCTTTGCAAGGATGAGATTAACCAGTTTTTATCGCTCAGTTGTTTGGCCGGTTTGCCTTTCAGTCCGGCGATATTGCGCTCTGCCCAGACAAAGCTGTCTTTTGCGATCGCGATATCGGCGCCAGTGCGGGTTTGCGCGACCAACACCCGATCCCAGGCCTGCACCTCAAACCAGACCGGGATGCGTTGCTCGCCGTTATCCAGCCAGACACAAACCCGCCGGGCTATCGGATATGACAGCGTCATGTCGACGGTGAAGCTGTCAAGCTCGGCATCGCTGTCACGTGCCTGATGCACGGCTTTCAATTCCAGGCGTTGATATTGCGTTTTCAGTTCTTCACTCAAAGCAATCCGGGCTTTTTCTGTCAGGGCAGCGGCCGAGGCATGAATCGATTCAGCCTGAACACCGGTGCTGAGCAACAAAAGCGCTATTATTCCGTATTTAATTACGTAGTTCATTGGTCATCTTTTCCAGTTCATCGGCAATTTGCACTGCCTTGGCGTTGAGTTGATAGACACGTTGAGCCATGGTCAGTTGCATGAGCGAGGTCACCATATCCACATTTGAGCCTTCGACCTGCCTTTGTAACAAAGCGCCCATGCCGCTGCTTTCCGGGCTGTCGACAATGGGCTCGCCTGTTTGTTCGCTGCTGCTGTACAGGCCGCCGCCGAGGGGATTCAGTGCGTCGGGATTCATAAATCTGGCCAGTTTGATATTGCCCAATAATTGAGGCTCCGTATCTTCACCCAGTATGGCCGTCACATCGCCGTTTTTTTCAATGCTGATCTCGGTGGAATCCTCGGGAACCTGAATATTGTCCGCCAGGCGCAAACCATCGCTGGTAGTCAGATAATGATCGGCATCAAAACCGAGGCTGGAGCTGCGGGTATACAACACATTGCCATCCGCATTCAGCACCTGGAAAAAGCCTTTGCCATCGATGGCCACGTCATTCCAGTTGCTGCCGGGTTTAAGCGGGCCGGTACTGAAATCTTTCGAGCTGCCATGCACGGCAGTACCCAAACCAATTTTGACGCTGTTCTGATTTTGAAACAGCGGCGTGCTGCCATCGATGTTTTGATATAAAACATCTTCAAAGCTCAATTTACTGGCTTTATAGTTGTTGGTACTCAAATTGGCCAGATCATTGGCGATGCGGTCAATGTACAATTCTTCTGCTTTCAAACCGCTGGCGGCAATCGCGAGTGCGTCAGACATTTCCTTCTCCCAATTGACTAATGGCGGTGGACATCAAACTGTCAGCGGTGCGCATGACACGCTGTACCGATTCAAAATGACGGGATGTTTTAACCATATCCATCATTTCATCGATGGATTTCACGTTGGACTGCTCCAGCGATCCTTGAATAACCCGGGTTGTGCTGTCGGCAAGCGTGGGAGCTTCCAGGCTGAAATACAGACCTTGTCCCTGATAACTTAATTGTTCGGGATGGCTGAAATGCACGACCGCCAGTTGATCCACTTTATGGTTGTCGATAAGCACCTCCCCGCTGGAATTGATTTTGAACTCGTTGTCATCCACGCGCAGCGGGCCGCTTTTTCCCAGCAATCTCGCGCCATTGGAAGAAACCAGCTCACCCATTTCGTTGACATGAAAGTCTCCGCGCCGGGTATAAAACACACCGTCATCGGTTTGTACTTCAAAATAACCATCACCCGACAGTGCCAGTTCGCCTGGACTACCTGAAGACATCAGCGCACCCTGAATAGTCTGGCTGGATTGCGTCATTTGCTGACTGACCGTGGCCATCTGCGCCTGAACTTGCTCATCAAAGCCGCTGCTTTCGATGAGTTGCCGTTTATAACCGGGTGTCTGCAAATTGCTGACATTTTGGCTGATGGTTTGCAGCTTCAACTGATCTTGAAGCATGGCAAATTGACTGGCTGTGATTGCATCCAGCATGGTTACTCCTTATTGATGACTGCATAGGATTCAACGTGAATACTCACGGGGATTTCATTCATGCCCAGAATCGTTAATTGCGGAATGACCCGTTGCGTCAGGTGCCTGATTTGTCGACGTAACAAAGAGGAACACAGCAAAACGGGACGGATTCTTTCGCCCATCATTTTCTCAACCTGGGTGGCCAGCGAATGAATGAAGCGCTCGGTCAGCCCGGGTTCCAGCGCGAGCTGGTTGTTGTTCAGGCTTTGACTGAGTTTTTGTTCCAGAGCAGCTGCCAGGGTTAACACCGGCAGGGTGCTCTGGTTGGACAAGAGTTTTTGACAAATGGGGGTGGCCAGACGCACGCGCACCAACTCGGTGAGTTGCGTGGGATCGGTTACCATTTTTCCATGTTCAAGCAAGCTTTCCAGAATGGACGACAAGTGACGAATGGATACTTTTTCCTGCAACAGATTTTGCAAAATACGCTGCACATGACCGAAGGGCAAAAGGCCAGGGATTAACTCATCGCGCAAACTTTGCAGATTGCCCTGATTCAACAACTGTTCTGTTTCGCTGCGCGTCAATAGATCAGCCAGATGATCCTGAACAAGCTGGTTGAGATGGTTGGCTAAAATAGTGAGCGGTTCACGCAAGGTATAACCGGCTCCAGTCAAGGTTTTGCTCTGCTCCGGCGATACCCAGCAGGCTGGCAGGCCATATACCGGTTCCGGCATAGTGATGCCTGGAAGGGTTGTTTTGTCTTGATTTTGCTGAGTCGCGATGGCCAGTATTTTATCAACATGAAGCTGGCTGACCCCTTGCTGATTGCCCTGAATACTGATGCAGTAAAAGGGATATTTTAACTGCTTGTCGGCACGCAGTTTGACCTCGGGAATGACAAAACCCAGATCCATGGCAATGTTCTCGCGTATGTTTTGCACCAGTTGCAAAAACGCGCTTTCATGGGTTGCCAATTCGCGGAACAGTTCAGAGTTAAGCTGAATTTCGACAGGATGAATGCGGATTTTGTCGTACATGGATTCATCGGCATCCGGCGTCAAGGCATCCTGTTTTTTCGATCGCAAAGCATACCAGGCCGCAACGGCAAACAGAGCGAGCACCAGCATCACGGGAACAACCGGGATCCCTTTCAAAAACAACAGGGCAAACAGACAGCAACAGACCAGCAGCAAGCTTTTCGGATAGGAACTGACTTGTCTGGCCACCTCGCTACCCAATTGCGCATCACTGGCCGCACGGGTAACAATGATGCCGGTTGCCATGGCAATGGTCAGCGCCGGAATCTGGGTCACCAGACCATCGCCCACAGTCAGCAGGGAATAGGTGTGCAGCGACTCGCTCAGGCTCAGGCCTTTTTGCGCCATGCCAATCGCAAAGCCGCCAATCAGATCCACCAGCACGATCAAGATGCCGGCAATGGCATCGCCTTTGACGAATTTACTCGCCCCATCCATGGCGCCATAAAAATTGGCTTCCTTCTCGATTTGCGAACGGCGAAATCTGGCATCGGCCTGGGAAATCAGACCCATGTTCAAGTCTGCATCAATACTCATTTGTTTGCCGGGCATACTGTCGAGGGTAAAACGCGCCGCCACTTCCGCCACCCGTTGAGCGCCGTTGGTGACCACCACGTATTGCACAATGATCAGAATCAGAAACACCACCAGACCCATGACGTAATTATCATGAATCACGTATTGCCCAACCGCGCCAATGACCCGGCCGGCACTGGCATCCGACAGGATAAGCCGGGTTGCCGATACGTTCAGCGCCAAACGAAACAGGGTGGAAATCAGCAACAAAGCAGGGAAGGTCGAAAAACTCAAAGGCTTGTCGGTATAAAAAGCCAGCAGCAAAATGGTCAATGCCCAACTGAAATTGATGATCAACAACAGGTCGAGCAGACTGGCTGGAATCGGCACAAACAAAACCAGCAGGATCCCGACGGCAAAACCGGTCATGATCAATTCACTGCTGTTGTTGAACAAGCTGTCTCTGGACATCAGATCGCCGCCTTTTGTTTGTAAATATCGCGAAATATTTTTGCCGCAGCGGGGAAGTGTTCCCGGCTGATCCATTTGTTCAGATCAGTGGTTGCGAACAGGGCGCGAGCGAATACCTTGTTTTCAATCACCGGTACCTGGTGCCGCGCCGCCAGCTTTTTGATTTCTTTAACCAATTCTCCACTGGCTTTACACACCACTTTCGGAGCGGGCATCACAGAGCGGTCATATTTTAACGCAATGGCCAAATGTGTCGGGTTGGTGATCAGCACATCAGCCGTTTTAACCTGTTCCAGCGAGGCGGTTTTTTGGCGTAATTGCTGTTGCAACTGTTTGATTTTGGCCTTGATTTTGGGATCGCCATCGCGCTGACGGAATTCATCTTTGACTTCCTGTTTGCTCATACGATGATCTTTGGCAAACTTCCAGCGTGTATATAGTTTGTCGATAACCGACAGCGCAAAGAGCAAGGCCAGTAATTGCAACAGTATTTTGGAGAGCAGCGACATCAAGGCCGCCGGTATTCTGCCCGGTTCGGTGTTCATGAAATTCAGCAAGGTTGGCAATTCGTGGCGCACGCTCAAGCTCAGCAACAGCAACACCAGACTTAATTTCAAGGTATTTTTCCCGGCTTCAAACAAGGATTTGATCGAAAACAAACGCTTGAACCCTTTGCTGATATCCAGGCGTTTAAAATCCGGTGCCAGTGGTTTGACCGACCAGACAAAACCCGTCTGCGCAACGCTGGCGGCAATGACGCAGATCATGCCGGCCAATGCAAAAGGCAGCCACAGAGACAGCAATTTTGACAGCAGAAATTGTTGCAATTGCCCGATACTGTCCACACTGAAAGGCATGCGTGTGTTCAAATACAGTAGATGTTTTGTCAGCGCGTTCAACTCGCTCAAAAAAGCCGGCCACAGGGCGATGGCAACCAACAGCAAAACCAGCAACAGCAAGCAGGTATTTAATTCCACGCTCTTGCTGACCTGACCCTGCTCCTTTGCCTTTTGCAATTTATAAGGTGTCGCTTTTTCCGTTTTTTCACTCATACATCACTCTTCGTATTTTTTTCCATGTAACGCAGTGTCAACCAGTGCGAAGCTGTGTCATCCAGAGCGTAGCGAAGGATCTCCCGCAGTCGGCACTTTATCTCATAACCGCTCTAAACGACTGAGCACTCAACTGAAATAATTTATCCATAAATGGACTCACATAATTCAACAACAAAATGAACATAAAAAACCCGAGCATAATCTTGACAGGCAAGCTTAAAAAATACGTACTGATTTGCGGCATATTACGCGTGAGAACAGCAGCTGATATATCCACAATCAGCAAGCCAATAACAATCGGTGCCGCCAACATAAACCCAAAGGAAAACATCAGGGAAAATTGCTGAATAATGGGCGAGAACCCATCAAAAACCAAAGGCTTTCCGGGCGGGATCAATGTGAACGACAAAGCCAGATTCTGGATTAATTTTTGATGACCATTCAGCGCAAAAAAGAACAGCACGGCCAGCATCATTAACAAACGACTGCTTAATGGATCATGCGAGTGATCAGCCGGGTTTAGTATCGCCAGCGAATTCAGTCCCATTTGTGTGTCAATCAACTGCCCGGCAATTTGAAAAACAGCAAAACAGGCATACAGACTCAGAGACAGAATCAGGCCATTACATAGTTCGCATATAGCGCCGGAAACCAGAGATAAATCATCCAGATCGCCATCAGGCATGGTGACATTGGCCATCATGATAGCACTCAGGATTAAGACCAGTATCAGCCGGGTATGAACAGGCAACAAACGAATCGCCTCTATCGGCGAGAACAAAACAACCGTTCCCAAACGTATGGCAATCAGGAATGTTTTGGTAAGCGGCGCAACAGCAAGTGTGATCATCCGATCACCTCCGGAATGCTGTTTATCGTGTGTTTGGCGAAGTCGACCAGCGAGTGCAGCATCCACTCACCGCAAAGCATTAACATCAAAACAACGACGAGAATTTTCGGGGCAACACTGAGGGTAGAGTCCTGAATTTGAGTAGCAACTTGCAAGATGGAAACCAGTAATCCGCACAGCAAAGCGGCGATGATAACAGGCGATGAAATGAGCAGGGCATTCCAGAATAATTGTTTGGATAAATATATAGCGATGTCATCAGACATGATTCCTTTTCCTTTTCCATTTCCTCGTCTTTTCAGACAAGTTCCAGCCAACTTGCAATCATCATTGCGAACGATTTCCATAGTGATGTCTTCGCAACAACGAGCCGATTAGAGCAAATAAAAATTGAATAGGCAAGCAATTTTTTCAACAAATATTTTTTTATCAAACTGCGATTTCAGATATTGACTTCCAAATTTTCCTTCACTAACATCGCTTCTGCAAGTCGCATAAAAAAATGGAATCAAGGATGTATACAAATGAAAACCCAACTGAGCCGTATGGTAAAAATGAATGGAATGATTGTTGCAAGTCTGTTTTGTACCGGCGCGATAGCTGCCGATACACCCCGACTCCCGTCACCTGTTTACACGATAGCGCCTTATGAGCGCCCCTTGTCGATTTACGCTTTTCCAAACCAGGACGGCACAGCCAATTCGCCGTTTGCGTTCAATCTGGTCACGTACATCAGCAAACTGAAACCCGAAATTGATTATCTGATAAGCAACCGGGCGAATGGTGCGCTTGGTTGGTTCGCCATTAAAAAGCTGCCTGTTGGCGTGACGCAACTGACAGAGGGTGAAAGCGTTTGTCAGGACAAATTTGAATTAAATTCTGGTCAAAGCTGTGTGCTGCGTTTGCTGGTTGATAAAACAAAATTCACGAGCATATTACTCCCGACACCAACTGCTTGTTTCACTTCAGGCCCGCCTTATTTTTTTCCAATAAGCCAGGCTTGCCTCGATCCTGAATACCAACAAAGACTGGGCGCAATCATTGACACGCTACCAGACACCACAGTGGTGACTGCGGAACCTCAATCTCAAGACGGTTTGCGATTTGATCCGGCCAAACTGACCATAGCAGGCACGCCGACCCGATCCGGTCTGTATACTTTTACAATTGGGGCAGGTAACAATAAGGCAACGGCAGCCAAACGTATCTTGAACATTCTGGTTCAAACCAATGTCAAAGACAAACCGGTATTCAAAACCAACCCCTCAATCGCCAGCGCCATGCCCAACCAGGCCTGGCAACTGGATTTGATGAGTTTACTCGAACCCCGTCCCGGTTTCATGGTGAGCAACCAGGTCAGCTTCCGCATCGAGAAAAACCTGCCGCATCCAGACTGGCTCAGCATCGATGAAAAAAATCCAACCATATTGAAAGGCCGCGCGTCATCGAATCAGGCGGGGCAGGTAGAAAGCGTTACGTTGATCGCCACATCCAATACCGGGGGTGAATCGCTGCCCATGACGATTAATATCCCGGTTGCCTATGATCCAGCGAAAAAACCGCTTATCGATACCAATATCAGCTTGACTGGTACAGCCGGTTCAGAGTTCCATCATGATTTTCGCGCCAACATCAGCGATCCTGCTCAAGATGGAAATCTGCAAATTTTACTGGACAAGATAGAACCGTCCACGCTGGTTTTGAACGTTTCACCCTACAATCCAACTGAACTATATGGCGTTGCAGGCAAAAACGATGCAGGTAAAGAATACAAAATTACCTTGCGCGCCAAAACCACCATCGGCGGTATGTCTGATGCGGTTTCCATCCCTCTGAATATCGCAATAAACAAAAACAAAACGCCACGATTTTACGCGGCCAGCCCGAAATTACCGCTTTTATATGCAGGGCAATCCTACGAGTATGATTTTGTAGCCAACAATGACGTGCATCCCGAATACAGTGATATTCCTTACGTCGTAGAACTGGCCAAAGACGCTAATAATCCCCCCTGGATACGTATGGAAAACAACAAGTTGATAATAGACAAAGTCCCCAACAACCTGCCGCAAACGCAAGAGGTCTTCATCACCATCAAAAATGTACCAGGTGGCCAATCTGAGGTGTATCCCTTGTCGCTGGACGTGATGGAGTAACAAGGAGCATTGGAGCCGTAACCTGCCTCGATCTTGCTGTGAACGGGTAGGTTGGGCCCTGGCCCAACAAGTCGCAGCTCAGATGCCCATTGCCACAGCGATTATACGCATTACCAAATAAAAACCATAAAACAGGATGTAAGCACCATGACACAAATATTCACAGGCACAGGACTCGGCACCCACGGTTCCTCCATTGGTCATTTGGGCGGCTTCGGCCCCAAAGGCAGCGCAGGTCTCGGCCAGGGCGGCGGGTCGGTTTATGTCAACGCGGCGAGCGGCAACCTGTTTTTAAACCAGTCGGACGGCTTCCTGAACGATGCCGGTTTCGGCCTGTCTCTGTTTCAACATTATAATTCCCGGGATGGCGGCGGCTGGCATTTTAACCTCGAAACCCGCCTGCTCACGCCCCAAAAACCCAACACAGCCGGCTCCATAGTTGAACGCGTGGACGAAGACGGACACCGCAGCCGCTTTCACTACGATGAAAGCCAAAAAGCCTACCTCGCCGACGATGGCAGTCTCGCCCGTCTGACTTTCTCAAATAACAACTGGACCTGCCAGGAAGGAGACGCCAAAACCAGCATGGTCTATGACGCGACTGGCCAGTTGCAAAGCATCAAAGACCGTGACGGCCACGCTTTCTACCTGCACTACGAACAAGGGCATATATCATCCGTGGTCGACGTCAGCGGCAAACAAACTATAAGCTGGAGCTTCAAAAACGGTCTGCTCACCGACGTAACCACCCAAAGCGACAACGAAAGCGTACACCACCTGCATTATGACTATGACGCACAAAACCGCTTGAGCCGAGTCAGCCGCGACCTCGGTAATGGCGAGACCTACTGGATACAATATGATTACGCCGGAGACAGCCAGCTCATCAGCGACATTAGCCAATCTGACGGCAGCTCTTTACACATCGACTATGACGCAGAAGGACGCGTACGAAAACTCGTAGACGGAAACGAGAATAGTACGACGTATCAATACATGGATGGCAAAACCCTCGTGACCAATGGCAAAGGCGAATCCTGGACGTACTTTTACGATACAGACGCCCGTCTTACCGGCATAGACGGCCCGGACAACTACCATCTACGCTACGAATATGAAGGCCAGTATTTATCCGCCGTCATTGAGGGCAATCAACGCTGGCGCTTCACCTACAACGACGCCGGTGATTGCCTGTCCATTGAATACCCGAGTGGCGAGCTGACTCGCCGCAGCTACGATTCAGAACACCGCCTGCTCTCTGAAACACGCTATCATGCCTTTGACAGCCAGCATCAAGCGATACAGGCCGAGACCAAACACTTTGTCTATGATGCAAAAGGGCATCTGCGCTTCCAGATTCTCGCCGATGGCACTGTCACCGAATATCGCTACAACGAAGAAGGCCAGTGCACTTCCAGCCGCACCTGGTTGCAGGGGCGTTTTGAGACAACAAAAGAAAACCCGAGCCTTGATGAGCTCGAAAAATGGGCCGCGCAACAGAACCAGCAAGCCATCCAGCTCACCGACTTCCGCTATGACTGGCGCGGGTCTTTGACGGAGGAAATACACTATACCAGCATTGACGCCGATGGCCAGGGCATGGAGACAGCAGACCGGCTCCAATATGTCTACCGCTATGACGCAGCCGGCCGACTCGTTGAAAAATCCATCCCTTACGCCAAAGGGGTGAGCACAACCCACTACGTCTATGACGACCTCGGCCGCCTCATTCTGACAACGGATAATCAGGGGCACAGCGAGCGCAGCGAATACGACGATACCCACCGGCGCGTCATCAAAACCGATGCCAATGGCCTGCAACGCATCGAACTCTATGATAAAAACGGCTTGCTGCTGTCTGTTCATTACCTCAGCCAAAACCGGGATTACGGCGAAACCTTCTACCGCTATGATGAGCTAAACCGTTTGATTGCCGAAACCGACACAGACGGCAAAACAAGTTTTATCTTTTACGATGCCCTCGGACGCATACAAGCCAAAGTCTCAGGCAATGGGTACGCGACCGAATACCGCTATGACGAGAGCGGCCATTGCATCCAGACCCGCGAGTTTGGCAGCCGTCTTGATATGAGTGCCATCAGCGGCAAACTGCCCACCTGGTCAAGCCTGCGCCCCAAAGCTTCCGATAAAGACCGAAGTACTCAGGTTATTTACAATGAATACCAGCAAGTCGCGTTTGAAGTGGACGCGGAGGGTGCGGTTATCGCTTATGAATACGACGCGCAAAACCGCATCATTGCCAAACGAGCCTACGCGAATCGCCTGAACCATTACAAACAAGACAGCATCCTGAACGCCAACGACATCAAACTCGTCTCAAGCGACAAAGACCGCAGCGCACAGTATTACTACGACAGCCGCGGCTACTTGCAGGCCGATATCAACGGCGAAGGTGCAGCCATCGAATATCAATACGATGCAAACGGCAATCTCGTGCAAACCCGGCGTTTTGCGAGCTACGCCAACAAGCCGCTCACCGGCATCTGGACAAAAGACGCGCCAGCCAACAGCCCGAGCGATATCGCATCCCAAAGCATATACAACAAAGCCGGCCTTAAAATCGCCGACATCGATGCCGAGGGTTACCTGACCGAATATCGCTATGATGCCAGAGGGCTTTTGATTGAGCGCATCGCCTATTACAACAACCTTGCTAATCTGCCAACAGCGGGCGCGGCAAACACACTCGATGACCTCCGACCCAGCCCCCACAACAACGACCACCAAAGCAGCTATCGCTACAACGACCTGAATCAACTGGTGGAAGAACAAAGTCAAAACGGCCTGTTAACAACGTACACGTATAACGAACAGGGCTTGCTGAGCTGTAAAACAGTGCGCGACTTGAAAACAAAGGGGCTGCGCGAAGAACAATATCGCTATGACGCCATGGGTCGCGTGATTCAAAGTCTGAATGCGCTCGGGGCGGCTCTTTTGCAACAGGGTAATCACAGCAAGGAAGAAACGGACGCCATCTGGCTACTGCACAGCCTGCGCTACGAATATGACTTGTCCGGACGCCTGATTCGCAAAACCAACGCCACCCAACAAAGCGAGCGATACTACTATAACGAAGACGGCCTGCTCGCCTACACGCTAAGTGCTGCAGGCGAATTCACCGAACTGCGCTACAACGCCTTTCAGCAAGTAGAAACACGCATCCGTTACAGTGCACACTGGCGCGGCGATAAAGAGCCGGGTATCAGCGAACTACAAGACTATCTGCAAAACAACGCAAACCCCAAAAGCGACGAAGTCAGCGAATACGAATACAACAGCCTCGGCCTGCTCATCGCAAAACGGGAAGGCAAGGACGGGCTTTGGAGCACAACATACAACGCCTTTGGCGAGCTGGAGACAACAACCAGCAACAAGCTCGTTACGAATTACGAATACGATCATCAAGGGCTGCTGCGCATCCAAAACAGCACAGATAATAATCAGATAAACAAAACACTGGCATACGAATACGACACCTTCGCGCGCGTCATAAAATCCATAGACGCGCGCGAAAACGCGACCGTTTATGAGATGAACAACCGCGGCGAGATTACGCTCGTTTCTTATCCGGGGAAAAGTAAAAAATCCGTCAGCTACGACGCCTTTGGCCGTGTTTTGGCGATTGAGGATAAAACAACCGAAACGTATAGCTATGACGATCGCAACAACACACTTACGCTGACCAGGATTGGTTCCGCTGCCTGCATCACAACAAACTTCAATGCCTTCGGCGATAAAATCAGCCTGACCGATGGCAACGGCAATGTCACCAGCTGGGAATATGACGCGAAAGGGCAGTTAAAACACGTCAGCAGTCCTGAACATAGCAGCATGGATTACAGCTATGACGAAGACGGTCATTTGCTCTCTCAAACAGACGCTAACGGGCGCTTGATTCGCTACAGTTATGACGCGGTGGGGCATGTGCTCAGCAAGTGTGTTGATCCCGATGGTTTGAATCTCGTCACACGCTTCACCTACGATGGCATTGGCCGTCAGCTCAGCATGACAGAAGGCGACAAGCTCACAACGTTCAGCTATGACGCATCAGGTAATCTCATCAGGCAGTGCCTCGACCCAGACGGCCTGAATCTCGTCACCGAATTTGAATACAGTAACGGGCTGTTGACCCGTCAAACAACCCATAACCCCGGTGGCGTCAACCGGGTGGTTGCCTACGAATGGGACGCGCTCGGGCGCTGCCTGTCTACAACAGTTGATCCCGACGGATTGAAATTAAGCACCCGTTACGAGTACGACGACAACGACAATCTCATCAGTAAGACAGATCCCAAACAACAACGCAGTCAATATCTGTATGATGCCAATAATCGCTTGACCTATAGCATCGATCCGCGAGGGGCGGTGCTTCGCCATACCTATGGTATTAGAGGATCCGAAACTCAAACCTTGAGCTATGCAAAACGGGTAACGCCAGGACAATATCGCGACGAAGCCAGTCTGCTCGCTGTGCTCCAGCTTGATGCCAGCGATCAATATCAATTCTTTTCCTATGACAAGCGAGGACGACTCATACAATCGTATGATAGTCTGGGCTACGCGACTTCCTATATTTACGATGCCAATAACAATCTGCTGGTCAAACAATGTTTCGCGGTCGCTTGTTCGCTGGAGGCGTTAATACAAGGCGAGCATCCTGCCCTGGATAAAAATACGCCGCCACGCATCACTCGCTTCGCCTATGACGGCCTGAATCGCGAGCGCTTCCGCATCAATCCTGACGATACCGTGATTGAGTACACCTACGACGCATCCGATCTGATGACCATGGAAACGCATTATGCCAGCCGGATTGATGCCGCCGGTTTGAACAATGACTATTCTGTTCAGAACCTTGATGCTCATCAATCTACCAGTATAAGCGATCAAAGTACGCGCTATACCTACGACAAAAGCGGGCGCTTGCAGGCCAAAATCAGCGCCGAAGGCTACGTCACCGCTTACGAATATGACGGCCTCAATCAACTCATCGGCAAAACCGACTACGCAACGGTACTGTCCGCAGCCGACCGGCAGCGCGCTGATTTTTTAACAGCCGTCAAAGTCAGCGCCAACGACCGCAGCACACATTCTGTTTTTGACGCTGCCGGCCATGAAATCTATCGCATCAGCGCCAGCGGCCACGTGGTTGAACGCCGATACGATGCCGCCGGCAATGTGCTGTATGAAATCAGCCACGCAGTTGCCATCAAACCAACAAGCTGGACAGCTATTGATGTAAAAACCGCAGTCGGCGAAGACAGGCCTGCCGACCATGTAAGCAGTTTTCGCTACGACGCAGCCGACCGACTGCTCGAAAAAACGGACGCGCTCGACAATAT
>Ga0209066_10002568_pt1 | contig 21842 bp, 19 predicted proteins | sample All_14_2_FD_187198 | JGI IMG/M metagenome (GOLD analysis project Ga0209066, IMG submission 187198) | Freshwater microbial communities in response to fracking from Pennsylvania, USA - Allegheny Zone_MetaG_DW_15 (SPAdes) (version 2) ... | reverse complement strand
GTACATCGAGCCGACGCCGGCGCAATTGTCGACGCTGGGCAAGGCAGCACGCGAAACCGTCTGGCCGCTGATGGAAAAGGAGATTGGTGCGGACATCGTCAATACGATCCGCAAGAACGCATCGCCGCTCTAAGAGATCCACCATCGTCAATCGCCAGCCCGTGGTACGGGCTGGTTTTTTTATGCGAGTGAATATGGTTAAGAGATTTCTTCAGTCGCTCGATCAGCTGACAGCCTGGGTGGTCGACGGCGCTGCCCTCATCGCCAGTCTATTGGTGGTGGGCTTGATGTTGACCCTGGTTGTCGGTCGCTATGTGTTTGGCTGGTCCTATGTGGGCTTGCTCGAGCTCATCATGTTGTTCGGGATGTGGCTCTATATGCTCGGTATCTTGACGGCGAGTCGTCGCAATCAGCACCTCGTGGTCGATTACTTCGAACAAAAGGTCACGGCGCCGAAGGCAAAAGCCGTGCTCAAGACGGTCATTGGCTGCGTCACCCTTTTCAGTACGCTGTTCTTTACCTATCTCGCCTGGAAAATGCTCCAGTGGGGCTTCGTTCGGCCCCAAAGTACGCCGGGCATGGGGATTCCGTTGTGGGTTCCTCAATCCGCGATCCTGCTCGCCGCCGTTGGCTGCACGATTTATGCGCTGCGCGACATCGTGATCGCAGCCCATGGAATTTTCAGTACCCCCAAGGATTGATCATATGGAAGCCGCATTCGGTATTGTGATTCTGTTGGTGCTCATGATCATCGGGGTGCCGGTCGCGTGGTCTTTTGCGTCCGTCCTGGCGTATCTGACCTTCATTTACGACGTCAATCTCGACACGATCATGGGGCAGGGCTACCGCTCCCTCGATTCGGTGATCCTCATTGCCTTGCCCTTGTTCGTGCTGACGGGGTACCTGATGCAAGGAGGGGGAATCGCGCACCGCCTTGTCGAATTCATCGAGGTCTTGATCGGTAAGCGTCGTGGCGGCATGGGTGCGTCGATGGTGCTGGCGTCGGGCATTTTTGGCGCGATTGCGGGGACGGCAACCGCGGCTGTGGCCTCGATCGGCACGATCATGATCGGCCCGTTGGAAAAGCGCGGCTATCCGCGTCATTACTCATCCGCCTTGCTGGGGATCTCGTCGCTGCTGGGCATCCTGATTCCGCCGTCGATCACGATGATCCTGTTTGCTGTCGTGACGCGGCAATCGGTGGCGGCCTGTTTTGCGGCGTCGATCGGGCCGGCCATTCTGCTGATCATCGGACTGATCATCGCCAACCGTTTCAGCGTCGGGCGCTTGTTCGAGGAAACGAATGCGGCGGCGGCTGAGGGGCTCGCCGCGGTCACCAAGGGGCGCGCAACGATTCGCGCGCTGCCGGCCTTGTCCTTGCCGATCATCATCCTGGGGGGCATCTACGGTGGCGTCTTTACCCCGACGGAGGCCGCTGCCGTTGCGGCATTCTGTGCCTGCCTGATCGGTTTCTTCATCTATCGCGATCTGACCGTCAAGATCTTTGCGCGCAACGTCATCGCCTCTGCGGAGACGACCGGCACCGTCATCCTGATTCTCCTGTTCAGTTTCATGATCGGTCGCATCATGGCCTCGGAGGGCGTGCCGCAAGACCTCACCGAATGGGTGACGACCCTGGTCGAGAACCCGATCATGATTCTGCTGACGGTCAATCTCGTGTTGATTCTGGCGGGGATGATCATGGATGACGTGTCGGTGACGGTGGTTGTGGCGCCGCTGTTCTTGCCGCTGATGCTCGAGGCGGGCATGCACCCTGTGCACTTCGCGTCGGTCGTGGCGTGTTCGGTGGTGATTGGTGCCAACAGCCCGCCGGTTGCGCCGATCCTTTACATGGCTTGTCGCATCGGCCGTGCGTCGATTCACAAGACGATTGCACCGGCGGTCGCCTTGATGCTCGTGGTGGCCTTGCCGGTCATGTTGATCACGACCTTCGTCCCGGAACTGTCCTTGTTCCTGCCGCGGATGCTCGGTTTTCTTTGATGCGTAATGTGTAACGGCCGCTTCAGATGACTGAGCGGACCCAGGGGGCGACTTCGGTCGCCCCCTAGCGTTCGTTCCTTCGATGTCGCAAACAGGACAATAGGTGTCGAAAACAGATTGATGGCGCGGGTGTCGGGTGCTAAATTTTGAACGCGTGCACGTCGTGTGACGTTCCAGTGCAGTTCAGTTCAGAACCAGGGCCATCTTGTGATGGATCGTGATGACCGTTCCTAGCTCGGAAGTGCGCGCTCAAAAATGAGGATCCGACGCACTGAATCGGGTTCCGGGCAATGTAGGTTTAGGAGGAGAAGTCATGGAGCAGTCACGCGAGGGTGGCGCGCGCGCGCGCGTCTCAGCTACGGTCAGGCCGCAGCGTATTGGATTTCTGTTACTGGAGAATTTCACCCTGATGGCGCATGCGTCGGCGATCGAGCCCTTGCGCATGGCCAATCAGCTCAGCGGCGTCGAGCTCTACCAGTGGTTCACCTTGACCGATACCGGTGAGCCCGTTTGCGCCAGCGATGGTCAGCGGATCATGCCCGATGCCTCGGTCGAGGCGCCGATCGATCTCGATGTCGTCATCGTGTGTGGCGGTGTCGCCCAGAAGAAAAGCATCCGCGAAGCGCACCTGCAGTTTCTGCAGCGGCACGCCCGCCGGGGCTGCATCATGGGGGCAGTGTGCACGGGCGCCTGGGCGCTGGCGCAAGCTGGCTTGCTCAACGACCATCGCGCCAGCATTCACTGGGAATGTATTTCCGGTCTGCAGGAGGCCTTCCCGCGCGTGTTGGTCACCAGCCGGCTATTCACGATCGACCGCGACCGCGTCACCGCCTCGGGTGGCACGGCGCCGCTCGACATGATGCTGCACCTGATTGCGCGCGATCACGGTGCCGATTTGATGGCGGCCATCTCCGAAATGTTCATGTGCGAACGCGTGCGGGGCGAAGAGGAAAAGCAGCGTGTTCCGCTGCGGCATGTATTGGGCACCTCGCAGCCCAAATTGCTCGAGATCGTTTCGCTGATGGAAGCGAATATCGAAGAGCCGCTCGAATTGAAGGAACTGGCCGGATTGGCGGATATCTCGCGTCGGCAGCTGGAGCGTTTGTTCCTTAAATATCTCAATTGTTCGCCGTCGAAGTATTACCTGACCATTCGCGTCAATCGTGCGCGGCAATTGTTGCGACAGACCTCGATGCGGATCATCGAAGTGGCCACGGCCTGTGGCTTCGTGTCGACGCCGCATTTCTCGAAGTGTTACCGCGCCATCTTCGGCGTTTCGCCCAGCAGTGAGCGCAGTGTCGATGCCAAGCCGCTTGCTGGCCTGATGGTGACGCCGACACTCCCGAGTGCAAGGCTGTTCGACGAGCGTGTGTCGCTGCGTGCCTGTGTTCCCGCCGAACTGGCCCGACTGGCTGCGGAAGGCGAGTCAACTTTCGGAAGCGTGGCGAGAGCCCTGCGCGCGCCACTCAGCTGAAGCCTGCCGGGCGGGGAGGCGAGCCCTTCCTGTAGCTGCTCCATCAAAACCCACCTTGGGCGTATTGCCGGGGTGGGTTTTTATTTTGTCTAGCCCCATGCCGCGGACGAGCAAGGGATGGCGCAAATTGGCTCATCCCCGTCGCTTACGTGTGACATGGCCCCACTGAGCCGAGGCTATGCTCCCTCCACGATTTGCTTATTTTCAGGGGCCATAAATGAATCCACGCAGCATCCACGACGACGCCATCGTGATTGATGGTTTGATCATTGCAAAATGGAACCGCGACCTTTTTGAAGATATGCGTCGTGGCGGCCTGACCGCAGCCAACTGCACGGTCTCCGTATGGGAAGGCTTTCAGGGCACGGTCGACAATATCGCCATGGTCAATCGCCTGATGGCGGAAAACGCCGATCTGGTCATGCCTGTGCAGACCACGGCGGATATTACGGCTGCCAAGGCGGCCGGCAAGACCGGGATCATCCTGGGCTTCCAGAATGCGCACGCCTTCGAGGACAAGCTCGGCTATGTCGAGATCTTCAAGAAACTCGGCGTCGGCATCGTTCAGCTTTGCTACAACACCCAGAACCTGGTCGGCACCGGCTGTTACGAGCGTGACGGCGGCTTGTCCGGCTTCGGGCGTGAAGTCGTCGCCGAGATGAATCGCGTCGGCATCATGTGCGACTTGTCGCATGTGGGTGCCAAGACCTCGGAAGAAGTCATTCTTGAATCGAAAAAGCCGGTGTGCTATTCGCACTGCCTGCCCTCGGGCCTGAAAGAACACCCGCGCAACAAGTCCGATGCCGAATTGAAGTTCATCGCCGATCACGGTGGCTTCGTTGGTGTGACCATGTTCGCACCCTTCCTGAAGAAAGGCATCGATTCGACGATCGACGATTACGCCGAAGCAATCGAATACGTGATGAACATCGTCGGTGAGGATGCGATCGGGATTGGCACCGATTTCACCCAGGGCCACGACAAGGCCTTCTTCGAATGGCTGACGCACGACAAGGGCTACGCCCGCCGACTGACCAATTTCGGAAAGATCGTGAATCCGCTGGGGATTCGGACCGTCGGTGAGTTCCCCAACCTGACCGAGACGCTGCTCAAGCGCGGTATGTCCGAAAGCGTGGTGCGCAAGATCATGGGCGAAAACTGGCTGCGCGTTCTGCGCGACGTGTGGGGCGCGTAACGCCTCTTGAATCAACAGAATCCGTCATACATTCATTCAGGAATTCAGCAACATGAAAACCGCTCCCCAGCTCCCGATCGAAGTCGATTCCGAAACCGGCGTGTGGACCACCGACGCGCTGCCGATGCTGTATGTGCCGCGCCATTTCTTCGTCAATAACCACAAGGCCATTGAAGAAGCCCTGGGGGCCGAAACCTATGCGCGCATTCTTTACGACGCGGGCTACAAATCGGCCTGGCATTGGTGCGAAAAGGAAGCCGCCTTGCATGGCCTGAAAGGCGTCGAAGTCTTCGAGCACTACATGAAACGCCTGTCCCAGCGTGGCTGGGGCCTCTTCAGCATCGAGGCGATCGATCTCGACGCGGGCACCTGCCGCGTCCGGCTGGATCATTCGGCTTTTGTCTATGAGTACGGCAAGGCGGGTCGCAAGCTGGAATACATGTTCACCGGCTGGTTTGCCGGTGCCATGGACCAGATCCTCGCAGCGGCCGGCAATCCCTTGCGCACCTTGGCTGAACAGACGCAGAGCGGTGGGGAAGAAGGTTGCGACTACGGCGTGTTCGTCACGCGTCCGCGCTGAGGGGAAGCGAAATGGCACAGTTCGACGCACTCTTCAATCCGATCCAGATCGGCAAGCTGACGATTCGAAACCGCATCGTCAGCACCGCGCACGCCGAGGTCTATGCGACCGACGGCGGCATGACCACCGAACGCTACGTCAAGTATTACGAGGAAAAAGCCAAGGGCGGCATTGGCCTGTGTATTTGCGGCGGTTCGTCGGTCGTTTCGATCGACAGTCCGCAGGGCTGGTGGAAGTCGGTGAATCTGGCCACCGACAACATCATTCCGCATTTTCGCAACTTGTCGGAGGCCGTTCATCGGCATGGCGCGAAGATCATGATCCAGATCTCGCACATGGGACGGCGCTCGCGTTGGGACGGTGAAAACTGGCCCCACCTGCTGTCGCCGTCCGGCGTGCGTGAGCCGGTGCACCGTGCCACCTGCAAGGTGATCGAACCCGAAGAAATCCAGCGCATCATCGGCGATTACGCACAGGCGGCGCGCCGTGCGAAGGAAGGCGGGCTGGACGGTGTGGAACTGTCCGCCGTGCATCAGCACCTGATCGATCAGTTCTGGAGTCCGCGCGTCAACTTCCGCACCGATGAGTGGGGCGGCACCTTCGAGAACCGCATGCGCTTCGGCATGGAAGTGCTCAAGGCCGTGCGTGCGGAAGTCGGGCCGGACTTCGTCGTCGGCATGCGCATCTGCGGCGACGAGTTCCATCCGGACGGCCTCAACCACGAAGACATGAAGCAGATCGCCAAGTATTACAACGACACCGGGCTCGTTGATTACTTCGGCGTGATCGGTTCCGGCTGCGATACCCACAACACGCTGGCCAACGTCATCCCGAACATGAGCTACCCGCCCGAGCCCTTCCTGCACCTGGCAGCCGGGATCAAGGAAGTGGTCACCGTTCCGGTCATTCACGCCCAGAACATCAAGGACCCGAACCAGGCGCAGCGCATTCTCGAAGGGGGCTATGTCGATCTGGTGGGCATGACGCGCGCCCACATCGCCGATCCGCACTTCGTGAACAAGATCAAGCTCGGCCAGGTCGACCAGATCCGCCAGTGCGTCGGCGCGAACTATTGCATCGACCGCCAGTATCAGGGTCTCGATGTGCTGTGCATCCAGAACGCCGCCACCTCGCGCGAGCACCAGGGGTTGCCTCACATCATCGAAAAGTCCAAAGGCCCGAAGCGCAAGGTCGTCGTCGTCGGCGGTGGCCCCGCCGGCATGGAGGCAGCACGTGTCGCGGCCGAGCGCGGTCACGATGTCACGCTGTTCGAGAAGAAGGATGCACTGGGCGGGCAGATCACGACCGCAGCCCGTGCGCCGCAGCGTGACCAGATGGCGGGCATCACGCGCTGGTTCCAGCTCGAACTGGCACGCCTGAAGGTGGATCTGCGCCTGGGTGTGGCGGCCGACGTCGGCGCCATCCTGGGCCTGAAGCCGGACATCGTCGTGCTGGCCGTGGGGGGCACGCCTTATGTCGAGCAGAACCCGCACTGGGGTGCGGCAGACGGCCTGGTCGTCAGCAGCTGGGACGTGCTCGACGGTCGCGTTGCGCCGGGCAAGAACGTGCTGGTGTACGACACCATTTGCGAGTTCTCCGGCATGTCGGTGGCCGATTACCTGGCCGACAAGGGTGCCAAGGTCGAGATCGTCACCGACGACATCAAGCCGGGCATCGCCATCGGCGGCACGACCTTCCCGACCTACTACCGGAGCCTGTATCCGAAGGAGGTCATCATGACGGGCGACCTGATGCTGGAGAAGGTGTACCGCGAAGGCGACAAGCTGGTGGCCGTGCTCGAGAACGAATACACCGGCGCCAAGGAAGAGCGTGTCGTCGATCAGGTGGTGATCGAGAACGGCGTGCGTCCGGACGAGGCCCTGTACTACGCGCTCAAGAGCGACTCCCGCAACAAGGGGCAGCTCAACATCGACAAGCTGTTTGCCGTCGAACCGCAGCCCTGCCTGAGCGAGAACGGCAATGGCTATCTGCTGTTCCGGATCGGCGACTGTGTGTCGCAGCGCAATACCCATGCGGCCATCCTCGATGCCTTGCGTCTGTGCAAGGACTTCTGAGAACGCAGCGTTCCGGGCCGATGCAAGGAGTGTCGAATGCTTGATTTAGTGCTGCCTATCCTGATCTTTGCGGCGCTGGCGCTGGCGATTGCCGGCGCGCTGCGGCGGGTCGGGTTGTGGCGTCAGGGACGTGCGGCAGCGGTGCCATTGGTTGCCGGGCTGCTCGCCATGCCGCGTCGTTACCTCGTCGACCTCCACCATGTGGTGGCGCGCGACAAGGTGTTCGCCAATACCCACGTGGCGACGGGCGGTGGCTTCGTGGCGGCGGCGCTGCTGCTGATCGCGGTGCACGGCTTCGGTGTCGAAAGCCGCCTGCTGGCGTGGGCACTTCTGGCAGCGACGGCGGTGATGTTTGCCGGCGCGCTGCGGGTGGCGGCGCGCCGGCGCAATCCGCCGGCGCGCTTGTCGCAGGGGCCGTGGATGCGCTTGCCCAAGAGCCTGTTCGCCTTCTCGAGCGGCGTGTTCCTGGTCACGCTGCCGACGGCGGGCATCGTCCCGGCCGAGTTCGGCGGCTGGCTGGTGGCGGGCGTGCTTGCGGCGGTGGTGGCTTGGGGCCTGGGCGAGATGTTCTTCGGCATGACCTGGGGTGGGCCGATGAAGCACGCCTTTGCCGGCGCGCTGCACCTCGCCTTCCATCGTCGTCCCGAACGCTTTGGCGGCGGTCGTTCGACCGGGCTTAAGGCGTTGGACCTGGACGATCCTAAGACGCCCCTGGGGGTCGGCAAGCCGGCCGATTTCACCTGGAACCAGTTGCTGGGTTTCGATGCCTGCGTGCAGTGCGGTCGTTGCGAGGCCATGTGCCCGGCCTTTGCCGCCGGCCAGCCGCTCAACCCGAAAAAGCTCATCCAGGACATGGTGGTGGGCATGGCAGGTGGCACGGATGCGGCTTATGCCGGTTCGCCCTATCCCGGCAAGCCGGTCGGCGAGCACGGGGGGGCGGCGCATTCGCCGATCGTGCTGCGTGAGGGCAAGGCCCTGCTCGACGCCGAGACATTGTGGTCGTGCACGACCTGTCGCGCCTGTGTCGAAGAGTGTCCGATGATGATCGAGCACGTCGATGCCATCGTCGACATGCGTCGCTTCCTGACGATGGAACACGGCGACACGCCCAACAAGGGCCGCGAAGTGCTGGAAAACCTGGCCACGACCGACAATCCCGGCGGTTTCGATCCCGCCTCGCGCATGAACTGGGCGGCCGATCTGGACCTGCCGGTGATGGCGCACCGTGGGTCGGCGGACGTGCTGCTGTGGCTGGGCGATGGTGCCTTCGACATGCGCAACCAGCGCACGCTGCGCGCCTTGGTCAAGATCCTGCGCGCCGCGAAGGTCGACTTTGCCGTGCTGGGTAATGAAGAACTGGATAGCGGGGATGTCGCACGCCGGCTCGGTGACGAAGCCACATTCCAGAACTTGGCCAAGCGCAACATCGCCACGCTGGACAAGTACCGTTTCAGCCTCATCCTGACCTGCGATCCGCACAGTTTCCACGTCATCAAGAACGAGTACGCCGAACTGGGCGGACGCTACACCGTGAAGCATCACAGCACCTACATCTCCGAACTCATGGCAGCGAAACGCCTGCCGCTGGGTGAATGGAGTGGTGGCCGGGTGACCTATCACGACCCCTGCTACCTGGGGCGCTATAACGGTGAGTACGATGCACCGCGCAAGGCGCTGAAGACGATCGGCATCAAGGTCGTCGAGATGGAGCGCTCGGGCTTCCGCTCGCGCTGCTGCGGCGGTGGTGGCGGCGCACCGATCACTGACGTGCCGGGCAAGCGGCGTATTCCCGACATGCGCATGGACGAGATCAACGCCACCCAGGCCGACATCGTTGCCGTGGGCTGTCCGCAATGCACCGCGATGCTCGAAGGGGTGGTCGGTCCGCGTCCCGAAGTGCTCGATATTGCCGAACTGGTGGCTGCGCAACTTGCGACGGCGCCGAAGGCCGTCGTGAAACGTGAAGAGGAGGTCATGGCGTGAGCGACATTGTCCGCAGGGATCCGCGTGTCGAATGGATCGCGCGCAACCGGCTGCATCCTGAGCACGAGGTCGTCATGGCCGCTCGGTCGGGTGCCCGTGTGGCGCACTGGATGGGGCCCAACGGCGTCATGCGACGTGATCCGCACGCGATTGGCTTCATCGGTCCCAATGGCCTCCGCCGCATCGACCGCAGTGGCGCGCAGGTCGGCGGCGCCGGGGCGGCCGTGCGCCGGACGCAGGCTGCCGAGCCCACGCGTCGCATCGTCAGCATCGAGGCGCCGGCCTTCTTCATCGCTGTGGTGGCGGACATGCCGGGTGGCCGGCTGTCGGCGCATGACCGCGATGTGCTCGGCCTGGCGCGGCAGCTTGCCGATGCCGATCCGAAGGCCCAGGGCGCAGTTGCGTTGATCCTGTTTGGCGAGCAGCGCGACGAATCGCTGGGCGACGCGGGCGCCGACCGTGTGATGGCCTTCGCCGACGCGCGCTTCGACGCCTATTCGCCCGAAGCCCGGCTCGCTGCCCTGGTTGCGGCTGAGCAAACGCTTCAGCCGCGGCATTGGCTGTTCCCGGATTCCACGCTAGGTGGCGCGGAGCTGGGGCGGCGTCTGGCTGCGCGTTTGAAGGAACGACCGGCCGTTCAGCTTTGGCAGGTGGCCGCAGGGCAGTGTACCGGGCGTGGTGCGGCCGGCACGACGGACATCACGCGGCCTCTGCCGCGCATCGTCCTCGCCTTGCCGGAGTGCGCCGATCCGGTCAGCGATACCCGACATGCAGCGGCAGCGATGGATGAGGTGCGTCTTGCAGCAGCGTCGCCCGGGTGCATCGAGGACCTGGGGGCCGTGGCGGTCGATCCGGCCGGGGTCGCGCTTGCCGAGGCCGAGTTCATCCTGTCGGCGGGCAACGGCATCCGCGATTGGGACGGCTTCCACCGTGCGGCCGAAGTGCTGGGGGCCACCGAAGGTGCGTCCCGCGTCGCGGTCGACAACGGGCATATGCCGCGTCATCGCCAGGTGGGGGCGACGGGGACCTGGGTGACCGCGCGTGTGTATGTCGCCGTCGGCATCTCGGGTGCCGTCCAGCACCTGCAGGGCATCCAGCAGTGCGACAAGGTGGTGGCGATCAACACCGATCCGGGGTGCGACATGGTCAAGCGCGCAGACCTGGCCGTGATCGCCGATTCGAGCGAGGTTCTGGCCGCCTTGATGGGGCAGGTCGAGCAGTTCCGTGGGGAGCAGCGTCATGCAGCGTGAAGTCAGGTTTGCGGCCTTGGTCTCGGTCGGCCGTCATCCGATCACGGGCCGGGCGCGCCGCGCAGAGTACGACGCGCGCGCCGTGGAGCTCGCCCTGTCCTCGACCGATGCGGCACAGGTCAGTCTGATCCATGCCGGTGAAGACGCGAGTGAAAGCCTCGGTGCGTTGCGCAGCTACATCGGCATGGGGCTGGCGTCGCTGGATTTGTTGCGCCAGCCACCGGGGGCCGACGTCGTGCCGGCGCTGGAGGCGCGTTTGCGCGAGTTGGCGCCGCAGGTCGTGCTGTGTGGCGCGCGCAGCGAGACCGGCGAAGCCTCGGGCATGCTGCCCTTCCTGCTGGCCGAACGCCTGGGGTGGCCTGTGGTGTCGGGCTTGGCGGCGATCGAGTCGATCGATGCCGATTCCATGACGGTGCTGCAGGCCCTGCCACGTGGCCAACGGCGACGGCTCAAGGTGCGCCTGCCGGCCATCGCCACGGTCGACGCCGCGGCAAAGTCGGCCCGCCAAAGTGCCCTGGGGCCCGCACGGCGGGGCGCGATCCGGCTCATCGAAGAGGCGGTGGTCGAAGACACGGCCGCTGCGACGTGGTCGGTCGCCCCGGCGCGCAAGCGACCCAAGCGGCTGAAGATCATCAAGGCCGCCTCCGCCCGCGACCGTTTCAAGGCCGCTGCGGCAAAAGCGGAAGGCGGCGGGGGGCAGGTGATTTCCGGCGTACCGGCCGACGCGGCAGCTCAGGTGGTCTTGAAGCTGCTGCGCGAGGAAGGCGTATTGCGCTGATGGCATCGGGGCCGCGATCCATCGGGTTGCGGCCCCGCGTTTCTGGAGACATGGTCGGCTTTTAGCGTGCCTGATTGTGCTATGGATTGACTGAGCCCGTCTGCACAGCGCCGTCTCGACAAGCCGTCGATTGTTTTCGGCTGTGTATCCGCTATTGCCTGATCTGCCCGGTAATCGACTTTCCGGAATGGCCCTTCGATTGCGTGCCACTGTTCGTCCGTCAGCAGCATCCAGAGCAGCCTGATTTCAGATCAGTGGTCAGGATGGAAAACAGCAATTGTGAATCGCTCCTAAGTGCACCGTCCCGCGAATGGAGCAAGACAGCTGACTTTTGTTCCGTCAATTTCTTTTGCTGTCGAACGAATTGCTTGAAAGTTTTAGTCCAGTCTTGAAATGAAATGCATGCTCCCATTGATTTCACCTATGTTCCAAGAGAGGTCGTTTACGGAATGACATTGCACGAATGTGGTGCAGTATTTCAGGTGATAGGCCTTGATTGGAATTCAGATTAAATATCCATGGATTGGAATTGGTATTAATTTCTTTCAAATCATTGAATTATCGGATTTAAGGGTAGTTGGAATGGAGTTTGCTAGGAAAGTGAAGTGCGGTCGTAGATTTTCGATCTGATTGCACGACAGTTGTTTGAGCGCTGCGGGTGATTTGGGCATATGTATATGCCGGATTTTTTCGCAGTGTATTGGTGGGTGGTTGTTGTACGGCGATGTCGTGGCTCGCGGTGCGTTTTCTGCGAGTGTTTAGCTGTTCGCCTCAATGCGAATTTTTCGATTTGTCCGTGAATTTTTGAATAAGGAGTTGTTGATGATGCTTTTCAAATCGGTTCGATATCTGGCGACCTCCGCATTGCTCGCAATGAGCGCCGTTTCCAACGCTCAGACTTATGTCTGGGATATGCCTAACGAGTACCCCGCGGGATCGGTGCAAGGCGAGGGCGATCGCCACTTTGCCGAACTGCTCAAGACCAAGAGCCAGGGCGACATCAAGATCGTGCATCACTTCGGTGCTTCGCTCGGCTTCCGCTCGAAGGACCAGCTCGATGCGGTGGCCGATGGTGCGGTGGTGATCGCCAACACCTTCGTGCCGCCGTTGGGGGGTATCAATCCCATCTTTGTGTTGTCGTCGTTGCCCTTCCTGGTTTCGGATGCCAACGAGGCATTCACACTCTATGAAGTTGCGCGGCCCTATTACGACAAGGAACTGGCGCGTTACAACCAGAAGTTACTGTACTCGTCGCCGTGGCCGGCCAGTGGGCTGTGGGGCGCGCGCGCCTATGACAAACACGAAACGGTGAAGGGGCTCAAGTTACGGACCTATGATCCCAATGGCACGCTCGTCTTCAAGGCGGCAGGCGCGGCGCCGGTGCAGTTGAGCTGGGCGGACATCGTGCCGCAGTTGTCCACGGGCGGTATCGAAGGCGTGCTTACGTCGATCGAGTCGGGGTTGAGTGCGAGCTTCAACGATTACACGAAGTTCTTTACCGCAATCAACTACACCACGCCGATCAACATGGTGACGATGAACTTGGACACCTGGAAGAAACTGCCGGCCGACAAGCAACAGGCGGTACTGGATGCTGCCAAGGAAACCGAGCAATTCCTTTGGGCAGGTCTCGATGGCGTCATCAAACGCAACTACGAAGTGGCGGCGCAGCGCGGCGTCACGATCGTGAAGGACATCAACCCCGATTTCTACCAGTACCTCCAGAAACAGGCCGAGCCGGTGATCGCCGCGTGGGTGGAGCGTGCGGGTAAGGATGGTCAGGCGCTGATGAGCGAATATCGCCAGCGCGTGAATGCTGCGTCCACCTCGGGTACGAAGGGAAGCGCCAACTGATCATGCGCTACTTTCTCTCGCTGGTGGATTTTCTCACGCGTGCGGGGGCCATCCTGGCGGCGGCGATCGTCGCCGCCATGGTTGGGCACATCCTGCTGGAAATCGTGCTGCGCGCGGTGTTCGACAGTTCGACCTACGTGCTCGACGAGTTCGTCGGCTACGGCGTGGCTGCCAGTACCTTCCTCGGTCTGGGCTACACGCTGGAGCAGGGCGGGCTGATCCGGGTCAACATCCTGCTCGCCCGCATCCGCAGTCGTGCCCTGCGTCAGCTGACCGAGATGCTCTGCGTCATCGCCTGTTTTGGGGTGTTCGCGATGGTGTGGCTCAATTTCTGGAACAGCATCGCGCGCAACTGGACGCGTGACGCGGTCAGCGAAACTGTCGCTCAGGTGCCGTTGTGGATTCCGGAAGGGCTGTTGCTGCTGGGTCTCAGCATTTTTTTGCTGCAACTCGTGGCCTATGCCATACGTATCGTGTCCGGCGAGCCGATGATCGGCGAGCGCGGTCCGGTCGCTGCGGCAGAGTGAGGAGACGACATGGACGCATTCATTTCTGCTGCGGTGGTGCTGGCGCTGATCTTCATTGCGCTCGGCTTCGGGGTCTGGATCTTCTCCGGGCTGTTGCTGGTGGCGGTGGCCAGCCTGGCTTTCGTGGCCGACTTCTCCGTCGATCGGATCGGGGTCATCGCCAAGTCGGTGATGTGGAAGAGCGCCAGCACCTGGGAACTGGCGGCGATCCCGCTGTTTCTGTGGATGGGCGAGATCATCTTCCGCTCCGACATCTCCGAGCGCCTGTTCCGCGGGCTGACACCCTTGGTCGAATGGCTGCCCGGGCGCTTGCTGCACACCAACGTGATGGGCTGTACCTTGTTTGCCGCGGTCAGTGGATCGACTTCGGCGACCACGGCGACGGTGGGCAAGATCACCACCACCGCGCTGGCCGAACGGGGCTATGACAAGAGTCTCTCGCTCGGTTCGCTGGCGGGTGCCGGCAGCCTGGGGCTGCTGATTCCGCCGTCGATCATCATGATCATCTACGGTGTGCTGGCCGAGGTGTCGATCGCCAAGCTGTTTGCCGCCGGGGTGATCCCGGGGCTGATGGTGGCGGCGATCTTCTCGACCTACATCATGGTCCGCTGCGTGATGCGGCCCGAACTGGCACCGGCCAGCCTGGGCGGCATCACGTTGCGAAAGCTGGTCAATGCCTTTGTCGATCTGGTACCGATCGGCATCCTGATCGTCGCGGTGCTGGGCGGGATCTATTCGGGCATCGTGACGCCCTCCGAGGCCGCGGCGGTTGGGGTGTTTGCGGCCATCGTGCTGACGGCGATCCTGCGCAAGCTGACGTGGTCGGTGATCACCGACTCCTTGATGGCGGCGGTGCGCACCTCGTGCATGGTGTGTTCGATTCTGGTTTCTGCTGCGGTGCTGTCGACGGCGATCGGCTACATGCACGTTCCGGCCGGTCTGACTCAGGCGATCGCGGCGATGGAGCTCTCGCCCTGGACCTTGCTGCTGTTGATCGCCGCGCTCTACATCGTGCTGGGGCTGTTTCTCGACGGGATCTCGATCGTGGTCATGAGTCTGCCGGTGACGCTGCCGATCATCGTGCAGGCGGGGTTCGATCCGGTGTGGTTCGGGGTGTTCCTGGTGCTGATGGTCGAGTTGGGGCAGGTCACGCCACCGGTCGGGTTCAACCTGTTCGTGCTGCAAGGCATCACCGGGTCGAGCTTGAGCACCGTGGTGTACGCTGCCTTCCCCTTCTTCCTGCTGATGTGCCTGGCGGTGGTGATCATCAGCTTTGCTCCGGAGATCGTGCTGTATCTGCCAAGTTTGCTTGTGAACTGACGTCGATAGGGGCACGCCCCCTCCCTGCCGAGAGACCGCGGGCGGGGAGGGGGTTTCTTTCATGCTTCCAATAGAGCTTCAGTCGCCGTCCTGGGCGTTCAAGTCCTGGTGCCCGTCAGATGTCGCTACTGACGAGTCCGCTCTGTTCGATCGTGTGTGCTTGTCTGTTCGGCTTCAGGGCGGGATCATTTGCGCCACAAACCTTGTTTCGACTGACTGGAGTATTTCGCGATGATGATTGCGGACTTGGTAGATGGTGACGACTTCCGTCAGCACCTTGTGGGCCTGGGGATTGACATCCCCGCCGATGCTTCCCCCGATACCTGCGTGCAGCTGACGCGTGCAGCGATGCCGGTCGTGGGATTGCGTGAATTGATCACGGCCTTGCGCAGTGATTCGGTCACGCTGCTGCCGGAGGTGAGGCAGGCGCTGGATGCGCTTGCCGATGCGGCGTGATTTTTTGTTCAGCGTGAGAGCGCTTCGCGGGTTCATGGCACGCGAAGCTGAGTAAGAGCGTGCGCCCCAACTTGGTGCGCATTGCCTCGCCATGGCGTCCGAGAGTGCGGATAATCCCCGTCTTGTTCTCTCGGACGATCCACTTCGAATATGAAGAATGAGCTCGATCGCCTGGCGATCGGATTGATGATCCTGTTCTGCACCATCTGGGGGGTGCAGCAGGTGGCGATCAAGCTGGCCAGCGCAGGTATTTCGCCGATCTGGCAGGCCGGTTTGCGTTCGATGGTGGCGACCGGGATCGTGTTTGCGTGGGCCATGGCGCGCCGCGTCAGGCTGTTTCAACGCGATGACACCTTGTTGCCCGGGTTGCTGGCAGGAACGCTGTTTGCCATTGAATTCGCGCTGATTTTCATTGGCTTGCAGTACACCAGCGCGTCGCGGGGGGTGATCTTCCTCTATACCGCGCCCTTCTTCGTTGCCCTTGGTGCGGTGTGGTTGCTACCGCAGGAGCCGATGCGCGGCGCGCAGTGGGCCGGCATGGCGCTGGCCTTCGTCGGCGTGCTGATCCTGTTCGGCGAGGGCTTGTTCGCCTCGACCGGCAGCGCGTGGATCGGGGATTTGCTGATCCTGCTGGGCGCCGGGTTCTGGGCCGCGACCACGCTCACGGTAAAGGCTTCGCCGCTGGCCCGGGTCAGTGCCGAGAAAACCCTGCTGTATCAACTGGGTGTGTCGGCAGTGGTCTTGCCCCTGCTGTCGCTGGCGCTGGGCGAGCCGGGAGTGTTCGCGCCCAGTGCCTTGGTGTGGGCAAGCATGGTGTTCCAGATCGTCATCGTCGCTGGCGTCAGCTATGTGGGTTGGTTCTGGCTGGTGCGCCATTACCCTGCGACGCGGTTGTCGACGTTTTCGTTTCTGACGCCAGTCATGGGTGTGCTGGCCGGTGGGCTGTTCCTGGGCGAGGAGTTGTCGCGGACCGTGTTCATCGCGCTCGGCTTGGTGGGGGCGGGGATCTGGGTGGCGAACTGGCCGGGGCGCCGCTGAGGGCTTCGGTCGTGTCGTTACATGCGCAGAGCCCAACTCGTGATGCGCCAAAGTAGCCAGAGTCACAGCCCGAGTCGGAGGGCAGAGTCAGGGGTAGAGTCACCTGAACACGTCTGCTGATTGGCTCCGAGCGCGCTGCGCTCGACGAGGCGTACTGGCCAGCGTGCAAACGCGCCACCGTTCCCAGAACGACCTGTCCGTTATCCGAAGTTACTTGTCGCCTACAGGCAAGTGATTGTCCGGTTGCTGGCTTAACTTGATCTGCCCTGACAAAGAGGAGACAGATCATGAATGAAGATCAGCACTGGGTATTGAATGTGGCGTGCCCGAGCGAATCCGGCCAAGTGGCGGCGGTTTCGGGGTTTCTGGACAGCCACGGCTGCTATATCAACGAATTTTCCTGCTTCGACGACGACCTGAGCGATCGCTTCTTCGTGCGTGCGGTGTTTCGTCCGGGCTCGGACACGCGCGGTATTCCGGCCACTCTGTGCCAGGATTTCCAGCCGCTGGCGGCCCGGTTTCAGATGGAATGGCAGATGCACGCGCTGTCCGAGCGGCCGAAGGTGCTGATCATGGTGTCGAAGCTGGACCACTGCCTGCGCGACCTGCTGTACCGCTGGCGCATCGGTGAGTTGAAAATCGACATCGTCGGGGTGGTGTCGAACCACCCGGACCTGGGCTTCCTGGCCGAGGCGGATGGCCTGCCTTTCCATCATCTGCCGATCAGCGAGGCGACGAAGCCCGTGCAAGAGGCGAAGCTGCTGGAGATCGTGGCGGCGACCGGCGCGGAACTGGTCGTGCTGGCGCGCTACATGCAGGTGTTGTCCGAGGATCTGTGCCGCCGGCTGGCGGGGCGTGCGATCAACATCCATCATTCTTTCCTGCCCGGTTTCAAGGGCGCCAAGCCCTACCACCAGGCACACGCGCGTGGGGTCAAGCTGATCGGCGCGACGGCGCACTTCGTCACCACCGACCTGGACGAGGGGCCGATCATCGAACAAGTGGTCGAGCGCGTGAGCCACGCCTGCAGTCCCGAGCAGCTGCTGTCGGTGGGGCGCGACATGGAGTGCCAGGCCCTGGCCCGGGCGGTGCGTTACTACGTTGAACGCAGGGTTTTCCTCAACGGTGCGCGCACGGTCGTTCTCTCTTAGAATCCGCGGCCTGGAAACGAGACATCCGCGTTCCGATGGCAGATCGAGCGGAGGCAGAGAACGATAGGAGACGCAGGTGAGTAGTGGTTCGGCCTTGGCCCCCCTTTCCAACCATTGGTCGGGGCGCGGCGGTGATGCGCCCATCCGCTTTGGGTTCTTGCTGGTGCCGGGCTTCACCCTGGTGGGCTTTGGCGCGGCGGTCGATCCCCTGCGCCTGGCCAACATGGTGGCCAGACGTACCTTGTATCAGTGCGTCACCTTGACGCTGGATGGTGCGCCCGTGCGCTCGAGCGCGGGCGTCTGCGTCACCCCGGATTGCGCCGCGGCCGATGCGCGTGAACTCGACGGCGTTTTCGTCATTGGCCCCAACCCCTTGCCGCCTTCGGGTAGCGAGCCGATCCTGCACTGGTTGCGTGAGCTGGCCGGGAAGGGCGTCGCGTTGGGTGGCGTGGATACCGGCAGCTACTTTCTGGCGTGCGCCGGCTTGCTCGACGGCCATCGCTGCACGATCCACTGGGAAGACATGGATGCCTTGCTTGACCGCTTCCCCCGGCTGGTGGTGTCGTCCAAACTCTATGAGGTGGACCGCAACCGGGCTTCCTGCAGCGGAGGAATCGCGCCGGTCGAGATGATGATCCACCTCATCGGCTTGGGCAGTGGCGGGCACAAGATCGCTTCGGCGGTGGCCGAGTTGATGATCTACGAGCGGCGAGGCCCCGACGAGCGCCAGAAGACGGCCTTGCGCGACGTGGCCGCGAGTTCGCACCCCAAGCTGGTCGAAGCCATCAAGCTCATGGAGTGCAACATCGAGGAGCCGCTGACGATGGAGGAAATTGCGACCCACATGCAGTTCTCCGCCCGCCAGCTCGAACGGCTGTTCCGCGAAACCCTTAACTGCACGCCGCGGCAGTACTACCTGCAACTGCGCCTGGAGCGCGCGCGCCAGTTGCTGACCCGCACCAACCGTCCGATCGCCGACATCGTGATGGCCTGCGGTTTCGTGTCCTTTGCCCATTTCTCGCATCGCTACCACGCTGGCTTCGGCATTTCACCGAGTGCTGACCGTCGTCGCCACACCGTCGACGGCGAGCGCTTCGCCAACGTGACCGCCGATGCCCGGCTGCCTTCGGAGCCGCTGCCTGGCAGCGTGGCCGACGACATCCCAGATCCAGACGCCTGAGCGTTCTTCGTCATCACCCTTGCCGCCCGCCCCGGGCGGTCGTTATCTGCTTTTCGACACGGAAATTTGTCTGTTTCCGACAAAGTCGTTTTCACGCAAACCGTCGTCGGCAGGTGGAAATGGGGCAGGTGGGGTCTTCAATAGCATGGACTCACGTTGTCGCTGGATCGAAACCGATCCAGCCGACGAGCGTGACAACAAAGACCCGACACCGAAGGAGTGATACGAGATGACGAATCTGGCCAGTGACATCAAGTCGATGACCGAAATGAAGGACCTGCTGCGCATCGAGAACGGCGAAAAGGTGAAGCACACCTTCTCGGATCAGGAATACATCAACCGTCAGTCCAAACTGCGCGCCTACATGGCGGCCAACAACATCGACGCCGTGCTGTTCACGTCGATGCACAACATCAACTATTACAGCGACTTCCTGTACTGCTCCTTCGGCCGCCCCTACGGCCTGGTGGTGACGCAGGACAAGGTCGTCTCGATCAGCGCCAACATCGACGGTGGCCAGCCGTGGCGCCGCACCTTCGGTGACTACAACGTGGTCTACACCGACTGGCGTCGTGACAACTTCTTCCGCGCCGTGCAGCAGGAAATCCCCAACAAGGGCCGCGTCGGTGCCGAGTTCGACCACATCCCGGTCGAGCGTCTGGAAAAGCTGAAGGCCGCCTTGCCCGACGCGCAGATCGTCGACGTCGGTGCCGGCACCATGCGCATGCGCATGATCAAGTCGGCTGAAGAAATCGCCCTGATCAAGCATGGCGCCCAGGTGTGCGACGTCGGTGGTGCTGCGCTGGCCGCTGCGGTGCATGAAGGTGTGTCCGAGCACGAAGTGGCGCTGGCCTCGACCCAGGCGATGATCCGTGAGATCGCCAAGCGCTTCCCGGATTCGGAGCTGATGGATACCTGGACCTGGTTCCAGTCGGGCATCAACACCGACGGCGCCCACAACCCGGTGACCACGCGCAAGGTGCAGAAAGGCGACATCCTGTCGCTGAACTGCTTCTCGATGATCTCGGGCTACTACACTGCGCTTGAGCGCACCATGTTCTTCGATCACTGCGACGACGCTTCGCTGAAGCTGTGGGAAGTGAACGTGAAGGTGCACGAAGCGGGTCTGGCGATGGTCAAGCCGGGCGTGCGTTGCTGCGACGTCGCCAAGTCGCTGAACGAGATCTTCGCCGAGCACGGTCTGCTGCAGTACCGCACCTTCGGCTACGGCCACTCCTTCGGCGTGCTGTCGCACTACTACGGTCGCGAAGCCGGCCTCGAGTTCCGTGAAGACATCGAAACCGTTCTGGAGCCGGGCATGGTGGTGTCGATCGAACCGATGATCATGTTGCCCGAAGGCATGCCGGGTGCCGGTGGTTACCGCGAGCACGACATCCTGGTCGTGACCGAGAACGGTGCCGAGAACATCACCGGCTTCGGGTACGGCCCGGCGCACAACATCATCAAGGGCTGAGCGTAAAGGACGGATGCCGCCGCCGGAATGAGGTCGATTCGAACCTTGTCCCGGCGGCGGGTTGTTTTAAGCTGCGCGCCCCACCCATCAGGAGAGGATCAGATGAGCAGTGTCCACATTTCCGAGCTGAGCTGGCCCGTCTACGACGAGAAGGTCCGCGACGGCAGAACGCCGGTGCTTATTCCCGTCGGGGCGCTGGAGCAGCACGGCCCCCACATGTCGATGAACCCCGATGTGCTGTTGCCGACGGCCATCTCCGAGCGCGTGGCTCGGCGCATCGATGCCTTGGTCGCACCGCCCATCGCCTATGGCTACAAGTCGCAGCAAAAGAGCGGCGGTGGCAATCACATGCCGGGCACGACCAGTCTGGATGGCCTCACCGTCACGTCCACGATCAAGGATGTGCTGAAGGAACTGGCCCGCCACGGTGTGCGCAAGACGGTGCTGGTCAATGGCCATTACGAGAACTCCGCCTTCATCGTCGAAGGGGTCGATCTCGCCCAGCGCGAGTTGCGCTGGGATGGCATCCGCGACTTCTCCACGGTGGTCCTGTCGTACTGGGACTTCGTGACCCAGGATGCGATCGACGCCATCTACCAGGGCGACTTCCCGGGCTGGGCGGTGGAGCACGGCGGCGTGCTGGAAACCTCGCTGATGCTGCATCTGCATCCTAATCTGGTGGATATGGGCAAGGTGTGCGACCACGCCCCGGCGCAGTTTCCGCCCTACGACTTCTTCCCGATCAAGCCGGAATGGACGCCCGAATCCGGCTGCCTGTCGTCGGCGAAGCGGGCCTCGGCCGAGCACGGCGCAACCCTGCTCAAGGTGTGCGTCGATGGCATCAGCCGCGAACTGGCGACCGCTTTCGATTGATTCATCCATGCGCCATACGGCGCGTGGTTTCCAGCGCGAGTCATTGGAGGACACGCAACAGACCGAAGATTGATTGCAGCTCACTTCCGATAACGGAAGTTTTTCGCCGGGCCCGTCGCCGCAATCTCCCCGTTGGCGGCGGCGGGCATCAGGCCGGTCGGCAGGAGGATCAACCTCCGCCGAACCCACAATAATGAGGAGACAGACATGAATTCCTGGGTAATCGATTTATTCGTTCTACTCAATGCGGTGATGCTGGTCATCGCGTTCGGCACGGCGTGGGTGCGTTCTGCACGCCTGCGTCGCCAGGGCGGGAGGTGAGCCATGGATTACACCCTGCTCAACTGGGGCCTGATGATCGTCACCTTCGCCGTGATGATCGGTATCGGCGCATTGTCCTCACGCAAGGTCAGCGACAGCGATGAGGGCGGATTCCTTCTGGCGGGCCGCACGCTCGGCCCCTTTGTCGGTGCAAGCACGATTGTCGCCACCGGTTTCAGCGGCTGGGGTTTCATGGGTTCGCCCGGGGTGGCCTATGAATACGGCGCCATCGAAGTCTTGGGTAATTTCTTTTTCGCACCGGCAATGATGATTGCGGTGCTGTTCTTCGCCAATTCGATGCGCAAGCGCGCG
>Ga0209066_10002567_pt1 | contig 21848 bp, 14 predicted proteins | sample All_14_2_FD_187198 | JGI IMG/M metagenome (GOLD analysis project Ga0209066, IMG submission 187198) | Freshwater microbial communities in response to fracking from Pennsylvania, USA - Allegheny Zone_MetaG_DW_15 (SPAdes) (version 2) ... | reverse complement strand
ATTCTTCCAAGGGCGCAATCGCTGGTTGAGCCGGAGACACGGCCACGAAGGCCGCATCCCTTCTGCTCTCTTTCAGCCAGTATTCCGAGGGTGGCGCAGAGGTCTGCGGCATTACGGGCCGACGCATTGGCGCATTCGCGGATCAGCGGTTCGGCCTCGGTCCGGTTGTTGGCGGCAACAAACAATTTGATGCGCTGAGCCCGTTCGGCGGAAAAGGCATGCAGGCGTTCCTGATTGGCCCAATAGCTGTCAAAGGCCTTCTCGTCTTCGGTCCCAAGCACGCTTGGGGTATAGCCGGCGATGGCGATCTTTTTACCATCCACCCAGTTTTCCATGGGCCCGTGCAACGCGCCCGATTCGTTGATGGCGTGCGGCGGTGCTCCGGTGTCTTCAGTAAAATGCAAAAGAGCTCCGGTCCAGCGGGCGGCATTCGCCGGGCTTTCGGTGCGCAGCGCCTGCAACGCCCGACGGAAATAGATATCGAACATGATTTGGGTGTGCGCGCCATATTTGCCGTCCGGACCGGCAAAGGCGTGCGAAGTGCCGATGTGCGTCGGCCTCTGCGGGGTGAACAGATAGTCGTCAAAATAATACTCGCCGGAGAACTGCATCCACACATCTGGTATCCAGCAATAGGAGCGCAGGCGGTCAAGTTCTGGTCCCAGCCGTCTCGCAAGGGGGGACTCAGGCCCGATGGCCTGTACGGCGTTCGCTGTGATGTCGGGGTGAGGTCCCCAGCCGAACAGGACGTTTGCGGTCAGCAAACAGCAGATGACGCAGACGCTTCGCCGGCTGCAGAGCAAATAGTTAGTCAATGTGTAAATAAGGCGTGACTTTTCTTCCCAGAACAGCTGAGCGATAACTTTCATGAGTCACAGGATGCCCAAACGTGACACGCGTGTCAAGCGTGACTGAAACATGCCATGGAGCCATTCCTGCCTGCGGGTTGCCCGCTTGATCGGAACAGCCCGCGTGTCATGAGAAATCCGCTTGGGACATCAGATGATTTCGCACTTGCCGCCTGCGCAGGCGATGGTCTGGGTGACGGTGGTATTGTCTTGGCGCTCGACCAACTGCGTGTAGTCGACTGGCGCGTATGTGCGGGTCAGGTCTTCCCACTGTTTGCAGGCGTTTACGCGCTTGAGGCAGCGGGTCATTTTCAGAACGTCATTGCCGAAGTAGTTTAAGGCAAACTTATGTGCACGACGAATCCAGTCGAGTTTGGCTTTCCGGACGACTTCGATGGCTTCAAAGACGCGCTTCGGATAGATTTTCGGCGTTTCGGTATCAAGATTCTCTCCCCGGCCAAGCGCACAGTCGCAGGCGGCCCAGAGGTTGTCATCGAAAGCATGTAAACCATCGACGATCAGTCCGGAGGCAAGAAGGGCGCCCACGCCATAGATTTCTACAATCTCATCGGCGGAGAGCACTTCGCAGAAGGGGGCTTGCGGATAGTCAAGATCGCCGCCGTCGGGCAGGAGCGACACGCCGGCAAAAGCGTGACGGTGCTCGAAGATGAACGACTCGACTGAGCTCCATTCGCCGTCTGCTACGGAAATGGTGTTGGAGACATTGTGACTCAACCAGGGTTGAGCGCACAGCTCGGTACGCTTGCCGGCGTCGATCCAGTTTTCTTTGGTCAGCTTCACCTTTTGCAGCAGTTCCACGGCGTCCACATCACGTTTGGTGAGCGAGTCGGGGCTGGCCTCTACGCAAAACGTGAGCACCACATCGGTTCCGTTCGGATTCCAGACCGACTTTTCGACGGCCTTGGGGTTTTGCGCCTTGAAAAAATCGACGAGCAGTTCGTCTTCGTTTGCCTGCGCGCGGCGGAAATACCGCTTGGCATGGTGCGGATGGATTCCTGACGAGGTGCCCAAGATGCTGCTGGTTGTGCCTGCGGGTTTGACACAGGTGGCACGCGCCGCGGGGTTGACTCCGATGCGTTTGGCCACTTTGGCATTGACGTCGAGAATAACCTTGGCCATCTCGCGCTGAAGAGCTGGGTCGAATGAAACGGCCGGGTGCTCCATCATGCCGGTCATCGATATGCCGAGCAGAGCCTCCCTCCGGGCGATACGCGTGCTGGCTTCGCCAAGGTATCCGAAATCGGTATAGTCCGCTTGCAGTGTGCCGAGGATGGCGGCGGCCTCACATGCTGCACGGAATTTCTCGGCGTTGTCGACGATGCCCATGTTGATCTCGCAAAGGTTGCAAAATGCAAAACCGGAAACGCCGTCGATTTGCGGATAGAGGCCGATCTCGCCACACGGGTTAAAGGTCATGTCCACATGGTCTGTCCAGACAAAACCGGGTTCTCCGAACTCTTTGACGGACTTCATCAGCTTGGCGAACTGTTCCCGCGTGGTCTGGTTGCGTAGGAGGATGGCCGAATTATTTGACCGCGCACGTTGCGGGTTTTCGGTGAACCAGTTGCCGGTTTTGGCGGTTGCCATCAAGTCGTCGTCCGGCGAGAAGAGGCAGATCGTGGCGCTCCGTCGTACTCCGCCGGAAAGCACAGCGTCGGAGGCGTGCATCAGGATGTCGTAAGCATCCACTGAACGCAGACGCGTGTGCCCCTCAGCGAGTCGTTTGTCAATCAGATTGCGTATCACGTCGAGGCTTCGGCGCAACGGTTCAGGTCCAGGAGCGCGGCCCATGCCCGATGAGATGGGGCGTCCTTTGGCCCGAATCTGTGTGTAGTCGAAGTGGACCACCTTGCCGGCATACTCCTCAAAGGGTTGCTCTGCGACAAAATAGCTGGAGAGCAGTGCACCCAAAGCGTCGGCCCAACCTTCGATGGTGTCAGGAATAACGAAGGTCAAGTTCGCGCCTGACGGCTTGGCGATTCCGGGCAGTTTGTTGATGTGGTGGGTCTGAACCGAAAACCCGACTCCACAGCCGCAAAGCAGAAGCCAGAGAGCTTCTTGGAAGAAGCGAGGCCGGTCGCAATAGGAGGTCGTGCAATTGTAGATACGTGCATGCTTGCGCAAGATTGGATCACCTCCGAACTGCATGGCGCGCTGGCTCCCCAAAACCATGCGCTGCTTCATGGATTGTTCACAGATGGCTAGGAGGTCCTCGACATCGATGTTCCGCGCGGCAAAATGCCTGCGATGCATGTCGATGACACGTTCAACCGCTTCTCCGAACGTCTCGCGACGAAGCTTTTCAGGGATGTAGCGGCTGTATTTGGAGGTAAACACATAATTTTTAAGCGACTCGATACTCATGACTGGTCCTGGAGAAGGGGATGAAGTGAAATAAGAGAAAACAGGCCGAACAGTAAAGGATTTGCCTTCAGACAAGGTCCATATATAGTGGTTGCAGGCGGCATTGTCCACCATATTTTGTGGTTTTTTATAAGTGCTTGATTCTCAAAGAAATCGGCTAAGTACTTTTCGCCTTTCGTTGTTAAGGTGAGGTCGATATGATGATTCCATGAAAGAAAACAGGTCGATGTATCGAGGGCGGCTGGCGCCGAGTCCGACCGGTGTGTTGCACCTTGGAAACGCCCGAACCTTCCTGATCGCATGGTTGCGGGCGCGTAGTCAAGGCGGGGTCTTGGTGATGAGGATGGAGGATCTCGATCATCCGAAAAATAAGCTGGGGGCAGCTTCGGCTGCACTGGAGGACCTGAGGTGGCTGGGGTTTGACTGGGATGAGGGGCCTGACCTTGGCGGATCGTGTGCGCCTTACACGCAGACCGAGCGCAAGGCCTTCTACGCCGAGGCTTTGGCGAAACTGGATAGCCAAGGGCTGGTGTATCCTTGCGTCTGTTCGCGGCGCGACGTAGAGTCAGGACAATCTGCTCCCCACACCGAGGATGGTCTCTATTATCCGGGCACCTGCCGTGGTCGTTTTGCGGATTATGAGACGGCGCGGCAGAGTTTGCCGCTTGGGCGATTACCCGCGTGGCGCTTTCGCGTGCCTGAGGGCGAGACCGTATGGTTCGAAGACGGCTTTTGTGGCGCGTATCAGCAGGATGTTTCTGCATTGAGCGGTGATTTTGTGTTGGCACGTGACCAGCAGGGTGCGGGCTATATGTTGGCCGTGGTGGTTGACGATGCGGCGATGGGAGTTACCGAGGTGGTGCGCGGCGAAGACCTGCTTCCTGCCACGCCGCGGCAAATCCTGCTTTATCGGGCATTAGGACTGATGCCTCCTGCGTTTTTGCATGTGCCGCTTGTGGTCAGCGAAGAGGGGCGGCGGTTGGCAAAGCGCCATGGTGACACGCGCATCTGCGCGTTCCGTGATGCGGGCTTGCGGCCTGAGAAGGTCATCGGGTTGTTGGCTTGGTGGTGTGGCTGGGCAACTTGGGGCGAGTCGCTCACCCTTTACGACGTGTTGCCGCGCTTCGACCTCGCGACATTGCCGCGTTGTCCGGCTGTGCTGTCGTCGCAGGTCCGACGGGATTTGGGGCTTGAGTCTTAGTCAGCAAAATCGTATCTTTAAAAGATCTGAGGTTGAGGAGCCTTGCTCTGACCCAAGGAATACGAATTCCGAGCAAACCGGGCGGGCGTGTGTATCATCCGGAAAATTTCTTGAAGGGGTGTGCAAAGGGTTTTCTTGACCGGGATAGAGGAGAAGAGCCATGCAGACCCATTCTGGCGCCTGTGAAAAAATACGTCGTTTCAATAATGCCGCCGATTACCGGAAGCGGTTTGTCATCCAAACGCAGATTGACAAATATCTGCCTGGCGGCAGGCACTATATTGATGAAAATTTGATTTTTTCCCATCTGTCGGCCGCCTCTTCAGCGCCAGCCAACGATCCTGTTAGGATCCGCGAAATCCTCGCCAAGTCTCGCGCGATCGAGACGTTGCTGCCTGAGGAGATGGCTGTGTTGATCCACGTCACCGCCCCGTCGCTGCTCGACGAGATGGCCGAAACCGCTTTGGCGGTTAAGAAGTCGGTCTACGACAACCGCATCGTGATGTTCGCTCCGCTTTACATGAGCAACCTCTGCGTGAACCGGTGTGCCTACTGCGGGTTCCGGTGCGAGAATGAGGCGCAGAAGCGACGCATGTTGACGATGGATGAGGTGAAGCAGGAGATCGGCATACTGGCGGGCAAGATCGGCCACAAGCGATTGATCGCAGTGTACGGCGAACACCCCAATACCTCGACGGAATATATCGCGGAAACAATACGCACGGCCTATGGTCATCTGGTCAAGTCACCGCACGGTGCGACGGTCGGAATCCGTCGCGTCAACGTGAATACGGCGCCATTGCCGGTTGAAGACCTCCGCGTGCTCAAGCAAGTAGGGATCGGCACTTTTCAGGTCTTTCAAGAGACATACCATCGGGAGACCTATGCCCGGTTGCATCCGGCGGATACGGTGAAGGGCCACTATGACTGGCGGACCACGGCGTTTCATCGCGCGCTGGAGGCTGGCGTGGATGACGTGGGAATGGGCGTGTTATTCGGGCTTTATGATTGGCGGTTCGAACTGATGGCCATGCTTGACCATGCGCGCGATTTGGAACGGCAGTTCGGCATTGGACCCCATACCATTTCGTTCCCGCGTCTGGAGCCTGCCAGTGGCACTGATGTGCCGACCACATCGCCGTATCTGATCGACGACGAGACGTTTCGCCGGATCGTGGTGATTACCCGGCTCTCTGTGCCTTACACGGGGATGATTGTGACATGCCGAGAGCGTCCGGAGTCACGGGACGCCTGCGTTTCATGCGGGATCACGCAGATGGATGCGAGCAGCAACATTGCAATCAAGGGATACAGTGATTTCGACGACGAAGCCCATCAGGAGAAAGACCGTCAACAGTTTGTGCTCTCGGACACACGCACCCTCGAAGAAATGATCTCGCATCTTGCGCGTGAAGGGATCATCACCTCCTTTTGCACGGCGGGATACCGGTGCGGGCGTACGGGTGGCTGTATCATGGATGCCCTGAAGACCGGCAAAGAGGGTAAATTCTGCAAGATCAATGCCGTGCTGACTTTCCGCGAGTGGTTGGATGATTTTGCTGGCGCCTCTACGCGAGCACTTTGCGAGCCGTTGCTGCAGCGGGAACTTGACGCAGTACGCGACACGCTGCCTAAGTTTTATCCTACCGTGAAAGAGCACTACGACCGCATTTGTCAAGGCGAGAGGGATCTCTTCTTCTAACCAGAGCAGTCGGGGAGGCGGGTATCAACTTTTCTGAGTTGTTTCGAGGCTTGATCACGAACCTCTTTGTATTAATGGGGTTCGCGTCTGTCTGCACGCTCGTGAGCGGTTGGGCGACCCGTCAGCAAAGGAAAGTCAACGCATGGCTGATCGGGTTGCTTTATGGCGGAATGGGTGTTGTTGTCATGCTCGTTCCGGTGGTCACGCACTCGGGTATGATAATCGACTGCCGGGGCGGCGTGATTGGCACCGCAGCTTTGTTGGGTGGGGCACGTGCTGCCCTCGCAAGCCTTTTGTTTCCTTGTGCGTATCGCTTTTATGTGGGTGGACCTCATTTGTTTTTGGGACTGCTCCAGGTCCTTCTGCCTTGTCTGCTCGGTGTGGCGTGCCGCCAGTGGGCTCTTCGGCGTTCTCGTGCCCTGTCGCTGCGTCTCGCGTTGCTTTTCAGCCTGATTGTTGGAGTGGGAACATATGTGCTGTTGTCGTTCATTTATCTGTTGGGCCCCAAGGTCAATAGCTTGGCGGACTTTGGCGTGGCGGGCGTCATCGCTGTGGTGCTGGCTACGCCAGTTTCGATGGCGTTGCTGAGTATGTTGGTTCTTTTGGAGCAGCGCCATTTCAATGCCGTGGAAGCGCTGGCCGAGACCGAACGTCGCATGTTGCACTCTCAAAAAATGGCAGCGATTGGCCAACTGTCCTATCGGATTGCCCACAGTATCCTGAATTCGCTGACGGTCATATTGAGCGATGCGGAGTTAGCGAAGAGCGATGCGTCCGATCCAGAGCAGGTCACATCGCATATGGACGACATCATACAAACCGTCGACACCGTGTCGAACCTAACGGGCGAGTTGGTGTCTTTTGCAATACCAGGGACATTGCGGCTGAGGCGCATGGAATTGGGCAAGTGCTTGGTTGGAATCGAACGACTGCTTGCGAAAACGATTGGAAAGGAGGTCGAGCTTGTAATCGAGGATGCGGGAAGTTCTGCCTGTGTGGTCCATGTTGACCCGAACCGGATCGAGCAAATGATTGTGCATCTGGCCATCAATGCCGCCGAGGCCATGTCGGAGCACGGGCGGCTGACGATCTCTGTGTTGGCGGCAGACCTTTCTGAGGCGGACCGTAATCGGTTACAGGCAGGTGTCTATGCCTGTGATCGTCATCATGGACGTTTCGCGGTGATTTCGGTGCAGGACACAGGATGTGGAATGACTGCCGAGGTGGTCGACCGAATATTTGATCCCTTTTTTACTACGAAAACGAGCCGGGAGAATGCCGGGCTTGGTCTGACAACTGTTTACAACATCGTGCAGCAGCACCGCGGGTTCATCGATGTCAAAACGCATCTGGGACAGGGCAGCACTTTTCTCGTATACTTTCCGATTATTACCTAGCGAGATGTACTCTTGAGGTGACAGTTGTTTGCGATCCTTGCCGAAGTTGCTATACTGTAACGTCATGTTTCTGAGGATTTCGCCTTGAATCCTTTTAAAGGGACTTTAAGTGATGAAAACGATTGATTTTTCAAACTATTTAGAGGTGTTGGAGGGTCTTCGTAAGCCTTGGCACGAAAAGTACTATGCCCTTTATTCTAGTGTATTAGGGGGCGTGGTGCTGGATCCGCTACTGATGCAGGTGCCGATTGACGACCACTTGGTGCACCGGGGTGACGGAGTCTTCGATACGTTTAAATGCGTTGATCGTGCGGCTTACAACCTGGACGCTCATTTACGTCGGCTCATGCGGTCGGCTGCAGCGATCGGATTGACATGGCCGGGCGGGATTGAGGAAATCAGGGCGTTGACGCTGGGAACACTTGCTGAGGCTGACTGGGATGAGTGTTCAGGGAGGGTTATGATCGCGAGGGGCCCTGGCAGTTTTGGCGTAAGCCCGTACGAGTCGCCGCTTCCGGCTCTTTACATCGTGGTCTATGCGGCCGGTGTGCCTTTCATGAACACGCATCCTGCGGGCGCGCGCGTGCGACGCAGCCACGTGCCCATTAAGCCGGCACGTTTTGCGACCGTCAAGAATTGCAACTACCTTCCGAACGTGATGATGAAGCGTGAGGCTGTTGATTGGGGTGTTGATTTTGTGGTCGGTTTTGACGCAGACGGGCTGATGGCAGAAGGGGCGACGGAGAATTTTGGCATTGTGACTCGTGCTGGCGAGTTGCTCTTTCCCCGGATGGAGACCGTCTTAGACGGGACAACTATGTTGCGTGTGATGCAGTTAGCTGAAACGCTCGTCGACTCTGGCGATCTTGAGAAAATCGCATTCCGCGATATCACCGCGTCCGATGTGCGCGGTGCGGCGGAGATGCTGATCGTTGGTACAACCATTAATGTGGTGTCGGTTCGGGAGTTTGAGGGGTCGCCAGTGGCGAACGGGACTCCGGGGCCTGTCGGGCTCGCACTAGATAAGTTGCTGGAGCGTGATATTAAGACAAACGACGTGTTGCGTACGGCGTATTGATTTTTTCTGGAGTGCTATGTCCAATTTTGTTGAGGTGATCGAAAATAGCGTGGTCTGTCTAAACATGACGGATTCTGACAGCCAGCAGCTTGTTACGACGTTGATCGAGGCGGCGGTTAGCCACGGGCTTTTGTTGAAAGACCATCGGGACGAAGCTGTTCGTGCAATTCTTAAACGTGAGATGAGCGCATCCACGGCCATGCCGGATGGTATCGCCTTGCCGCACGGACGAACCGACTGTGTCAAAGATATCGTCTGCATGATCGGAATTCATCCTAAGGGTATCGATTTCGGAGCGCCGGACAACCTGCCTTCTCACATTTTCGTTTTGCTGCTAGTGCCAGCGACCGTGGGATGTAACCATATCCATTTCTTGGCCAACCTCAGTCGGCGCCTGATGGAACAGTCGGTTCGAAACGAGATGCAGGCTGCTTCGACGCGCGAGTGCGTGTTGCAGACAATTTTGCGCCATTCTGATGAAGGATCTTTCTGATATGAAACCGTTGATGTTGCGGGGAGTTGCAGCCTGTTCACAATTTCGTTTGGATTCGCTTGCCGAAAAGATCCGGACGCTGGTCAAAGACGCTGGTCACGTTCGCGTCGACGCGCACTTCGTTTATCTGCTCGATGTCCAGAAAGAGCCCGACGAGATGATGTTGGCGCGTATCCATAGCCTTCTGGAGGCGCACGACGTTGACTCGCCGCAGCAGGAAGGCTTTTATGTCACGCCGCGTAAGGGGACTATCTCGCCCTGGTCTTCAAAGGCTACCGACATTTTTCATAATTGCGGCCTTACGGACGTGACACGCGTTGAGCGAGGCATACATTTCCGTGTCTTTTCTGAAGATAAGGTGTTTTCACTCGAAGCGCTACATCCTGTGCTGAACGTGTTGCACGACCGTATGACGGAAGGCGTTTACCTTCATCTTGACGATCTTTTCGAGCACCGCCCGCCCGCACCAGGCCACACGTTTGATGTGCTCGGAAAAGGAGTGTCCGCGCTGGAGGATGCCAATCGAGCCATGGGGCTTGCGCTCAGTGACGAGGAGATCCGTTACCTTTGTGATAATTACTCCAAAGCCGGACGTAACCCGACTGACACTGAGCTTGTAATGTTCGGGCAGGTCAACTCCGAGCACTGCAGGCATAAGATATTCAACGCCGATTGGATCATCGACGGCGAGTTGAAGAGCCAGTCGCTTTTCAAAATGATCAAAAATACCCACGCCTGTCACCCCGAGGGAACTTTGGTGGCCTACTCCGACAATTCCGGCGTTGTGGAAGGATTCCAGGCCGCCGGCTTTCGAGTCGATCCGGCAACACGCGCGTTTCTGTTTGAAGACGATCAAATCGACATGCTGATGAAGGTCGAAACGCACAATCACCCGACGGCCATTTCTCCGTTTCCAGGTGCTGCAACCGGTGTGGGCGGCGAGATCCGTGACGAGGCTGCCACTGGCACGGGGTCCAAGAGCAAGGCCGGGCTTGCGGGGTTCATGGTTTCGGACCTTCACATTCCCGGATTTGGAATGCCGTGGGAGAAAGCGTACGCCGAGTTCCCGAAGCGGCTCGCCTCGCCGCTGTCCATTATGCTGGAGGGGCCGATCGGTGGCGCTGCTTTCGGCAATGAGTTCGGCCGGCCGCAGTTGTGCGGATTCTTTCGAACCTATGAGGAAGTCGCCGACGGGCGTTATCGCGGATACCATAAGCCGATTATGCTGGCGGGCGGCATGGGAAGCATCCGTCGTATGCAGGTTCACAAAAAACCGGTCCCTCCAGGAGCCCTCATCGTGCAACTCGGCGGACCGGCCATGCGCATCGGCTTGGGGGGGGGGGCGGCCTCTTCCATGACCACCGGCAGCAACGATGAGTCGTTGGACTTCGATTCTGTGCAGCGCGGGAACGCGGAAATGGAGCGTCGGTGTCAAGAGGTGATCGATGCCTGTGTGGCGCTTGGCGAAAAGAACCCGATCTTGAGCATTCATGATATCGGTGCGGGCGGGCTCTCCAATGGTTGTCCCGAATTGGTTGAGAAGACCGGCGCCACTTTTCACCTGAGGGCGGTTCACAATGAAGAAAGTTCCATGAGCCCCATGGAAATCTGGTGTTGTGAGGCACAGGAGCGCTATGTTCTGGCGATCGCACCGCAAGATCGTGTCATGTTTGAGTCCATCTGCGCTCGCGAGCGATGCCCTGTCGCCTTCATTGGTGAGGCGCGCAATGATCAGCGCCTTGTGCTGAAGGACGATCATTTTGATGATACGCCGATCGACATGGACATCAACGTGCTTTTGGGTAAGCCGCCCCGTATGGTGCGTGACGTCAAACATGATGAGTCAAAACATCTGCCGTTGGCGTTGAAAGGAATCGCGCCAATTGATGCCTTGGAACGTGTGTTGCAGTTGCCTGCGGTGGCAGACAAGACCTTTTTGATTACGATCACTGACCGTTCGGTGACGGGGTTGGTGCATCGGGACCAGATGGTCGGCCGTTATCAGATGCCGGTTGCGGACAGCGCCGTGACGGTCACGGGGTATCAGGCTTTTACGGGCGAGGCGATGGCGACAGGTGAGCGCACGCCGATAGCACTGATCGATGCGCCTGCCGCAGGGCGCATGGCTGTGGCCGAAGCGATCACTAACATTGCGGGCGTTTGCATTGGCGCCATCGGGAAAGTCAAGCTCTCTGCAAACTGGATGTGTGCCTGCGGTGAAGAGGGGGAGGATGCCAAGCTGTTCGACACCGTCTCTGCTGTCGGTGTTGACTTTTGCCCTCGTCTTGGGGTTTCTATCCCCGTGGGAAAAGACTCGCTTTCAATGCGGACTGTTTGGCAGGACTCGCATGGCACGTCGCATCGCCAGATCGCGCCGCTGAGCCTGATCGTCAGCGCTTTTGCGCCAGTGGGCGATGTCCGCAAGACCCTGACACCTGACCTCAAGCCTGGAGCCAGCACTCTTCTTCTTATTGATCTCGCGAAAAGGCGTAACCGACTTGGCGCGAGTGCTCTCGCCCAGGTCTACAACCAGGTGGGAGACCTGCCGGCGGATGCAGATGATCCTGCTTTGCTTAAGGCTTTCTTTGATGCGATGCAGGAACTGGTGGCTAAAGAGCTGTTGCTGGCATACCATGACCGTTCTGATGGTGGCGTTGTCGTGACGTTGGCTGAAATGGCGATTAGTGGTGGCCGCGGCATGCAGATTGATCTTCCGGGCAAGGAGCCACTTTCGGTTCTTTTCAGCGAAGAGTTGGGTGCGGTTCTTCAGATCGCCGAAGCCCGGTTCGATGCGGTTATGGAGGTGCTTGTCCGACATGGCCTGAACGGCGCCGGCATTTGCCATATGATCGGGCGTCCGGTTGACGGCCGCACTTTCCGTGTTTCAGTAAACGGACAGCGCGTGATTGATTCTAATCTGACGTGGTTACGGCGCACGTGGTCGGCACTGACCTGCAGAATGCAGGCGTTGCGCGACAATCCCGACTGTGCATGGCAGGAATACGATAACGGTCTGGACGAGAGTGACCCCGGATTGCGTTTTAAGTTGACCTATAACCCCGATCTAGGACCGGTGACCGAGGAGGTCGGGGGAGTTGAGATATGCCAGAAACCCCGCATGGCGGTCCTCCGTGAACAGGGCGTTAACGGTCACGTCGAAATGGCGGCGGCATTCGCGTTAGCGGGTTTCGAGTCCGTTGACGTCCATATGACGGACCTGCTTTGCGGCCGCGAAGACCTTTCAGCCTTCAATGGCGTGGTGGCGTGCGGCGGATTTTCTTATGGAGATGTTTTGGGGGCGGGATCAGGTTGGGCTCGGAGTATTCTTTATAACGCGAGACTAGCGAAAATGTTCGAAGCATTTTTTGCCCGTCCTGACACGTTTACGTTAGGCGTATGTAACGGTTGTCAAATGGTCTCGCAACTCAAAGGCATTATCCCGGGTGCTGAACACTGGCCACTCTTCCGGCGAAATGTTTCCGAGCAGTTCGAGGCCCGGTATACGACACTGGAAGTGCTTGATTCTCCGTCGGTGTTGCTCAAAGGGATGGCCGGATCTCGCATCCCAGTCGCGGTGGCGCATGGCGAAGGATTAGCTGTTTTCGAAAAGCCTTCGGATGAGGAGTGTGCGGTTGCTGCCCTGCGGTTTGTGGATGGCAGGGGACAGGCAACCGAACGTTATCCATGGAATCCCAACGGGTCAAAGGGGGGGCTGACGGGGTTCACTTCGCGAGACGGACGTGCAACGATTCTGATGCCGCATCCCGAACGTGGATTTCGTTCGGTACAGCTTTCCTATAAACCTTCTGATCTGTTTACCGGTGAGGCCGGACCTTGGATGCGCATGTTCCGCAACGGCTATGCCTTCATCCGCCAGACGACGCGTGCCTAACGCGGCAAAGCTAAGGTCCGGAAGTTCCTGAGGTCTCGTGAGTCCCTTCTTGTGAGTGGCGGGCGGCGGATCGTATAGGAATTTTTCTTACTTCAGCTATAGTCTATTTTCCTAATAGCTGGGTCGTTCTTTTTCCGATGGACTAAATTTAGTCGTTATTCCGCTTGCATACGAGGTGTAAATCAGGCACTATTATATTCGAATACTTTAATGTATTTTTGGAGTGTGTATGTTGTATCGCAGACTGTATATTGGTTTCATTCTCGGACTTGTCCTTCACGGTTTCGGAGAACCCCTTATCCGTCGGCCTGTTCATGATGGCTGGCGGTTCCGTCAGGTTCGTGGGGTCAATTCGTATCCCGCTCTGGTTCCGGGTGTTGTGCAGATGGATCTGCTTTCAAATGGCCTGCTTGAGGACCCCTTTTTCAAGATGAATGAACGGTCTGCCCAGTGGGTGGACAAGGAAGACTGGGAGTATCAGACCACCTTTGATGTTTCTCCTGATGTGTACGCCCGCGAAAACATTAGGTTGGTCTTCGAGGGGTTGGACACGTATGCCGACGTCTATCTGAACAGCCAGAAGGTTGTTGTCGCAAATAATATGTTTAGGACATGGTCCGTCGATTGCAAAGGGTACCTGAAGCCAATTGGCAATGCGTTACGCATCTACTTTCACTCTCCAGTCAAGATCGATCTGCCGAAGTGTCTGGCGCTTGACTACGAGTATCCGGCGGCGAACGATCAGTCTGCGAACGGTGGCTTGCTGGATAGAAAGGTAAGTGTGTTCGCTCGAAAAGCTGGGTATCATTACGGCTGGGATTGGGGGCCGCGGCTGGTCACCCTCGGTATCTGGCGCCCTGTCATGTTGGAAGCGTGGAGCAGCGGTCGGTTGGAGGATGTTCAGATATTCGCCAACAACGTATCGGCGAAGTCTGCGGAGATATCCGTAATGGCCGATGTTTCTGTTGAGCGTGCTGCCAAGGGCATGGTCTCGGTCATTGATGCTAAGAGCGGGTTGACCTATGTAAAAAAAGCGGTGACCTTCAGTGCGGGTGCGAATAAAGTGTCGGTCGGGTTCGACCTCAAAAAGCCGCGCCTCTGGTGGTCAAATGGTCTTGGCGAGCCTCACCTCTATTCGCTCAATGTGGTGTTGTCGCTCGATGGCAAGGAGGTTGACGCCCGTACGGTGCGTACAGGTGTCAGGTCTCTCCGTCTGGTACGCGACAAAGACCCAGACGGGAAAGGCGCGTCGTTTTATTTTGAGTTGAATGGGCATCCAGTCTTCATGAAGGGCGCTAATTACATTCCGAACGACAGTTTCCTTCCGCGTGTGACAGAGGCCCGTTATCGCAACGTCGTGGCGCGTGCCCGAGACGCCAATATGAATATGTTGCGCGTCTGGGGTGGTGGTATTTACGAGGACGACCGTTTTTACGACTTGTGTGATGAGTACGGCATTTTGATATGGCAAGACTTCATGTTCGCGTGCAGCCTCTATCCCGCTGACCAGGCGATGCTGGAGAATATCAGGCAGGAGGCTGTGCAGAATGTCAAGCGGTTACGAAATCATGCGTGTCTAGCGCTGTGGTGCGGCAACAATGAGATGAACGACGGTTTTTACGGGTGGGGATGGAAACGGCAATTGGAGGAAAGAGGGGTGGCCGATAAGGTCAAAGCCGAGTACGATGCTGTGTTTCAAAAGTTGTTGCCCCAAGTGGTTGCCGAGATAGACCCGGGGCGTCCATACCGGTCGTCGTCTCCGCTTTCCGATTTCAACCCCGAAGGAAGTGACGGCAAATCGGGAGATATGCACTTTTGGCAAGTGTGGCATGCGGAGAAGCCCTTCAAGATGTATGAGGATGTTATTCCGCGGTTCATGAGCGAATACGGGTTCCAATCTTTCCCCGAGTTTGTCACAGTTAAGAGGTATGCGCCCGACGAAAAGGACTGGGATATTCAATCGGATGTGATGTTGACGCACCAGCGTCATCCGCGCGGCAACCAACTCGTCCGCGTTTATTTGGGACAGAATTATCGCGAAGCGAAAGATTTTCGCAGTTTTCTTTATATGAGCCAGCTTCTGCAGGCGGACGGGATCCGTATCGGGCAGGAGGCTCACCGACGTGCGATGCCGTTTTGCATGGGGTCGCTCTACTGGCAACACAATGACTGTTGGCCCGTGGCTTCATGGTCGAGTTCGGATTATTATGGGCGTTGGAAGGCTCAACATTACTTTACGCGTAAGCTTTATCAGGATGTGCTTGTCTCGCCGCATCAGAAAGCAGGCGCTTTGTGCGTGAATGTGGTCTCTGACAGACTGACCCCGATTGCTGGTAACTTGACCGTTCGCCTGATGACGTTTGTTGGCAAGACCGTTTTTGAAAGGTGTGCAGAAGTCGATGTCCCCGCTAATTCAAGTGTTTGTCTGTTCAACGAGCCAATCAATGCGCTCTTGAATGGGGTCCCTACCAACTCGGTTCTTGTTTCGGCTTCTTTTGAGGAAAAGGGCAGTGTTTTGGGAGACAGTGTTTATCTTCTATCTCCCTTGAAAGAGGTTGAGTTGCCGATGGCGGTCATCGAAAGACAGGTTTTGCCGATCAAGGGTGGTTTTGAAATCTCCTTGCGCAGCAGTGTGTTTGCCCGTGGCGTGTATTTGTCGGTCGACGCGTGCACGGATGATTTTTTCAGCCACAACTTTTTTGACCTGTTGCCAGGTAAGACAATGGTCGTGACGGTGCGGACAGCAATGTCCGCGGCAGAGTTTGCCCGAAATTTGACGGTGATTTCGATGTGTGATGCCGTGCTAAGCGCGGAAAAATGAGGCGGCTGTGGTGATGCTGCCTGCCGATGTCGAGGGTGCCCTGTTGTGCACAACCGACATCGGGTTATTAATGTGTCCGGTAAGTTTCCTGCGGGTGCGGTTTCCGAAACGGACAGGAGACCTATAGGCTGGAGATGGTGCCGGCTGTATTAGGTTTTAAAAAGACAAGGAGTAATTATGGGTAAGCAAAAGACACCAGCGGAGCGCGAAATTGCGTTACGCGTAGGTTCTCGGATCCGACAGTTGCGCGAGATCCAGCACGTTTCACAAATCCATTTGGCCACGGAGATCGGCATCCGTGCGGGGCCTCTCGGATGGATCGAAAAGGGCAAGCACTTGCCTTCTGGCCGGGTTCTTTACCGACTCGCCAAACAACTGAATGTCAGGATAGACGACCTGTTTCAAGAGCAGAATGTCTGGCCTGCAGGCATTTCATCTGCATCAGGCATGGCACCTGTTCTCTTGCCACCGCTTGACTGCGGAGTAAGTGCAGGTTCTGAGACGGTGAAGTCGGCACATATCATCTGTCAGTCTGTGGCCGACAAGCTAGTCGAATTGGAGGATCTCTGCGGTGCCATTAAATTGTCTGAGATTCCGCTGTATGTGCCTTTCATGCCAACAGAGACGGGCGCTGAATATCTGGCCCTGCGCGTGCGTCAAATCCTCGGAATCAATAACGCGATCGTTAATGATTATCAGGGGGTTTTGGAAGATGCGGGAATCCGTGTGGTCTTTTTGGAGATGCCGGAGGACTGTACGACTTTCTGTGGATATGACCGGTTTAATCGGAATGCTTTCATCTTCATAAACAGCCGGTTAAAGAAGCAGCCCGAATATCAGCTTTACCGTCTGGTTTTCGAATTGGGACGTGTTTTCTGGTATACGCGCAAGCTTTTTGGCGCAGGCGCTGAAGAGGAGCAGATGTCGCCGGCTGCGGAGGTACTTGACGAAATTCAGTTCACCCGCAGCTTTGCGACACATTTCCTGATGCCTGCAGGTGCGTTGCAGTCAACGGTCTGGCAGCTCGGTCTGGCACCGAAGTCATGGACATGGGATATGCTGTTGCGGTTGAAGAAGCGTTACGGCGTTTCTGCGCAACTTTTCGCTTCGCGTTTGCACGCTCTCAAGCTGAGTTGGAGTGACAAGCAGAAGAAAAGCCCGCGGTATTATCTATTCAAAGATGAAATCGAGGCGTTCTATGCCGAGAACGGCTCCACGTCAGAACCGGGTGGTAACCGTCCCCAGCTTTTGATGAACGGGCGGTTGTGTGAGTTGGTGTTGTGTGCCGAAGAAAAGGCCGGCAAGGATCAAAAACAGATCAATGCTGTCAAGCGGGTGTTGCGTCAGGCCTGCGTTAAGCTTGAAGCTTAATCGGCTCTGTGTTTAGAATCAAAGAAAACCCCTTCCGGTGCAAATCGGGAGGGGTTTGTACATGCGCTGGAAGCCGTGACCGAATTACACCGTGAGCTAGGCGGTTGAATGTGCAAGGTACTATTTGCCCGCGTGGACCTGACCAGGAGTTTTTGTATTGTTGAAGGAAGGGGCATTCTGATACTTTGACTTTTTAGGGATAGTATACACTTAGCAAGGAGTTCGACATGAAACGTGCATGGCCCGTTTTTCTGGTTTTTCTCGCGATGGGTTTTGGTGATGTTGTAGGACCCTTAGTGGGGTTGGTTAAAAAAACGTTCGAGCTCTCAAATTTTGTTGCACAGCTTTTGCCGATGACAGGGTTTTTGATGTTCGGCCTGTTGTCTGTGCCTATGGGGCTGGTACAAGACCGTAAGGGCAAAAAAGTTGTTCTGCTAACAGGGCTTTTCTTGGCGTTGGGCGGTCTATTGTTGCCGCTTCTATCTGGGATGTACGGAAGGCCTATTCATGTTTCCACGGGTGATCTGACTAAATATTACATCGTGCTGGTCTCGATTTTACTTCTATGTGCAGGCGCGACCCTTTTGCAGGTCTGTGGCAATCCGGTCATGCGAGATGTTTCTGGGAAAGGTGCGTATTCGAGCAATTTGTCTCTCGCCCAGTCGGTTAAGGCTATTGGTTCCTCGCTAGGTTTTCTGCTTCCGCCATTGGTAATCCGATACCTGGGTTGGGACTGGTCTATTCTCTTTCCTGTCTATGCGGTGATCGTGTTGGTCACGCTGGTGGCCTGTGTGCCATTAAAGCTTGCCGAGGAACGTGATCCTGCAGCGATGCCCGCAACCTTTGGCACGTGCTTCGCGCTCTTTGGGCGCAATCGGTTTGTCATGTGTATGGTTTTTGGCATCTTTTTTTATGTCGGGGCCGAGGTGTGTTTCAGTTCCGGGGTCCCCTTGCTGATGAAAGAAAAGTTTGGATTAGATCAATTCGGGCTGTGGATTAGCTGGTCACTTTTTTTCCTGCCGATCCTTCTAGGGCGCTTTGTTGGTGCGGCCATTTTGAGGTCGCTCAAGCCCGCATCTTTCTTGAAACTCTCGGTCGCGCTCGCAGTGTTGGGCGTTTGTGCCGTATTTTGCGGACATAAGACGGTGACCTTTGTCGGGATTGTTCTGGTCGGACTTGGCTTTGCCAATATATTCCCGCTTATCTTTTCGATCACGGTGGACGCTCTCCCGGAGCGTTCAAACGAGATATCTGGACTGATGGTGACAGCGATAGCGGGCGGCGCGATACTTCCGCCTCTGATGGGAATGGTGGCAGACCGGCTAGGGGTCGTAGCGGGTTTTGTCGTTCCGTTGCTCGCTTTGATCTACATCATGTGGGCCGCAATCACGCAGACAACGGTTACGCAAAAAACGTGACGTTTTCTTTGTCCAGCTATCCGCTGCGTGGATAAGCTGTAAGGGTCGGCATTTAATCGGGCGTGCTGCATCACAAGGTGGAGCGTAATGCCTATGCCCAATCGACAGGTTGTACTGTGCGCACTGGGGGCGTATAGCCGGGAACCATCAGGCGCGTGATTCTTGGGGTTATATCGATGAGGCTGGATGCGTGTCCCTTCATGTCTTCCGCGCCAGGCCCGACGGCAATGAGCGGTACAGGATTGCGGGTGTGGCCGCGGGTGCCCATGTCCTCGATGTTGCCATGGTCGCTCGTCAAAATAAGGAGCATGCCTGTGGTTCTGCTGAGTTTCACGATAGAGTCTAGAAAGACGTCAAGCGTTCTCAGCGTTTCACAGGCGTGGTCATAGTTGCAGGAATGTCCGGCCAGATCCGTCTGAAAGAACTCGAAAAGGGTGAAGTCGTAGGCTCTGGCAACTTGGATGAGATGCTCGGCAGCCTGTTGGGGTGAGGCAATCGGTATGGCATGGCCTTTCTCGCGCAGGCTCATGCGCGTGATGTCGTGAAACACCGCTTGGTTGGCGAGCAGGTCGTCTTGGATGGAAATGGTTTCCGGCTGGGTAAGCGCCATGACCGTTGTCACGGATTTAAAGCGGCGTACGCGCAAATCGTCAACACTGTCGACCATATAAGCGTCAGCAAAACGGCAGCGCAGGCCTTTGCGTGTCAGATCCATGAAAAGGTTTCCCTCTTCGATCAGTTTACGTAAGGAAGGGCCGGGGAAACCCTCACAATGACGGCCCATGTATTGAGAGGCGTTGACACCCGTAAACATCGCTGTTTGCCCTGTGGCGCTTTGAGGCAGTCCTTTTGTGTCGAGGCAGGCGTCGATAGAAATGGCATGCTTTTCAATGAGCTGGCATAAAACCGGGCAGATGCCGGCATGAACCGGATTGTCTTTTGCGGGCGCACGCAAACCAACGCCATCGATAAACAGGAAAAGAACCTTCACGGCAGTATTGTTTCACCCCACCCGCGTTGTGTTTGCAACTTCGCGTCATTTCGAACGTTGGTATTTTGAGTTAAGTCGTACTAATTAGCAAATGAAAAGTGCATGTTTGACATGATCCGCGAGTGTCGGTCATGCTCGATGCCAAAGGTGAATTTACTCCTTCGGAAAATAACGGCAGGTCGGTTATGCAATCGATAAATCAAGAGGTCCCGCCGATTTGTCATCTTTGTGGCTAGACGGGACAGACCGGATTTGCTATAAATTTATCTCTTTTTCGCCTGAGGAAGGCGGAAAGAACGGTCCTGTCTGGGCTTTCATGGCTGACTGCCCAGCGGGTTCAGGCTTCAAACAAAGATGAGGTAAGTCATGCCTACCATGAAGACCAAGAAGTCCGCCACCAAGCGGATTAAAATGTCGGCCACGGGTAAAGTGATGCGCTCCCAAGGTGGCAAGTCCCACCTTAACGGCTATAAGTCGCGTGGGCGTAAGCGTAATCTCCGTGGTACCACTGTTGCTCAGGACGTGTTTGTCAAAACAGCCGCGCGTATGTTGCAAGGCAACTAACAAGGAGATTTTGTCATGTCAAGAGTCACGAATGCCCCTGCGTCACGTGAACGTCGTCGCCGGCGCCTAGAACTCGCGAAAGGGTTCCGCGGTTCCCGCAGCAAGTTGTTCCGCCAGGCTACCGAAGCTGTTGATCGTGCGCAACGGTTAGCGACTGAACACCGGAAGCTTCGTAAGCGCGAATTTCGTGGTCTGTGGATCGCCCGCATTAATGCGGCGGTCAGAAACCAAGGGATGACCTATAGTCGTTTCATGGAAGGACTGACGAAGGCCGGTATTGCGGTCAACCGCAAGATGCTGTCCGAGATTGCCATCGCTGATGCGGAAGGCTTCAAAGGGCTGATCGAAAAAGCGCGTGCAGCGCTCGTGTAAATCTCTCCCTTTCCGCATTTGTTGAAAAGGCCGCTTCCTTTAGGGAGTGGCCTTTTTTCTTATCAGGGCCCTTTAGGGTTGTCTGCGTGCGGTGAACGGCAAGAGAGCATATAACACGCAGTCCGTCAAATAGAAAAGACACCGTAGGTTTTTCTGGGGTACGGACGATTCGTCAAATACTGGACACCGAGGGAGGTCGTGGAAGAGGGGGGCTGTGCAATGGCATGAAGGGCTGCCGAGTGTCCCGTGCCCTGTCCCGGCGGTATTCCGGCGGGACAGGGCACGGGACTCGGGCGGGCTCCCCGTGTGCCTCGCGTCTGGCGAGCGCTTCCTGCTTGCGCAGGATCAGGGCGTGCCTGCGGCGGATGTCCTCGAGGAGGCGGATCGGGGTGGTCCTTTCGCGCAGTGCGGTCAGACGACGGATCCCGACGCGGCCGCCCTGTCGAGCGGCGTGGCTGGCTTGTCGTACCGCTTGTCGTACCGCTTGGCGAACCCGTGCGCGTCCGGCCTCTTCGTCTTCGAGACGATCCGCTTGCAGGGGCGGAACAGGTTGTTGTACAGCGATATCTTCGCGCAAAGGGCGTCCATGTCCTTCTTGAGTTCAAGGCGGTCAATGCGCTCGTAGCCGAAGTACTCGCGGACGACGGAGGCGTTCTTCTGCTCCACGCGGGCGTTGTCGTTCTTGTTGCCGGGGCGCGAGCGGGTGAAGGCGAGGGGGCGTGCGCGGTCCCGCGCGTAGCCTAGGACGTGGGCGTTGATGAACTCCATGCCGCTGTCCGAGTGCAAGGCCGTGAGCGGGAACGGGAACGCGGACACCGCGTCGGCGAGGGACTCCTTCGTCGCGGCTGCGCCGCGGTTCCAGACGCCGCGCAGCTCCGCCCACTGCGTCAGGCGGTCGGTGACCGTTAGGCCCCAGAAGAAGCTGCCGCCCATGTCGCCCCCGCAGAGCGCGACCGTGTCGACCTGCGTGTCGCCGGGGACGCAGGGGCCGCCCGAGGCCAGAGCGTTCGCCGCCCGCGACCTGCAGAAGTCGTCTATCGCGGCGGTCTTGGCCGTCTTGCTCTTCAGCACCGAATAGGCGCGGCGCTTTACGCCGACGTATTCCATCGTGGCTTTCCGTGACATCTCGTTCTTCATGGATGCCGATTCGACCACGGTGTCCTGCATTTGACGGATGCGCCTAATTCCCGGACACCGCCACTTCGGCCACGGTGTCCACGACTATGACATACCGCGGGCCGGCCGGCGAGGACACATAAAATCCTGTTGCAGGTGGGCTGTTTTCTGAATATCCTTTTTCAATTCACAATTTAAC
>Ga0209066_10002566_pt1 | contig 21851 bp, 21 predicted proteins | sample All_14_2_FD_187198 | JGI IMG/M metagenome (GOLD analysis project Ga0209066, IMG submission 187198) | Freshwater microbial communities in response to fracking from Pennsylvania, USA - Allegheny Zone_MetaG_DW_15 (SPAdes) (version 2) ... | reverse complement strand
GAATGCAGCGGCAGATCGAGCGGACCATCGCCACCTTCCCGGAGGTGCAATTTGTCTACTCCAAGACCGGCACCGCCGAGGTCGCCAGCGACCCGATGCCGCCCAATGCGTCCGACAGCTTCATCATTCTCAAGCCGCAGGACGAATGGCCCAACAAGAAGGAGACGAAGGCTCAGCTCGTCACCCGCATGGAGAAGAAGCTCGAAGGCCTGACGGGCAACGTCTACGAGTTCAGCCAGCCCATCCAGATGCGGTTCAACGAACTGATCGCCGGCGTGCGCGGCGATGTAGCCATCAAGGTCTATGGCGATGATCTGGACGCCATGACCGCCAGCGCTGGCCAGATCGCCAAGGCGCTGCAGAGCGTCAAGGGCGCGGCCGACGTCAAGGTCGAGCAGACCTCGGGCTTCCCGACCCTGGACGTCTCGCTCGATCGCGACGCAATCGGCAGGCTGGGCCTGACGGTCGAGGAAGTGGCCGACACCCTGGCGGTCGCCATGGGCGGGCGCGAGTCCGGCCTAGTGTTCCAGGGCGACCGGCGCTTCGACATCGTCGTTCGCCTGCCCGACGCCACCCGCAACGATCTAGACGCTGTCGGCGCCCTCCCAGTGATGCTGCCCGAAAGGGCAGGGGGCGGAGCGCGTTTGTCGGTGCCGCTGCGCGACGTCGCGCGCTTCTCATACTCGGAGGGCCTCAATCAGGTCAGCCGCGAGAACGGCAAGCGCCGCGTTGTTGTCCAAGCCAATGTCCGGGGCAATGACTTGGGTTCGTTCGTCGCTGACGCGCAAGCCAAGGTCGATGCCCAGGTCAAGCTTCCGGCCGGCTCCTGGATCGAGTGGGGGGGGCAGTTTGAGAACCTCAAGGCGGCGCAATCGCGGCTCGCCCTGGTCGTCCCGCTCTGCTTCCTGCTGATCTTCGCCTTGCTCTACATGGCGCTGGGGGGCTTCGCGCCCGCCGTCGCCGTGTTCTCGGCCATTCCCCTGGCCCTGGCCGGCGGGGTCTTCGCCCTGGCGCTGCGCGGTATCCCGTTCTCGGTCTCGGCCGCCGTCGGGTTCATCGCCCTGTCGGGGGTGGCCGTGCTCAACGGCCTGGTGATGATGACCGCCATCCGTCAGCGCCTGGCCGCGGGCTTTGAGCTGGAAAAGGCGATCATAGACGGGGCCATGGAGCGGCTGCGGCCAGTGATGATGACGGGTCTGGTAGCCTCGCTGGGCTTTGTGCCCATGGCGCTGGCCACCGAGACCGGGGCCGAAGTTCAGCGTCCGCTGGCCACCGTGGTCATCGGCGGCCTGATCACCGCCACGGCGCTGACCTTGTTCGTCCTGCCGGCCATCTGCCGCTTTGTGCTGCGCAAGACCGCCAGGAAGCTGCACGAGCAGCCAGCGGAAGTCCAAGAGCAAGGAGCCTAAGATGATCCCGGGCCAAGCTATGTTGCTACGCATCTACACCGACGAGAACGCCATGATCGGCGATCGGCGCTTCTTCGACGTTCTGATCGAACGCGCCCGGTCGATGGGTCTGGCCGGCGCGACTGTCCTGCGGGGCCTGCGAGGCTACGGCGCCTCCACGACCTTGCATGGTGGCACGGCGTTCGATTTGGCGCCCAACCTGCCGGTCGTCGTCGAGATCGTCGATGTCGAGGCCTCGCTCCGAGCCTTCATCGCCACGCTGCAGCCCGAGGATGAAATCGGGCTGGTGACCCTGGAGAAGGTCGAGGTCGTCCGCTACGGCGGCCATCGACACCACTACTAGGCCTTGGGCGGCGCGCCGGCTGCAACCGGCGCGCCGTTCGTTCAACACGCGATCCTCACGGGAGAACACCATGGGCGCCGGTCAAGGCCACGATCACACCACCGGACAGACCAACGGCAGCATGCTGGCCATCGCCCTTTGCCTGACGACCACCTTCCTCGTCGCTGAGGTCATCGCCGGCGTCGTCTTCAACAGCCTGGCGCTGCTGTCGGACGCCGCCCACATGTTCACCGACGCCGCCGCTCTGGCCATCGCCTTGGCGGCGATCAAGATCGGGGCGCGCAAGCCGGACGACAAGCGTTCGTTCGGCTATCGCCGCTTCGAAATTCTCGCCGCAGCCTTCAATGCGATCCTGCTGTTCGCGGTCGCCATCTACGTCCTAGTCGAGGGCGTCAAACGCATCATCGACCCCGAGCCGGTGCAGTCGATCGGCATGCTAATCGTCGCGATCCTGGGCCTGGTCATCAATCTTGTCGCCATGCGCCTGCTTAGCGCCGGCAAGAACAAGAGCCTCAATATCAAGGGCGCCTATCTGGAAGTCTGGGCCGACATGCTCGGCTCGCTGGGCGTCATCGCCGGTGCCTTGGTCATCCAGTTCACCGGCTGGCGGTTTGTCGATCCGATCGTCGCGATCGGCATCGGTCTGTGGGTTCTGCCGCGCACCTGGATCTTGCTCAAGGACACTACCCACATCCTACTGGAAGGCGCGCCCAGCGGCGTCGATCTTGCCAAGGTCCGCAAACTGGTCGTCGAAACGCCCGGCGTCACTGACATCCACGATCTGCACGTCTGGGTCTCCGGCGCAGATCAGCCCAGTTGCTCCGTCCATGTGGTCCTCATGGACGGAGCCGACGGCGAGGCCGTGCGGTTAGCGGTGGCGGCGCGGTTGGAGGGCGATTTCGACCTGCACCATTTGACCGTGCAAACCGAACGCGTCGCCTGCGCAGACCAGGAGGGTTTGCATCCGTGACCGCGACCTCGACTGGCCAAGACCCGGTGTTGACCTCGCGCCATGTCCTGACCGCCCGCCCGGAATTTGCCTTCAAGCTCCTAGCCAACTTTTCAGGCTACGCGGACTGGGCGCCCTTCCTGACGATCTCACCGACCGCGAAGGAGCCCGATCCTGACCGTATGGATTTCTCGATCCGCATCAACCAGATGAAGAAGCCTCTGGTACTCTTGGGCAAGATTACAGATCGCGAACCGTACAGCGTTATTGCCTGGTCGATCGGAGCGCGTGGCGCCTTTCAACTGCACGAGCGTTTCACGATCAAGCGTGCGGCCGCGGGAAGCCTGATCATCCATGAGGTGGCCTTTGATGGCTTGCTGCGTCGGGTGATCGGATCACCACTGCAGCGACTCTACGCGCCGGTGTTTCACGCCCTGGACAGGGCGCTTGTGCGTCGTCTGGGCGCTGCCAAGCGCCTGCGGTGATGGTCAACGCTTCCTTGCCGGAAAGACGCGTCGTCAGCGCCGGGCCAAGCTTAACAAGGACCTCCCAATGACCGCTGATCGCCTTCACATCTTGCGCATCTTTATCGACGCAGACGTGCTCGAAGCGGATCAACCCTACTCCAAAGTGTTGTTCGAGCGCGCCAAGGCGTTGGGGATCGCGAATGCCAGCGCCCTTCAAGTCGCCGAGTCTTACGGGGGCGCTGGCATTGTCCATGGGGCAAAAGCCTTGGATCTGGCGCCCGAAGGGCGCGTGATCATCGAATTGGTCGATCAGGAGGACCGCTTGCGCGCGTTCCTCGACACCCTCGGCCCGGGCGAGGACGTCGGCCTTGTGACGCTTGAGACCATCCTTGTCGTCAAGCACGGCGGCCATCACCACCACTCAGCAACCTGATCGGGAGACAACGCCTTGGCCTCCGCCACGCCGCAGACGCAAACAGGGCGTCAGCCCGACCCCGACCCCGACCGCGCGCATGATCACGGCGGCAAATCCGCCGACGTCCACGCACATGGCGGTTTCCTCGGTGAACGCACTGAGCTGTTCTTTGCCATCGGCTCCGGCGTGGCCTTGGCGATCGGATGGCTACTCAGTCAGAAGGTCTCCGGTCTGGCGCCGTTGAGCTTGTTTATCATCGCCTATGGGCTTGGCGGGTTCTTCACCATCAAGGAAGCCGTAGGGTCACTACGCAAGGGCAAGTTCGAGATCGACAGCCTGATGCTGGTCGCGGCGGCCGGCGCAGCAGCGTTGGGCCAGTGGGCGGAAGGCGCGCTGCTGCTCTTCCTCTTCAGCATAGGCCACGCGCTGGAGCATTTCGCGATGGGACGCGCTCGGCGCGCCATCGAGGCCCTGGCCGAGCTGGCCCCCGAACGCGCGAGCGTCCGGCGAGATGGCGCCGTCGTCGACGTGCCCGTTGAAGATCTTCAGATCGGCGACATCGTGCTGGTCAAACCCAATGAACGAATCGCCTCCGATGGCGTGGTCGTGGTCGGCCAAAGCAGCGTCAATCAAGCGCCAGTAACCGGTGAAAGCGTCCCGGTCGATAAGCGACCAGCGGCGGACGCCAGCTTGACGTTTGAGAAGGCCAGCGCGGAGCACCGCGTTTTCGCGGGCACGATCAATGGCTCCGGCGCGATCGAGGTGCGGGTGGCGCGCGTATCCTCTGAGACTACCTTGGCCCGGGTGGTGAAGATGGTGGCCGAAGCCGAGGCCCAGCGCTCGCCGACCCAGCAGTTCACTGATCGCTTCGAGCGCCTGTTCGTCCCGGCCGTCTTGGTCGGTGTCGGGCTGTTGATGCTGGCCTTCTTGGTGCGCGACGAGCCGTTCAGTGTCAGCTTTTACCGGGCAATGGCGGTGCTGGTGGCCGCAAGTCCCTGCGCCTTGGCCATCTCGGTTCCCAGCGCTGTACTGAGCGGCGTCGCCCGGGCAGGGCGTGGCGGTGTTTTGGTCAAGGGCGGCGGCCCGCTGGAGAATTTGGGAACGCTGACGGTCCTGGCGTTCGATAAGACGGGGACGCTGACCGAGGGCAAACCCAGGGTCACCGATGTGTGCCCCGCTCAAGGCGTAGAGGAACACCAGCTGCTGGCTGTCGCGATCGCCGTAGAATCGTTGAGCGATCACCCTCTGGCGGCAGCAGTTGTCCGCGACGGGGGCGCGCGATTGGGCGATAGGCCGCGTATGATCGCCGAAGGCGTCAGCAGCCTAACGGGCAAGGGGGTAGAGGCCCAGGTCGAAGGCCAGCGCGTGGTGATCGGCAAACCCGGCCTGTTCGAAGGCGAGGACGGCGAGCCAATGCCGGACGCTGTCCGAGCTGTGGCCAGCCAATTGGAGGCACAAGGCCGCACTGTCATGGTCGTGCGCCAGGGCGACCGCTATCTGGGTGCTCTAGGACTCATGGATACGGCGCGTCCCGCCGCCAAGGCGGTGATCGCGCGGCTGCGCCTGCTGGGCGTCAAGCGCATCGTCATGCTCTCGGGTGACAACCAAACCGTCGCCAGCGCCGTTGCCCGCGAATTGGGCCTGGACGAAGCCTTTGGCGGTCTGATGCCGGAGGACAAGGTTGAATTCATCAAGGCGACGAAAGCCCAAGAGGGCAAAGTCGCCATGGTCGGGGATGGGGTCAATGACGCCCCAGCCATGGCCAACGCCACCGTCGGCATCGCCATGGGTGCGGCGGGATCAGACGTCGCGTTAGAGACCGCCGACGTTGCCTTGATGGCCGACGATCTCAATCACCTTCCCTTCGCGGTCGGCTTGAGCCGTCAAACCAGCAGGGTCATCAAGCAAAACCTATGGGTCAGCCTGGGCATGGTGGTCTTTCTGATTCCCGCAACGTTGCTGGGCCTGAAGATCGGCGAGGCGGTCATTTTCCATGAAGGGTCAACCTTGTTGGTTGTCGCCAACGCCCTGAGGCTTCTGGCGTATCGGGACAGAACGGCCTGATATCGCCGCCTCCTGCTGACTGGCGCCGGGAGCTCTTTAATCGGGCTCAAGGGGTTGGGCGTGATCGTTTGCGCCGGATCGATATGGTCCAGCGTGCACTCGGCGCGTTGATGGAGTGGCGACGAGCCCCGTCGCCTTCGCGGTTCAAACTCGACCAGCAAGGATGCCTGTCTATGGATCAACCTAAGAAATCCGAAGATCCAGTGACGCCGGTCGACCCAGTGGAGACGCCAGTGGTGACACCGGACAACCAAGATTCCGAGGCCGAAGACTCCACTTCCGAAACGGCGGCCGGCGGAATGATCAGTGAGGGCTCCACCGAGCCATTCTTGTCGGATGTCACCGAGGCGCCGCCCCGTCTGGGCGGCGAGGGTGGAATGATCGGAGAGGGCTGAGACTCTCGATCCGGGTCGGGCTAAGACGGCTGACCTGAGAGTGGCCAGCCGCGCGCAAGCCTAGGGACGTTCGCGTGGCGTCGCATCGCCACCCGCGTCGGCCGCTCGACGAGATGGAGCGCGAGGATCCCCACAGGAATGACGCCAAGGACCAACAGGGTCCAGATTGGCCAAAGCAAGGCGGCGCCCGAGACGTTAAACAATCGGGTGACGGCTCTGCCAGACAGCAGCTGCCAGGCCGATCAGCTGCGCTGGAGGCAAGGCATACTGGTCCAAGTCCAAAAGGCGCTTATCAGAGCAAGGACTCGGCCATATCGGTGAGGATCGGACACTCCGGCCGGCCATCGCCGGCGCAGCATTGGGACAAATGGCGCAGAGTGTCCGCCATAGCCTGCATTTCGGCGATCCGAGCATCAAGGTCAGCGACGTGACGGTCAGCAATAGCCTTGACCTCCCGACTAGGACGGTCCCGGTTCCGCCAAAGGGTCAGAAGCTGGGCAATCTCCGCCATCGAGAAACCCAGGCTTCGGCCCCGCTTGACGAACCGCAACTCGTTGATTTCGCGGGCGGCGTATTCGCGATAGTTCGCGTCGGTCCGGTTTGCAGGCCGCAGGAGCCCTATTTCCTCGTAGTAGCGGATCATCTTCGCCGAAACGCCGCTCGCCCTAGAGGCCTGGCCGATATTCATTGCCGATCCTCAGAGCTTTACCGCGCGAAGGCGAAGCGCGTTGCCGATCACACTGACAGACGAGAGCGCCATGGCTAGCGCCGCGATCCCCGGCGACAGCAGCAGACCAAACACCGGATAGAGTAGGCCAGCAGCGATCGGGACGCCCGCAACATTGTAGGCGAAGGCAAAAAATAGGTTCTGACGAATGTTGCGCATCACCGCGCGAGACAGCCGCCGAGCCTTTATCAAGCCCTGCAAGTCACCTTTAAGCAGCGTGACCCCAGCGCTCTCAATGGCGACGTCGGCTCCTGCGCCCATGGCGATGCCAACGTCGGCAGCGGCGAGGGCAGGGGCGTCGTTCACCCCGTCACCGGCCATGGCCACCACCCGGCCCTCTGATCGCAGCTTTTCAACCACTGCGGCTTTTTGCTGAGGCAGAACATCGGCCTCTACGTCGTCGATGCCCAACTTGGCCGCCACAGCAAGGGCTGTAGTTCGATTGTCGCCGGTCATCATCACCAGACGAATCCCCTCGGCCTTCAACTGGCGGACCGCTTCGGCTGTCGTCGACTTGATGGGGTCGGCGATTGCGAGAACGCCCGCGAGCTGGCCATCGATGGCGACGAAGATGGCCGACGCGCCATCTTTTCTCAGCGCGTCGGCCTTGGTTGCCAATGCGCTCGTGTCGATGGCCTGTTCCACCATGAAGGCGGGCGAGCCGAGCAGTATACGGCGACCCTCGACTTGACCCATGACGCCCTTGCCGACCGGCGAGTCAAAGTCGATGGGAGTGGTCAACAGGAGGCTGCGATCGTTCGCGGCCCGCACGATAGCGTCCGCCAGCGGGTGCTCGCTGGAACGTTCCAGGCTCGCCGCAAGCCGGAGTAGATCGGTTTCGTCAACCCCGGGAACCACGAGGATTTGGGTGACCGCCGGCCGACCTTCAGTAAGGGTGCCGGTCTTGTCGACGATCAGGGTGTCGATCTTCTCGAAGCGCTCTAGGGCCTCGGCGTCCTTGATCAGGACGCCAGCATGCGCCCCCCGACCAACCCCCACCATGATGGAAATAGGCGTCGCCAGGCCAAGCGCGCAGGGACAGGCGATGATCAGCACCGACACCGCCGCGACAAGGCCATGAGCTAGGGCAGGCTCGGGTCCAACGAAGGCCCAGATCGCGAAGGCGAGGATCGCCGAGAGGATAACCGCTGGCACGAACCAGCCCGAAACACGGTCTGCCATGCGTTGAATGGGCGCGCGGCTACGCTGCGCCTGGGCCACCATCTGAACGATCTGGGACAGCAGAGTGTCAGCGCCGACCTTTTCGGCGCGCATGACAAAGGAGCCGGTTTTGTTGATCGCGCCGCCGACCACCTTATCGCCTGGCCCTCGGGTGACGGGCATCGACTCGCCCGTGACCATAGACTCGTCGATTGAAACGCGACCCTCCGTCACCTCACCGTCGACTGGAACCTTTTCACCAGGCCGAACACGCAGGCTGTCGCCGACGGTGATGAGATCTAGGGTAACCTCTTCATCGGTTCCGTCGCTGCGCACCCGACGGGCGGTCTTGGGCGCAAGGTCCATCAGCGCGCGGATCGCCCCCGATGTCTGCTCGCGGGCTCTCAGCTCGAGCAATTGGCCCAGCAGGACAAGGACCGTGATGACGGCGGCGGCTTCGAAATAGAGCGGCGCGCTGCCATCGGCGGATCGGAAGGCGGTCGGGAAGACGTCCGGCGCCAAGACGGCCACAACGCTGAATATCCAGGCCACGCCGATGCCCATGGCGATGAGCGTGAACATATTGAGATTGCGGGTAACGAGCGAGCGCGCCCCACGCTCGAAGAAGGGCCAGCCGGCCCAGAGCACGACCGGGGTCGCCAGCACCAGCTGGATCCAGCCTGAGGTGGCGGGGCTAAGACGCATCATCAGGCCGGTGAGGTGCCCGCCCATCTCCAGGGCGAAGACCGGAACCGTCAGCACAAGGCCGATCCAGAACCGGCGCGTCATGTCGGCCAGCTCAGGATTGGGACCCGCGTCAGCCGTGATCAAGTCCGGCTCCAGCGCCATGCCGCAAATAGGGCAGGACCCGGGCCCTACCTGGCGAATCTCCGGGTGCATAGGACAGGTGTAGATGGTCCCGGCGGGGGCGCTTTCTGCGGCGGCCGGCTTATCGGCCAGGTATTTCTGCGGGTCTGCCACGAACTTCGCGCGGCATCCCGCCGAGCAGAAGAAGAAGGGCTGCCCTTCGTGCGTCGCCTTGTGGGCCGTCGTCTCGGGGTTCACCGTCATGCCGCAGACAGGATCGATCGTCTTGGCGATGTCGGCGGTCGCCGGTCCGTGCGTGCAGCCTGATCCGTGCTGATGGTGGGCATGTCCCATTGGGTCGGCCATATCAGTCTCCTTGAGGCCGCCCCGGACGGCCGCCAAATCAACCCTCAAGCCTCCCATCATGGGAAGGTCAAGGGTTCTTTTCCTTTAGGCACAACGCGCGGGATGGCTTGAAGCAGCTGATCCCCCTTAGCCCACGCGTCCCTGGTCCGGGCGTGCTAGCATTCAGTGATGCCAACGATTGAAGTTCTAGGACGGCGCGACCACGTCCTGAACAGGGAATGCTTCTGCATCACTCTGGACAATCAGGGCTTACAGGCCGCGATCCGCGCCCAATTGCCTGCCGAAACAGGCTCCGCATCCCTCGTCACTAATCACCCGCATCTCTTCGCGCAGGCGCCGGTGTTTTTGGCGCGGGAGGACCTGGAAGCCATGCTCGATGTGGTTGGCGCCATCGAGGCCGCCGCAGCAACACCAGCATATCAAGATGCTGTTCTCACCTGGGCGACAGCGATCGCCCGTGAGGACTTTGGACCGCGCGGCGCCTTCATGGGCTATGACTTTCACCTAACCGATAGTGGTCCCAAGCTTATCGAGGTCAATACCAACGCTGGCGGCGCCTTCCTGAACGCCTTTCTGGCCCGCGCTCAGATGGCCTGCTGCGAGGAGGCTAGGGTGGTGACGCGATCGGCGCAGTCGGAGGAGTTTGAGCCGGCCGTCTGGCGCATGTTCATGAGTGAATGGGAGAGCCAGCGTGGGACACTGCCGCTGCGCTCGGTGGCCATCGTCGATGATCGCCCGGAAGAGCAATACCTCTTTCCTGAATTTCTTCTCGCTCAGCGCTTCTTCGAGCGACAGGGGTTGCGGGCTCTGATTGCGGACCCTGGCGAGCTTAGCCTTGCGGATGGGCGCCTGCTCTGCCGTGGCGAGCCGGTCGATCTGGTTTACAATCGCCTGGTCGATTTCTCGTTTGGGGCTCCGGGACATCAGGTCGTGCATGACGCCTACCGGTCCGGCGCAGTTGTGCTGACGCCAAGTCCCCGCAACCACGCGCTCTTCGCCGACAAGCGAAACCTGACCCTGTTGTCCGACGGCGTCGCCGTCAGCGCTTTTGGGCTGACGCTTAAACAGCAGCAGAGCCTTTCGGCCATTCCGCGCACCGTCTTGGTGACGGCCGCGAATGTCGATGAGCTCTGGTCGGCGCGAAAACGATACTTTTTCAAACCGGCGGGCGGCCATGGCGGAAAGGCTGTCTACCGCGGCGACAAGATGACCCGCAGCGTATGGGAGCACATTCAGCAGGGCGACTATATCGCCCAGGAATTGGCCACGCCGAGCCAGCGCCGCATTCGGATCGACGGTGAGATCAAGACGCTCAAGCTCGACGTTCGCCTCTACACGTTTATGGGATCTCCCCTCCTGACCGCCTCTCGTGTCTATCAAGGGCAGACCACGAATTTCAGAACGGCCGGCGGTGGATTTGCGCCTGTTTTCGTTACTTGATCCTTGCTGGCGGCCCGTTGTCGAGAAGCCCGCCGGCCAGCGGGAGATGGCATCAGACCGTTTGCGACCTGAGCTAATGATCGCGGAAGGCTTCGGGATCCAGGGTCGTCGCAAGGATCTTGCGAGCGCGATAGACCCGGGTCTCAACCGACTTGGCTGAAACACCAAGGATCGCGGCGGCTTCCAGATGCGATAGACCGTCAAAGGCGGTGAGCACGAGAGGAGCCTTTAGAGCGTCAGGAAGCTTTGCAATCGCCAGCTCCAACACCTTCATCGATTGCTGTTGGCGCAATTGATCATCGGCCGCTAGGCTTGGATCAATCGCTTGGGCGAGCGCATCGTCCGGCGCTGCGACCCCGAAAAAGAACCGGCGCACAGCCATCTTGCGCCCGCGGTCTCGCGCCTTGTTGATCGCGATGGTGCGCAGCCAGGGACCGAAGGCGCGGGAGGGGTCGTATTTTCCCAGTGCGGACCAAGCAGCAACGAACGCCTCGTGCACGGCCTCGTAGGCTTCGTCGGCATCGCCGGTGTAGCGACGCAGCAGCCGGTAGAGCGCTTCTTTATGTCGGCCCACCAGGAACGCGAAGGCGCGCTCATCACCCTTCGCGGCTTGGCACGCCAGAGCCTCGTCGGTGGGCGTCGCTGCGGTCACTGCGACTGTTCGGTGAGGTTCTTAACGACCGTGTCGTCAAAGCGCGAGGTCTGCTGCGGGGTCAGCACCGTGCGCATCGCGATCACATGCTGGACGCTTTCTTTTTGAAGCGCGCCCATTGCCATATGAAAACGATCAATCGCCGCCTGTACCTTGGGCGTATAGCTGTGCTGTTCCTGGATGGCCTGGGCAAGTTCGGCGTTTGCGGCCCGCATCTCAGCTTCCAGCGTCAGGCGTTTGGCTGCGTACTGACGCTCCAAGCCATCAATGCGACGCTCCTGATCGGGTGTCAGATCAAGTTGTTCATGCACGAGCTGATGCAGCGGCGTGGTATGATGCATCCGGCGCACGACATATTGCCCGCCGCCCCAAGCCCCGATGGCTGCGGCCAAGGTCGACAGGACCAGTGTCAGGACGATGCTGCGGCTGATGCTCACCGTTCGCCCTCTAACAATGTCGATGGTGCGAGATGTGCAGCCACCGAAAAGGTGTTGAGTTGCTGCGGCGCTGCCACCGTGCTGGCGGCGGCCAACCCGCCCGCTGTGACACCCATGGCCAGGGCCAGGCTGACTGAGGCGACGCGGACGGGAGCCAGTGCAGCGCCGGCCTTCAAGTCAGCACTGCGGCGCGCGATGCCGCGCGTCACGTCCCATTCCAGCCCGTCCAACGACCGGTCTAGCGGCCTAGCCGCCAGCCGGTCGATGAGGTCATCGATGTTCAAAGTCATGTTCGGTCCTTCGCCCCGGAGGTGTCCCACTGACTATACGCGGCAGAAACCCTTTATCCCGCAAGTGTGGACCCCGCCCGAAAATGACGCTCGGCGCCATGCCCGCCGGCGCCAGTTTCAGATAGGCTGCGGCGTTATCCGCCGTGCTTGCGGATAAACATCTCCAGCTCGGCTTTGGCCTTCGTGTTTTCGTCGATCGTCGCCTGCGCCATACGTTTGGCTTCCGCGTCGTGGCCATGCTTGAGCAGCGATCGGCTCATCTCGATGGCGCCTTGATGGTGGACGATCATCTTCTTGGCCCACAGCACGTCAAAGTCGGAGGCCTTAACGGCCATCATCGCTTTGCTCATCCGCATCTCATCCATTTTCAGGGCGTCACGACCCATCTGGGCGTGGGCCTTCATGTCAGTCTTGGACATGTTCATGCCCTTCATGTCATGCCCGGCCATCGACTGAGCCGAAGCCCCGGTGGCGCCGGCCGCAGCCAAAAGGCTCCCGGCGCAAATCGCGGTCAAAATCAAACGCATCTCGAATTTTCCTTCAGACTGCTTGGCGAACCTGCACGTCACAATTGACGCGATCCGCCCGACCAAAACAGTCCTCGAAACCTATTCGTTGCGTTGCGCGCGCAACTATATTCCAGACGCATGACAATCATTACTGCGCCGACGTCTTATGATTGATGAGTGGAGTGGTTTCACTATGCGATAGTTTGATCAATGCAATGGCGACCCGCCGGTATGGCAAGTTTGGGATAGACTAGCGCGCATTCTGGAAACCCTAGATCGAGCGTCAGGGAAGGCCAACGTCGAACCAAGGACCAGGCCGATGGTTGGCCGCACGGCGGCGGCCAACCATCTGAAGGCTACTTTACCGACATCGCCACGATCTCTGTCGAAGCGCCCGTCGGCTTAAGTTTGAAATTGACGGCCTGTCCGACCTTGAACGGCTTGAGAACAGCCGGATCGGCCTTGAACTTCATGGTCATGGCCGGCCATTTTAGGGCGGGAATGGGCTGGTGCTGCAGCGTCACCACGCCGCTGGCCTTATCCAGACCCTTGATCACGCCTTGGCCGTCCACGGTCTTGGCCGCAGCAGGCATAGCGTCGTGCTTCATACCCGGCATGTCGCCCATCTTCATGTCCGATTGAGCCAAGGCGGGGCCAGTTAGGGCCAGGGCCAAAGCGGCTGCGGATAGCAAGGTCTTCATCGATGGTCGCTCCTGTAAGGCGGACGGGTCAGGGAGAACCCTTCACAGCAAAGGATATACGCGCCGCCCCGCCAACACCCCTCAGGCGAAGCGATCGCACCGTCACGACCGGGGTCGCGCGGCGCGCCTCCGGCGGCGCTCGATGAGCAAATAGGCAGCTGGAATGACGAACATCGACAGCAGTGGCGCGCTGAGCATGCCGCCGATCATCGGCGCTGCGATGCGGCTCATCACCTCGGAGCCGGCGCCGTGGCCGACCAGGATCGGCAGCAGTCCGGCCAGGATCACCGCCACGGTCATGGCCTTGGGCCGCACCCGCAGCAGCGCCCCGTCGCGGATGGCCTGGACGAGGTCGGCCTCCTTGATCGGGCCGCAGCGCTCGGCCAGGGCTTGCTTGAGATAGATCAGCATCACCACCCCGAACTCGGCCGAGACCCCCGCCAGAGCGATGAAGCCGACGCCGGTGGCCACCGACTGATTGAAGCCCAGCAGGTAGAGCGCCCAGAAGCCACCGGTCAGGGCGAAGGGCAGGGCGCCCATGATCAGGGCCGCCTCGTCCAAGCGACGGAAGGTGACGTAAAGCAGTACGAAGATAATCAGCAGCGTCGCCGGCACGACGATCTTCAACCGCTCCACCGCTCGCTGCAGATATTCGAACTGCCCCGAATAGCTGATGCTCACGCCGGCGACTGGCTTGATGTCTTTGGCCACCGCCCGCTGCAGATCGGCGACGACCGAAGACAGGTCGCGCCCGCGCACATCGACATAGACGAAGGTGGTCGGTCGCCCGTTCTCGCTCTTGAGCATCGGCGGCCCCTCGCTGATCGCCACCTGGGCCACCGTGCCCAGCGTGATCTGCTGCAGCGAGGGGGTAAGGATCGGGAGGACCCGCAGGGCTTCGAGGTCGCCGCGCACCTCGCGAGGATAACGCACGCTGATCGGATAACGGGCGAGGCCCTCGACGGTCTCGCCGACCATCTGGCCGCCGATCGCGCCCGAGACGATGGCCTGGACATCGGCGATGTTGAGACCGTAGCGACCAGCGGCGGCCCGGTCGATGCGGACATCGACATAGCGCCCGCCGGTCAGCCGCTCGGCCAAGGCCGAGCTGACCCCCGGCACGCTCTTGGCGACTTGGGCGATCTGCTGGGCGACGCGGTCGAGGTCATCAAGGTTGGCACCCGACACCTTGACCCCGATTGGGCTCTTGATGCCAGTGGCCAGCATGTCGATGCGGTTGCGGATCGGCGGCACCCAAACGTTTGAAAGGCCCGGGACCGCCACCGTGCGATCCAATTCCTCGACCAGCTTTTCGGGGGTCATGCCGGGGCGCCACTGGTTGCGCGGCTTAAAGCGGATGGTGGTCTCAAACATTTCCAGCGGAGCCGGATCGGTCGCCGATTCCGCTCGACCGGCCTTGCCGAACACGCTGTCGACCTCGGGCACTGTCTTGATCAACCGATCGGTCTGTTGAAGAAGCGCGCCGGCCTTGGCCGCCGACAAGCCCGGAAGGGCCGAGGGCATATAGAGCAGGTCGCCTTCATTCAAAGTCGGCATGAACTCACCGCCTAGCCGCGACAGCGGAATCAGGGTGGTGGCGAAGACCAGCGCGGCGATGACCAGCGCGGAGCGCGGACGCCCGAGCACCCAGTCCAGGGCCGGCGCATAGATCGCGCTCAGCAGCCGGTTGATGGGGTTGGCGGTCTCGGCGGGGATCCTGCCGCGGATCAGATAGCCCATCAGGACCGGGATCAGGGTGATCGACAGCAGGGCCGCCGCGGCCATGGCGTAGGTCTTGGTGAAGGCCAGCGGGGCAAAGAGTCGCCCCTCCTGGCCCTGCAGGGTGAAGACCGGGATGAACGAGAAGGTGATGATCAGCAGGCTCAGGAACAGGGCAGGACCGACTTCCACGGCGGCGGCGGCGATCTCGTCCCAGCGTTCCTTGTCGCCGATCGTCTGGCCGGGATGATCGAGCGTCCAGCGCTCGAGATGTTTGTGCGCGTTCTCGATCATCACGACGGCCGCATCGACCATGGCCCCGACAGCGATAGCGATGCCGCCTAGAGACATGATGTTGGCGTTGACCCCCTGGGCGCGCATGACGATGAAGGCGGCCAGGACGCCCAGCGGCAGGGCGATGATCGCCACCAGGGCCGAGCGCAGATGCCAAAGGAAGAGCGCGCAGACCAGGGCGACGACGATAAACTCCTCAAAAAGCTTGGACTTCAGATTGTCGATGGCGCGGTCGATCAAGCCGGAGCGGTCATAGGTGGTGACGATCTCCACGCCTGGTGGCAGGGTGGTCTTGAGGGTCTTCAGCTTGTCCTGCACGGCCTTGAGGGCGGCGCGGGCGTCCTCGCCCGAGCGCAACACCACCACTCCTCCGGCGACCTCGCCCTTGCCGTTGAGCTCGGCGATCCCTCGGCGCATCTCCGGTCCGATCTGGATCGTGGCGACCTGGCCCAGGGTGATGGGCACGCCGCCGGCCGCGGTCTTGATTGGCACGGCGGCGAAGTCGGCCAGGCTGCTCAGATAGCCGCTGGCCCGGACCATGTATTCGGCTTCGGCCATTTCGACGACCGAGCCGCCGGCTTCCTGGTTGGCGCCGTTCAGCGCCTCGACCACGGCCTGGTGGGTGACGCCGTAGGCCGCTAATTTCTGCGGGTCGAGCACCACCTGGTACTGGCGGACCATGCCGCCGATGCTGGCCACCTCGGCCACCCCCGGCAGGGTCTTCAGCTCATAGCGCACGAACCAGTCCTGCAAGGACCGAAGCTGGCTGAGGTCATGGCGGCCGGTTCGGTCGACCAGGGCGTATTCGAAGATCCAGCCCACACCGGTGGCGTCGGGACCGAGGGCCGGGCGGGCTCCGGCTGGAAGCCGGCTTTGCACCTGGCTCAGCGACTCCAGCACCCGCGAGCGCGCCCAATAGGGATCGGTCCCATCGGCGAACAGCACATAGACGAAGCTATCGCCGAAGAACGAATAGCCGCGCACGGTCTTGGCCCCCGGCACCGACAGCATGGTGGTGGCCAAGGGATAGGTGATCTGGTCTTCCACCAGACGCGGGGCCTGGCCCTGGGCCGGCGTGCGGATCACCACCTGGACGTCGGAGAGATCAGGCAGGGCGTCGAGCGGCGTCGCGCGCAGCGCCACAAGCCCGCCGGCCAGCAGGACCAGGGCGCCCAGCAGCACGAAGAAGCGGTTGGCCAACGACCAGCGGATGACGGCGGCGATCAACGGCTTGCCTCCACGCGGCGAAGGCTGCGCACGGCGGAGCCGTCAGGACGTTGTTCGAAGCCGAAAGCCGCCTGATCGCCCGCCTTCAATCCCCGAGCCAGGCTCGGCGGGTCGAGCTTGAAGATCATGGTCATGGCCGGCCAGCCGATCGCGGGCACGGGGCCGTGGCTCAGGGTGATCGTGTCGGCGGTGATCTCTTCGACCCGCCCCTGCGCCTGCAAGAGCGACCTGGCGCCTTTGGGGACGGGCTTCATCACCGGTGCGGCCGCTTCCATGGTCGGCCCGGTGGCCGCTTGGCTCGTCAGCGGCCGAGGTTCCAAGCCGGCCAGGCTGGCTTCGGAGTCGAGGAGGAACTGGCCCGAGGCCACGACCTGATCGCCGGCGCTGAGGCCGGCGAGGATTTCGCTGCGATCGCCGGCCTGGCGACCGACACTGATCTCGGCGGGCTGGTAGCGGCCGCCGCCCTGGGCCAGCATCACCAGGTCCCGCCGCCCGGTGCGGATTATGGCCTCGCTGGGGACGGTCAGGACTGGAGCGGCGTCACCGGCAAGACTGGCCGTGGCGGACATGCCCGGCCGCAGCCGGCCGCCGCGATTGGACAGTTCGACCCGGACTTGCAGGGTGCGGCTGTCAGCCTGGGCGGCTGGCAGGATGGCGCTGACCCGGCCGCTGAAGGTCTCGCCGGGAAAGGCGGGCAACTGGGCCGAGACCGACTGGCCGATCCTGATCAGCCCAGCCTGGGTCTCGGGCGCCGACAGCGTCAGCCAAACGGTGGCCAGACCGCTGATCTGCGCCAAGCTCTGGGCCGAGGCCAAACTCATGCCGGCGCGGACATCCAGGGTCTGGATCACCCCGCCGATCGGCGCGCGCACCGTGGATGTCGTCTGAACCTTGCCGTCGTGCTCGACCGCGGCGATCAGGGATTGGCTCATGCCAAGCAAGGTCAAGCGCGAGCGGGCGGCGGCCGTCAGGCGCGGGTCGCCGATGCGCCGCACGGCCAGATATTCGGTCTGCGCGCCCGCCCACTCGGGGTTGAACAGGTCGGCGATGGGCGCGCCCGCCGCGATGATGTCGCCGGGGGCGTGGCCATAGACGCGCTGGACGAAGCCGGCGGTGCGGGTCTGGACGATGGCCAGATCGCGCTGGTTGAACTCGATCGATCCCGGAATCGCCAGGCCGGAGGCGAGCGACGTCATCTCGGCGCGGGCCAATCGCATGCCCAGGGTCTGAGCGCCGCGCGGATCGACGGCGACGCCGGGCGCGTTCGGCCCGGCGCCCTCGTCGGCGTAGCGTGGGACCAATTGCATGTCCATGAACGGCGACTTGCCCGGCTTGTCGAAGCGCTGGGCGGGGACCATCGGATCATACCAGTAGAGAACCTTGCGGCCAGGCACGTCGCCCGCGGCTGGGGCGGGCCCCTTGCGCCACTGGCCCAAACCATAGCCCCCGGCCGTGGCCAGAAGGGCGATGGCGGCGGCGCCCGCGATCAGGGATCGGGTCGAAAGGGTCGTGACGCGGCTCATGACGCGGTTCCGTAGGTCAGGTTGATCTTGGCGCTGTCGCGCGCGACGAGGGCTTGGCGGTCGAGGATCGAAAGCTTGGTCTCGGCCAGGTCGAGCAAGGCGCCGAGCACATCGCTCAAGCTGGCGCGCCCAGCGGCATAGCTGGCGGTCTCCAGGTCGGCGCGTTGCTGGGCCAGCGGCGCCAAGGTCTCTTGAGCGCGGGCCAACTGTTCGTGGTGCATCTGGTGGTCGACGAGGTCGGTCTCCAGCGCGGCGAGCAATTGGCGTTCGCCCGCAGCCTTTTGACTTTCTGCTCCCCGGACCCTGGCGCTCTGTGCCGCGATCAGCGGCTCGCGCCGGGCCTGGCCAAACAGCGGCAAGCCGAAGGTCACCCCGACCGACACCATGTCGCCATAGGCGCCGTCGCGCTTCTGGTAGGCGAGATCCCAACTGGTGTCGGGATGGGCTTCGGCACGCGCTTGGGCCAACTGGGCGCCGGCCGTCTGGCGCGCCGCATCCAGGGCACGAAGACCCGGATGGTCTGGCAGGCCGGCGCGCAGGGCCTCGGCGTTGATAATAAAGTCCGGAGCCGGCCCGATGGCCTGAGGTCCAGGCTCGCCTGTCCAACGGGTCAGTTCGGCGGCGGCGCGGGCCCTGTCGGCGAGCAGTTCGCTGCGTCGATCGGCCAGTGCGGCCAGCTTCTGTTGCGCCTCCAGGGCTTGGCCCGGACGAGCCTCTCCTGTGGTGACGGCGGCGGGCGCTGTGTCGCGCAGCGGTGTGATCGCCCGTTCGACCGCAGCCAGGGCGGCCAGCTTCTGGTCGGCGTAGTAGAGGTCGATCCAGGCCAGGGCTGCGGCCACTTGCGTCTCGCGCGCCGTCAGGGCCTGGCGGGCGCCGGCGGTCGTGACCTCCGCTCGGGCTGCCTGACGCGCGGCCTCGCGCTTGGCGGCGCTGGGCCGGTCCTGCATCAGGCCGATGCTGACCATGGTCATGCTGTCGCCGCCAAAGGTCCCGGCCGGTGGACCGGAGATCGGGAAATTGTCCAGGCCGACCCGCAGCTTAGGGTCGGGCAACCTGCCCGCCGCCTTGCCCTGGGACTTGGCCGCCTCGAGATCGGCCGCCGTCGCGGCCAGGGCCGGCGATTGCAGGGCCAGCTCTTGGGCGGCGGTGAAGGTCAGCGGGCCGGCCTGGGCGGCGTTGGCCAGCCCAAGGCCCGCGAGAAGCAGGATAAGACGCATGAAAGAGTCCTGTCGGATCGTGCGAACGACGTCGGCGAAAAGGCCAAACGGGATGCCTCGGCGGAGCGTTTGCAGCCGCCCCGCCGAAGCCGGCCGTCCAGGCGGCGGGAGGGATCGCCCGCCGCCTGGGTTCAGCCGGTCCCTAGCCTTGGGGCGAGGCGGTGGCGGGCTCCGCCGCGCCGGCCTTGCGGGGCATCATTCCGCAGTAGGCCGGCATGTCGCAGATGCGGACCGCGGTGCGAAAGACGTCCTTGGGGTTGGACGGCGGGGCCCCCGTGCGCAGATGGCTGCAGGTGGGGAAGGTGGCGGCGAGGACGGCCGAGGCGCCGAAGGTCAGGCCGGCGGCCAGGGCGCCCAGGAGAGCGTGACGCAGGATCATGGGATCGTTCCTTGAAATCGTGATCTGAAAAGCCCGCGAAGGGGCAAGCGACCGCGCCGTTCGACCGCGTGCGAAGACGCACGACGGCGGGCGCGAGAGCGTCAGACCGGCGGTTGGCCGGTCGTCAGATCAGCGATCTTGGAGGCGGATCATCCTGGCCCGGATCATGGGTCCGGCCGCTGGTGTTCGACCAGCGCGTCTCGATCCGGTAGGCGATTGGCGAATAGTCGATCGCGCCCTCGGCAGGCACAGCGACAGCCAAGGCGCAATTGGTCGCGCAGGCCCGGGCGCAGTCCTTGGCCGACATCGCCTTGCCATGGTCGCAGCAAGGGTCCTGGGCGGTGTCCGAAGCCGTGGTGGCCGCTGGCACGGCCATGCTCATCGCGCTCATGTCCATTCCCGTCATGTCGCAATCAGCCTGGGCGGCGTTGACCGCCAGCGGGCTGAAGGCGAGGGCCAGGGCGGCCAGGAAAGCGAGCGCATGTCTCAGCATGGCGTCACCATAGCGCCGCCGCCCGCTGGCGTCATCAGGTGTTGACGATGGAAAGATCCACGGCCCGCCATGGTCAGAGCGAGGCCGGCGGGGCCAGCGTCCCCAGCCAACTGACCAGGATCAGAACCGAGAGGCCGGCGGCCGACTCGACCAGCAGGCTTCGCCGCAGCGCCGCCAGCGCCGAGGCGGGGTCGAGGCTGGCGAGCGCCCGTTGTAGTCGCGGCGTCAGCACGAAGCGATTGAGCGCGGCCAGGCTCAGCATAAGCGCGAAGACGCAGAGCTTGGCCAGGAGCACGGCGCCCCAGGCGGTCGTAGCCGCCGCGAGGAGGTGGTCGGGTCCGACCAGGAACCAGCTGTTGATGAGGCCGGTCAGCACCAGCGTGGCCACGACCACCGAGCCGACGCCGGAAAACCCTTCCAGCGCCCCGTGGAGCGCTCGCACGGCGGCGGCCTCGGCCTGGCGCACGCCCAAGACCAGGAGGAGCAGGGCGGCCAAAGCGCCGAGCCAGACCCCGGCGGCGAGGAGGTGGAGGATGTCGGCGGACAGCTTGAAGAGGCCCGCCGCCCCTTCGCCGTCAGCGCCGTGTCCGCTCCAGGCGAAGCTGGCCAGGGCTACAGCACCCAGCCCGGCGCTGGCGCGCCAGAGATTGGTCGAGGGACGCAAGGTCGCGGCGACCGCCAAGGCCGCCAGGCTCGCGGTCGCGCGGGTAATGACCGAGACGCCGAACTGGGTGCCGGTCGCCACCATGACTAGAGCCTGTGGGTCGAGGGCGTCGGCAAGCGCTCCGGTCATCATTGCCGTCTGGGCCAGCAGCGCCAGGCCGCAGCCGATCGCCGTCAGCAGGCCGGCGACCACGACCAGTCCCTTCGTTCCGGCGCTGGTTCGCGCCGCGCCGGGGCCATCGGCGGGCAGGCCGTAGAGGTAGAAAAGCGGCGCGCCAAACAGCATCGCCGTCCCGGCATACTGGACAAGGCGCGCCAGAACGACGAGCGACTCGATCATCGCCCTAGCGGACCGTGAAGCTGTAGGCGCCGTTGATGCGATGGGCGTCGGCGGTGACCACGCGCCAGCTGACCTTATAGGCGCCCGGCGCCAGCGGCGCGGCCAGGGCGCCGTCGATGACCATCCCGCCCTTGGCGACCTTGATCTTCACCGGCACGGCGCCGCCCGAGGCTTTGGCGATTTCGAAGCTGGAGAACTTGGCCTCGAGTTTCTCGCTGAATTTCAGGCTGATCGCCTTGGGAGCGGCGACCGTGGCGTCGGGCGCGGGATTGGCGCTGACCAGCTTGGCGTGGGCGGCGGCCTGGGACGCGGCGAGCATCAGGCCGCCCGCGGCGATCATCGCCAGGACGGTGGAAGTGGTCTTGGTGGTCATCGGATGTCTCCAAGGTGCGACGCCCCGGTCGCCCACAGATCATACGTGCGGCCCGGGCCCTGTCCCTCGCGGCGAAGCGCAAAAATCGGTGTCGGGCGCCGATCAGCCATGGCGGGCGAAAACCCGGGTCGCGCCCTTGGCGTCAAGCAGCATCAGGGTCGCGTAGGGCTCGGCGCCGGCTCCGGGCATTTCCATGCCGGGCGATCCGATCGGCATTCCAGGGACCGCCAGGCCCAACGCCTTGGGGCGTTCTTGCAACAGCCGAAGAATGTCGGACGGCGGTACGTGACCCTCGATGGTGTAGCCGCCGATCCGTGCGGTGTGGCACGACGACAGGGTATCGGCGACACCGTAGGTCGCTCGCACCGGCGTCAGATCGTCGAGCTCGTTGATCGACGGCTTGAGGCCGGCTGCCCTCAGGGCCTCGACCCACTTGGTGCAGCAGCCGCAGGACGGGGTCTTGTAGACTTGGATAGCCAGGGGTTCGGCGC
>Ga0209066_10002565_pt1 | contig 21852 bp, 21 predicted proteins | sample All_14_2_FD_187198 | JGI IMG/M metagenome (GOLD analysis project Ga0209066, IMG submission 187198) | Freshwater microbial communities in response to fracking from Pennsylvania, USA - Allegheny Zone_MetaG_DW_15 (SPAdes) (version 2) ... | reverse complement strand
TGCTGGCTGTGCGCCGCCGCCTTCCTCGAGCACGAGCACGACCGTGCCCTCGGCCACCTTGTCGCCGATCTTGATCTTCAATTCCTTCACTGTTCCGGCGGCGGGCGAGGGCACGTCCATCGTCGCCTTGTCGGATTCGAGCGTGACGAGAGAGTCCTCGGCCTTGACCGTGTCGCCCGGCTTGACGTGGATCTCGATGACCGGCACATCCTTGAAGTCGCCGATGTCGGGTACTTTCACTTCGATCATGGCGGCCTCCTCAGACTTTCACGGGGTTGGGCTTGTTCGGATCGAGGCCGTATTTCTTGATGGCCTCGGCGAGCTTCGCCTTGTCGAACTGGCCTTCGTCGGCCAGCGCCCGCAGCGCGGCGAGCGCGATCCAGCGGCGGTCGACCTCGAAGAAGTGGCGCAGCTTCTCGCGCGTGTCCGAGCGGCCGAAGCCGTCGGTGCCGAGCACGGTGTAGGCGCGCGGCACGTACGGGCGGATCTGGTCGGCGAACAGGCGCACGTAGTCCGTCGAGGCGATCACCGGGCCGCGCGTGTCCGACAGCAGCGCCGTCACGTGCGGCTTGCGCTGCGGCTCCGTCGGATGCAGCAGGTTCCAGCGGGCGCAGTCCTGGCCGTCGCGGGCAAGTTCGGTGAAGCTCGGGCAGGACCAGAGGTCGGCGTCCACGCCCCAGTCGTTCTTGAGCAGTTCGGCAGCCGCCATCGCCTCGCGGAAGATGACGCCCGAACCGAGCAGCTGCACGCGCGGGCCGTTGGAGCCCGGACCCTTGCGGAACAGGTACATGCCCTTGAGGATGTCGGCCTCTGCGCCCGCCGGCATCGCCGGGTGCTCGTAGTTCTCGTTCATCACCGTCAGGTAATAGAACACGTCCTCCTGTTCGGCGACCATGCGGCGCATGCCGTCCTGCATGATGACGGCGACCTCGTAGGCGAAGCTCGGATCGTAGGAGACGCAGTTCGGCACGGCTGCGGAGAGCACGTGCGAGTGGCCGTCCTCGTGCTGCAGGCCCTCGCCGTTGAGCGTCGTGCGGCCGGCGGTGCCGCCGATCAGGAAGCCGCGCGCGCGCTGGTCGCCCGCGGCCCAGACCAGGTCCATGGTGCGCTGCAGTCCGAACATCGAGTAGAAAACATAGACGGGAATCGTCTGCACGCCGTGCGTCGAATACGACGTGGCGGCGGCGATCCAGTCGGCCATGGCGCCGGCCTCGTTGATCCCTTCCTGCAGGATCTGGCCGTCCTTGGTTTCCTTGTAGAACATCAGCTGGTCGGCGTCCTGCGGCACGTACTTCTGGCCTTCCTGGTTCCAGATGCCGATCTGGCGGAAGAGGCCTTCCATGCCGAAGGTGCGCGACTCGTCGACGACGATCGGCACCATGCGCTTGCCAAGGATCTTGTCGCGCAGCAGCGCGCTGAGGATGCGCACGAAGGCCATCGTCGTCGAGAACTCGCGGCCCTCGCCCGAGGCCTTGAGCTGGGCGTCGAAGGCGGAGAGCGGCGGCACCGGCAGCGGCTCGACCTTGCGCCGCCGCGCCGGCAGGTAGCCACCGAGCGCCTGGCGATGCTCGCGCATGTACTTGAGCTCGGGCGAATCCTCGGCGAACTTGAGATACGGCAGGGAGTCGAGGTCCTCGTCGCGGACCGGCAGCTTGAAGCGGTCGCGGAAGGCGCGCAGCGACGTCGTGCCCATCTTCTTCTGCTGGTGGGTGATGTTCTGCGCCTCGCCGGACTCGCCCATGCCGTAGCCCTTGATGGTCTTGGCGAGGATGACGGTCGGCTGGCCGGTGTGCTCGACGGCGGCCTTGTAGGCGGCATACACCTTGTGCGGATCGTGGCCGCCCCGGTTCAGGCGCCAGATGTCCTCGTCGGACCAGTTGGCGACCATCGCCTTGAGTTCCGGCGTGTTGAAGAAATGCTCGCGCACGTAGGCGCCGTCCTTCGACTTGAAGGTCTGGTAGTCGCCGTCGACGCATTCCATCATGCGTTTGCGCAGCAGGCCGTGCTTGTCGGCGGCCAGCAGCGGATCCCAGTAGGAACCCCAGATCACCTTGATGACGTTCCAGCCGGCGCCGCGGAAATCGGATTCGAGTTCCTGGATGATCTTGCCGTTGCCGCGCACCGGGCCGTCGAGGCGCTGCAGGTTGCAGTTGATGACGAAGATCAGGTTGTCGAGCTTCTCGCGGCCGGCCATGCCGATGGCGCCCATCGACTCGGGCTCGTCCATCTCGCCGTCGCCCATGAAGGCCCAGACCTTGCGGCCGGCTGTGTCGGCCAGCCCGCGATCGTGCAGGTACTTGGTGTAGCGCGCCTGGTAGATGGCCTGGATCGGGCCGAGGCCCATCGAGACGGTCGGGAACTGCCAGAAGTCCGGCATCAGCCAGGGGTGCGGGTACGAGGAGAGACCCTTGCCGTCGACTTCCTGGCGGAAGCCGTTCATCTGCTCTTCGGTCAGGCGGCCGAGCAGGAAGGCGCGCGCATACAGGCCCGGCGCCGAGTGGCCCTGGACGTAGACGAGGTCGCCGCCGTGCTGGTCGGACGGCGCATGCCAGAAGTGCTGGAAGCCGACGTCGTAGAGCGTCGCCGCCGAGGCGAAGCTGGCGATGTGGCCGCCGAGGTTCGAGTCGCCCTTGTTGGCGCGCAGCACCATCGCCAGCGCGTTCCAGCGCACGTAGGCGCGGATGCGGTTCTCGATCGCGTAGTCGCCCGGCGCGGATGCCTGCTGGTCGGCGGGAATCGTGTTGACGTACTCGGTGGTCGCGCAATACGGCATGTTGATGCCGGCGCGGCGGCCGAGGTCCATCAGGCGTTCGATCAGGAAGTGCGCACGCTCGGGACCGACTTCTTCGATCACGGCGTCGAGGGCGTCGAGCCACTCGCGGGTTTCCTGGGGGTCGGTGTCGGGGCCGGCGATAGGCAGCCCGTCGGGTAGCGAAGACATGTCGTCTCTCCTCCGTTGTCGGGCTGCCGTGCGAACGGCCGACCGCGAATGTTTGTCGCGGTACCCGATCTCCGTTTGTCGAAGGCCCGCTGTTGGCGGGCCGATTATTTCGTGCAGATTAGACCGACGGGTTGCGCCGGTCGAGAGGCATTGTATGTGCCACGATGCAAAACGTCAATTCGCATTGTGCAATGCAGCAGGAATTTGGTCGGGTATGAGTGGGGAGGTTGCTGCGTCCGGCGGTGGCAACGGCACGGTATTCCGTCCCCGCTCCCGCTGCCAAGAGACGCAGATATCGGTCGGCCGAAGCAGCACCGGCCCCTCCGCCCTAAGCCCCGTCGCAATCTGACGGGTGTCAACACGCGCAGGCCCAGTGCAGGTCTAGAATCGCCGCACCCCTTCAGAGGAGACGAAGCGATGTTCCAGGTCCGCATACATGGGCGCGGAGGTCAGGGTGTCGTGACGGCCGCGGAGATGTTGTCCATCGCCGCGTTCGAGGAAGGACGTCACGCCCAGGCCTTTCCGAGTTTCGGCTCCGAGCGCACGGGTGCGCCGGTGGTGGCCTTCTGCCGCATCGCCGACAAGGAAATCCGGCTGCGCGAGCCGATCATGGAGCCCGACGCCCTGATCATCCAGGATCCGACGCTGCTGCATCAGGTCGACGTCTTCGCCGGCCTCAAGCGCGACGGCTACGTGCTGATCAACACCAGCAAGAGCTTCGAGGAACTCGGCCTCGGCGACTTCCTCAAGGACTGGCATGCCGACCGCCTTTGCACGGTCGCGGCGACCGAACTGGCGCGCAAGCACATCGGCCGCCCGATGCCGAACGTGCCGCTGCTCGGCGGCTTCGCCGCGGTCTCGCAGATCCTGAAGCTGGAATCGGTACACAAGGCGATCAACGACAAGTTCGCCGGCAAGGTCGCCGAGGGCAACGTCGCCGCGGCGACCGAGGCCTATGCGATCGTCCGCCGCGAGATGGAGGAGGCTGTTCATGCTTAAGCAATGCGAAGGCTCCCATGCCGTCGCCGAGGCCGTCGCCCTGTGCCGGCCCGAGGTGATCTGCGCCTACCCGATCTCGCCGCAGACCCACATCGTCGAGGGCCTCGGCGAGATGGTGAAGAGCGGCGAGTTGAAGAACTGCGAGTTCATCAACGTCGAATCCGAGTTCGCGGCGATGAGCGTCGCCATCGGCTCGTCGGCCACCGGCGCGCGCACCTACACCGCCACCGCGTCGCAGGGCCTGCTGTTCATGGCCGAGGCCGTCTATAACGCCTCGGGACTCGGATTGCCGATCGTCATGACCGTCGCCAACCGCGCCATCGGCGCGCCGATCAACATCTGGAACGACCACACGGACGCACTCTCGCAGCGCGACTCGGGCTGGCTGCAGCTGTTCGCCGAGACGAACCAGGAAGCGCTCGACCTGCACATCCAGGCCTTCCGCCTCGCCGAGGAGCTCTCGCTGCCGGTAATGGTGTGCATGGACGGCTTCATCCTGACCCACGCCTACGAGCGCGTCGACGTGCCGACGCAGGAACAGGTCGACGCCTACCTGCCGCCCTACGAGCCGCGTCAGGTGCTCGATCCGAAGGAGCCGGTGTCGATCGGCGCCATGGTCGGGCCGGAGGCCTTCATGGAGGTACGCTACCTCGCCCACGCCAAGCAGATGCAGGCGCTCGAGCGCATCCCCGCTTACGCCGCCGAGTTCAAGGCCGTGTTCGGGCGCGATTCAGGCGGGCTCTGCCACACCTATCACGCCGACGATGCCGACACGATCATCGTCGCCATGGGCTCGGTGCTCGGCACCATCAAGGACGTCGTTGACGAGATGCGCGCCGCCGGCCACAAGGTCGGCGTGCTCGGCATCACGCTGTTCCGCCCGTTCCCGATCCACGATGTGCGCGAAGCGCTTCACCGGGCGAAGCGCGTCGTCGTGCTGGAGAAGAGCCTCGCCGTGGGCCTCGGCGGCATCGTCGCCACGAATGTGCGCATGGCGCTCTCGGCCTTGCCGATCGACGTCTACACGGTCGTCGCCGGCCTCGGCGGCCGGCCGATCACGATGCGCTCGCTGCATGCGCTGTTCCGCAAGGCCGAGAAGGACGACCTCGATCCTGTGACCTTCCTGGACCTCAACCGCGCGGTGGTCGATAAGCAGCTCGCGCGTGAAAAAGCGACGCGCCGCTCCGGCCCCATCGCCGAAAACCTGCTGCGCGACGTCGGCGTCGTGGCGGCGAAGATCGCCTGAGGAGGCCGACGAGATGAGCTTCCAACCCGTCAAGTTCTACCAGACCGGCACCTTCACCGTCGGCAACCGCCTTCTGGCGCCCGAAGAGCGCAGCGTGCAGTCGTCACCGAGGCGCTTCAATTCGCTCAACTCCGGCCATCGCGCCTGCCAGGGCTGCGGCGAGGCGCTCGGCGCCCGCTACGCGATCGATGCGGCGATGGAGGCCGCGCACGGCCAGCTCATCGCGGCCAACGCCACCGGCTGCCTCGAAGTGTTCTCGACGCCCTATCCGGAAACCTCCTGGCAGATCCCATGGGTGCACTCGCTGTTCGGCAATGCTGCGGCGGTCGCCACCGGCGTCGCGGCGGCGCTGAAAGTCAAGGGCCGCAAGGAGGTGCGCGTCGTCGCGCAGGGCGGCGACGGCGGTACCACCGACATCGGCTTCGGCTGCCTCTCCGGCATGTTCGAGCGCAACGACGACGTGCTCTACATCTGCTACGACAACGGCGGCTACATGAATACGGGGGTGCAGCGCTCGTCGGCGACGCCGCCGGCCGCGCGTACGGCCACGACCATGGCGGTCGGCGACGAGCCCGGCAATCCCTTCGGCCAGGGCAAGTTCGTGCCGGCGATCGCGATGGCGCACGACATTCCCTACGTCGCCACGGCGACGGTCGCCGACCTGCGCGACCTCGAGGCCAAGGTGGGGCGCGCGATGGAAATCCACGGCGCGCGCTACATCCACATCCTCGTGCCCTGTCCGCTCGGCTGGGGTACGGCATCCAACGAGACCATCAAGATGGCACGGCTCGCCAAGGAGACCGGCATCTTCCCGGTGTTCGCCGCCGAGAACGGCGTCGTCACCGAGGTGTTGAAGATTCGCCATCGCCTGCCGGTCGAGGAGTACCTGAAGCCCCAGAAGCGCTACGCCCACCTGTTCGGCAAGCAGCCGCGCGTCGACGTCATCGCCAGGCTGCAGGCACTCGCGGACCGCAACATCAAGAAATACGGCCTGCTCGACGGAGGAGCGAACTAATGGACAAGCCATTCGCGATCACGCTCGACCCCGGCTCCTCGCTGGCCAACCATACGGGCTCGTGGCGCACCGTGAAGCCGGTCTACGTGGACCGCCTGCCGCCGTGCAACGCCACCTGCCCAGCGGGCGAGAACATCCAGGGCTGGTTGTTCCACGCCGAAAGCGGCGATTACGAGAAGGCCTGGCGCGTACTGACGGAGAACAATCCGCTGCCCGCCATCATGGGCCGCGTCTGTTATCACCCGTGCGAGGGCGCCTGCAATCGCCAGCATGTGGACGCCGCCGTCGGCATCAACTCGGTCGAGCGCTTCCTCGGCGACGAGGCGATCAAGCGCGGCTGGAAGTTCGAGAAGCCGGCGGCGAAGAGCGGCAAGCGCGTGCTCGTCGTCGGCGCCGGACCCTCGGGCCTGTCGGCCGCCTATCACCTCGCACGCCTCGGCCACGCGGTCGAAATCCACGAGGCCGGGCCGTTCGCCGGCGGCATGATGCGCTTCGGCATTCCGAAGTACCGGCTGCCGCGCGAAGTGCTCGAAGCCGAAGTCGCCCGCATCCTTGAACTTGGCGTCGTGCTGAAGCTCGACGCCAAGGTGGCCGACATCCGTGCCACCATGACTGCGGGCGGCTTCGACGCCGCCTTCCTCGCCGTCGGCGCCCACATCGGCAAGCGTGCCTACATTCCCGCCGGGGACGCCACCAAGATCGTCGACGCCGTGTCGGTGCTGCGCTCGATGGAGGGCGAGGACAAGCCGCTGCTGGGTCGCCGCGTCGTCATCTATGGCGGCGGCAACACGGCGATCGACGTCGCGCGCACGGCCAAGCGCCTCGGCGCCGAAGAGTCGATCATCGTCTACCGCCGGACGCGCGAGAAGATGCCGGCCCACGACTTCGAGGTCGAGGAGGCACTGCAGGAAGGCGTGATGGTCAAGTGGCTGTCGACCATCAAGCAGGCGGGCGAGGGCGAGATCACCATCGAGAAGATGGCGCTCGACGAGAAAGGCTTTCCGCAGCCGACCGGCGAATTCGAGACGCTGGCCGCAGACTCTGTGGTGCTCGCCCTCGGCCAGGACGTCGATCTTTCGCTGCTCGACGGCGTGCCCGGGCTGGAGATCAAGGACGGCGTCGTCCAGGTCGCGCCCAACATGATGACCGGCCATGCCGGGATCTTCGCCGGCGGCGACATGGTGCCTTCGGAGCGCACGGTGACGGTGGCCGTCGGCCACGGCAAGAAGGCGGCGCGCCACATCGACGGCTGGCTGCGCGGCGAGGCGTACGCCCCGGCGCCCAAGCACGAACTCGCCGGCATCGAGAAACTGAACCCCTGGTACTACTCCGAAGCGCCGCACACCGTCAGGCCGACGCTCGACATCATCCGCCGCCAGTCGACCTTCGACGAAGTCCAGGGCGGTCTCGACGAGTCGAACGCGCAGTTCGAGGCGCGCCGCTGCCTGTCGTGCGGCAATTGCTTCGAGTGCGACAACTGCTACGGCGTCTGCCCCGACAACGCCGTGATCAAGCTTGGGCCGGGCAAGCGCTTCGCGTTCAACTACGACTACTGCAAGGGTTGCGGCGTCTGTGTCGCCGAGTGTCCGTGCGGGGCGATCAAGATGGTGCCGGAAGAAATCTAGGCGGCGAATGGTGCGCGGTGGTTGGCGGCCGCCTCCGCCGAAGGTAATATGGCGCGCTTTGGCGGCCCGCCAGAAGGGCCGAGGGAGACCGCCGTGCGCCTGAACACCAAGACGCTCGCCTTCCTGGCGACCATCATGACGCTGCTGATCATCGTCGTCACGGTGCTGTCGGCCTGGTCGTTCCGCCGCTTTTCGCTTTACATGGCCGAGCGCCACACCGTCTCGGTGGCAGAAGCCGTGAAGATCGGCCTCACCGAGGCGATGATCAACGGCACCATCGACAAGCGCCTCGAGTTCCTCGAGCGCCTCCGCAACACGCCCGGCGTCGCCGGCATCCACGTCGTGCGCGGTCCGGCGGTCACCAGCCAGTTCGGCCCGGGCTTCCCGCTCGAGCAGATCAAGAACGAAGAGGAGGCGACCGTCATCGAGCGCGCCAAGCCGGTGTTCTCGGTGATCGATGGCGAGGGCGAAACGCTGTTCCGCGCCATCGTCCCCTACGTCGCCACTGAACATGGCCAGCCGAACTGCCGCCAGTGCCACCTCGTTGGTCAGGGCGTCGCGCTCGGCGCCGTGACCATCGACATTTCGCTCGCCGAGGTCCGCAGCCAGGCGATCACGGCCGTCGTGCTGGTCAGCCTCGCCGTGCTGACGGCGGCGCTGTTGTCGATGCTCTGGCTGCGCCGCCTGATCAACCCGGTTGCCGAGACCGCCGCCGCCGTGCGCGAGGTGACGGCCAGTGCCGCCACCGGAGATTTCCGCGGCCGCATCGACCATGCGAGCGAGGACGAGGTCGGCGAGATCGCCACGCACGTCAATCAGTTGATGGGTTTCCTCGAGAAGGAGGTCGGCACCATCCAGGCGCGCATCGCCGAACTGATGGGCCACCAGCGCAACTTCAGCGGCAACCAGCTTGTGGCGACGACCGAAATGGTCGAGGCCTTGGTCGCGGCGGCGAAGTTCAAGCAGGCGATCGAGGAAGATCGTTACAAGAGCGACATCTACACCCGCCTGGGCGACATGCTGCGCAGCCGCTTCGAGTTCCGCCGCTTCACCATCTACGAGGTCGCGGCGAGCAAGAACCGCATGGTCCCGGTCGTCGTGGACTGCGAACTGGACGCGCCCTGCCAGTACTGCGACCCGCAGATCCTGACCGACGCCGACGCCTGCCGCGCCAAGCGCACCGGACATGCCGTCGACGGCGTGGCGATGCCGGGCATCTGCACCTGCTTCCGTTCGGCCGACGAGGGCGACGCCCACCTGTGCATGCCGATCGTGCTCTCCGGCACCGCCGGCTGCATCGTGCAGATGGTGATCGGTCGCGACGAAGGCCCGCTGGCGCAGGCGATGATGCCTTTCCTCACCGTTTACCTGCGCGAGACGGCGCCGGTGCTCGAGGCGAAACGGCTGATGGACAGCCTGCGCGAAAACGCGCTGCGCGACGCCATGACGGGCCTCTACAACCGCCGCTTCCTCGAGGAGTTCGTCGACACGCTGATGTCCGGAGTCGAGCGCCGCAAGGGCAAGTTCTCGATCCTGATGCTGGACTTCGACTACTTCAAGCAGGTCAACGACACCTACGGCCACGAAGCGGGCGACAAGGTGCTGAAGGCGCTGGCCGAGATTCTCGTCCGCAGCGTGCGCGGCTCCGACATGGTGGTGCGCTACGGCGGCGAGGAGTTCCTGGTGATCCTGATCGACACCGACGGCGACCGCGCCGTGGACGTGGCCGAGAAGATCCGCGGCGAGGTCGCCGGCACCAAGGTCACGCTGCCGACGGCCGTGCTGTCCAAGACCATCTCCATCGGTGTCGCCGAGTACCCGTCGGACGCCGACACCTTCTGGCAGGTCGTGAAGTTCGCCGACGTCGCCCTCTACGAGGCCAAGACGCAGGGCCGCAACCGCGTCGTGCGCTTCGAACCGGCGATGTGGAAGGAAGACGAAAAGTACTGAAACCGGCCTTGTCCCCCGGCGCTGGACGGCACCGCCGCGAACCCGGATAATCGCGCCTCCCTGACGCGCGTCGGTGACCGGAACCCGAACCGGCGTCATCCCTGACACTTCCGCAGCAAAGAGAGTCCTCATGGCAGCAGTGATGCCCGCGCCGGCGCAGAGCCGGCTTCTTCTGTCCGGCAACGAAGCCGTGGCCCGCGCCGCCTGGGAAGCCGGCGTGCGCGTCGCCGCCGCCTATCCCGGCACGCCGTCCACCGAAATCCTCGAAGTGCTGGCCACCTTCCCGGGCATGCACACCGAATGGTCGGTGAACGAGAAAGTGTCGCTCGAGGTTGCGCTCGGCGCCTCGATGGCCGGTTCGCGCGCCTTCTGCGCCATGAAGCACGTCGGCCTCAACGTCGCCTCGGACTGCCTGATGACCATGACGCTGACCGGCGTCTCGGGCGGACTGGTGATCGCCGTCGCCGACGACGTCGGCATGTCGTCGTCGCAGAACGAGCAGGACTCGCGTTTCTGGGGCCGCTTCGCGCACCTGCCGGTGCTTGAGCCGGCCGATTCGCAGGAGGCACACGCGATGACGCTGGCCGCCTACGAGCTTTCCGAGCGCTACCAGACGCCCGTGCTGCTGCGCCTGACGACGCGCATCTGCCACGTCAAGAGCCTCGTCGTCACCGGCGAACGCGTGGAGCACGAACCGAAGGGCTTCGAGAAGGATCCGCAGCGCTGGGTCATGGTGCCGGCGCACGCCAAGGGACGCATCCCGGGCATGTTCGCGCGCGAAGAGGCGCTGCGCGCCGAGTCCGAGACGACGCCGCTCAACGTCGTCGAGGTCGGCAGCGACCGCAGCGTCGGCTTCATCGCCACCGGCCCCGCCTACATGCACGTCAAGGAGGCCTTCCCGGACGCGCCGGTGCTGAAGCTCGGCTTCTCCTATCCGTGGCCCGCCGAGAAGATCCGTGCCTTTGCCAAGGGCTGCGACAAGCTGGTCGTCGTCGAGGAGACCGAGCCGCTGCTCGAGACCGAATTCAAGGCCGCCGGCATCGCCTGCCACGGCAAGGATGTCCTGCCGAAGCAGGGCGAGCTGGCGCCGCAGGTGCTGAAGCCCGCCGTCGACCACCTGCTCGGCCGCGGACCGAAGCCCGCCGCGCCGGCCGTCAAGCCGCCGCAGGTATTCCCGCGGCCGCCGACGCTGTGCGCCTCCTGCCCGCACATGGGCATCTACTACACGCTGTCGCAGATCAAGAACATCATCGTCTCGGGCGACATCGGCTGCTACACGCTGGGCGCCGGCCATCCCTGGAATGCGCTCGACACGACGATCTGCATGGGCGCGACCATGGGCGTCGCGCTGGGCCTCGACAAGGGCCGCGGCGAGAGCGACAAGAACAAGCGCGTGCTGGCCGTGATCGGCGACTCGACCTTCATGCACATGGGCATGCAGGGCCTGCTCGACATCACCTACAACCGCGGCAACGTCACCGTGCTGCTGCTCGACAACAACACCGTCGGCATGACCGGCGGCCAGGCGACGCCGGCCTGCGGCAAGGACATCCACGGCAAGCCGGCGCCGCAGATCGACCTCGCCAAGGTGGTCGCGGCGCTCGGCGTGAATCCCGAGCGCATCAAGGTCGTCGATCCCTACGAGCTGCCGGTGCTGTTCAAGACCATCCGCGAGGAGATCAAGGTCGAGGAGCCGTCGGTGATCATCGCGCGCCGCCCCTGCGTGCTGATCGACGACTTCAAGCCCTTCCGTCCTTATCTGGTCGAAGAGGACAAGTGCACCGGCTGCGGAAACTGCATCGAGGTCGGCTGCCCCGCGATCCACGTCACGCGGCGCGAGAAGGCGATCAAACCCTCGGGCAAGGAAGTCGAGCTCGCCTTCGTCAACATCGACGGCCAGGCCTGCACCGGCTGCGGCCTCTGCGTCCAGCCCTGCGCGCCCGACGCCATCCAGCACGTGCCGGTCACCGGCGTGCCGATCCACGTGGTGAAGACGGGGGTGCAGTCATGAGCAAGGATTCCATCACCAACATCCTCGTCTGCGGCATCGGCGGCCAGGGCGTGATGACCGCCACCGAGATCCTCGCCGAGGCCGCCATCGCCCAGGGTCACGATGTCAAGAAGACGGAAGTCGCCGGCATGGCGCAGCGCGGCGGCGTCGTCACTTCGCACCTGCGCTTCGGTCCCAAGGTGCTGTCGCCGCAGATCGCGCCCGGCACCGTCGGCGTGCTGCTCGGATTCGAGGGCGCGGAGTCGCTGCGCTGGGCGCACACCCTGCGCCCTGACGGACTGGCGCTGGTCAACAACGCGCGGCTGGTGCCACCGGTGGTCGAACTCGGCCTCTACGACTACCCGGAAGACCCGGTCGGCCAGATCCGCGCCGCCGGCCACCACGTCGTCGCTTTCGACGCGCTTTCCATCGCGCGCGAGCTCGGCGAGGTGCGGCTCGGCAACACCGTGATGCTCGGCGCCATCGCCGACCACCTGCCGTTCCCGCCGGACGGCCTGCTCGAATGCATCGTCAAGCGCTTCGCGCGCAAGGGCGAAAAGGTGGTGGAGGCGAATCGCCGCGCCTTCGCCGCCGGCCGCGCCGCTGTCAGCGAGATTCCAGCAACCGCATAACAAGGACCGAAACAATGACCGCACGCATCCTCGACGGCAACGCACTTGCGCAGCAGGTGCGTGCCGAACTGGCCGAGAAGGTGGCCGCGCTCAAGGCGACGCAAGGCGTCACGCCCTGCCTCGCCGTGATCCTCGTCGGCGAGGACCCGGCCTCCCAGGTCTACGTGCGCAACAAGGTCGCGGCCTGCGAGAAGGCGGGCTTCCGCTCGATCAAGGAGGTCTATGCGCCCAACGTCGAGCCCGTCGAGGTGCTGGCGAAGATCGCCGAACTCAACGCCGACCCGTCGGTGCACGGCATCCTCGTGCAGCTTCCCCTGCCGAAGCAGTTCGACGCCGATGCGGTGCTCGAGGCGATCGCGCCCGAGAAGGACGTCGACGGCTTCCACGCCGAGAACGTCGGCGCGCTGATGCAGGGCGCGCCGCGCTTCATTCCCTGCACGCCCTACGGCGTGATGAAGATGCTGGAGAGCGCCGACGTGCCGCTGAAGGGCGCCGAGGCGGTGATCGTCGGCCGCAGCAACATCGTCGGCAAGCCGATGGCCATGCTGCTGCTCTCGCAAAGCTGCACCGTCACCGTCTGCCATTCGCAGTCGAAGGACCTCGCCTTCCATACGAAGCGCGCCGACATCCTCGTTGCCGCCGTGGGCCGCGCGAAGATGATCACCGGCGACATGATCAAGCCGGGCGCGACGGTCATCGACGTCGGCATCAACCGCCTGCCGGACGGCAAGCTCTGCGGCGACGTCGACTTCGAGTCGGCGAAGGAAGTCGCCGGGCTGATCACGCCGGTGCCCGGCGGCGTCGGCCCGATGACCATCACCATGCTGCTCGCCAACACGCTGGAATCGGCGCAGCGCACCGTCGGAGGAGGCACGGCATGAGCGACAAGCAAGCCCTCGTCGGCATCGTCATGGGTTCGGACTCCGACTGGCCCACGATGCAGGCCGCCGCGCGCGTGCTCGAGGATTTCGGCGTGCCCTACGAGGCGCGCGTCGTGTCCGCGCACCGCACGCCGGACCTGATGTTCGAGTACGCGGAAGCCGCGCAGCAGCGCGGCCTGCGCGCCATCATCGCCGGGGCCGGCGGCGCGGCCCACCTGCCCGGCATGCTCGCCGCCAAGACCATCGTGCCGGTGCTCGGCGTGCCGGTGCAGTCCAAGGCGCTGTCGGGCCAGGATTCTCTGCTGTCGATCGTGCAGATGCCCAAGGGCGTGCCGGTCGCCACCTTCGCCATCGGCGAGGCCGGCGCCGCCAATGCCGGCCTGTTCGCGGTCGCGCTGCTGGCGACGACCGACGCCGCGCTCGCGCGCCAGCTCGCCGAGTTCCGCAAGGCGCAGACCGCCAAGGTGCTGGCGATGAAGCTGGAACTCCCGAAATGATCCTGCCGCCGGCGACCCTCGGCATGCTCGGAGGCGGCCAGTTGGGCCGCTTTTTCGTCATGGCCGCGCATGAGCTCGGCTATCGCGTCGTCGTGCTCGATCCCGACCCCAACAGCCCGGCCGGCCGCATCGCCGACGAGCACCTGTGCGCCGACTACGCCGATGCCGAGGCGCTGGACCGGCTCGCTCAGGGCTGCGCGGCAGTGACGACCGAGTTCGAGAACGTTCCCGCCGATGCGCTCGCCTACCTGTCGAAGTTCGTTCCGGTGCGGCCGGATGCCGATTCGGTGCGTACCTGCCAGAACCGCAGCGCCGAGAAGGCATTCCTCAAGCGCCACGGCTTCCCGCATGCGCCCTACGCCGACATCCGCAGCGAGGACGACATCAGGAGCGCCAACGCCGGCCTCTTCCCGGGCATCCTCAAGGTCGCCCGCTTCGGCTACGACGGCAAGGGCCAGGCGCGCGTCGCCGATCGCGACGAGGCGCTGGCCGCCTTCCGCCAGTTCAAGGGGGAGCCCTGCGTGCTCGAGCAGCTGCAGACGCTCGACTACGAGGTATCGGTAGTGCTGGCGCGCACGCACGACGGCCGCGTCAAGTGCTTCCCGACGGCAGAGAACAGCCATCGCCGCGGCATCCTCGACGTCTCGATCGTGCCGGCGCGCGCCTCGGGCTGCCTGCGCGGCAACGCCGAGGAGATCGCCGAGGGCATCGCGCAGAAGATGGAGTACGTCGGCACGCTGGCCGTCGAGTTCTTCGTCGTGCGCGGGCAGTTGCAGGTCAACGAGATGGCGCCGCGGCCGCACAACTCCGGCCACTACACGATCGACGCCTGCGTCACCAGCCAGTACGAGCAGCAGGTGCGCGCGCTCTGCGGCCTGCCGCTCGGCGACGCGCGCGCCCACTCGCCGGCGGTGATGGTCAACCTGCTGGGCGACCTCTGGTACCTCGACGACGACAAGCACGCGCACGAACCCGATTGGGCGAAGCTGCACGCGGTGCCCAACCTCAAGCTGCACCTCTACGGCAAGCACCACGCGCGTCACGGCCGCAAGATGGGCCACTTCACCGTCGTCGGCGAGGACCCGCAGAAGACGCTCGACGTCGCGCTGGCGGCGCGTGCCGCCGTCGGCATCCGCGATGACTGAGATCGCGCGCGCAGCAGCGCTGCTGCGCGCCGGCGAGCTCGTCGCCTTTCCCACGGAGACGGTCTACGGCCTCGGCGCCGACGCCTCCAATCCGGCTGCGGTGGCGAAGATCTTCGCCGCAAAGGGCCGTCCCGCCGACCATCCGCTGATCGTCCATCTTGCGGGCGGCGGCCACCTCGACCGCTGGGCGCGCGACGTTCCCGCGGCGGCCTTCGAGCTCGCCGAGGCGTTCTGGCCCGGGCCGCTGACGCTGATTCTCAAGCGCCAGCCGCGAGTGCCGGATGCCGTGACCGGCGGTCAGGACACCGTCGGCCTGCGCGTGCCCGGCCATCCGCTGGCGCTCGAACTGCTGCGCGAATTCGACGGCGGCCAGGGTGGCGGATTGGCGGCGCCGTCGGCCAACCGCTTCGGCCGCATCAGCCCGACCACCGCCGCGCACGTCCGCGAGGACCTCGGCGATGCCGTCGCGATGGTGCTCGACGGCGGCCCCTGCCGCGTCGGCATCGAATCGACGATCCTCGACCTTTCGGCCGGCCGGCCCACCATCCTGCGTCCCGGCATGATCGGCGCCGAGGCGCTGGCGAAGGTGCTTGGCGAGATGCCGGCGCTGGCGGGCGGCGGTGGGTCGCCTCGCGTGTCGGGCTCCCTCGAGGCCCACTACGCGCCGCGCACGCCGCTCGTGCTGGTGCCGCCCGACGCCGTGATCTTCGCCATGCGCCAGGCGCTGGCCAAGGGCGAGCGCATCGCGGTGCTGTCGCCGCTCGCCTGCCCGCTCTCCGATGCACGCATCGAATGGCGCCTGGCACCGTCGGAGCCCGAACCCTTCGCCCACGACCTCTATGCGGCCCTGCGCGAGCTCGACGCGCTCGGCTGCGTGCGCATCGTCGTCCAGAAACCGCCCGCCACCGAGGGCTGGCGTGCTGTGCTGGACCGCCTGGGCCGTGCGGCCACCGGGTCGGGGAGCCGCTAAAGGATCGGGCCGTTCGCTCCGTTAATCCAGTCGTAGACCAACGGCTGAGGAAACGATCATGGCCATCCAGTCCCGCAGAAAAAGCCGTCCCGACGCGCCTGGCGCCGCCAACCCGGCCGGCGACGTGGTGCGCACCGCCCGCTGTCGCGGCCTGACGGTGGGCCGCCAGGTCAAGATCGGCGTCGTGCGCGGCGTCGTCATCGGCTACAACATCGCCTGCCGCGGCCGCTTCCCCGGCCATCGCTTCCCGCTCCTGGTGAAAACCGAACTTGGCGTCGCCAAGTTCGGCATCGCCGAAGTGGTTCCCGCCTGAATCCGCTCTGCTATAATCCGCGCCTCTTCGGGGATGTAGCTCAGCTGGGAGAGCGTCGCGTTCGCAATGCGAAGGTCAGGAGTTCGATCCTCCTCATCTCCACCAAAACACGTTCCAAGGCAGTACAGGAAAGGCCGGAAGCTCTTGAAAATACAAGGCTTCCGGCCTTTTTTACGTTCAAAGCAGTCCAACCTGGTAGGTTGAAATCTGGGGGCATTCGGGGGCATTATTGGGGGCATCTGGTATGCCAACCGGGAGGATGCCCCCAAATGTCCCTGACCGACACCCAAATTCGGAAGGCCAAAGCAGCCGATAAGCCTGTCCGCCTTTTCGACGGCAAAGGGCTCTATCTCGAAATCTCGCCGGCTGGCGGCAAGCTCTGGCGTCTTAAGTACCGATTCGCCGGCAAGGAAAAGCGCCTCGCGCTCGGCGCTTATCCTGACGTGTCTCTAGCGCAAGCCCGAGAGATAACCAGCGAGGCCCGCAAGGTACTCGCGAGCGGGAATGACCCAGGCGAGGTCAAGAAGGCTCAGAAGGGAGCGAAAGCGGCGCAGGCGGCCGATTCGCTAGAGGTCATTGCTCGGGAGTGGTTCGGCAAACATCAGCCGAATTGGGCGAAGTCTCACGCCGACAAGATCGTCGCACGACTGGAGAACGACGTCTTCCCTTGGCTCGGTGCTCGTCCAATCGCCGCGATCTCGGCACCCGAGATATTGCAGACGCTTCGGCGGATTGAGGGTCGCGGGGCACTCGACACTGCTCACCGTGCATTGCAGAACTGCGGGCAGATCTTCCGATATGCAGTCGCGACCGGGCGGGCAGAACGCGACCCTTGCGGAGACCTGCGAGGTGCGTTGCCGCCGGCGAAGCCTGGACACTTCGCCGCGATTACCAGAACATCTCAATAGAGTTCTTCTACCGTGATGCCGACCTCAAGAAGGTTAAGACGGGCCGCTCTCTGCATTTTGATAATGAAGTTGCCTTCATGCAGTCAGCGGTACGAAAACAGGACAGAGTTCTCGTCAAGCTGGAGCCGCCAAACGCTGCATACGAGGGTGTTAAGAAGATCTTTGACGAGGACGTCGGCGACTCGGACTGGATTCACTCTAAGGCGGTGTTCGCCGACCTAGTCGCCAATGACCCGGAGTTCTCGGACGAGTTTGATTTTTCCGCGTTCAGCGGGCTGTTTGATCGCTTGAAGAACGTCATTGGCGCGGTGTGAGTAGGAGGCCGCCAGCAGGCGATCTCACAGAGGCTCATCAATCGCGTGCTGGACGCTTCTTGAAGTTGTCCAGCAGGCGAAGGCCGGAAACCGGTTGATGAGGGCGGTGAGTCGCCGTCGCGGGCTATGACCACCATTCCCTAAAGACGGGTTTCTAGTTGTTCGTGGAAGGGTTGATGAAATCCCCTCCGTGTTCTATCTTCCGGCATGTGCATGACGAACAGGCCGTGAGCCGATGAAAACCGATACACACGACAACCAAGCCGAACTTCCTGCCGGCCTCCTGCGCAGGGTGGAGCTGACCGCGATTGAAAAGGTCGGCAAGCTGCTCGACATGCCCGAAAAGCCGCCATCTGCGCGAGTTCACAAGCTTTCGCCGGATGAGGAAGCGAGATTGCGGGAGATTGAGGAACAGGCCGTCATCAACTTCCAAGGGGATTTGAATCTCTTGGAGTCGGCGTTGGGGATGCTCCGTATGGGGTCGCACTTCGGATGGCGCGTTCTTTACCTCATCCACAGCAAGCGGACGATCCGAAACTACGAGGACATCCTCGGCGTGAAGATCAGGGACATCTTCGATCCGACGGGTCCGAGTAGCTATCGTTCTATCGGACTGAACCTGACTGATCGCATTTCAAACTTCTGGCGAGTGGTCAGCGGCGAAGTCAAGGTAGCTCGCCGCAAGGATGTCATTTCCTAAGGGGACTTGACGGACCCTTGTTGTTGGCATATCGTTCAGGGAATTCCACGTTCCCTGAAATCATGGCGTCCGATTCCTCAACCGATTGTCCCCTTGCTTACCAGACAGGTAGTCCGGCGGCGGCCGTTGCTGCCCCCGCCTGCGCGGCGGGCGGGGCGGCGGCGGCCGCAGCAGGCGTCCCGTTTAGTAAAACGGGACAAAAGATCGAGGAAGATCAGCCCAACAATGCAGATGAAACGCCCTGCGCGAAGAGGTCGGAGCGCGGTCTAGGTTTCGAGTTCGACCATGAGTGGGTCCAGTTGCTCACGACAGGCAAGAAAGCGATCCTGCTTCGTCATCCGCAGCCGTGTTCAGAAGGTGTGACCGGTGCCGCGTTGGTCGATTGGCTGGCCTTCACCGTGAGACCGCCGACGGGCGAATCGCATGAATGGGTCATCCGCGAGTTGCAGCACCTTAAGCTCGTCGGCGTAGTTGAGGAACTGCACGGCGGCTATGCCGGTTACGCTCGCAAAGCCCATTATCAGCAAGACAACCAGCGCCTCTGTCTGATCGCGTGGGGAGGAAAGAACCAAGCAGGTACCGTCTACGTATCTTTCCCAGGCCACGGTTGCGCTCGCATCAACGATTGGGCGAGTGTGCGTGGATGGCTAGAAAGCGCCGCAGCGACGGTCACTCGTCTTGACCTGGCCTACGACGATTTCGCAGGCGAACAGATCAGCATGAGGCGCGCCGTCGAGTGGTATCTCAACGGCGGCTTCGGAGCGGGCGGGCGCATGCCTAGCCACAGGTTGCACGGGGATTGGCTTCTGGGAGATGACGCCCGCTCCGGACGAACGTTGGAGATAGGTAGCCGCGAAGGTGGAAAGCTCGTTCGCGTCTACGAGAAGGGCAAGCAACTCGGCAATCCCCAAAGTCCGTGGGTTCGACTCGAGGTCGAATGGCACAACGAATCGCGGAAGATTCCCTACGATGCCATCACTGAGCCCGGTAAGTTCCTGGCGGGGGCGTACGAGTGCCTACGATTCCTCGACAAAGAACAGTGCCGGATCGAGACAACTCAGCGAGCGGCGAAGGTCAGTTTCGACAACGCCATGACGAACGGACGGCGGTTGGCCGGCAAGCTGGTCAACCTCGCCCTTGAGGTCTATCAGGGCGATTACGCGGAGGTGGTCGAGCAACTCCGCCGGGAAGGTTATCCGGCGCGCGTCGAGCCGTTCTGGCACGGCGTGAAAGATGCGCCCGAGTTGCTGGCGACCACCCAGCTTTCAACTACCCCAGCGGACTAGGGGGGAAAGAATGAGCGATTCGACGCTCCGGCTCTTGCGCCTTCGGGACATCCTTGGCGATCCAAGGGCGAAACCGCCGGTTCCGCCAATGATTCCGGTCTGCAAGGCGACCTGGTACGCAGGGATGGAAATCGGGCGCTACCCGAAGCCCGTCCGCCTCGGTGCCAACATCGTCGCGTGGCGACTGGAGGACATCCGCCGTCTGATTGAGGGAGGGACGACGGCGTGAAAACGGGCCAGGAGCATCGGTCTGGGGGCATTATTGGGGGCATGCAAAAAATTTGCGAGTCGGAGAAGCTCGGAATGGCGCGGCTTCCCGAGGGTTGTTTGGTTGACCTCATCCCAAACACTTAAAAAGCGCTCCGCATGCGGAGCGCTTTTCTTTTTCCGCTTCCTGAACCGGCGCTCCCCCGTTCGTGTCCTACCCGAGTTTGTGTGCGGCAGACCGCATAACTCGGAGAGGGATTTTGACCAGATCTATCGGATGGCGCTGGGCAGTCGGGTTCCTCGCGGTGCTCCTGACGGCCGCGGGACCCGCATCGGCTTCCAGGAGCCGTGAGCTCGGTATCGACATTCGGGTCGGTCATACCGGCTGGGGCCAGGTCTCGATAGCGGAGATAGAAACGGCGTTGTACGCCGTGGCCGACGAACTGGTGACGGTGCTGCCGGCGAAGCTCACGGTGCCGATCCTCGTCAGCCGCACGCGCGGCAGTCCGGTTGCGCTCTACGATCGCGGTCCGAACGGCGAATATCTGGTGCGTCTGCATGCGAGCGGACAGGGCTGGCCGCTTTATGTCTACGAATTCGCCCACGAACTCTGCCATGTGCTTTCGAACCACGACGTGCACGTGACCGACAAGCGCCGCAATCAGTGGCTCGAGGAAACCCTGTGCGAGACGGCGTCGCTCTATGCGCTTGCTCGCGTGGCCCGGGCCTGGGAGCTGGCGCCTCCGTCGGCGGTATGGAGTGCCCGTGCTCCGCGCCTGCGCCGTTTCTACGACCACCTCCGCGCCGAGGAGAATCGCCGACTTCCGGAAGGGGCGAGCTTCGCCGCCTGGATGGCCGCCAACGAGCCGAGCCTGCGCGCCGACCCCTATTTGCGGCCCAAGAACGACCTCGTCGCGATGCGCCTCCTGCCCTTGTTCGAGCGCGACCCCAGGCGCTGGCGCGCGCTGGCCTATCTCAATCTCGATCCGTCCGACCCGGTGGCGCCGCTGTCGGCTTATCTGGCCAACTGGAACGAAAAAGCCCCGGTGGAGTACCGGGGCTTCATCGGTGAGCTTCGTGCCGCGCTTGCAGTCGAAGATGGGGCGGCTACGCCCGCGTACCCGACTGTCGTCGCCGACGCACCGGTTGCTGAGCCGGTGAACGCCAGTGCGGGGCCGATACGCGAGCGCGCCGTTACCGAGACCGAGGTGGTGCGCTAGCGCCTAGCACCAGCGCCCACGGCCGTAGAACGAGGCCTTGCCTTGCTCCGAGTAGAACGGGTTCGACTCGCCGTAATAGGCATTCGGCGCGAACTTCTCGGAGGTGCTGCTCGGACAGTTGGCAGACATGCTGCGATCGCTCATGCGGTCGCCCGTGTAGCCCTGCGCCTCGAGCTCGGACCGCGTCGGACCTTCGGCGCCGCGCATGCCCCGCTCGTACTCGTCCCGCTGCATCTGCATCCGGGTCGAGTCGTCGTGCATCGTGCTGTCGCCGGTCCAGCCCGGCGTTTCGGAGCGCACGGGACCCTGCGATCCCGGCGTCTGGTCCTGGAACTGGCGTCGATCCTCGCCGCTGTAGGTCGGCGTCGAACTGTCGATGTCGGAGCGCATCGGGCCTTGGGCGCCGCTCGTTCCCTGGTCGTACGAGCGGTAGTCGCCGCGGTCGTCGGCTTGCGCGACGGTCAGCGGCAACAACGCGGATACCGCGGCGACCATCAGGCATCGACCGGACATCAGTGGCGTCTTCTTCATGGTGCTCCTCCTTGTGCAATTGAACGGTGACGTGGTGACACGCCATGAGATGCACAATGCCCCATCGTTTCGGGGGCTTCCGTACGGTACTTCACGTAGCACCGGCTAGCGGTTTACGGGTAGTGGAGGAATCAGGAGAGCAGGAGTTGGGCGAGCACGTCGAAGGCGAAGTACAGGGCGGTCATGAATCCGGCCGCGAGCAGCGTGTCGGCAACGATGGGGCCGGCTGCGCCACGGGACGGCTCGCGGTTTCGTCTGGCCATGGCACGGTCTCCGGTCGCTTGCGGGAAGCCGACAGTGTCGGGGCGCCACCTGCGGCTGTATGTGCGGCAGCCGACATATGACGCGGGCTAGTTGTTGAGTTGCAATAGGTTGTTCCCGCCGAGGCGAGAAGCTGGAGGCTTGTAGCCGAGAGCGGAGTGAGGCCGTCGGCTGTTGTAGTAGGCGAGGAAGGCTGGCAGCCAGGAAGTGCGTTCGGCGCT
>Ga0209066_10002562_pt1 | contig 21868 bp, 19 predicted proteins | sample All_14_2_FD_187198 | JGI IMG/M metagenome (GOLD analysis project Ga0209066, IMG submission 187198) | Freshwater microbial communities in response to fracking from Pennsylvania, USA - Allegheny Zone_MetaG_DW_15 (SPAdes) (version 2) ... | reverse complement strand
CCAGGTCGTGCTTGTGCTCGAGCTTGGCGGTGAATTCCTTGTCTTCCAGCTCGGTCTTGGCCTTGTCGGCGGTGAAGCGGTCGGCGTCCGGGAACGGGTTGGAGTCGCGCAGATATTCGATTTCGTTTTCGAATTCGTACTGGCTGTCGGTGAACACCGCATAGCCCAGCTTCACGGCCGTCTCGCCGCCCAGCATCTCGCGCTTGAACTTGCCGTTGATCGCCCAGTTGTCGGTCTGGATGTCGACGTCGTTGTCATTGAAGGTCAACAGGTCAGCGGTCTGCTCGCGGCCGCCGCGATATTCCAGCGAGTCCTCGTCGGCGAAGCGATCGGTGCGGACATAGAAGCCGCTCAGGTCCAGCTCGCCGCCGGCCAGGGGCACGCGGTAGTTGGCGTTGAACGAATAGTCGGTGCCGTTGCGGGTGTCTTTTTGCAGTTCGGTGTTGTCGAGCGGCGCACCGGGCTCGTCATAGCGCCAGCTCTTCTTTTCCTTGGGATTGCGACGGCCCTGGATGTTGGCGCCGAGCAGCAGGCGGCCGGGGCCGACTTCGCCGCCCCACACCGCGCCGAGGGTTTCCCGGATGCGGCCGTCGTTCAGCATGATGCCGCCGGCCCGGAGGAAGCCGCCTTCAAGGGCGTAGGCGTCGCGCAGCACGATGTTCAGGGCGCCGGCCATGGCGTCGCCGCTGCGGTTGGCCGAGGCGCTGCGCACGATCTCGATGCGCTCGATCATCTCGGCGGGGATGCGGTCGACGAAGAACGAGCGGTCGGCGCCGGCGCCGGGCACCTTCTCGCCGTTGATCAGGATCTGGGTGTAGGCGGCGTCCAGGCCGCGCAGGCGCGCGCCGTCCGACTCCAGCACGTCCGACAGGAAGGTGACGCTGGGCACGCGCTTCAGCGCATCACCGGCGGTCAGGGGCTCGAAGCGCTGGAAATAGTCCAGGCCGTACTCCAGCACCGGGGCGGTCTGCTCGGAGCGGTTGCGATAGGCGATCTGGGCCTGGACGACGACTTCCGAAGCGGTGACCGGCGCATCAGCGGTCGCCATCGGCGCGTCTTGGGCCGAGGCGGCCGAGGCGATAGCCAGCGGCGCGAACGCCGCGAGGGCGAACAACATGGTCTTTTTCATCGAAGGATCCCCATCCAGCCCGCCCCCGCTTATTGCGGAGTGCGCGCACGTTTTCACGGGCACGGCATAGTTTCGCCGACAAGCGACTACCAGTGATGTTTCCCTGACGGATTCACCTCAAATTTGTGTCGAAAGAGTAAGTCCGTTTACGGACTATCGTGTCCCCGGCGGTCGCTCCAGCCAATGGCGCAAGGCGCCGTTGACCACGCCGGGGGCCTCCATCGGGGTCATATGACCAGCCCTGGGGATGACCACGAGGTGTGAGCAGCCGATGGTCCGGGCCATCTCGCGGTGACCTTCGGCGGGAGTGATAGCGTCATTTTCGCCACAGATGATGACCAGCGGGCAGCGCAGGGCCTTCAACGCCGCTTCACCATCCTCCCGCCCCAGGCTGTTCTGACGGATGAACACCTCGCGGCCCAGACGCTGGGTCATGGCGACGATCCGGCTTGTCAGGTCGGCGTCTTCGAGCCGTGAGGCGTCGATATAGCTTTTGAGGATCGTGTGGCTGATGCCGATAAAGTCGCCCGGCTTGCGGGCGGCCTCGGTCAGGGCCCTGCGGCGGGCAGCGCGGTCGGGCGTATCGACCCGGATCGAGGTATCCAGCAGGGCCAGGCGTTCGATGCGCTGCGGCGCTATCCGGGCGATCTCCTGGGCGACATAGCCGCCCATGGAAAAGCCGGCGAGGGCGAAGGTGGGTTCGGCCTGCGCCAGCACAGACTCGGCCAGTTCCCGGATGGTTTCGCCCTGGGTCAGGTCCGCGACCAGAGGGCGGGCGACATCCGCCAGGCCGCTGACCTGGTCGCGCCACAGCTCGGCGTCGTTCAGCAGGCCGGGCAGGAGGATGAGCTGGGGGAGGGGCATGGCGACCCTATAATCGCTCCTCCCCTCTTGGGGGAGGTGGCCCGGAGGGCCGGAGGGGGCCAGCTCGGCTTAGACCGCGTTAGCCCCCTCAGTCACGTCGTGACAGCTCCCCCAGCGGGGGAGCAGCTTGGATCAGGCCTCGACCATGTTCTTGGCGATGGCCGCTTCGCGCATGGTCTTCTGCAGCTTTTCGAACGCCCGGACCTCGATCTGGCGAACCCGTTCGCGGCTGACGCCGTAATGGGTGGCGAGATCTTCCAGGGTGGTCGGATCATCCTTCAGACGGCGCTCGGTCAGGATGTGACGCTCGCGGTCGGTCAGTTCGACCATGGCTTCCTGCAGAAGGCCCATGCGCAGGGACTTCTCTTCGTTTTCGGCCACGACGGTCTCTTGCGACACCTGGTCGTCGTCGGCCAGCCAGTCCTGCCACTCGCTTTCGCTGTCCGAACGCAGCGGGGCGTTCAGCGAGGCGTCGGGGCCCGACAGGCGGCGGTTCATCGAGATGACCTCGCTGTCCAGCACGCCCAGCTTGGTGGCGATGGCGCTGACCTGCTCGGGACGCAGATCGCCGTCCTGGAAGGCCTCGATCTGGCTCTTGGCCTTGCGCAGGTTGAAGAACAGCTTCTTCTGGGCGGCGGTCGTGCCCATCTTCACCAGCGACCACGAGCGCAGGATATATTCCTGGATCGAGGCGCGGATCCACCACATGGCGTAGGTGGCCAGACGGAAGCCCTTGTCGGGCTCGAACTTCTTGACGGCCTGCATCAGGCCGACATTGCCTTCGGAGATCACTTCCCCGATCGGCAGGCCATAGCCGCGATAGCCCATGGCGATCTTGGCCACCAGGCGAAGGTGCGAGGTGACCATCTTGTGGGCGGCTTCGGAATCCTGATGCTCTTTCCAGCGCTGGGCGAGCATGAACTCCTCGTCCTTGGGCAGCATCGGGAACTTGCGGATTTCGGTGAGATAGCGCGACAGGCCGCCGTCAGGCGACATCACCGACAAAGAGCTAACGGCCATAAGAACTACTATCCCCTTGGGCTGGCGGGTTGCCCGCCTTATCCCCTCTCAACGGGTGAGATAGGAAGACGATGCGGTCAAGTTAAGTGCGATAACGCATTTGTAATCTCCGAGGCTGGCGCTCGGGTATTGAACCTTTCGACCATGGCCTTGAATGGCGGCGACTTCGCGGCGATCCTCCTGACGAGTTTTCGCGCAAGGGCTGGCCAGGATGTTCCGTTTCCTCTTTCGAGTGCTGTTCGCCGCCGTGGGCCTGTGGCTGGCCGATCGCCTGCTGGGCGGGATCTCGTCCGACGGCTGGGCCACCCTGATCCTGGCTGGCCTGCTGCTGGGCATCGTCAATGCGGTGGTCAAACCGGTGGTGGTGGTGCTGACCTTCCCGATCACCATCGTCACCCTGGGCCTGTTCCTGCTGGTGGTGAACGCGGCCATGCTGGGCCTGGTCGCCTGGCTGCTGGACGGCCTGGTGGTGAACGGCCTGGTGACCGGTGTTCTGGGCGCGATCATCGTCGGCGTGGTCAGCTGGGCCGGTCAGGTACTGATCGGGGATGGCAAGGACCGGGGCGCCGAATAGGGCGCAGCGCGGGAGCCGGCGTAAACAACCTGGCAAACACTGTGACGCCGTTATGAAGTTTTCGCGAAATGCAAGTGCGCGGAAACTCATATTAGTGAGCCGTTAGCTCCGCCATGGTCCCTACGTCTCCAGTGGAGGCGTAACCATGTTCACTTTGCGAGACACCGTTTCTTCCCTGGCGCCGGCGCGACGCGATGACCTGGGCAAGACTTTGTATGATCGGTTCCGCGAGGAGCCCGACACGCTGATCATTCCGGTCCTCGACGACGAGGAGCGGCCGATCGGTCTTGTCGAGCGCAACGCCTTCTTCCTGCGCATGGCCGCCGAGTTTGGCCGCGCCCTTTACGCCAATCGGCCGATCTCGGCCCTGATGGATGTCGAGCCCCTGGTGGTGGACGCCGACATGCCGCTGGCGGAGTTCACCAGCGACAGCCTGTCCTATCGCGCCTCCGATCTGCTGCGCGGCTTCATCGTCACCGACGGCGGCCGCTATCTGGGCGTCGGCACGGTGCTGGCGCTTCTGCAGGCCGCCAATGAGAGCAACCGCCGCGGCGTGGCCGATCTGGCGGTCGCCAAGGCCGACGCCGAGCGCGCCCAGACCTTCATGACGGCCATCGTCGAGGCCATGCCCTCGATGGTCTTCGTCAAGCGCGCTGACGATCATCGCTACGTTCTGCTCAATCGCGCCGGCGAAAAGACCCTTGGCTTCTCGCGCGCCGAGGTGATCGGCCGCACCGACGCCGAATTCCACCCGCCAGAGCACGCAGCGATCTATGTGGAGCGCGACCGCGAAGTGCTGGTGTCGGGCGAGGTGCGGGTGATCGAGGAAGATCTGGTGCCCCGCAAGGACGGCAGCCTGGCCATCCTGCGCACCAAGAAGATCGCCATCAATGACGCCGACGGCCGGCCTGAATACCTGCTGGGCGTGTCGGAAGACATCGCCGATCGCAAGCGCGCCGAGGCCCAGATCGCACGCCTGGCTCACTATGACCCCCTGACCGAACTGCCCAACCGCGTGCTGTTCCAAAAGGACCTGGTCGAGGCCCTGGCCCGCCGCAACCGCACCGGCGACCAGCTGGCCGTGCACTTCATCGACCTGGACCGCTTCAAGACCGTCAATGACACCCTGGGTCATCCGCTGGGCGACGCCCTGCTGCGCATCGCCGCCGAGCGCCTGCGGGGCTGCGTGCGCGAAGGCGACACCGTGGCCCGCCTGGGCGGCGACGAGTTCGCGGTGGTCCAGACCGGCCTGACTGACCTGTCCGGAGCCACCAAGCTGGCCGAGCGCGTGGTCGAGGCCATGGCCGCGCCGTTCGATCTGCAGGGCCATCAGGTGATGATCGGCGCCAGCGTCGGGGTGTCCGTCGCGCCCTCCGACGGCGACGACGCCGACGAACTGCTGAAAAAGGCCGACATGGCCCTCTATCGCGCCAAGGCCGATGGACGCGGGGCCTTCCACTTCTTCGAACGGGCCATGGACGAACAGCTTCAGGCGCGCCGGGCCCTGGAACTGGACCTGCGCCGCGCGCTGGCCGCCGGCGAATTCCAGCTCTACTATCAGCCGCTATACCATCTGGGCGACGACCGGGTCACGGGTTGCGAGGCGCTGCTGCGCTGGAACCATCCCGAGCGCGGCATGGTCTCGCCGGCCGACTTTATCCCCATTGCCGAGGAGATCGGCCTGATCGTCCAACTGGGCGACTGGGTGCTGCGCGAGGCCTGCGCCGAGGCGGCCAACTGGCCCGATCACGTGCGCCTGGCGGTGAATCTGTCGCCCGCCCAGTTCCGCGACAGGGCCCTGGTGCGCACGGTGGTCTCGGCCCTGGCGGTCTCGGGCCTGCCGGCCGAGCGGCTGGAGCTGGAGATCACCGAGTCGGTGCTGCTGCAGGACAATGCCGCCAACATGTCGATGCTGCACGATCTCAAGGCCCTGGGCGTACGGATCTCGATGGACGATTTCGGCACGGGCTACAGCTCGCTGAGCTATCTGCGCAGCTTCCCGTTCGACAAGATCAAGATCGACCAGACCTTCGTCCGCGACATCCTGGAAGACACCGACGCCATGGCCATCATCAAGGCCGTGCTCGACCTGGGGTCCAGCCTGGGCATCGTCACCACGGCCGAGGGCGTGGAGTCGGTGGAACAGCTCAATGCCCTGCGCGACCAGGGCTGCGCCGAGATCCAGGGCTATTTCATCAGTCGCCCCGCGCCGCCGTCAGACATCGCGCGATTGCTGGGAGTAGAGGCTCGCGATCTGCGTGTTCCGGCGAGCGACGCCGTATTGTCCTTTGCCCAGAGGGAAAAGCTGGCTCCGAAGGCGCGCAGCAAAGGCGGCGTACGAACGGCGAAAGCCTAGACGCCGTCGGTTCAGACTTCAGCGGGCGGTGGCGGCGCCTTTCGTGGCCGGCCGCCCAGCTTTCCGTTCTCGCGGGAAGATGCTGTCTTGCGAGGGCTGCGCGCCTGTCCGCCTTGCTGGCCCAGCTGCGCGGCGATCCAGGCTTTTGATCCGAAGACGCCCTCGAACAACGCCGGCACGTAGAGATCGGCGTCGATCTCAGGGAAATATAGCCCTGTTCCGCCGCCCACCACCTGCACCTGCGCTAGCTGGCTTGGCTTTGCGTTGGAGAGGGTCTGGGTCAGCGCGGGCGGGAAGCTGAAATAGGCGCCGTTATCCAGCTCTATCTCGATCAGGCCCCTGGACTTGATGTAGCGCGCGGCGACGGCGTGAACCCGATCACGGTTCATACGAACCCCGCGAACCGTCGCCGCGCGGATCTGCTCGTCAGTAAGCGCCATGGACCCGTCTCCATTCCGCGCAGAGCTTTTCGAGGTGGGCCTCGATCAACGCTACGATGGGCTCCAGGTCCTTGCCCCTGAAGCCATGGTTTTCCCGTATTTCCGCCGGGCCGTGCGCCAGCGGATCCCCGTTGCAGTTCAGCAGGAAAACCGCCGTGTGTTCGGGACCAACGACATGCACATGGCTGGGCCGGTGATCTTCCGAGTAGATGACGATGCGGTTCGCGCCGTGACGCAGCGCGTAGCCATTGCAGTCTATCAAAAACCCAAGCGCTTAGGAATGGCGTCGTGCGCCGGTCAATATGAAATCCCCAGCCAGTTCAATCCTGCAATCAAAAGGCGTGTTTGCGCAAAAAAACTTATAAGGCGATCCGCTTGAGCGCTGCGCCCAGGTCCTCAACCATCTCCGGCGTCGTGGCCCACGAGCACATGAAGCGGGCCGTGCCGTCCAGGAAGCGATAGACGAACCAGCCCTCGCCGCGCAGGCGCTCCAGGGCGGCATCGTCCATGTCGACAAAGACGCCATTGGCCTCGACCGGATGGCGGACCGCGAAGGGCATCAGTTCCGCCAGTTTGCGGGCCATGGCGTTGGCGTGTGCCGCCCGCGCCGCCCACGGGCCCCCGTCATTGGCCTCGCCCAGCAGGCCCAGCCACGGGGCGGCCAGGAAGCGGCCCTTGGACACCAGCTGGCCGGCGTGCTTGAGCCGTGCGTCCAGGCGCCGGGCGTGGTCGGGATTGAGGAATACCACGGCCTCGGTCGGGGTCGAGCCGGCCTTGGTTCCGCCCATCACCAGGATATCGACGCCCATGCGGGCGATGCTCCTGATGTCAAAGCCCGCCGCCACCGCGTTGGCCAGCCGCGCGCCGTCCAGGTGGACGCCATAGCCCCTGGCCTTGGCCGGCGCGATCAGCGACCGCAGGTGGGCTTCCTCATAGACCGTGCCGTATTCGGTGGCGGTAGTCAGCGACAGCGCTGCGGCGGGCTGGTTGTAGGAAACCTCCGGCCGCGCGAGAGCCGCTTCCAGCGCCGGCAGCTCGATCCGTCCCGAAGCGCCCGGCAGGCCGATCAGGCCCACGCCCTGGCCGAAGAAGCCCGGCGCGCCGGTCTCGTCGGTGCAGATGTGGGCGTGCTCGTGGGCCAGCACAGCCTCGTGCGGCTGGGCCAGCAGGGTTAGCGCGAAGGCGTTGGCCGCCGTGCCCGAGGCCGTGAACCGCACCTGGGCGTCGGCGTCCAGCAGGGCGCGGATGCGGTCGGCGGCGGCGGCGCTGACATGGTCGGTGCCATAGCCCGAGGCCGTGCCCGCATTGGCCGCGACCAGCGCCTCCATCACCTCGGGCATGGCGCCGGCAACATTGTCGGACGCGAAGTCGTAGCGGGCTGCGGTCATCAGAACGGCGGGTTCTCTGGAAAGCCGGGCGTGGCGGGATCGATCACATGCCACGGCGGCGCCGAGCTGGTCCAGATGCGCACGCCAGGCTTGAGATCGGCGGAGTCGTCCAGCCCGCCCAGTTTCACGGCCAGGAACGGCGCGCCGATGTCCGACAGCAGGGGCGTGCCGCAGTCGGGGCAGAAGACGCGTCCGACCGTGGCGCCGCTGCCGCCCGGCCGATCATAGCGTTTGGGCGCGCCTTCCACGAACCGCACGCTGTCGCGCGGCGCCATGGCGATGAAGTTGGGGCCGCCGCCCGAGGCGTACTGGCAGTCCCTGCAGTGGCAGACGGCGACGCCCATGAACTCGGCGTCGATCTCGTAGCGAATGGCGCCGCACAGACAGCCGCCGGTCTTGAGGGTCATCACAGATCTCCGGTTTCAGGGGTCAGGCCTGGCGGGCCCAGGCGCGCACGTCGTCGACGAACAGGACAGGCTCTTCCATCGCGCCGAAATGGCCGCCGCGCGGCATGTCGGTCCAGCGGACGATGTTGTAGGCCCGGTCGCACCAGCTGCGCGGCGGCGCCTGATAGAGGGCCTCGCCGGGGAAGTTTGCGAAGGCGGTGGGAGTCTCGCAGCGGGTCCCGGCCGGTAGCACGATACCGCCTTCCTCCATCAGGCCGCGATAGTACCAGGCGCCGGTCGTGAAGCTGCCGGTCATCACATAGAGCATGATGTTGGTCAGCAGCTGGTCGTCGCTGAACACCTGCTCGAACGGCTTGGCCGACAGGTCGGCCCAGTCGTGGAAGCGCTCCAGGATCCAGGCGGCCTGACCCACCGGATTGCCCGCGCCCAGCCAGGCCAGGGACTGGGGCTTGGAGGCCTGCAGCCGGAAATAGGCGCCCATGGCGTCCATGGCCAGGCCCGTACGCTGGATCCAGGCGATCTCGGCCTCGCCCTGCGGCGGGCCACTGGGTCGAAAGCCGATCATGTTCAGGTGGATGGCCTTGACGTACGCCGCATGGTCCAGCCCCAGCCATGAGGTGACGAGGCCTCCCCAGTCGCCGCCCTGGGCCAGATAGCGGTCGTAGCCGAGCTCCTGCGTCATCAGGGTGTTGAACAGCCGCGCGGTGGTGCGCTGACCGATGGGCCTGGCCGGTTTTCCCGAAAAGCCAAAGCCGGGCAGGGACGGGATCACCAGGTCGAAGGCGTCGGCCGGATCGCCGCCGTGGCGCGAGGGAAAGGCCAGGGCTTCGATGGCGTCCCAGAACTCAAAGTGACTGCCCGGCCAGCCATGGGTCAGCAGCAGGGGGCGTTTGCCGCCCGCCTCGCCGACCACGTGCACGAAGTGGATGTCCAGATCCTCGACCCGCGCTGTGAACTGCGGATAGCGGTTGAGGGTCTCCTGCGCCTTGGCGACATCAAAGCCGTCGGCCCAGTAGGCGGTCAGACGCTTGAGGGTGTCGACGTCGCAACCATGGTTCCAGCCGCCGCCTTCCGGCGCGGGCGGGAATTCATAGGCCCGCACCTGGGCCAGCACCTTGTCGATAGCCGGTTGGCTCCACTCGACCTTGAACGGCGTGGCCATGGCGTTTGCTCCCTTGTTTTGCGAGAGGATCGACCGGGTGACGCGGGGGCGGTCAAGCGGCGGCGGGAAAGCGCGCTCTGATCTTCGGCCACAGCATGTTCACCGCCAGACCGGTCAGCACCAGAGCCGCGGCGATCAGCTTCCAGGCGGGCAGGCCCTCGCCCAGCAGCAGGGCCGAGGCGCCCATGCCGAACACCGGCACCAGCAGGGCCATCGGCGTCACCGTGGCGGCCGGGTGGCGCGCCAGCAGCCAGCCCCAGGCGGCATAGCCGAACATGGTGTTGCCCACCGCCTGCCACAGCACCGCCAGCCAGGTCAGGGCGTCGGCGTTTCGCACCCCCGCCACCATGGCCGGCCAGCCTTCCAGCCACAGCGACATAAGAAACAGCGGCGGGATCGAGAACAGGCTGGCCCAGACCACATAGCCCAGCATGTTCACGCTGCCGGCCTGGCGCGCGACGATATTACCGCCCGACCAGCTGGCGGCGGCCAGCAGCACCAGCCCGACGCCCAGCGGGGTGGCCGACCCGCCGCCGTGGGCGGCGATCAGCAAGATGCCGGCGGCGGCCAGCAGCAGGGCGACAATCTGGAAGGGCTGCACCCGCTCGCCATTGATCTTCATGGCCATGCCGATGGTGAAGAACACCTGGGTCTGCACCACCAAGGATGCCAGGCCTGGCGAGATGTGGCCCTTCATGGCCAGGAACAGCAGGCCAAACTGCCCCGCGCCGATCAGCACGCCATAGGCCGCCAGATTGCGCCACGGCACGGCCGGCCGCTTGACGAAGAAGGCCATCGGCAGCAGCACCAGGCTGAACCGCAGGGTGGCGAACAGCAGGGGCGGCAGGTGATCCAGCCCCACGCGAATGACCACGAAATTGGTCCCCCACACCGCCACCACGGCCAGCGCCAGCATGAGGTGGCGCAGGGGCAGGGGAGCGTGGGTCATGGCGGTTCCAGTCGCGGTGCGGACGCCCGCCGTTTGAGCCTTCACCTCAAGCCGAGCAATGAAAACATTGTCCCTGTGACATTGAAACGGCCGTTTGACTTGCCCTTTGGCGCGCGACTAGGCTGCGCCACCTCAACAGGAAGAACCGCCATGGCCTGGGATTTTGTTGTCGCCAAAACCGACCTGCGGCGCGGCGAATTTCGCGACGCCGTTGTCCCCGATCTGGCCGAAGGCGAGGTCCGCCTGGCCGTCGACAGCTTCGCCCTGACCGCCAACAACATCACCTATGCCGTGTTCGGCGAGGCCATGCGCTACTGGGATTTCTTCCCGGCGGCCGAGGGCTTTGGCCGGGTGCCGGTCTGGGGTTTTGCCACGGTCGAGGCCTCCAGCCACCCGGACATCGCGGTCGGCCAGCGCTTCTACGGCTACTATCCGATGTCGAGCCACCTGACCGTTCAGGCCCGCAAGACGCGCGGCGGGTTCGCCGACGCCGCGCCGCACCGCCAGCATCTGGCGGCGGTGTATAATCAGTACACGGCCGTTGACGCCGAGGATGGAACCGAGGCGCTGCGCTCCCTGCTGCAGCCGCTGTTCATCACCGGCTTCCTGATCGACGACTTTCTGGACGAGCACGCCATGTTCGGCGCCCAGTCGATCATCCTCTCCAGCGCCTCGTCCAAGACCGCCATCGGCCTGGCCTTCCTGCTCAAGCAGCGCGGCGGGGCCAAGGTGGTGGGCCTGACCTCGGCGCGCAATGTGGCCTTTGTCGAGGCCCTGGGCTTCTACGACCAGGTCGTGACCTATGACGACTTCGCCGAGGCCCCCATCGCCAGCCCGGCGGTGTTTGTCGACTTCGCGGGCGACGCCGGCGTGCTGGGGGCGGTGCATCGGCGGTTTGGCGACGACCTGGCCTATTCCTGCCTGGTGGGCGGCACCCACTGGGAGGCCGAGCGCGGCGCGGGCGATCTGCCCGGGCCCAAACCGATCCTGTTCTTCGCCCCCGACCGCGTGAAGAAGCGCCAGGAGGACTGGGGCCCCGGCGGCTTCGAGACCCGCTATGGCGCGGCCTGGGCGGCGTTCGTGGCCGACGCGGCGCGCTGGCTGAAGGTCGAGACCGGTGAGGGGCAGGAGGCTATCGCGGCGACCTATCTGGCGGTGCTGGAGGGCCGGGCAGGACCGGAGACGGGGTGCGTGGTGCGGCCCTAACCTTCGAAAAAATAGCACCGTCGTTCCCGCTATGTCCCCCGGTCTCAACACCTGGGCGCGGGATGACGGAGTGGGTTTGGGGGGGTGAAATCTTGAAAGCCGGCCCCGGACCGAAGACCCACCTAGCTCCGGTAATCGCCGTTGATGGCCACATACTGCTTGGTCAGGTCGCAGGTCCAGACCGTGGCCGAGCCCTTGCCGACGCCGACATCGACGCTAACCTCGAACTCGGCGTTCCTGACATAGGCGCTCATCGCCGCCTCGTCATACTCGGCCGAGACCAGGCCGTCGCGGGCGGCGTAGAGGTCGCCGAACTTCACATTGATCTTCTCGCGGGCCACCGGCTCGTCGGCGCGGCCCACGGCCATGACGATGCGGCCCCAGTTGGCGTCCTCGCCGGCGAAGGCGGTCTTGACCAGAGGGCTCTCGGCGATCGTGCGGGCGATCTTGCGGGCGCTGGCCGGGCTCTCGGCGCCGTTGACGGTGATCTTGACGAACTTGGTCGCGCCCTCGCCGTCGCGGACCAGCTGCAGGGCCAGGTCCAGCAGCACCGCTTCCAGCTTTTCGCGGAAATCGGCCAGGCGCCGGTCGCCGGCCCGGTGGATCTTGGGCGCGGTCGACTGGCCGGTGGCGAACAGCAGCAGGGTGTCGTTGGTCGAGCGATCGCCGTCCACCGTCACGCAGTTGAAGGTGCTGCGGGTATAGAGGCTGACCAGGGTCTGCAGGGCGGCCGGGGCGATGGCGGCGTCGGTGGCGACAAAGGCCAGCATGGTGGCCATGTCGGGCGCGATCATGCCCGAGCCCTTGGTGATGCCAGCGATCTTCACCTCGTGACCATCGATCATCGCCGTGGCGTAGGCGCCCTTCGGGAAGGTGTCGGTGGTCATGATCGCCGCCCCGGCCTGGGCCCAGGCGTCAGGGGTCAGGCGGGCTTCCACCTCGGCTAGGCGGGCGGTGATCTTGCTGTCGTCCAGGATCACGCCGATCACGCCGGTCGAGGCCATCATCACGTCGCGCTGTCGGCAGTCGAAGCGCTTGCCCACGGCCGTGGCCACCCGGCGCACCGCGTCGGCGCCCGGCTTGCCGGTGAAGCTGTTGGCGCAGCCGGCATTGACCACCAGGGCCCGCACGTCGGCGCCGCCACTGGCCGTCAGCTGGCGCCGGCACCAGTCCACCGGAGCCGACCCGACGCCGTGACGGGTAAAGACGCCCGCCGCGCTGGTGCCTTCGGCGAAGCGCATCAGCAGCAGGTCTTCACGCTCGTGCTTGTAGAAACCGGCGCGACCGGTGGCGATCTCGACGCCGGCGATCGGCGGGATGGTCGGGAACGGCACGGCCAGGGGCGAGATCGCCAGACCCGGCTTGCCCGGCGCGGCAGTTTCCTTGGCGGGGGCCCCCTTGGCGGCGGGCTTGTCGGCGCGCAGCTGCGTCGCCCGCTTCAGGGCCGAGGCCAGGGGGTCGAACGCGCGCTCAAGGGTCTGGCCCACGCGTTCCACAGCGCCGGTTTCAGGCGCGGGCTTGGCGGGCTTTGAGGCGTCGGTCTTGCGGGGCATCAGGTGATCTCGACTATTTCTTGGCCGGCGGCGCCGCAGCCGGTGCGGCGCCCTGCAGCTCGGCGGGCGCCGAGGCGGGCTCTTCGGGCGCGCCGGGCACGTCCTGGGTCTTGGCGGTCAGCAGGTCGACCTTGGCGCCGCCGCGCAGCTTTTCCAGCAGGTCGCGGACCTGATCATAGGTCAGGAAGCGGACGATCTGAGGACGGGCGGCCTCCAGGGTGATCGGCTCTTCCATGCGCTTGTCCTCGACCCGCAGGATGGCCCAGCCGCCTTCGGTGGCGAACGGTCCGACCAGCTGGCCCTTCTGGGCGGTCTTCAGGGGGGCGGCATAGGCCTCGGGCATCACGTCGACGGTGAAATAGCCCAGATCGCCGCCGTTGAAGCGGGTCGCCTGGTCGGTGGAGCGCTCCATGGCCAGGGCGTCGAACGACGCGCCGGTCGCCAGGAGCTTCTTGATGCTGTCGGCCTCGGCCTGGGTGGCGACCAGGATCTGGCGGGCGCGGATTTCCTCCGAGCGCTTGGACAGCTTCTGCTGCTCGGCATAGAGGCGGCGGATGGCGTCCTCGTTGACGGCCCGCTCGACCACGCTCTCCACCAGCATGTCGCCCAGGATACGCTCACGCGCGGCGGCCAGGCGGCGCTGGGCGACGGGGTCCTTGTCCAGCTTGCGCTTCAGGGCCTCGGCGGCCAGCAGCTTCTGGTCGACCACTTCATCCAGGCGCTGACGGAACAGGTCGCTGGAGATGTCCAGCGGCTCGCCTTCGCTGATCAGGCCCTGGGCCACCGCCTCGCGCTTGACGTCGGACGCCCAGACATTGTGGCCATTGACCCGCGCCACGGCGGTGTCGCCCGGCTCTGGCGGCTTCTCGGCGCTCTTGTCCTGACCGCAAGCGGCCAGCACCACCGTAACGGCCAGCAAGGCCCAGACGCGGCTGTGGGGAAACTTGATCAAGGGACGGATCTCCGACGAACCTTCGCGACGGCTCTAGCGCGGTTTCAGCCGCAGGGGAATGCAACTCCGGCCCATCCGTAGGAAGGGTTTCCGGCATTTTTGGCGCACCTGCCAACCAAAGCGGTCAAAGGCCGGAAACCTTCGCCCGGCCCATGCTCTATAAGACGGCCTCGCGTTGACACTGGGAGGGTCGCTGCTTAAGTCTCGCGCGCGCCGTAAGGGCCGGATTAGTCGTGCCTGGATGTCACCTCGCAGCAACCCCGACGCCCGCAGCGCCTAACACTTCACCGGAATTTCGACTTCATGCTCGGCTTCGCCAAAAAGCTCTTCGGCTCTTCCAACGACCGCAAGGTCAAGACGCTGACCGCCCGCGTGGCGAAGATCAACGCTTTCGAGCCGGAGTACGCCGCGCTCTCCGACGAGGCCCTGAAGGCCAAGACCGTCGAGTTCAAGGCGCGCCTCGAAAAGGGCGAAACCCTCGACGATATCCTCAATGAAGCCTTCGCCGTTGTCCGCGAAGCCTCCAAGCGCGTGCTGGGCATGCGCCACTTCGACGTCCAGCTGGTGGGCGGCATGGTGCTGCACTTCGGCGGCATCTCGGAAATGCGCACCGGCGAGGGCAAGACCCTGGTCGCCACCCTGCCCACCTATCTGAACGCCCTGTCCGGCAAGGGCGTCCACGTCATCACCGTCAACGACTATCTGGCCAAGCGCGACGCCGAGTGGATGGGCCAGATCTACAACTTCCTGGGCCTGAGCTATGGCGTGATCGTCAACGGCCTGAGCCAGGGCGAGCGTCAGCGCGCCTATCGCAGCGACATCACCTACGGCACCAACAACGAATTCGGCTTCGACTATCTGCGCGACAACCTCGTCTACAGCGTCGAGGAAATGGTCCAGCGCGGCCACCACTTCGTGATCGTCGACGAGGTCGACTCGATCCTGATCGACGAAGCCCGCACCCCGCTGATCATCTCCGGCCCGACCGAAGACCGCAGCGAGCTGTACAAGACCATCGACGTCCTGGTGAAAGACCTCATCAAGGACAAGTCCAACTACGATCACGACGAGAAGCAGAAGCAGGTCATCCTCACCGAGGAGGGCCAGGAGCGCATCGAAGAGATCCTGATGTCGGGCGGCCACCTGGCCGAGGACACCGCCGGCCTCTATGACGCCGCCAACATCTCGCTGGTGCACCATGTGAACCAGGCCCTGCGCGCCAACGTGCTGTACACGCGCGACAAGGACTACATCGTCAAGGGCGGCGAGGTGATCCTGATCGACGAGTTCACCGGCCGCATGATGACCGGTCGCCGCCTGTCGGAAGGCCTGCACCAGGCTATCGAGGCCAAGGAAGGCGCCGACATCCAGCCCGAGAACCAGACCCTGGCCTCGGTGACGATCCAGAACTACTTCCGCCTCTACACCAAGCTGTCGGGCATGACCGGCACGGCCTCGACCGAGGCGCAGGAGTTCGACGACATCTACAAGATGGGCGTCAGCGAGATCCCGACCAACCGCCCGGTTCAGCGCATCGACGATGACGACGAGGTCTATCGCACCGAGGCCGAGAAGAACCAGTCGATCCTCAAGCAGATCGCCGACTGCCACATGCGCGGCCAGCCCATCCTGGTCGGCACCGTGTCGATCGAAAAGTCGGAAGAACTGTCCAAGCTGCTGTCGACCCATGCCTGGGAGCATGACGGCAAGAAGCACAACGGCATCCCGCACCAGGTGCTGAACGCCCGCTTCCACGAGCAGGAAGCCGGCATCGTCGCCGACGCCGGGGCGCCGGGCGCCGTGACCATCGCCACCAACATGGCCGGCCGCGGCACCGACATCCAGCTGGGCGGCAATCTCGACATGCGCCTGGCCGCCTGGCGCCAGCAGCAGAAGGGCCTGGGCATCACGCCGCTGCCCGCCGACGAGCTGGCCATGCGGGCCGAGATCGAGGCGGACATCGCCGAGGCCAAGGCCAAGGCCCTGGCGGCCGGCGGCCTGTTCGTGCTGGGCACCGAGCGCCATGAAAGCCGCCGCATCGACAACCAGCTGCGCGGCCGCACCGGCCGTCAGGGCGACCCGGGCCGGTCCAAGTTCTTCCTGTCCTGCGAGGACGACCTGCTGCGCATCTTCGCCGGCGAGCGTCTGGACGCGATCATGCGCACCTTCGGCGTCCAGGAAGGCGAGGCGATCACCCACAAGTGGCTCAACAACGCCATCGCCACCGCCCAGAAGCGCGTCGAGCAGCGCAACTACGAGATCCGCAAGAACCTCCTGAAGTACGACGACGTCGTCAACGACCAGCGCAAGGCCGTGTTCGAGCAGCGCCAGGAGTTCATGGAGTCGACCGACCTTTCGGACATCATCCACGAGATGCGCCATGACGTGGTCGACGACCTGGTCCTGCGCCATCTGCCGCCCAAGGCCTATGCCGAGCAGTGGGACATCGAGGGCCTGACCGAGCGGGTCAAGTCGATCCTGGGCCTGGACCTGCCCCTGGCCGAGTGGGCCGCCGAGGAAGGCATCGCCGACGAGGAGATGCGCGAGCGCATCACCAAGGCCGCCGACGCCTACGCCGCCCAGCGCGAAGAGATCATCACGCCCGAGCAGATGCGCCAGGTCGAAAAGAGCTTCCTGCTGCAGATGATCGATCTGCAGTGGCGCGAGCACCTGATGCATCTGGATCACCTGCGCAACGTCATCGGCCTGCGCGGCTACGGCCAGCGCGATCCGCTCAACGAATACAAGACCGAAGCCTTCAGCCTGTTCGAAAAGCTGCTGGGGGATCTGCGCACCAACACCACCCGCTGGCTGATGACGGTCGAGATCGCCTATGCCGAGCCGGAACCGCTGCACAGCCCGGAAAACCTGATCGAGGTCCATATGGACCCGCTGACCGGCGAAAACGTCGCCACGGCCGGCGCCCTGCCCGAGGGTCTGTCGCCCGAGCAACGCCAGGCCCTGCCGGTCTCGGTGCTGCCGGAAGGCTGGCAGAACACCAGCCGCAACGGCGCCTGCCCCTGCGGCTCGGGCAAGAAGTTCAAGCAGTGCCACGGGTCGCTGGTTTAGCGGTCAGGCTCTGAGTTGAGTTTAAAACGCCCGCTCCGGGGAACCGGGGCGGGCGTTTTGTTGTCAGGTTTCCTTCTCCCCTTGCGGGAGAAGGTGGCTCGCGCAGCGAGACGGATGAGGGGTCGCGCCGGCCACGCCGAGAAACCCCTCATCCGTCATCCTTCGGATGACACCTTCTCCCGCAAGGGGAGAAGGACAAAGCACCCCGCCCCGACCAGCATCACCGCCGCGATCAAACCCGATACTATCAGTCCACTGACAATCCGCTCCGGCCCGCCCGCCGCCAGCGCTCCGAACACCGCTACGCCCGCCGCGCCGCCGGCCTGGCGGCAGGCGTTCAGGACACCCGTCGCCGCCCCGGCCACGCCGCGGTCGACGCTGGCCAGCAGCCCGCTGGTCAGGGCCGGGATCGCCAGGCCCATGCCGCCGGGGATCAGGGCAAACCCCGGCAGCATCTCCCAGAAACTCGAACTCGCCCCCAGCCGCGCCGTCAGGGCGTAGCCGGCCGCCGCGATCAGCACCCCGACGCCAGTCACCCGCGCCGCGCCGAACCGCGCCACAAGCCGGCCGCTGATCAGGTTGGAAACAATGAAGGTCGCCGTCAGCGGCAGGAAGGCCAGGCCCGCCTGCTGCGGCCCATAGCCCACGGCCCGCTGCAGATAGAGCCCCAGCACAAAGACCAGGCCGTAATAACTGAAGTTAAGCATGGTCCCCACCAGCACGGCGGTCGATACGGCCCTCTGGCGGAACATCGACAGCGGCGCGACAGGATACGGACTGCGCGCCTCGACCCACAGGAAGGCCGCCACCGCCAGCAGCCCGGCGACCAGGGCCGCCAGCGGTCCGGGATGACCCCAACCGCGCCGACCACCCTCGATCACCGCGCCGATCAGGGCCGTCACCGCGACCAGGGCCAGGGCCTGTCCCGGCAGATCGAGCGGCTTGGGAGCCCTGGGCGGCGCCTCGGGGATCACGGCCAGGGTCAGGGCCACGCCGATGGCGCACAGCGGCAGATTGACCAGGAACACCCAGCGCCAGTCCAGCGCCGCCACCAGCAGGCCGCCCAGCACCGGCCCGGCGGCGATCGACACACCGCCCGCCGCCGTCCACCAGCCCACCGCCCAGGCCCGGCGCCGGTCGTCGCCCTCGAAAGCGTGGGCGATCAGGGCCAGCGAGGGCGGGATCAGCAGCGCCCCGGCCGCGCCCTGCGCCGCCCGCGCCGCGATCAGGGCGCCCGGCCCCGTCGCCAGCCCGCAGGCGGCTGACGCCACTCCGAACAGCACCAGCCCCGCCACGAACACCCGCCTTGGCCCGATCCGGTCGCCCAGCGCCCCGGCCGACAGCAGCATCGCCGCCAGAGCCAGCACATAGGCGTCGACCACCCATTGCAGCGCCGCCATCGGCGCGTCGAACGCCTTGCCGATGGCGTCCAGCGCCACATTGACGATGGTCACGTCCAGCTGGGTGACCAGGAAGCCGAAACTGGCGGCGGCGACGATCAGGGCGGGGCGGGCGGCGGCTTGGGTCATGGCGGTGTCATGCCTTCGACGCCCAGTCCGATGCTACACGCAAGGCTGAACCATCGCGGTCCATGCTGGGGTAGGATGCCAAAACACCTCGTCATCCCGGGACTTGGTCCCGGGGCCCATGGTGAAGCTTCCACGGGCTGGCTCGCCTTGCACGGCCCAGGCGGCGGATCGATGGGTCCCGGGGAACAAGTCCCGGGATGACGGCAGAGTAGAGGAACCGCTCATGGAGCCCAACATCGCCGCCCCCGCCGCCCTGATCGGCGATCCCGGCCGCGCGGCCATGTTGCAGGCCCTGCTGGACGGCCGGGCCCAGCCGGCCAGCGCCCTGGCCTGGGCCGCCGGACTCACGGCCCAGGCCGCCAGCAACCACCTGGCCAAACTGGTCGAAGGCGGCCTGCTGAGGGTCGAGCGCGAGGGCCGTCATCGCTACTATCGCCTGCATAACGCCGAGGTGGCCCACGCCCTCGAAGCCCTGGCCGTGCTGGCCGCCCCGATCCGCGCGCTCGAACAGCCCCGCTCGCCCCTGGCCCGCGCCTTGCGCGGCGGCCGCTGCTGCTATGGCCACCTGGCCGGACGGCTGGGCGTGGGCCTGACCCGCGCGCTGGAGGACCACGGCCACATCCTTGCGGCCGACGACAAGCTCTATGCCGTCAGCCCGTCTGGGACCGCCTGGTTCGCGCAGCTGGGGATCGACATAGCCGCCCTGCGCTCGAAACGCGGCGTGGCCCGCCAGTGCCTGGACTGGACCGAACGCCAGCATCATCTGGCCGGCCCGCTGGGCGTGACCCTGTGCGACCGCCTGGAGGCCTTGGGCTGGATCGTCCGCGACCGCGCCAGCCGCGCCGCCGACCTGACCCCGGCCGGGCGCGAGGCGCTGCGGGAGCGCCTGAACCTCGACCTCGACGCCGAGGCTGTCCCGCGCGCCGCCTGAACCGTTGACGCGCCCCGCCGGCGCGGGGCCAACTGCCGGTCCACCCTACGAAAGCCTCTCCATGCGTCTCGCCTGTCTCGCCGCCGCTGCTGTCCTGATCGCGGCCGGTCCCGCCACCGCAGCGCCCAAGACCTTCCGCCAGCTTCTCGACATGCCGCGCGCCCAGCCGACGGCGCACATTCCCTATGGCGCCGAGCCCGAGCAGTTTGGCGACCTGTGGCTGCCGCAGGGACCCGGCAAGCATCCGGTCGTGGTGCTGATCCATGGCGGCTGCTGGCAGGCCAAATATCCCAGCGTCGAGCTGATGGCCTATATGGCCAGGGACCTGCAGGGGCGCGGCTATGCGGTGTGGAACCTGGCCTATCGCCGGCTGGGCGAGCCCGGCGGGGGGTATCCCGGCACCTTCGTTGACGTCGCCAACGGCCTGGACAAGCTGCGCGACCTCGCGTCCGAGCATCATCTGGACCTCAAGCGCGTGGTGGTGGCCGGGCACTCGGCGGGCGGCCACCTGACCACCTGGGCGGCGGGCCGCGATCGCCTGCCCAAGGCCAGTCCCCTGCGGGTAGGCAAGCCGCTGACGATCCGGGGCGCGGTCAGCCTGGCCGGCATCAACGACCTTGCCGCCTATCGCGCCACCGGTCCCGACGCCTGCGGCGGCCCCGACACCATCGACCAGCTGACGGCCGGCGCCGCCCTGCCGGATCGCTATGCCGACACCTCGCCGCCGGCCTTCCTGCCGATCAAGACGCCGCTGGCGGTGATCTCCGGCGCGCTGGACCCCATCGTGCCGCCAGTGTTTGGCGTGGAGTTCGCCGCCAGGGCCAAGGCGGCCGGCGACAGCGTGGAAGAGATCACGCTTCCCGACGCCGGACACTTCGAACTGATCGATCCGACGTCAGCGGCGTGGTCGCGGGTCGTGGGGGTGATTGACGCGATGGCTCGTAAATAGGGTCGTACGCTTGCCCTTTTTCTCCCGTCATTACCGCCTTTGTTGTCGCGGGATGACGGGTAAAATTTGAGGCGAGGGTGAGCCCACCCAGCAATGATCGGAGCTGAAACCATGGCCAGCGAGCCCCGCCCCATCGACCTGGACGCCGTCGCCTCGGCCTGCCGCGAAGCCGGCTATCTGGTCAGTGAGATCGACAGTGGCCTTGAGGTCTCCGGCGCCGACGATGGCGGCGCCTTCTACCTGTTCCCGGAAGGCGAGTGGCTGCAGGCGCGCTGCCAGGTGCTGGACCCGCAGGACCTGGATCGGGCCCGCGACCTGACCGCCCTTTTCGAGACCGTCGCCCGCGCGCAGTTTCGCCTGATCGGTTGCCGGTTCGGCTTCGACATCCTGACCGGTCTGTGGCTGATCGAGGACTGCTATCCGGGTTTCCAGCCCGACGATCTGCCGGCGGTGCTGGAACAGCTGGCCTTCGTCTGGGGCGCCCTGCACGACGTTCTCGACGCGGCCCTGAAGGGCGAAACGCCCACTGAAGACGCCCTGGATGCGGCGTTCGAGCTGGAAGCGGTCTCGCCGCCGAACTAGCCCGGCCGGCGATCCTCAGAGCCGGAACCTATTGCCAAGCTTGCCGTTCCTTGTCCGTGTTCGGTCATTCGGGCGTCTAGGGATTTTGATATGCGTGGATCTGGCTTTCGATACGGCCTGCTGGCGGTGGCCGCGGCGCTGACGCTCTCGAGCGCCGCCCAGGCGCAGGACAAGGCCCAGGGCGGGCGCGACGACGACAAGGCCAGGGACGAGGCAGCGTCGCCAGGGCGCTGGGACGAAACCCGCCGGCGGGCCCTGGAGATTGGCTCCCAGCCCGGCCGAGATGTCGGCGTCATGAAGCGCGACATGCCGGTTATTCTCGAGCAGGCTCTGGCCGATCCCTATTCTCTGAAGGGCCTTAGAACCTGCGTTCAGCTGGCCGGCGAGGTTCGCAAGCTCAACGAAGCGCTGGGTCCCGACTACATCGTCGGCAATGAGGTCAAGGAAAGCCGCGCCGGCAAGCTGGCCGAGGCTGGCGGCCGAACGGTGATCAACTCGATCATCCCGTTTCGGGGCCTGGTGCGTGAAATCTCCGGCGCGGCGCCGGCCGAGCGCCGCCTGAACGCGGCCCTGGACGCCGGCCTGGCGCGGCGCGGGTTCCTGCGCGGGGTGCACTACAAGCAGCGGTGCAAGACGAAGTTCTAGGGGCGGGGCGGTTCGGACGTAGCGAATGGCGGCTATGGGTGGATTGCTGCCTTGGCGCCGGGACGCCCCCTCCGTCACGTCGCGTATCCGCGCCGCGCCACCTCCCCCGCAAGCGGGGCAGGAGAAGAACAGCTGAACTCTCCTGCCCCGTAGCGAAGCGTGC
>Ga0209066_10002561_pt1 | contig 21872 bp, 22 predicted proteins | sample All_14_2_FD_187198 | JGI IMG/M metagenome (GOLD analysis project Ga0209066, IMG submission 187198) | Freshwater microbial communities in response to fracking from Pennsylvania, USA - Allegheny Zone_MetaG_DW_15 (SPAdes) (version 2) ... | reverse complement strand
AGCAGTCGTGCGCCCCTTTCATTTTTGAATGACAGATGACCTCGGCTGCCAACGTTCCGGCGAGCAAGGTCACCGGCAGCAACCAGCCTGGTGCGACCTTCGCAGTTCGGAGTACGGCTTCGCAGCGGTTGCCGCCGGTGGTAATCAGCAGGCGAATTCACGCTAAATGCCGCGAACCGGATGTTGGGTACAGCGACCGGCTCTGGCCCGAGTGGCGGCTGCATGAGGTACTGCGGTCATATGGCCGCCGCGACCCGGAGACGCCGTGCCACCACCCGCTTTCGTATCACGTGGCGGCGGTACCCCGGTTGAATCCGCCTGCAAAAGACCACTCCCGCCAATCACTCCCACAGTGGCACTCGGCATACAACCGTCGCCTTGAAACAGTAGCTTGAACCCATCGACGGTGGACGGCGAAGGCGCCACGCGTCTAGAAGCGGATCGTGCGGCGAATACTTGTTTTTCAGATATGCAACCTCGGTTTTATCGCTTCGCTTACGGCGATGCGGTGAATAGAGTTACCGTGACCTGAACGCAATCAGGATCTTTCAATCACTACACGAGTTCTCTATGCTGAATAAAGTTGCCATATCGGTCCGCGCGTTTTCTGTTGCGCTGGCGTTAACTGGTGGTTTGACGCTGGCCACCGTTTCACCTGTTGCTCACGCGACGCCTGCCGCCGTCGATGGTGCATCGGTTGAATTTTTCCGTGACTGGATTGTTGCACCTCAAGCGGCGTTCGATCTGATCAAGCAAGGTGCGCTGGTCATTGACGCACGCGGTGAGGATCTGAAGAAAAAAGGTGGCACACCAGCCGGCGCTGTGGCGCTTGTCTGGCAAGACTTGGCTGAGCCCAAACTGCCAACTATGGGGCGCCCACTACCTGTTGAGCAGGCCACCAAGAAACTGCAGGGCCTGGGCATTTCCAAAGAACGTCCTGTTGTGGTGCTGGGTGATTCCATAAAGGGATGGGGTGAGGATGGTCGTGTGACCTGGCTGCTGCGTGCCTGGGGTCACTCCCGTGTGGTGCTGGTGGATGGTGGGCTGGGCGCAGTCGAAAAAGTTGGCGCCCTCTCCATCAAACCCGCCGTGGTTCCAGGCAACTTTGTTGCCAGCGAGAGTTCCCAACTGGAGATCAAAAAAGAGGAAGTGAAAGGGAAGCTCAGCCGCAAGGATGTTGCGTTCCTTGATGTTCGTGAGCCCCGTGAATACAAAGGTCAAACGCCCTATGGCGAAAAACGTGGGGGGCACCTTTCTCCTGCCCAACACCTCTTCTTCAAGGATTTGCTGGACAAGGAGGGCCGTCTCTTGCCTCGGGAGCAGATCGAGAAAGTTCTGGCTTCACGTGGCGTGACGCGCGACAAAGAGGTTGTGTCCTATTGCACGGGTGGCATTCGCTCTGGCTGGGTGACTGCAGTGCTCAACGACCTGGGCTACAAGGCGCGCAACTATGCGGGCTCCATGTGGGAATGGTCGGCACAAGCGGCTGAAGAGTACCCGTTGCAAAAGTAGTCCCCACTTGTCGTTGGTGAATTAACACCCACGCGCATCCCATGCCTGGCGGTGGTGTCCGCCGCCTCTCACACAGAAACGAGCCGTGTAAACGCGGTCGCTTCTGTTTTGAAAGCTCTCAATGCCATCCACTACTCCACTGCAGCGTATATGGCTCGTTCTGGCCACGTTGATTTCGCTGGGTCTCGCCTACTGGTTTGATGAGTCGCTGCGCAAGAACGTGAACGAGGCCGTGGCCATCATGGCCTTGCCAGACCCGCAAGCCGCGATTGCGGCGTTCAAGGACTACCTTCTGGGTTTTGGTCCTTGGGCGGCAGTGGCGTCTGCGTCGTTGATGGTGTTCCAGTCTGTGGCGGCCCCACTCCCTGCGTTTGTGGTGACCTTTGCCAACGGCCTACTGTTTGGCTGGGCATGGGGTGCGTTGTTGTCCTGGTCAAGTGCCATGGTGGGCGCCGTCGTTTGCTACTGGATTGCAAAGTCGCTGGGGCGCCCTGTCGTGGAAAAACTGGTGGGTGGCAACAAGGCTCTGGAGACCTGGGACATCTTCTTCGCTCGCTTTGGCGTGCGAGCCATCCTGGTGTCGCGCTTGTTGCCGTTCGTGTCGTTCGACATCATCAGCTACGGTGCGGGTCTGACATCCATTGGAATATGGAAGTTCGTCTGGGCAACTGGCCTTGGGCAACTTCCGGCCACCTTGTTGTACTCCTATCTGGGCCAAAACCTGACCGGCTCCATCAAGGTTTTGTTCTGGGTGTTTTCGATCACCATCGCCCTGTTTGTCATCGGCAGTGCCATCGGTCCCCGCATCTTGCGGAAATTGCGCGAGGCCAATGCTGCCAAGGCACCGGAGGTCCCCAATGGCGCTCTTGATTCAACCGCGCCATGACGACGAAGGAGCGCATCAGTCTGGTGGTCCGCATTCTGATCACCCTGGGTCTGATAGGACTGCTTTTTTACAAGCTTGATCTCTCGCAACTGCTGGTTCGCTTCCGCGAGCTCAGGTTGCAAGACACCTTCTGGGCGTTTGCTGCGGTGGGAGCAGCCATCGTGATATCGGCATGGAAGTGGGGATGGATTCTGCGTATGCGCAAGCATCCGCTTCCGTTCCTCACACTACTTCGCCTTTATTTTGTAGGGCTGTTTTTCAACAACGTATTGCCAACCTCTGTCGGTGGCGACGCGGTGCGTGCGTGGGAGACGACCAAGGAAACCGGTGAGGTCCCCGAGGCCATCGCATCGGTTGTGTCCGAACGTCTGATCGCTGGTGTGGCTCTTGGCATCACAGCGTTGCTGGGGTTGCCGTTCATCGATGCCGATCCGCACACCGTGCAGGTTGTGGTGGCGTTTCTCGTGGTTGATGTCGCCCTGGTTGGCATGTTCCTGGTGCCGCGCGTTGCGGAAGGCATTGTTGGGAAGACGCTGCCCACCCGGTTTTCAAGCCTCAAGGTGGTCGTGAAGAACACGGTGGTGATCGTTCGAGACACGGTGCGCAACCCGACGTTGTTCATCTGGATCTTGGTCTTGTCTGTCGCGTTTCAGATTTGCGTGGCGGCAGTGAATGCCGCGATCTTTCAGGCATTGGGTGCACACGTGTCGTTGGCGCACTGCGTCATCTACACCCCAATGATTTTCACGGTGGCCATGCTGCCGATCTCCATCTCCGGGTTCGGTGTGCGCGAGGCAGCCTATTGGTACTTTTTTTCCCGCATCGGCGTTTCGGAAGGCGACGCGGTTGCGACATCTCTGCTGTTCTTCTTGATTGTTGGGATCAGCAGTCTCCCTGGCGCACCGCTCTTTGTCTTTCGCAAATCCCGGCTGCAAACCGCGTGACTCATTTGGAGGAGTAGTCCCATGAAAGTTCTGGTCTTGTTTGTCATCGGAGGTCTGATTGCCTCATTGGCTTTTGGATTCTGGAAACTCACGCGCTATTTCTGGTTGAAAATCTTTTATCGCCTTAGAGGCGTTCAGGATGTGGACGTCCTGACTGCCCAGCGATGGCGGGGGCGATCTGCAGCCATCCTGCTCGATGTCCGTGAACCAGATGAGTACGTCGAAGCTCATGTCGATGGTGTCACCTTGATTCCGTTGGGGCAACTGGCGTCACGTACAAATGAACTTGCCGCCTACAAGCGATCGCCATTACTCGTCATCTGCCGGGGTGGAGTTCGTTCAGCCAAGGCCTGTCTGATTCTGGAAAAGCAGGGGTTTGAGCACCCCTTGAATGTGGCCGGCGGAATGAATGCATGGAAACGCCAAAAGCTTCCCTTTGTAGCCATGACCGGTGCTCAGACCGCATGACGATGGTGAAACCGCCATGGCGTTCTTCGAGCGGGTAGGTGCCGTCCACCGGTGCGGCAGCAGTTAAAGTCCTCGCAGATCCGTGCCGAGGCAGTCTTGCCCCTCGTCCCTATTCCCCGATCAGCTTGCCTGCGGCTGCAGGAACACCCGCGCCTTGCGCGGCGACACCACCAGCGTCTCGCCTTCCTTGAAGCCCAGCTCGCGGAACTGCTGCGCGGGTATCTGCGCCTCGATCAGCGGGTCGTGGCCGGCGGGCTGGTTGTTCTCCACCGGCAACAGCTCCAACCGCGCGATAGGGCCGACCACGATGGCCCTGCTGAGCGTGGCCACGATGCCGCTGGCGCCCGGCGTGTAGCGCTGCACATCCAGATCGTGCGGGCGCACGTAGGCAAAGGCCTGCGCGTTCTGCGCGTCGGCGTGTTCGGGCGTGTGAATGGCCACGCCGTCCAGGTGCAGCAGGCCTTCGTGTGCGCGGCCGTGGAACAGGTTCACGTCGCCCAGGAAACCGTAGACAAAGGGGCTGGCCGGGTGGTCCCACACGTCCTGCGGTGAACCGCTCTGCTCCACCACGCCCTTGTTCATCAGCACCACGCGGTCGGCCACTTCCAGCGCTTCCTCCTGGTCGTGAGTGACGAAAATGCTGGTGACGTGCAGCTCGTCGTGCAGGCGTCGCAGCCAGCGGCGCAGTTCCTTGCGCACCTTGGCGTCGAGCGCGCCGAAGGGTTCGTCGAGCAGCAGCACCTGGGGTTCCACCGCCAGCGCCCGGGCCAGCGCGATGCGCTGGCGCTGGCCGCCGGAGAGCTGCGAGGGATAGCGGTCGGCCAGCCAGTCGAGCTGCACCAGCTTGAGCAGGTCGGTCACCTTCTGTTTGATCTGCGCGTCGCTCGGTCGCTGGCCGCGCGGCTTCACGCGCAGGCCGAAGGCCACGTTCTCGAACACGCTCATGTGGCGGAACAGCGCGTAGTGCTGGAACACGAAGCCCACGTTGCGCTCACGCACGTGCACGTCAGTGGTGTCTTCGCCGCTGAAGTGGATGCTGCCGGTGTCGGGCGTTTCAAGGCCCGCGATGATGCGCAGGAGCGTGGTCTTGCCGCAGCCCGAGGGGCCGAGCAGCGCTAGCAGTTCGCCGGAGGCGATGTCGAGGTTGACGTCGCTCAGGGCCTGGAACGTGCCGAAGTGCTTGTTGACGTTGCGGATTTCAATGCTCATGGGAATTCCCGTTGAAGGTCAGTTGGCGATGCCGGCAGTAGCGCCCCGCGCAGGGGTGGGCCGCTCGGGCGGCAGCTCGGCCAGGGCCTTGAGTTCGCTTTCCATGCGCCACTCGGCCACCGACTTGATGGCCAGCGTCACCAGCGCCAGCAGGGCCAGCAGCGAGGCCACAGCAAACGCGGCCACCGACTGGTATTCGTTGTAGAGGATCTCGACATGCAGCGGCATGGTGTTGGTCTGGCCGCGGATGTGGCCCGAAACCACGCTCACCGCGCCGAACTCGCCCATGGCCCGCGCGTTGCACAGGATCACGCCGTAGATCAGGCCCCACTTGATGTTGGGCAGGGTCACGTACCAGAAGGTCTGCCAGCCGGTGGCGCCGAGCACCTGGGCCGCCTGCTCCTCGTCGTTGCCCTGCGCCTGCATCAGCGGGATGAGTTCGCGCGCGATGAAGGGGAAGGTCACGAAGATGGTGGCCAGGATGATGCCGGGCACCGCGAACACGATCTTGATGTCGTGCTCGGCCAGCCAGGGGCCGAACCAGCCCTGCGCGCCGAACACCAGCACATAGATCAGGCCCGCCACCACCGGCGATACGGAGAACGGCAGGTCGATCAGCGTGGTCAGGAAGGACTTGCCCTTGAACTCGTACTTCGCGATGCACCAGGCCGCCGCCACGCCGAACACCAGGTTCAGCGGCACCGCGACCAGCGCCGTGATGAAGGTGAGCCGGATGGCGGACCAGGCGTCCGGTTCCCGGAGCGCTTCCGCGTAGGCGTCCCAGCCCTTGCGCAGGGCCTCGGTGGCCACGGCCGCCAGCGGCAGCACAAGGAACAGGAACATGAAGACCAGCGCGATGCCGGTGAGCGCGTAACGCACCCAGGGTGCTTCGGTGGTGCCGCGCTGGGCGGTGCGGATGTTGTTCTGGTTCATTGGGTGTTTCCTGCCGAGCGCTTTCGCTGCCAGCTTTGAAGGCCATTGATGACCAGCAGCAGAATGAAGGAAATCACCAGCATCACCGTGGCCACCGCGGTGGCGCCCGCGTAGTCGTACTGCTCCAGCTTGCTGATGATGATCAGCGGCGTGATCTCGGACACCATGGGCATGTTGCCGGCGATGAAGATGACCGAGCCGTACTCACCCACGGCGCGCGCAAAGGCCATGGCAAAGCCAGTCAGCAACGCGGGCGCGATGCTCGGAAAGACCACGCGGCTGAAGGTCTGCCAGCGCGTGGCGCCCAGGCAGGTCGCGGCCTCTTCCAGCTCCTTCTCGGCGTCTTCCAGCACCGGCTGCACCGTGCGCACCACGAAGGGCAGACCGATGAAAATCAGCGCGATCACGATGCCATTGGGGTTGAAGGCCAGTTGGATGCCGTGAGGCTCCAGGAACTGGCCGATCCAGCCGTTGCCGGCCAGCAAAGCGGTGAGTGAAATTCCGGCCACGGCCGTGGGCAGCGCGAACGGCAGGTCCACCAGCGCGTCCACGATCTTCTTGCCCGGGAAGCTGTAGCGCACCAGCACCCAGGCCACCAGCAGGCCAAACACCACGTTGACCATGGCGGCGATGAACGAGGCGCCGAAGGTAAGCCGGTACGAGGCCAGCACGCGCGGCCCGGTGACCGCCTCCCAGAACTGCGGCCATGTCAGCGTGAAGGTCTTGAACAGCAGCGCCGACAGTGGAATCAGCACGATCAGGCACAGATAAAACACCGTGAAGCCCAGCGTGAGATTGAAGCCGGGCAGCACGCGCACCGGCGTGCGGCGCGCAACAGGGGGAGGAACTGCCCCATGGGGCAACACAGCAGAAGTCATGGGAGATCCAATAGAGCGAAACCGATCCGGCGCGAAGGGCCCGAAGCCCAGAACGCCGCGGGGCCGGCTTCGCCGGACCGCTGGCGTTGCCCCCTGGAGGGTGTCGCACGGAGCGCGGCGGGGGTGTTCGTGGCCCTGCGGCGCGGGGGGCTATTTACTTCGTGGTGTAGAACTTGTCGAACTGGCCGCCGTCATTGAAATGCACTTTCTGTGCCTCAGCCAGCGAGCCGAAATATTCGTTGACGGTGAACAGCTTGATGGGTTTGAACGCGGTGGCGTATTTCTTCAGCACGGCCTCATTGCGCGGGCGGATGTTGTGTTTGGCCGCAATCTCCTGACCTTCCGGGCTGTAGAGGAAATCGAGGTAGGCCTTGGCCTCGGCGGCCGTGCCCTTCTTGGCAACCGTGCGTTCCACGATCGCGACCGGGTTCTCGGCCACGATGCTGGCGCTGGGGTGGATCGCGTCGACCTTGCCGGCGCCGAACTCCTTGTCCACCGACACCACCTCGGATTCAAACGTGATCAGCACGTCGCCGATGTTGCGCTGCAGGAAGACACCGGTGGCGTCGCGCCCGCCGCGCGCCAGCACCGGCACGTTCTTGTAGAGCTTGCCCACGAACTCGGCAGCCTGCACGTCGGTGCCGCCCTTGGCGCGCACCTGACCCCAGGCCGCGAGGTAGGCCATGCGCCCGTTGCCGCCGGTCTTGGGGTTGACCACCACCACCTGCACGCCAGGCTTGATCAGGTCGTCCCAGTCCTTGATGCCCTTGGGGTTGCCGTTGCGCACCAGGAACAGCATGGTGGAGCTGGTCGGTGCGGCGTTGTGGGGGAAACGCTTGGTCCAGTCGGCGGCGACCACGCCTTTGCTGGCGAGGAACTCCACGTCGGTGGTGGTGTTCATGGTCACCACGTCGGCGTCCAGGCCGTCGGCGACAGCTCGCGCCTGGGCGCTGGAACCGGCGTGCGACTGGTCGACCTTGATGTCCTTGCCGGTGCTGGCCTTGTAGCTGGCGACGAAGGCGGTGTTGAGGTCCTTGTAGAACTCGCGCGACACGTCGTACGACACGTTGAGCAGCGTGGTCTGAGCTGAGGCGACGGAGGCGGCAGCGAGAGCGATGGCGCCAAGGGTGAGCTTGAAGGTGTTTTTCATGGAGTACGGCGTCCGATAGAGCGAATGCATCGAATTCTGGGATCGATGGGGTGAGAAACAAACGACTTTGTTCTTGTTTTCTTATTCGAAATTGGAATAAGGGCGGTCAGACGGCAGATTCTGCCGACACGACCGGCGCCACGTCGGCACCGAGCGACTGCAACAACGCCAGCCCGAGCGGCCATTCGCCGTGGCCAGAATCGACATTGATGTGCCCTGCCTCGTTCAGCCGCACGAACTCGCTGCCCCAGGCGCGGGCGTAGGCACCGGCCAGGCGCACCGGGCAATACGGGTCGTTGCTGCTGGCAACCAACACGCTGCGGTATGGCAGCTTTTGGTAGGGCACGGGCGCAAAGTCGACCAATACGCCTCGGCGCTCCGGGTCCGCGGGCGCAACCAAAAGTGCCCCCTGGATACGGACAGCCACCTCGGGTGAAAGGTGCGTGGTGGCGATGCAGCCCAGGCTGTGCGCCACGATCACCACGCGGCCGGGAGCCTGCTCGATGGTTTCCGACAGGCGCTGCACCCAGGCGTGTTTGATCGGGCTGATCCAGTCGTCCTGCTCGACACGCAACACATTGGTCAGCCGATCGGTCCAGAGACTTTGCCAGTGACCTGGGCCGGAATTGCGCCAGCCCGGCACGATGATGACGGTGGGAGAAGACATGAGGTCATTCTGGGGACCGCTTCTAAATACACAAACGAATATTAGGTAGTTTGTTTATTCAAAAATCATATGTAGATGGCGCGACGTCCCACACAAAGCTGACCTCATCGAGGCAGGCTTTCTTCCAGGTGCCAGAGGACGGACAGCCATGAAATCGAACAACGTTTCCCGGGACGACAGGTCGCGTCCGCCCAGTTCCAGCGAACAGTTCTGCGACCGGTGTCGTCCGAGCAGCACTGCCCTCAACTCGACCCACAACGAGCCCTCGTCAAACTGGTAGGTGGCGTCTTGTTCGGTTTGGATCATGGGGCGTTCAAGCTGGAAGACCGGTGGCGTCGAACACGCCGTCAAACAGCACCGAACTCAGGTAGCGTTCACCCGAATCCGGCAGGATCACCACGATGGTCTTTCCCGCGTTTTCGGGACGTTGTGCCAGGCGAACCGCCACCGCCGCGGCAGCGCCGCAGGAGATGCCCGAGAGGATGCCTTCTTCACGGGCCAGGCGCCGCGCAAAGTCCACCGCCTCTTCGTTGCTCACCTGTTCGATGGCATCGACCAGCGACAGGTCGAGCACATCGGGCACGAAGCCGGCACCGATACCCTGGATCTTGTGTGGCGCGGGCTTGAGTTCTTCGCCCTTTCGCTGCTGCGTCAGGATGGGGCTGGCCGTGGGCTCGACCGCCACCGAGGTGATGGCTTTGCCCTTGGTCTGCTTGATGAAACGCGAGACGCCGGTGATGGTGCCGCCCGTGCCCACGCCCGAGACCAGGATGTCGATGGCGCCATCGGTGTCCTCCCAGATTTCCGGGCCGGTGGTGGCTTCGTGGATGGCCGGGTTGGCCGCGTTTTTGAACTGCTGCAGCAGCACGTACTTGGGGTCGCTGGCGGCAATTTCTTCGGCCTTGGCCACCGCACCTTTCATGCCCTTGGCGCCTTCGGTCAGCACCAGCCTGGCACCGTAGGCCAACAGCAGCTTGCGCCGCTCGATGCTCATGGTCTCGGGCATGGTCAGCGTCAGCGGGATGCCCTTGGCCGCGGCCACGAAGGCCAGCGCGATGCCGGTGTTGCCGCTGGTGGGTTCCACGAGTTCCTTGCCCGGGCCGAGCAGACCGCGTTGTTCGGCGTCCCAGATCAGCGCAGCGCCGATGCGGCACTTGACCGAGTAGGCCGGGTTGCGGCCTTCGATCTTGGCCAGCACGGTGGCCTTGGCACCGTCGGTGATGCGGTTCAGGCGCACGAGCGGCGTGCGGCCGATGGAGAGGGCGTTGTCGTTGTAGATGGTCATGGTGGTTCCTTGGTTCAGTCCTGCACCCAGGGCAGGTCGTGAAAGCGCCAGCCATCGCTGCCGCCCCGGTGTTGCTGTGCGTCGATTTCGCCTTCGAAGCCTTCGAGCACGTTGAATACGTTGTGAAGGCCGGCCTTGGCGGCGGCTTCGGCGGCCACGGCCGAGCGCTTGCCGCTGCGGCACAGCAGCAGCACCGGCTGCTCCTTGCCCAGCTTCACCTCCAGCTCGCGCACAAAACGTGGGTTGCGCGTCAGGCTGGTGCCGGTGGCCCAGGCGATGTGCACACTGCCCGGTACGTGGCCGACGAACTTGCGCTCCTCGGCGCTGCGCACGTCGACCAGCACGGCCTGGCCGGTGGAAAACAGGGCCCAGGCCTGCCGGGGCGATACGCCGCCGGCGTAGGGCAGCCCGCTGGCCTGGGCGGCCTGGCGAACCTGTTCCAGGGCCTCCAGCTCGGGGGTGGTGTCAAAGGTCGCGCTCATGTTCGGGATCTCCGTGTTGCGTTCAGGAAGAAGGTCAGAGCCCGACTCTAGAAGCGCCTGCACAGAACACGAACGAAGGTTTTCTTGTTTCCATATGCGGGAAACGCGCAAGCCTTCACATCCCGCGCGTGGCCCGCTCCGGCACGTAGCGGTCGGCCTGGATGTCGGGCGTCACGCCGTGCGTCAGCACCTCGTCGGTGATCGGCAGGAACTGCGCGTTCCAGTGTTCCCAGGCCTGGCGCAGGCGGGCAAACACCTCGGGGTGCTTGTCCTTGAGGTTGGCGCGCTCCAGCGTGTCGTCTTCGACATCGAACAGGAACTCGTTCTGGTTGATGCGCAGGTACTTGAAGCGGCCTTCGCGCGCGGCGCGCTGGCGCTGTGCCTTGTAGCGCCAGAACAGGCGGCGTTCATGCACGGCGGCTTTGCCTTCTAGCACCGGCAGGATGTTTTCGCCGTCGCTCGGGTAGTCCGGGTGCGGTGTGGTGCCGGCCGCGGCCAGCAGCGTGGGCAGCCAGTCCATGGTGATGGTGACCTGATCGCTCACCTGCGGCTTCAGGCGCGCGGGCCAGCGCAGCAGCGTGGGCACGCGGATGCCGCCTTCGAGCAGCTCGGTCTTCTGCCCGGTGAAGGGCCAGGTTTTGGAGAAACGTTCGCCGCCGTTGTCGCTGGTGAATATGACGATGGTGTTGTCGTCCAGACCCTGGTTCTTGAGCGCCTGCACCACCTGCCCCACCGCCGCGTCGAGCGAGCGCACCATCTTCGCGTAGGTGTGCAGGTTGCCACCGTCGTAGTGGAAGATGTCGGTCAGGTCGCGCGAGACGTGTTCGTCTTCCGGTCCGACCCAGGGCCAGTGCGGCGCTGTGAAGTGCAGCGAGAGGAAGAAGGGCTTGTCGGCGCTCTGCCGGGCTATCCACGAAGAGGCTTCATCGGCCAGCAGTTGCGTGTAGTAGCCCACGCGCTCCACCGGCACCTCGCCCTCGTACAGGTCGCGCGGCACGGCCACGCCCACGCCGGGCTTGTGGGTGAAGTAGTCGATGGCGCCGCCGTAGTTGCCGAAAAAGCGGTTGTAGCCGCTCTTGAGCGGGCCGAAGGTCGGCAGGTTGCCCAGGTGCCATTTGCCGATCAGCGCTGTCTCGTAGCCGGCATCGCGCAGCAGCGAGGGCAGCGTGGGGTGATCCGGCGGCAGGCCGTGCAGGTGGGCGGTGCGCACCAGCGGCTCTTCCAGCCCGCCGCGCAGGCGGTACTGGTAACGCCCGGTGATGAGGCCGAAGCGGGTGGCCGAACACACGGCCGAGTTGGCGTAGGCCTGGGTGAAACGCACGCCCTCGGCCGCCACGGCGTCGAGGTGCGGCGTCTGGTACTGCGTCTGCCCGTAGACGCTGAGGTCCGCCCAGCCAAGGTCGTCGGCCAGGATGAAGACGATGTTGGGCTGTTGGGCTGCACCGCTCATGCCGCGCCTTTCAGCTTGCCGCTGGCGTCGGCTTCCTTCCAGGCGCTTTCCAGCTTGAGATCGCGCAGGGCCTGCCGCACGAACTTCGGTTCGAACCAGGCCTTGACGTCGTAGCCCTGGCGGATCAGGCCGAGCTTGAGACCTTCGTCGTGCACGCCCTGGTAGGCCGCGATCAGACCGTCATCGATCAGTGGCGAATAGCGCTCGGCCAGGTTTTCTCCGGCCAGCTCTTCGCGGAAAGCCAGCTCGGGGTTGCCGCTGTTGCTGGCGTACAGCTTGATCAGCGCTTCTCGGTTGCCCTCTTGTGAAGCCCAGTGCGCGGCGCGCACCAGTTGCTTGACCACGCGCTGCACCAGCGGCGTCTGGTGGGTCACGAAGTCTTCGGTGGCCAGGGCACCGGCGTTGATTTCAAAACCGGGGCCACGGCCACGCGTGCTCAGCGGAATCTGCACACCCTTGTCGCGCAGGATGAACAGGTCGGGGCCGCCGAACGTGGCATCGATCTGGCCGGCCACCACGGCGGCCTTGGAGCTGGGCCAGTCCATGTTGATGAGCTTGACGTCTTTCTCGGTTAACCCGGCCGAGGCCAGCAGGTTGTCAAACGGGCGCTGGTAGGCCGTGCCCTTGAGCACCGACACGCGTTTGCCCTTGAGGTCGGCAACCGTGCGGATGGTGGATCCCGGTGCGGTGGCCAGGTAGCTGTTGGAACCGCGACCGGTGGACAACAGGTAGCGCGTGGGCAGGCCACGCGACTTGTGGATCACCGACGCCAGGTCACCGAGGTAGACGATGTCGAGCTGCCTTGCGGCCAGGGCTTCGGCCACGGCCGGGCCCGCACCGCGAAAGAAGTTCCACTGCACCTCGATGCCGTCTTTGGCGAACTCCTCCTCCAGCCACTGGCTGGCCTGGACGATGGCCAGGGTGGATGCACCGGGCGAGGACTTGCCGGCGGTGCCCAGATCGGGCGAACCCACGCGGATCACTTTGGCGGGCACGGTCTGCGCGCGCAGGCCCAGCGGCGCGATGAGACCGGCGGCGGCCAGCCCCGCCACGAAATGCCGGCGGTTCGGTGCAGAGAGAGCAAAGGTGTTTTTCATGATGTCTTGAGCAAGTGGGTGGGGAGTGGCAAAAGGGAATCAGATGGCGAACTGCCACGCAGACACAGCCGCCTGCTGTTCGTCGCGCCGCAGTGGTGGCTCGGCCAGCTCGGCCGTGCCGTGGTCGGCGAACTCGCGCAGCACCCGATCTTTGACGGTGGTGAACGCGTGCGAGGTGCGTTCGCGCGGATGGGCCAGGGGCACGGGGATGGTGCGGCGGATGCGGCCGGGGCGCGGCTCCATCACCACCACCTTGTCACCCAGGTACACCGCCTCTTCGACGTCGTGGGTGACGAGGATCATGGTGATGCCCTCCTTCTCCCAGATGCGGTGCAGCTCCTGCTGCAGGTGGGCGCGCGTCATGGCGTCGAGCGCGCCGAAGGGTTCGTCCAGCAGCAGGATGTCGGGCCGGTTCACCAGCGCGCGGGCGATGGCCACGCGCTGCGACATGCCGCCCGAGAGCTGGTGCGGATACGCCGTCTCGAAACCCTGCAGACCCACCAGTTCGATGTGCTCGCGGATGGTCAGGCGCTGCTGGCCCTCGGTGAGACCCGAGTTGAGCAGGCCCAGGCCGATGTTCTTCTCGACATTGAGCCAGGGGAACAGGCGGTGCTCCTGGAACACGATGCCCCGGTTGAGGTTCGTGCCCTTGATGCGCGTGCCATCGAGCAAAATTTCGCCCTGGTAGCCCTCTTCCAGGCCGATGATCAGGCGCAGCAGCGTGGACTTGCCGCAGCCGCTGGAGCCGACGATGCTGACGAACTCACCGGGTTCGATGGTGAGCGAGATGTCCTGCAGCACGGGCAGAGCCTCGCCCTTGACCTCGTACTGCTTGTTCAGGCCCTGTATGGCCAGGGTGCCGGCGTGTGCCATGGGTTTCTCCAAAAAATAATCAGTAGCGCGCCACGGTGCGCTCGCGCCAGGCAAGCAGCCGCTTTTCTAGCGCGCCGAGCACCGCGTTCAAGACGAAGCCCACGAGGCCGATCACGACCACGCCGAACAGGACCAGGTCCATCTCGAAGTGCTCGCGGCCGTCGATCAGCGTGTTGCCGATGCCCTTGCCCGAGGCGAGCAGGTACTCGGCGCCCAGCGTGGCGAGCCAGGTGTAGATCAGCGAAAGCTGGATGCCGGTGAACACCGACGGCGCGGCCGAGGGCGCGATCACGCGGGTCAGCAGTTGCCAGGGGCTGAAGGCGCAGACGCGGGCCACCTCGATGTATTCGCGCGGCACGCTACGGATGCCCTCGAAGGTGTTGAGCACCACCGGGAAGAAGGCGGCCATGGCCACGAAGGCGATCTTGGCGCCGTCGCCCAGGCCGAACCACATGGTCAGCATGGGGATCCACGCGAACAGCGAGATCTGCTTGAGCGTGTGGAAGGACGGGCCGACCAGGCGGTCGAACCAGCGCGAGCTGCCCAGCAGCACGCCGAACGCCAGGCCGATGCCGGACCCGATGGCGAAGCCCCAGGCCATGCGCCACAGGCTGGCCGACAACGCGACCGCGAGTTCGCCGCTGCCGAGCTGCTGCACGGCTCGGTCCCAAACCGCGCCCGGTGACACCAGCAGCGGCGAGGTGGACCAGCCCGAGGCCACGGCCCACCACCAGAGCAGCAGGATCAGCGCGGGCAGCACCCAGCCGCGCAGTGCGGGCGGCACAACAACAGAAGAATTTTCGATGGACATGGAGCGTGTTCCTTTCACAGCCCGGGCTTGCGCCAGCGCAGCAGCCAGGCTTCGGTCAGGGAGAGCAGCTTGTCGATGGCGAAACCCACGATGCCCACCGCCAGCACGGCGGCCAGCACCACGTCGAGCTGGAACAGCTGGCGGCCATAGACGATCAGGAAGCCAATGCCCTCGGATGAGGCCAGCAGCTCCACCACCACCAGGGCCAGCCAGGCGTGGGTGAGGCCATAGCGCACGCCGTTCCAGATCGGCGCCGTGGCGGCGGGAAACACCACCTTGGTGAGCATCTGCCAGCGAGTGAAGCCGTAGACCTTGGCCACTTCGATGAAGCGGTTGGGCACGCCCTGGATGCCCTGGCAGGTGTTGATGGTCACCGGCACCAGCGTGGCTTTGGCGATCAGCAGGAACTTGAGTCCCTCGTCGATCCCCACCAGCAGCATCAGCAGTGGCAGCCAGCCGATCACCGGCACCTGGCTGAAGGCCTTGAACAGCGGGAACAGATAGGCGCGCACGGTGGGCGACAGCCCCATCGCCGCGCCCAGCGCGAGGCCGGCAAACAGACCGATGCCGAAGCCGGTGAACACGCGCACCAGGCTGATCTGCAGGTTGTCCCACAGCTGGCCGCTGGCGGCCAGGTCGGCAAAGGTCTGGAACACCAGCGCGGGCGGTGGCAACACCTGCTCAGGCGCCCAGCCCCACACCGACGACAAGTGCCACAGCAGCAGCACCGCGAGCGGGACAGGCCAGGCCCAGAGCCACTGCCAGCCTGGACGCCAGCCGGGGCGTCTCGATGAGACGGCCTGTGCCGTGGCGGCGGAGAGATTCAGCGCCACCGTGGCGGTGATCTGTTGGGACATGGCTCGCTCCTCTGCAGGCTCAATTCAGGTCAGTGCGACAGCTGACCGTCCGCACCGTAGGCGGGCCAGTAGCCTTCCAGCTTGAGTTCCTTGAGCGCCACGTTCAGGTAGCGGCGGTCGAACCAGCTGTCGATCTCGGGCACCGAGCGCGTGAGCTTGAGCGCGTGGGCGTCTTTGGCGGCCTCCTTGTAGCGCGAGACCAGGAAGGCATCGAGCAGCGGCGAGAGGCGCACACGCAGCGGCTGACCGATGAAGTCTTCGCGCCAGACCTTTTCGGGGTATTCGGCCTTGCCCCAGCGCTCGAACAGATCGGCGCGGTTCGCCTCGTTCGAGTACCGGTGCGCCACCTTGACCAGGGTGGTGACCACACGCTGCACCGCCTGCGGCTGTTTCGCAGCGAACTCGTCCGTCACCAACAGGTGGGTCTGGCGGGTGTACTTGTAGTTGTCGGCTGCGGCCGACCAGACGATTTTGGCCAGTCCCTTGTCACGCAGGTTGAACAGCCCGACATAGCTGAACACAGCCTCCACGTCTTTGTTGACCAGCGCCGTTTCGGAGCCGGGAATGTCCAGGTTGATCAGCTTGAGGTCGCGCTCCTTGAGCCCGTGTGCGGCCAGTGCCGCCACAGCGGCCAGGTGCAGGTTCGTGCCCTTGAACAGCGCCACCTTCTTGCCCTTCAGGTCCTCGATGCGGCGGATGTCCGAATCCGGTTGCACGGCAAGGTACAACCCGGTGCGCACGCCGCTGCCGGCAATGATCCTCGTCTTCACACCATTGGCGCGGTGCACGATGGACGGCAGATCACCCTGCCAGGCAAAGTCAATCTGGTTGTTGACCAGCGCCTCGTTGACAGCCGGCCCCGCGCCCTTGAAAAAGGTCCACTTGATCTCGATACCGTCCTTGCGGAATGCCTCCTCCAAGGCGCCATCGGTGTAGGCCAGCGCGGTGGTGGTACCGCCATGGCGGATGGGGTTGCTGCCCACACCGCCCGTGGCGATGCCGATGCGGATGGACTTCAGCGGTTCGGCGGTCTGTGCTTTCGCGGGGCCGACGACAGAGAGGGTGAAGGCCAGCGCGAGCAGGCCCAGACGTTGACGTGGATTCATGGTTCCTCCGGTTGAATCGTTTGGTGTTGACCGGACGGAATCTAAGGGCGTGCCCTTGCTCGCGGAACGAATGAAAACAGATAACCAAACACGCAGATGTTTGGTTCATGAGCTCATGACCCCAGCGGCATGAAGACCCCCTGTTTACCGAGCTTGTTTATGCAAAACGCTTCGTTCACGGCCGCGGCCCCGGCGCCTAGAGTGAAAAAAGGACGGCGCACTTCGAGCCGCACCTGGTCACTTCCCACCCACCCTCTTCAGGAGTACTTTCATGTCCCAACTTAACGACCTGCCCAGCACCTACACCCGCTTCAAGGTTGAACCCCACACCCCGAACATCGGCGCCGTAGTCCATGGCCTGGACCTGAGCCAGCCGCTGGATATGGCGACACAAGGTGAACTGCGCCACGTCCTCGCCCGCCATGAGGTCATCTTCTTCCGCGACCAGACGCTCACGCCGGAACAGCACGTGGCCTTCACCCGCACCTTCGGTGGCGTGGCCGAGGTCAAAGCCTTCTTCCCGCGACTGGAGAGCCATCCCGAGATCGAGATCGTCGAGAGCACGGCCGAGCGCCAGAAAGCCGCCAACAACTGGCACGCCGACATCACCTGGCGCGAACAGCCGCCGCTGGGCACCAGCCTGTACGCGCAAGTGATTCCGGCCACCGGCGGCGACACCGTCTGGGCCAGTCTGACCAAAGCCTACGAGAGCCTGTCCCCAGCTTTCCAGGCCTACCTGGAGAGCTTGACCGCGGTGCACACCTGGGAGATCAGCGGCTGGACCGAGTACCTGCTTCGCAAGGACGCTGGCGGCGACGAACTCAAGGCCGCGCGCGCCAAGTACCCGCCGGTGGAACACCCGGTGGTGCGCGTGCACCCGGTCACCGGCAAGAAGATCCTCTACGTCAACTCGACCTTCACCAGCCACATCAAAGGCCTGACGCGCTCACAAAGCGACGCACTGCTGACCCAGCTGTTCGAGCTGGCCCGGGTGCCCGAATTCCAGGCCCGCCTGCGCTGGCAGGCGGGCACCCTGGCCGTCTGGGACAACCGTTCGACCCAGCACTACGCGGTCGGCGATTTCTTCCCGCAGCACCGCAAGCTCCACCGCATCACCATCACCGCCGACAAGACGTTCTGAACCACACAACAAGGAAGCATCCAACATGACACAAGGGCAACTGCAATCCCAGCGCAAGCTGCGGCTAGGCGCGTTCATCATGGCCACCGGCCACCACATCGCTGCCTGGCGCCACCCCGAGGCCCAGGCCGATGCGGGCGTGAACATCGACCACTACATCGCGCTGGCGCAGACGGCCGAGCGCGGTCTGTTCGACCAGGTCTTCGTGGCCGACAGCCCCGGTATCTGGCACAAGGGCGACAAAGAGTCGTTCAGCCGCCAGGGCCGGTTGTCGCACTTCGAGCCGGTCACGCTATGGGCCGCGCTGTCGGCGGTGACGAAACACATCGGCTTCGTCGCCACCGCTTCGACCACCTACGAAGACCCCTACCTGCTGGCGCGCAAGTTCGCGTCGCTGGACCACATCAGCAAGGGCCGCGCCGCCTGGAACGTGGTGACCACCAGCGCTGAGAACGTGCACGGCAACTTTGGCCTGGACGCGCACCCGGACCCGTCCACGCGCTACGAGCGCGCGCACGAATTCGTGGACGTGGTCAAGGGCCTGTGGGACAGCTTCGAAGACGACGCCTTCACACGCGACAAGGCCACGGGTGTGTACTTCGACCCCAACAAGCTGCACGAGCTCAACCACATCGGCAAATACCTCAAGGTCAAGGGTCCGCTGAACATCGAGCGCCCGCCGCAGGGCCACCCGGTGATCGTGCAGGCCGGGTCGTCCGAAGACGGCAAGGAGTTGGCCGCCGCTACGGCCGAAGCCATCTTCACCGCCTGGACCAGCCTGGCCGAAGCGCAGGCCTTCTACAAGGACGTGAAGGACCGCATGGCCAAGTACGGTCGCCGGCCCGAGCAACTGGTGGTGATGCCCGGCATATCGCCCGTGATCGGACGCACCGAAGAAGAGGCGCAGGCCAAGTGGGCCGAGCTGCAGGCTCTGATCCATCCCTCGGTGGGCCTGGCCACGCTGGAGCCGTTCTGGCCGGGTGAAGACCTCTCGAAGTGGGACCTCGATGCGCGCCCGCCCTACATCCCCGAACCACCCAAGGGCATCAACAGCCGGGCGCATGTGGTGCTGGAGCTGGCACGCCGCGAGAAGTACACCGTGCGCCAGCTCTACGAATACCTGGCTGGCGCGCGCGGTCACTGGGTGGTGGTGGGCACACCGGTGCAGATCGCCGACCGCATGCAGGAGTGGTTCGATAGCGGCGCGGCCGACGGCTTCAACGTCATGCCGCCGGTGCTGCCCGCCTCGCTGGACGACTTCGTGGAACTGGTGGTGCCCGAGCTGCAGAAGCGCGGCCTGTTCCGCACCGCCTACGAAGGCAAGACGCTGCGCGAGAACCTGGGACTGGAGCGCCCGGTGAGTCGTTACGCAGAGCCGCAGGCCCAAGCCGCCTGAAGGATGTGGGTGTGGGGTTGGGCGGGGCCCTGGTGCTGAACCGGGCCCCGTTTAATTCAGGCCGATTTCAGTTTTTCATGGCGCCGGAGAGCGCCACCCCGACGCATGAATCGGTGTAGTCCAGGGCACCGCCGGGCCGGCTTTGCCGGACGGCCAGTGTCGCCCCCTTGAGGGGGTAGCGCGAAGCGCTGCGGGTGTATTTCATTTCAGGCTGCTTCCTGCGCCTGCATCACGGCTTCGCGCGTCAGGGTAGGCACAAAACTCTCGATGAAGCCGTAAGCAAAACCTGGCAACCAGTGGTTACGGCGCAGGCCCAGGCGCGTGAGGTTGATCTGGAACAGGTGACCCGCGTCGATCGCCCGCAGGTGACCGTCGCGTTCTTCGTCCATGGCGATCGATGCCACGATGCCCACGCCCATCTCCAGCTCCACATAGGTCTTGATCACGTCGGCGTCCATGGCGGTGAGCACCACATCGGGCTGCAGGCCGGCCTGGGCGAACGCGTCGTCGATGTGAGAGCGGCCGGTGTAACCGACCTCGTAGGTGATGATGGGATAGGCCACTAGGTCCTGCAGCGTCACGGGCTGGGGCAGCGACAGCAACGGGTGACCGGGTGGCACCACGATGCTATGGCTCCAGCGGTAACAGGGCAGCGTGACCAGCTGTTCGTAGCTAGCCAGTGCCTCGGTGGCCACGCCAATGTCGGCGTCGCCTGCGAGCAGCATCTCGGCCACCTGCTTGGGCGAGCCCTGGTGCAGGTGCAGCGTGACGCGCGGGTAACGCTGGCGGAAGTCGCGCACCACGTGGGGCAGCGCGTAACGCGCCTGCGAGTGGGTCGCGGCGATCGACAGGCGGCCTTCTTCGCGCCCCTGCAGCTCCTGCCCGGCACGGCGCAGGCTCTCAGCGTCCAGCAGCACGCGCTGGATGATGGGCATGAGCGCCTGGCCGGCCGAGGTGAGCCCCAGCAGGCGCTTGCCCGAGCGCACGAACAGCTCTACGCCCAGCTCTTCCTCCAGCTCGCGCACCTGTCGGCTCACGCCAGGCTGTGAGGTGTGCAAGACCAAGGCCACCTCGGTCAGATTGAATCCGCAGCGCTCGGCCTCCCGGACCGAGCGCAGTTGTTGAAAGTTCATGTTTTCCCTGAGTTGAGCATCTGCCCGGGTGCTGCATGCCCACGGGCAGGCACAGTGACCATCGCTTTTCCCCCCAGGCCTTTGAAGGTCAAACCGCTGACAGCGCCTGATCCAGGTCGGCGATCAGGTCGTCGATGTGCTCGATGCCGATTGACAGGCGAACCATCTCGGGGCTCACGCCGGCCTTCTTCATTTCGTCGGGGTTGAGCTGGCGGTGCGTGGTGGTGGCCGGGTGGCAGGCGAGCGACTTGGCGTCGCCGATGTTCACCAGGCGCGTGAAGAGCATCAGTGCGTCCTGGAAACGCGCGCCGGCTGCGATCGCATCGCTGGACTTCAGGCCGAAGCTGATGATGCCGGACGCCTTGCCGCCCATGTATTTCTGCACCAGCGCATGGTCCTTGTGGTCGGACAGCCCGGCGTAGTTGACCCAGTCCACCTTGGGGTGGTTCTGCAGGTGCGTCGCCACCTTGACCGCGTTTTCGCAGATGCGGTCCATGCGCAACGCCAGCGTCTCGATGCCCTGCAGGATCTGGAACGCGTTCATGGGCGAGAGCGCTGCGCCCATGTTGCGCAGGGGCACCACGCGGGCGCGCCCGATGTAGGCGGCAGCGCCCAGCGCTTCGGTGTAGACCACGCCGTGGTAGCTCACGTCGGGTTCGTTCAGGCGTTTGAAGCGGGCTTTGTGTTCCGCCCAGGGGAATTTGCCACTGTCGACGATGGCGCCGCCGATGGTGGTGCCGTGGCCGCCCAGGTATTTGGTCAGCGAGTGCACCACGATGTCGGCGCCGTGTTCGAACGGGCGGCACAGGTAGGGGCTGGACACCGTGTTGTCCACGATCAGCGGCACGCCGGCGGCGTGGGCCACGGCGGCCAGCGCGCCGATGTCGGTCACGTTGCCCAGCGGGTTGCCCACCGATTCGCAGTAGATCGCCTTGGTGCGCTCGTCGATCAGCGCGGCGAAGGCCGCCGGGTCGCGCGGGTCGGCGAAGCGCACCGTGATGCCCTGCTGCGGGAAGGTGTGGGCAAACAGGTTGTAGGTGCCGCCGTAGAGCGTGGAGGCCGAAACGATGTTGTCGCCGGTCTCGGCGATGGTCTGGATGGCTGCGGTGATGGCAGCCATGCCCGAGGCCATGGCGAGTGCGCCCACGCCGCCTTCGAGCGCGGCCAGGCGCGCTTCGAGCACGCCATTGGTCGGGTTCATGATGCGGCTGTAGATGTTGCCGGCGACCTTGAGGTCGAACAGGTCGGCGCCGTGCTGCGTGTCGTCGAACGCGTAGGCCACGGTCTGGTAGATCGGCACCGCCACCGCCTTGGTGGTGGGGTCGGGGGTGTAGCCGCCGTGCACGGCGATGGTTTCGATTTTCATGCGGTCTCCGGGAGGTTGTTGTTGGGAGGGCGGGGGATCATTCTCTCAGCAGCTCGACCACGGTCACACCGCGGTGACGCACACCCAGGGCGGTGATCGCAGCCTGGCTGAGATCGATGATGCGCTTGTGTGTGTAGGGCCCCCGGTCGTTGATGCGCACCACCACCTCCTTGCCGGTGTGCATGCTGCGCACCCGCACCTTGGTGCCGAACGGCAGGGTCTTGTGAG
>Ga0209066_10002560_pt1 | contig 21883 bp, 19 predicted proteins | sample All_14_2_FD_187198 | JGI IMG/M metagenome (GOLD analysis project Ga0209066, IMG submission 187198) | Freshwater microbial communities in response to fracking from Pennsylvania, USA - Allegheny Zone_MetaG_DW_15 (SPAdes) (version 2) ... | reverse complement strand
GCGCTCCATCTCGTCGAGCAGACGCTGCTCCTGTTCGGAGAGTGGCATGAGATCCCCCTCGGGCTGGATCGGTGGCACGATTCTACGCGCGCCGTCGATTACTAGGCTAGGCCCGTGTCAATAGGTAGTGATCCGGTCGGGGCAGTTTCTCAGCGAGTCGAGGACTTCTTGGCAGCGCGGGAGGCCGAGTCAGAACTCTTCGGTGATGAGGCGCTGCTCCTGCACGGCGCTGCCGCCGAGTCCGTTCGCGGCGGAAAGCGGCTGCGCGCGCGGTTCTGCTTTGCCGGATGGCGTGCGGTTCGGGAGCACTCTGGCGCCGAACTGGAGCCGACCGAAGACGTGTTGGCCGTGGCGGCGGCACTGGAGGTTTTCCACGCAGCTGCCCTCGTGCACGACGACATCGTCGACAACTCCGACACGCGACGCGGCCGTCCGGCATCCCACCGCGCCCTTGAAACCGCCCACCGCGAGCGCGGCTGGGTCGGCGATTCCGCTCGCTTCGGTCGGTCGGGCGCGCTCCTGCTCGGCGATCTTCTGGTCGCGTGGAGCGACGACCTCCTCGAGGAGGGCCTTGCTCTGGCAGCCCCGACAGCCGCAGCCGCCGGTCGCCGAGAGTTCGCACTGATGCGTCGCGAAGTGACGATCGGGCAGTTCTTGGACGTCGCAGAGGAGTCGGCGTACGTGACGGATGCCGACGATCGCCACGCCGAGCGCGCGCTGAGGGTGGCATCGCTGAAGTCGGCAAGGTACAGCATCCAGCAGCCCCTGGTCATCGGTGCGGCGATCGCCGGAGCTGACACAGCGCAGCAGGCCGCCCTCGTCGCGTTCGGGCACCCGGTCGGGATGGCCTTTCAGCTGCGCGATGACGTCCTGGGTGTCTTCGGTGACGCCGAATCGACAGGCAAACCCGCCGGCGACGATCTTCGCGAAGGTAAGCGCACGGTGCTGGTCGCTTACACGCGCGAAGCGCTCCCCTCCGGATCGCGCCGGCTGTTCGATGAGATGCTCGGCGACCCGTCTCTCGAACCCGACCAGATCGCGGCGATGCAGCAGACGATCCGCGAGACCGGAGCGCTGGATCGGGTCGAAGACCTCATCCTCGACTACACCCGGACTGCCGAACGCGCGCTGTCGGGTGCACCGCTGGGCAACCGCTCCGTGAGCGAGCTGCGAGAACTTGCCCGCGCAGCGACGGTGCGCACGACCTGAGCGCGAACCGCAGATCTCACTCTTAGGCGAGCGTCTGGGCTACCCGCCGAACCTCACTCTTGCGCCCTGCCCGCAGCGCCTCGATGGGTGCCACGCCGATCGACTCCTCGGGCGCGAGCATCCAGTCGATCGCTTCGTCGTCGGAGAAGCCAGCGTCGTGAAGCACGATGATCGTTCCCCGCAGCGACGGCAGCGGATGACCGTCCACGATGAACACGGCGGGCACCGCGAAGGCGCCGTGGCGCTTGGACCCAATGAGCTGTGACTCGTCCAGAAGTCGACGCACGCGGCCGAGCGGTTCGCCGAGAACCTCGACGAGTTCGGGCATCGTGAGCCAGGCGGTTTCGGTTGCAGGAGATGGGGTGGTCACGACAGCCATGATGTCACTATGAGCAGCATCCCGACCGCGGCGCCGACCGATCGATGCCCGATACTGCTCATCCGCTTCTGTGAGCCGCTCCCAGGCGGGGCCGCTCCCGCTCCGTAGACTCGGTGCGTGAGCACCAGCGCGCAAACCGATCCTCTGATCGGCCGTCTCGTCGACGGCCGATACCGGGTGCGCGCCCGGATCGCTCGTGGCGGCATGGCTACTGTCTATGTCGCGACAGACTTGCGCCTCGAGCGCCGCGTCGCGCTCAAGGTCATGCACGGGCACTTGAGCGATGACACGGTCTTCCAGAGCCGGTTCATCCAGGAAGCCCGGGCGGCCGCGCGGCTCGCAGACCCGCACGTCGTGAACGTGTTCGATCAGGGCAGCGACGGCGAGATCGCTTACCTCGTGATGGAGTACCTCCCCGGCATCACCCTGCGCGAGCTACTTCGCGAAGAGAAGCGGCTGACGGTGCCGCAGACGATCTCGATCATGGATGCCGTACTCTCCGGTCTTGCCGCAGCCCACCGTGCCGGCATCATCCATCGCGACGTCAAGCCCGAGAACGTGCTGCTGGCCGAGGACGGCCGCATCAAGATCGGTGACTTCGGCCTGGCGCGCGCGACGACCGCGAACACCGCGACCGGCGCTCAGTTGATGGGCACGATCGCATACCTTGCCCCTGAACTGGTGACCCGGGGAACCGCGGATGCCCGCAGCGACATCTACAGCCTCGGGATCATGCTCTACGAGATGCTCACGGGCGAGCAGCCGTATCGCGGTGAACAGCCGATGCAGATCGCCTTCCAGCACGCCACGGACTCGGTGCCGCGACCGAGCGTCAAGAACCCGGGTGTCCCCGAGCAACTCGACGAGTTGGTGCTGTGGTCGACTGAGAAGAAGCCCGACGATCGCCCCGCCGACGCAATGGAGATGCTGCAGCGGCTGCGGGAGATCGAGCGCAGCCTCGGCATCTCACCGCAGGTCGTCACGGCAGCGACAACCGGGATGATTGATCGCGACGATCCCAGCGAGCTGACCAAGGTCCTACCCGCCACTACCGGCGCGACGGCCGTGCATGCCGAAGTCGACAACGCGGCACGCCTGCGGCGATCAGCGAACCGTCAGGGTGCGCGCACCGCCTGGATCGTCACCGTCGTCATCCTTCTCGCTGCCCTCGCCGCGGGAATCGGATGGTGGTTCGGGTCCGGCCCCGGCTCCCAGGTCTCCGTCCCCACCGTGGCCGGAATGGACTACGACGGCGCGGCTGCGGCGCTCGAGGCCCAGAACCTCGTTCCCGAGCAGGTGGGTGAGAACAGCCTCGAGGTCGATGAGGGGCTGGTCATCCGCACGGATCCCCCGGCTGGCAACCGGGTCGACAAGGAGTCGACGGTCAAGGTGATCGTGTCGCTCGGCCCTGCTCAGCACGACCTTCCCTCGGTCGTGGGCCAGCCCGCCTCCGATGCCCGCACCACACTGTCGGGGTATCAGCTGATCGTCACCGAACCAGATGCTGAGATGTTCACCGATGCCGCGGCTGGGACGGTCGTTGCCGTGTCCGTCACTCCACGCCTGGGCGGAGACCCGCAGGACTGCACGAACGGGTGCACCGTCTTCGAGGGCGATACCGTCACGCTGACCGTTTCGCTGGGCCCGATTCCCGACGTCCGCGGCATGTCGGTGAGCTCCGCGACCAAAACTCTTGAAGCCGCGCGCCTGACTGTGTCGGACGAGCGCGTCGAGCAGTACGACAACGACATCGCAAAAGGCGAGGTCATTGGCATCGCCGAGCATCCAGATGGCGGGCAGTGGCGGCCCGGCGAGACAGTGACACTCATCGTGTCCAAGGGTGTTCAGCCGGTCGAGGTCCCAGACGTGGGCGGCGAGACCATCAACTCCGCCGTGTCAATCCTCTCGGGCCGAGGCTTCGAAGTAAGCACTGATGCGCTGCCGCCCAAGGTGTTCTGGGACCTCTACACAGTGACCGGCACGGATCCCGCCGCTGGGTCGCTCGAACCCCCTGGGTCGAAGGTCACGTTCACTGGGCTCACGCTGGGCAGCTCATCTAACGGAAACAGCGGAAACAACCGAAACAACTGATTCGCTACCCCGCCTTTATCGACGAATACCCGAACGCGCTTAACGCTTCTCGAGCTCCTCGGCCACGAGGAACGCGAGCTCCAGAGACTGCATGTGGTTCAGTCGTGGGTCGCACAGTGACTCGTAGCGCGTCGCCAGACCTGCTTCGTCGATCATCTCGGAGCCACCGAGGCACTCGGTGACGTCATCCCCGGTCAGTTCGACATGGATACCGCCCGGGTGCGTCCCGACAGCGCGGTGAGCCTCGAAGAAGCCGCGCACCTCGTCGACCACGTCATCGAAGCGGCGGGTCTTGTAGCCCGTCTGCGACGTGATGCCGTTGCCGTGCATGGGGTCGGTGACCCACAGCGGGGTCGCGCCCGAGTCCTTGATGGCCTCCAACAGCGGCGGAAGGGCGTCGCGGATCTTGCCGGCACCCATGCGGGTGATGAAGGTCAGGCGACCGGGCTCGCGCTCCGGATCGAGCTTGTCGATCAGGGCCAGCGCGGTCTCGGGCGTCGTCGTAGGGCCGAGCTTGACCCCGATGGGGTTGCGGATGCGCGAGAAGTAGTCGACGTGCGCGCCGTCGAGCTCGCGGGTACGCTCCCCGATCCACAGGAAGTGGCTCGACGTGTTGTACGGGGTTCCGGTGCGGGAGTCGATCCGGGTCATGGGGCGCTCGTAGTCCATGAGCAGGCCCTCGTGGCCGGTGTAGAACTCGACGCGTCGCAGCTCGTCGAAATCGGCGCCGGCAGCTTCCATGAACTTGATGGCGCGATCGATCTCGCCCGCGAGGCGCTCGTAGCGCTGGTTCGCGGGGTTCTGCGCGAAGCCCTTGTTCCAGCTGTGTACCTCGCGAAGGTCGGCGAAGCCACCCTGGGTGAACGCGCGGATGAGGTTCAGCGTCGATGCCGACGTGTGGTACGCCTTCAGCATCCGCGCCGGGTCCGCTCGTCGCGACGCCTCGGTGAAGTCGTAGCCGTTGACGATGTCACCGCGGTACGCGGGAAGTGTGACGTCACCGCGTGTCTCGGTGTCGGAGGAGCGGGGCTTTGCGAACTGCCCGGCCATGCGCCCCATCTTGACGACCGGCATCGAGGCGCCGTAGGTCAGGACGACAGCCATCTGCAACACGGTCTTGATGCGGTTGCGGATCTGTTCGGCAGTCGCGCCGGCGAAAGTCTCGGCGCAGTCGCCGCCCTGCAGCAGGAATGCCTGGCCGGCGGCGGCACGACCGAGCTTCTCACGAAGGATGTCGACCTCACCGGCAAAGACCAGCGGCGGGAGGGTCGCGAGTTCGGCGGACACCTCGGCTGCGGCCTCCGGCGCATACCACGACGGCTGCTGCTTGATCGGGAGCGTGCGCCAGTGGTCGAGCGGGTCGGTCTTGAGGAGCATCCGCTCAGTCTATCGGGGCGGGAACCTGCTCAGACCGCGCCGGCACAGCGCGATCCTTCACCGTCGAGGCATACACGTCGTCGTACTTCTGCTCCCCCAGACGCTGCAACGCGACCATGATCTCGTCGGTGATGGAGCGGAGGATGTAGCGATCCCCCTCCATTCCGTGAAAGCGGGAGAAATCGAGGGGTTCGCCGATGACGACGCCCACACGGACGACGTTGGGCACGCGCTGACCGATCGGCATCATCGTGTCGGTGTCTACCATGACGCACGGAACGACAGGGACCCGTGCTTCGAGGGCCATCCTGGCGATACCCGTGCGCCCGCGGTAGAGCTGCCCGTCGGGGCTGCGGGTGCCCTCCGGGTAGATGCCCAGAAGGTCTCCCCTGCCGAGGACCTGAAGTCCCGTGTTGAGGGATGCCTCGGATGCCTTCCCGCCGGAGCGGTCGATGGGCAGCTGCCCGGTCGCCTTGAAGAACACCCGGGTCGCCCACCCCTTGATCCCCTTGCCCGTGAAGTAGTCGCTCTTGGCCAGGAACGTGACGGGGCGATCGATCATCAACGGAAGGAAGATCGAGTCGGCGAAGGAGAGGTGATTGCTCGCGAGGATCGCAGCGCCGGTCTTGGGCACATTCCGGCGACCCACGATCCAGGGGCGGAAGATCGCCTTCACGATGGGGCCGATGACCACGTACTTCATGAGCCAGTAGAACACCGCTCGCACGCTCCTTCCGCGTCACCGGCGCTTCTGAAGTCTAGTCACGACGGACATCGCTCTCAGCCCGCTCGCCCTCCACTGCTGGCAACACGATCGGAGCTGGAACGTGGTGTCATCCCGACTGGGATCGAGTCTCATCCGGTAGGATTGGCCGTCAACCGATCCGCTTTTCACCGGTACCGAAGGAGTTGCCGTGGTCCAGTTCGAGACACCCGCGGTCGTGGCCCCCGATCCGCAGGCCAACATCACCGATCTGCTCGTGGAGCGGGTGAAGAAGACGCCGCAACTCGCGCTCTTCGCCGTGCCCGAGGGCACCGGCTGGCGAGACATCACCGCATCCGACTTCCTGAACCAGGTGGTGGCGCTGGCCAAGGGTCTCGTCGCAGCCGGCATCGAGCCGGGCGACAAGGTGGGTTTCATCGCGCGAACGACCTACGAGTGGACGCTCGTCGACTTCGCGATCTTCTTCGCCGGCGCCGTCATGGTCCCGATCTACGAGACCAGCTCCCCCACCCAGATCGCGTGGAACCTCTCCGATTCGGGAGCGGTGGCCTGCATCTGCGAGTCGGCCGATCATGAGGACCGGGTGCAGGAAGTGCTCGCCGAGCTCCCGAACGTCCGCTCGACGTGGGCGATGCACAAGGGCGACCTCGACGCGCTCGTCGAGAAGGGCGCCGCCGTCACGGATGACGAGATCGAACGGCGTCGCTCCCTCGCCGTGGGCGCCGACATCGCAACGCTCATCTACACGTCGGGGTCGACCGGTCGCCCGAAGGGCTGCGTCCTGACGCACAGCAACTTCGTCGAGCTCTCCCGCAATTCCGCGGAGGCACTGAACGAGGTCGTGGCCAAGCCGGGCGCATCGATGCTCCTGTTCATCACGACAGCCCACGTGTTCGCGCGGTTCATCTCGATCCTCAACGTCCACGCGGGCGTGAAGACCGGGCACCAGCCCGACACCAAGCAGCTTCTCCCCGCGCTCGGATCCTTCAAGCCGAGCTACCTCCTGGCCGTTCCCCGGGTGTTCGAGAAGGTCTACAACTCGGCGGAGCAGAAGGCGGAGGCCGGCGGAAAGGGCAAGATCTTCCGCGCGGCCGCGCACACCGCGATCGAGCACTCGAAGTACGTGCAGGAGGGACGCAAGGTCCCGTTCATGATGGGCGTGAAGTTCCGCCTGTTCGACAAGCTCGTGTATTCGAAGCTCCGCGAGGCGATGGGCGGGCGCGTCGAGTACGCCGTGTCGGGATCCGCGCCGCTGGGTGAGCGCCTCGGCCACTTCTTCCACGGCCTCGGCGTCGACATCCTCGAGGGGTACGGCCTGACCGAGACGACCGCGCCCGCGACCGTCAACCTCCCGGGCAAGTCCCGGATCGGGACTGTCGGCCCTGTGCTTCCCGGCGTCGGCGTACGCATCGCGGAGGATGGCGAGATCGAGGTTCGCGGCATCGTCGTCTTCAAGGAGTACTGGCGCAACCCCGAGGCGACAGCCGCCGCCTTCGATGGCGAATGGTTCAAGACGGGGGACATCGGCGCCTTCGACAAGGACGGGTTCCTCCGGATCACCGGCCGGAAGAAGGAGATCATCGTCACAGCTGGCGGCAAGAACGTCGCACCCGCCGCGCTCGAAGACCCGATCCGCGCCAACCCCATCGTCGGACAGGTCGTTGTCGTCGGCGACCAGAAGCCGTTCATCTCGGCCCTGGTCACTCTGGACCCCGAGATGCTGCCGACGTGGCTGGCCAACAACGGTCTGCCCGGTGACATGTCCCTCGACGATGCCGCATCCCACGACGCAGTCCGCGCCGAAGTGCAGAAGGCCATCGACGGGGCCAACGCGTCCGTCTCTCGCGCCGAGTCGATCCGCAAGTTCGTGATCCTGCCGACCGAATGGACTGAGGCGAGCGGCCACCTCACCCCCAAGATGAGCATCAAGCGCAACGTGATCATGGCGGACTTCGGCGACCACATCGAGGAGCTCTACGCGGTGCCGGTCACGACATCCAACGTGTCGCTGTCGTAGGCGCACCGACTCCGACATCCGAACGACGGGGTGCATCTGCAGCGCGCAGGCACCCCGTCGTTGTCGTGTGTTCGGGTCAGAACCAGTCGGACTCGCGGACCTCACGCATCGCACGCTTGCGGCGTTCGGGATCGAGCCGGTCCAGGTAGAGCTTCCCGTCCAGGTGATCGGTCTCGTGCTGCAGGGCCTGCGCCATGAGGCCGTCACCCTCCAGGATGATCGGGTCGCCCTCCAGATCGATGCCGTGAACGACCGCGTGCGGATACCGCAGGGTGTCGTGCCACAGACCCGGCACCGAGAGGCACCCCTCGCCCACGAGGTCGGGCTCCCCCGAGACCGAGACGAGCACGGGGTTCAGGATGTAGCCGATCTCGCCGTCCACGTTGTAGCTGAAGGCACGCACGCCCACGCCGATCTGGGGAGCAGCGACTCCCGCGCGCCCCGGCAGTTCGACGGTGTCGAGCAGATCGGCGACCAGCGCCTTCGTCCCCTCATCGATCGACTCGATCGGGGCGCAGGGCGAGCGCAGGACGGGGTCACCGAACACACGAATGGGACGAACTGCCATCTGAGCCTCAGACCGTCGCCGGGACGCGCAGGGACTCGACGACCGCCGCCGCGAGCTGACGTGCTGCTTCGCGCGTGGCGGGGTGGATCTCGTGGAAACCGATGGCGGCACCCGACGCGATGTGGGAGTCGTACGGCATCCGGATGACAGAGCGGACACGCGTGCGGAAGTGCGCCTCGACCTCGTCTGCCCGAACCAGCGGCGAGCCGGGTCGGGTGGTGTTGAGCACCACGACGGCGCCGCGTACCTGGTCGCCGTAGCCGTTGGTCTCAAGCCACGTGAGGGTCTCGGATGCCAGGCGCGCCTCGTCGATGCTGAGGCCCGCCACGACGACGAGAGAATCAGCGCGTTCGAGCGTTGCCGCCATGACGGAGTGCACGATGCCCGTGCCGGTGTCGGTAAGCACCACGGAGTAGTAGTGCGCTGCGACCTCCGCAGCGGCGCGGTAGTCATCGTCGCCGAACGCCTCGGAAACGCGCGGGTCGGCATCCGAGGCGAGGACGTCAAGACGCGTCTCGTCACGCGCGACGATCGTCGACAGGTCGTTGTACCCGACGACGTCGTCCTTGATGCGCACGAGGTCACGGATTGTCTTGCCGCTGGTGCGCGAAATGCGCTCCGCGAGCGTGCCGCGGTCGGGGTTGGCATCGACGGCGACCACGCGATCATCGCGCGCATCGGCCAGCGCCATCCCCAGAAGGGTCGTCACCGTGGTCTTGCCGACCCCGCCCTTGCGGCTGAGCACCGGGACGAACCGGGCTCCACCGGGAAGGGGCGCCGCGATGCGTCTGCTCAGTTCCTTGCGTGCGCGTGCCCGCTTGCTGTCACCGAGGTTGATGAGCGTGCCCGACGCCCGGTACAGCGCGGTCTGCCAGAACCCCTCGGGTTCGACCTTCGTGACGTGATGCGGGTCGAGCAGCCGGTCAGCGGTCAGCACATCGGCGCCTTCGCGGCTGACCTCCAGCTCACCCAGACGCTTCGAGGCGAGCGTGACATCGAAGGCCACCGGCGAGGGCTCCACGGCGCGAACCGGCTGGGCCACAGGAACGGCGACACGCTCGACGGGGGCAGCGGTCTCGGCCCCGTCGGTCGCCACGTTCTGCTCGGCGGGGGCAGCAGCCTCGGGCGTGTCGGTTGCCACGTCCTCGGCAGCGGCATCCTCGATCTCGACGTCGTGCACGTCGGCGTCGTGGTGAGCGTGCGCCACAGAAACGGGGAGGTCATCGATGATCTCGGCTTCTGCTGTATCGGTGTGCTCGGGTTCGCTGAGGCCCGCCACGACGCGTTCCTGACCGGACGCTTCCTCGAAATCCTCGTCGATGGCGTCGTCATCATCGGCGGGCACCGGAAAGGCAACACTGACCTGCGCGGTCGACCCGCCGAGGAAGATCCCGGAGGTGTCCACCCGCTCCTCATCGAGGACGCCGTGTTCTTCGGTCTCCGCTCGTTCCGAGTCCGATCGATCTGCCACGTGCTCTCCCTGCCGTCGATTGGCGCGATGCGCCGCCCCTCAGGCTATCCGGCGGGTCGTACGACGAGCAAAAGATCACCGGCGTCCACGTGCTGCGGTGACCCGATCACGAGTCGTTCGATGACTCCGTCAACCGGCGAGGTGATGGCCGCTTCCATCTTCATCGCTTCGATCGAGGCGACCGGCTGACCGGCAGAAACCCGGTCCCCCTCGGCGGCTTTCAGCGTCACGACTCCCGCGAAGGGCGCGGCCACCTGGCCCGGCTTCGAGGTGTCGGCCTTCTCAGCCTGTCGTACCTCGACCGAGATGCTGCGGTCTCGCACGAATACGGGGCGCAGCTGGCCGTTGAGCGTGGTCATGACGGTGCGCATGCCCTTTTCGTCGGCCTCACCGATGGCTTCCAGGCCGACGAACAGCTGCACACCGCGCTCGATCTCGACGACGTGTTCGGCGCCGTGCTCGAGGCCGTAGAGGTAGTCGACGGTGTCGAGCACGCTCACATCGCCGAACGTGTCGCGCACCCGCTCGAACTCCTTGGTCGGTGCCGGGAACAGGAGTCGGTTGAGGGTGGATCGACGTTCACCCGATGTCCCGGCCAGCTTCTCGGCATCCTCGTCACGCAGCGCGGCGGATGCGGCGCGGGGTGCGCGTCCCTGCAGAACCTTGGAGCGGAACGGCTCGGGCCACCCGCCCGGCAGATCGCCGAGTTCGCCGGCCATGAAGCCGACGACCGAGTCGGGGATGTCGTAGCGCTCGGGGTTGGCCGCGAAGTCGGCGGGGTCGGCCTTGACCGCTGCCAGGTGCAGCGCGAGGTCGCCGACGACCTTCGAGGACGGGGTGACCTTCGGTACCCGGCCCAGGATGTCGTTGGCCGCCGCGTACAGGTCTTCGATGAGTTCGAAGTCCTCGGCAAGTCCCAGCGCGATCGCCTGTTGGCGCAGGTTCGAGAGCTGCCCGCCGGGGATCTCGTGCCGATAGACCCGGCCGGTCGGGCCTGGAAGACCGGACTCGAACGGGCGGTACAGGTGCCGCACGGCCTCCCAGTACGGTTCCAGATCGCATGCCGCCGCCAGGTCGATTCCGGTGTCCCGGTCGGTGTTGGCAAGGGCTGCCACGAGCGCCGACAGAGACGGCTGGCTCGTGGTTCCCGCCATCGGTGCGGCTGCCGCATCGACGGCATCCGCACCGGCTGCCGATGCCGCCAGCAGCGTCGCGAGCTGCCCACCGGCGGTGTCGTGCGTGTGGACATGGACTGGCAGGTCGAAGCGGTCGCGCAGCGCCGTGACGAGCCGGGATGCCGCAGCAGGCCGCAACAGCCCGGCCATGTCTTTGATCGCGAGGATATGAGCACCGGAGGCGACGATCTGATCGGCGAGCCGCAGGTAGTAGTCGAGGGTGTAGAGGTGCTCGGTGGGACTCAGCAGATCGCCGGTGTAACACATGGCGACTTCAGCGACAGCCGTGCCGGTGGCCAGCACACTGTCGATCGCGGGACGCATCTGCGAGACGTCGTTGAGCGCGTCGAAGATGCGGAAGATGTCGACACCGCTGGCGGCTGCCTCGGCGACGAAGGCGTCGGTGACCTCGGTCGGGTACGGCGTGTAGCCCACCGTGTTGCGCCCGCGCAGCAGCATCTGGATCGCGACGTTCGGCAGGGCCTCGCGAAGGCGATCCAGGCGTTCCCACGGGTCCTCGCCGAGAAAGCGCAGCGCCACGTCGTAGGTGGCGCCGCCCCACGCTTCGACCGAGAACAGCCCGGGCGTGAGGCGGGCGACGTAGGGCGCTACGGCGACGAGGTCCTTCGTGCGCACCCGCGTGGCAAGCAGCGACTGGTGAGCATCGCGGAAGGTCGTCTCGGTGACGGCGAGCGGCGTTTGTTCGCGCAGCGCGCGGGCAAACCGCTCGGGGCCCAGCTCGAGCAGTCGCTGGCGCGAGCCGGCGGGCGGCTCCTGGGTCAGGTCGACCGCGGGGAGCTTGAGTGCGGGGGTGACGGTCACCGGGTTTTCGCCGTTGGGACTGTTGACGGTGACGTCAACGAGCCAGTTCAGCATCTTCGAGCCGCGGTCCTTGGACTCGCGCCCCCGTAGCAGCTCGGGCCGCTCATCAATGAACGCCGTCGAGAGGTCTCCGACCAGAAACGCCGGGTCTTCGAGCACAGCCTGCAGGAACGGGATGTTGGTCGAGACGCCCCGGATGCGGAACTCGGCGAGGGCACGCCGGGCCCGCAGCACCGCCGCGCCGAAGTCACGTCCGCGGCAGGTGAGCTTGGCGAGCATCGAGTCGAAGTGCGGGCTGATCTGGGACCCTGCCGCGGTCGTGCCACCGTCAAGACGGATGCCGGCACCGCCCGGCGACCGGTAGGTCGTGATCTTGCCGGTGTCGGGGCGGAAGCCCTGCGTCGGATCCTCGGTCGTGATGCGGCACTGCAGTGCGGCGCCCCGAAGCCGGATGTTCTCCTGGCGCAGTCCCAGTTCCTCCAGGCTCGCCCCCGAGGCGATGAGCATCTGCGACTGCACGAGATCGACATCCGTCACCTCTTCGGTGACGGTGTGCTCCACCTGGATGCGGGGGTTCATCTCGATGAAGACGACCTCACCCGTGCGCGGGCCCGCGGTCTCGAGCAGGAACTCGACAGTGCCCGCGTTCTCGTACCCGATCGATTCGGCGAAGGCGACGGCGTAGCGGTGAAGGTCGTCGCGAACGGTCGGGTCGAGGTTCGGCGCGGGGGCGATCTCGATCACCTTCTGGTGACGGCGCTGCACCGAGCAGTCCCGTTCGAATAGGTGCACCGTGTGCCCGGTCTTGTCGGCCAGGATCTGCACCTCGACGTGGCGGGGACGCTGCACGGCCTGCTCGAGGAAGACGCGCGCGTCTCCGAAAGCGCTGCCGGCCTCGCGCATCGCCTCGGCCAGAGCGGGCGGCAACTCGTCGGGGGTCTCGACCCGGCGCATCCCGCGCCCGCCACCACCGGCGACGGCCTTGACGAAGATCGGGAAGCCGATGTCGGCGGACTGGGCCACGAGCGCGTCAACGTCGTCCGAGGCATCCGTCGACCTCAGCACGGGGACCCCGGCGCTCACGGCGTGCTGCTTCGCGGTGACTTTGTTGCCGGCCATCTCGAGGACGGCGGCGGGAGGCCCGATGAAGGTAATGCCGGCTGCCGCAGCCTTCTCGGCGAGGTCCGGGTTCTCGGAGAGGAAGCCGTACCCGGGGTAGATCGCGTCGGCACCGCTTTCGCGTGCGACGCGGATGATCTCGTCGACATCCAGGTACGCCCGTACCGGATGTCCCCGCTCCCCGATCTGGTAGGCCTCGTCGGCCTTCAACCGGTGCAGCGAGTAGCGATCCTCATACGGATAGACAGCGACGGTGCGAGCTCCCAGTTCGACCGCCGCACGAAAGGCTCGAATCGCGATCTCGCCACGGTTTGCTACCAGGATCTTGCGAAACATCACACCTCGCTGTTGGTGACGGGGCCTGCCTGAGTGTGCACCCAGCCTAGGGGACGGTAACGTAGAGCCTCGTGCACGTACTGTCGGTGAGCTCGCTCAAGGGTGGTGTCGGCAAGACCACTGTCACGCTGGGGCTTGCCTCCGCCGCCTTCGCCCGCGGTGTCCGCACCCTCGTGGTGGATCTCGACCCGCAGTCGGATGTCTCCACAGGCATGGACATCCAGGTCGCCGGCAAGCTCAACGTTGCAGACGTCCTGGCCAACCCGAAAGAGAAGGTCGTCCGTCAGGCGATCACCGCCAGCGGCTGGGCGAAGGTCCACCCCGGCACGATCGACGTCATGATCGGGTCGCCCTCGGCGATCAACTTCGACGGCCCGCACCCGAGCGTGCGCGACGTGTGGAAGCTTGAGGAAGCGCTCGCGACCATTGAGGCAGACTACGACCTCGTCCTCATCGACTGCGCACCCTCGCTGAACGCGCTCACGCGCACGGCATGGGCGGCAAGCGACCGCGTGATCGTCATCACCGAACCGGGTCTGTTCTCCGTTGCGGCAGCCGACCGCGCGCTGCGCGCGATCGAAGAGATCCGCCGCGGCCTCTCCCCCCGTCTTCAGCCGCTGGGCATCGTCGTGAACCGGGTACGCCCGCAGTCGATCGAGCACCAGTTCCGCATCAAGGAACTGCGCGAGATGTTCGGCCCGCTCGTACTTTCGCCCCAGCTTCCCGAACGGACCTCGCTGCAGCAGGCTCAGGGCGCGGCAAAGCCGCTCCACATCTGGCCCGGCGACTCGGCGCAGGAGTTGGCTGCCGATTTCGACGCCATCCTGGATCGCGTCATGCGCACCGGGCGGATTCCCTCCCCCGACACCGCAGCTTCCTGATCACGCGACAGCACTGATCACACGCGAGCGACGAACGCGCGCGGGATCTGATCAAGCGCGAGCAGCAGGTGATGTTTAGGCTCAGGCTGAGCGTGCGGCGCGCCGGGCTGAAAGCTCGTCGACGACATCCGGTGCCTGAGGGTCGAACTCGACGAGCGTTGACTCGACCTCACGCCACACCTTGCCGACGGCGATGCCGAACACGCCCTGACCTCGACTGACGAGGTCGATGACCTCATCGTTCGAGGTGCACAGGTATACCGATGCGCCATCGCTCATGAGGGTGGTGCCGGCAAGATCGCGGATGCCGGCAGCGCGAAGCTGCTCGACCGCAGTGCGGATCTGCTGCAGCGAGATGCCGGTGTCGAGGAGGCGTTTGACGAGCTTGAGAACGAGGATGTCACGGAAGCCGTAGAGACGCTGCGATCCGGAGCCCGATGCACCGCGCACGGTCGGCTCGACGAGTTCGGTGCGAGCCCAGTAGTCGAGCTGCCGGTACGTGATGCCCGCGGCTCGAGCAGCGACAGCTCCTCGGTAGCCCATTTCATCGTCGAGGGCGGGAAGGCCGTCGGTGAACAAGAGGTCTGCCGTCAGGCTCGGCGTCGACTCCGCCTCGCGTGCCGTCATGGCAACCTCCCCAGTTCGATCGGACATGTCAACGCTAGATCAGCCGAGAGGCTCGGGCAATGACATCCGGCCGTTGCGTCTCGGCGTGTCGCACTACGAGAGGAATCGCTCGAGGGCTGAGCGCAGGAATATCGAGCGTACTTCCTCCAGGCGACGCGCGAGCTCGGGCGCGAGTTCCTCGGCTCTGCCCCGCGATGTCGCGTCGGTTCGGCGCGCGAGGGGCGCAACCGCAGACTCGACGAGGGCGGCGTCACGCTCCGCGCTCTGGCGAAGCGTACGGATGTGACGCGGCTCGATGCCGTGACGATCGAGGGCCACCAAGCACCGAAGCAGAGCCACCGTCTGCTCGGTGTAGTGCTCAGCGGCGGTGATGATCCCGGTGCTGATGGCGTCATTGAGGAGCTGTGGCGCTGCCCCGGCGGCAGACAGCAACTCGTCGCGCCGGTAACGTCGCGGTGCCGCAACGATCGAGGTCGGCGGTGCCGGGATCGGGGTGACCGGGTCACGACCGGCATCCACATCATCGAGGTACCCCCGGATGACGTGCAGCGGCAAATAGTGATCGCGCTGCAGCGTCAGCGCAAGCCGCAGCCGCTCGACATCCGCAGGAGCGAACTTGCGGTACCCGGACTCGGTCCTGGTCGGAGTGACGATTCCCTGCACCTCAAGGAAACGCAGCTTGCTCGAACTCAGCCCGGGAAACTCCGGAGAAAGACGCGCAAGAACTTGACCGATGCTCAGAAGCCCCGCAGACGAGGCGCGATCACGGGCGGGAACGCCCGCCATCACTGATCCGCCGGGGGCTCGAGGTCGGCCGGCGAGACGAAGAAGTTCAACCGGAACTTGCCCACACGCGCTTCCGAGCCGTTCGTCAGGACAGCTCGATCCACACGCTCTCCGTTCACGTACGTGCCGTTGAGTGAACGCTGATCGACCAGCTCGAACGTCGTACCCGAGCGGGTGATCTCGGCGTGACGCCGCGAGACCGTCACGTCGTCGAAGAAGATGTCTGCCTCGGGATGCCGGCCGACTGTCGTCACGTCGGCATCCAGCAAATAGCGGGCTCCGGCGGTGGGGCCGGATCGCACGATCATGAGCGCTGATCCCGACGGCAATGCGTCGATCGCCTCGAGCTCGATCTCGGTCAACTCACTACCGAACGGCACGAAGGACAGGTCGGAATCGTGTCCGAACGAAGCCGTCGTATCCGTGCCTCGACCACCCGGAACCGCGGCTCCGGGGTCGCCGGAGGCGCGACGGATCTCGTCGGGTTCAGCGGGCGCATTGTGTTCCACGGGTGCCTCCTCAGGCTCCCCAGGATAGTCGGATTTGGTCGGTGGATGTCGAGTGGATCGCCCTCCCTCTCACCCCCGGACGGCGGCGCCATCGGGGTGGCTCCGAGAGATAGGCTGGGATCATGCCTCACTATGACGTCGTCATCCTTGGTGCCGGCCCCGGCGGCTATGTCGCGGCCGTTCGCAGCGCTCAGCTGGGCCTGTCCACAGCGGTCATCGAAGAGAAGTACTGGGGTGGGGTGTGCCTGAACGTGGGATGCATCCCCTCGAAGGCCCTGCTACGCAACGCCGACCTCGCTCACACGTTCCACGCGAAGGCCGATCTGTTCGGTATTTCCGGCGACGTGCACTTCGACTTCGGTGTCGCCTGGGACCGCAGTCGTGAGGTGGCGGCCGGCCACGTCAAGGGCATCCACTACCTGATGAAGAAGAACAAGATCACGGAGTACGACGGCCGTGGTTCCTTCATCGACGACCACACGATCGAGGTCAAGACCTCCGAGGGCGGCATCGAGACTGTCACCTTCGACAACGCGATCATCGCGACCGGTTCGACGGTGCGCCTGCTCCCGGGCGTGAGCCTGAGCGAGAACGTCGTCACGTACGAAGAGCAGATCCTCACCCGTGAGCTGCCGAAGTCCATCGTGATCGTCGGCGCCGGTGCCATCGGCATGGAGTTCGCGTACGTGCTGTCGAACTACGGCGTGAAGGTCACGATCATCGAGTTCCTCGACCGTGCACTTCCCAACGAGGATGCCGAGGTCTCGAAAGAGATCGCGCGCCAGTACAAGAAGTACGGCATCGAGATCCTCACCTCGACCAAGGTTGAGAGCGTCACCGACCACGGCGACCGCGTCACGGTTGCCTACACCGGCAACAACGACGGCGCCCAGGGCTCGATCGACGCCGACAAGGTGCTCATGTCGATCGGGTTCGCGCCGCGCGTCGAGGGCTTCGGGCTCGACAAGACCGGTGTGAAGCTCACCGACCGCGGCGCCATCGACATCGATGACCACATGCGCACGAACGTGCCGCACATCTACGCGATCGGTGACGTGACCGCCAAGCTGCAGCTTGCCCACGTCGCCGAGGCGCAGGGCGTTGTCGCCGCCGAGACGATCGGCAAGGCCGAGACCATGACGCTCGGCGACTACCGCATGATGCCGCGTGCGACGTTCTGCTCGCCGCAGGTCGCCAGCTTCGGCCTGACCGAGGCGCAGGCCCGGGATGCCGGCTACGACGTCAAGGTCGCGAAGTTCCCCTTCAGCGCCAACGGCAAGGCGAACGGCCTGGGCGAAGCCGTCGGTTTCGTGAAGGTCATCGCCGACGGCGAGCACCTCGAACTGCTCGGTGCCCACATGATCGGCCCGGACGTCTCGGAGCTACTGCCCGAGCTCACCCTGGCTCAGAAGTGGGACCTCACCGCCCTCGAGGCGGCGCGCAACGTCCACACCCACCCGACGCTGTCGGAAGCCGTGCAGGAGGCCTTCCACGGCCTTGCCGGCCACATGATCAACATCTGACCAGCGGGTCAGGCCTCACACGCCCAGGGCGCGTGCGAGCTTCGAGTCACTCGAGGCCTCGCGCGCGCCCTTGGCGTATGCGGCGACGGTCACCGCGTCGAAGAACGCGGCACAGGCATCCGCATCCTCTGGAGCTGCCGGCCCGAGTTCGATCTCCCACTCGCGCCACGCCTGCTCCATCCCCCGCTGCTCGTCGCGCGTGCGCACGCGGTCATCGACCATCTCGGCGAGGATGCCGCCCTCGGCATCCCGGAGCGCATACGCGGTGCGCGTGTTGCGGATGCGGGCGATCACGACCAGCGGGTCCGTCGTCAGATCCCCGATATGCGCGGCGATCTCGGGCGGGACGCCGGTCACGGATGCCGTGTCGCCACCGATGTCGAGCGGCCAACCGGTCTCCATCCGACCGGAGCCCTGGCGGGGTCCTTTCAGATGCCAGCCCGCATCGGGCCCACCCTCTCGGCGCCGAAGCGCATAGCCGGCTCTGCCGAGGACGTACTCTGCGGTGTCGTAGTAGACGGCGTCGAGTTCACGCACTTCCGGCTCGGCGACAGTGACGACCAGTGGAACCTGGGTCCAGTCGGGGACCTCGGTTTCTGGGTCCACGTCGAAGGTGATTTCAACCTCGAGGGACTGCGAGGGCTCCATCGATGGGGTGGTCGGCTCAGTCGTCAGACGGGGCGATCTCGTCGGTGGACTCGACGAAGTAGAACTCACCCTCGGTCGGTCCGTCGTGATCGCCCGTGTGCTCGAGGGCACCACGTCGTTCGTAGATGACCTGGCCCTCGCCGTAGGGAACGATCATCGTGTCTGCATCCGGGGCTTCCAGGGGCAGGACTTGCCCGTCGAGCGGGCCTCCGTGGAGTCGTGCAATGGCCATCCCCCGAGCATAAGCCCCGATCTCGTCCCCTTCGGCGATCGCGGCGGCGCGTGCTTCAAGGAGCTCGGCTGTCGCATCGCGCGCGGATGCCTGTGCCCGGCGCAGTCGGCGCTGGGCGAAGGTCATCGGAGGGGCCGAGGAGACCACACCGTGCGCCTCCTCGGAGGCGACCACGATGTAGGTGCAGGAGATGAGGATGACCTGCGCCGAGAAGTTGATCCACAGCAGCAACGCGATGAGGGTGGCGAAAGTACCGAGGAGCGGGTTGGCCTGGGCGCCCCGCACGAACAGTCCCGACAACTGTTGCAGCACCGTCAAGCCCACTGCGCCGAGGAGCGCGCCGCCCCACAGGGCCCGCGCGGGAGGACGGATCCCGCCGAGCACCAGGAAGATCGCCGCGATGAGCGCGGCATCCAGCACGAATACCGTGACGATACCGACCGTGCGGGTCAGCACCTCCGCGATCACGGTGTCGCCGTCGATGCCTATCCAGTCCAGGGCGAGAGAGACGCCGGCGGTTCCGAAGTAGGTGATGGCGGCGGTCGCGACGATCGCTATCGCGACTCCGACGGCCATCGCGAAGTTACGGAGGATCACCCACAGGAAGAACCCGTCGTCCATGACGGTGCCACCGATCAGGTGGAGCGCTGAGCGAAGCGTTCCGACGGCACCGATGGCAGCGAACAGAAGTCCGATGACCGCAGCGATCGCCGCGATCGACAGACCCGACTGGAACTGATCAAGGCCCGATCGCAGGTCTTCTTCCCGGATGACCGCGTTCTCGCCCCCGATCAGCCCGGGAATCACGGAGTTCACGGCACTGACGAGCGCGTTCCACGCTTCGGGGTTGCCCGCGAGCCAGAGTGCTGCGGCCGAGAACCCGAGCAGGACCGCCGCAAAGACCGAGAACAGCGCACGGTAGGTGACGCTGTCGGCAAGGACCGGTCCGCGCTTCTCGGTGTAGAGCAGCAACGCGCGAACGATGCGCAGCGAGAGCGCCCATCTGATCACGACGGCAACGAAGGTCTTCAGGGCGGCCGGCATGGTTCCAGGCTAACCGGGAAGCTCTGCGGGGGGCCGAGACGCTCAGGGCCTTGACACGGTCAGCACGATCGCGACCCATGCGCCGGCCAGCATCCATGGACCGAACGGGATCGCGCTCCGGCGGTCGGCGCGGCGAACGAGCAGCATCCCGGCGGCGAAGACACCGCCGAGCACGAATCCGGCCAGTGTCCCCACGAGCACGCTCCCCCATCCCAGCCACCCGAGGTGCAGTCCGATGACCGCTGCGAGCTTGACGTCGCCGCCGCCGACACCGCCGGCCGACAGCATCCGCAGCACGAGGTACGCGACGAAAAGAACCAGCGCCGCCAGCAGAGCCCGGATCAGCGCATCCATTCGACTGCCGGTCAGTGCTGCCGCAACCAGGAGCACGACACCCGTGACGCCGACCGTCGCGACGAGGCGGTTGGGAAGACGGTGAGTGCGGATGTCGATGATTGCGAGGATCGCTCCGATGACCGCGAACGTGACGAAGGCTACGACCGTGAGGGCGGTCGAGATCGTCGGCATGGCGACTGAGCCTAGGTGACGGCGACCCCTCGGTCCTCGCCATCCTGGCCTTCCTGTGGATAGCTGTCGTGCCGGCGCCGCCAGGGAGCACCCGCGGGCCAGCTGGCGGCGAAGGTCGGAACGACCCGCCCGACCCTGCGCGCGAGACCTCGGACCGAGGTCAGGGGGCGTGCCGAGACCGGCATTGTGAGCGACCGATCCCAGCGCACCCCGTCGCTCTCGCGCAGGTGGATGGTGAGGTCGAGGTCGTCGTGGATGCGGGGGTTCTCGCGGTGCACCACCGTGCGGGCCCGCTCCCAGATGGCAGCACGCATCGCGAAGTTCGACCCGAACACCAGCGGGATGCCGAGCCACAGGTTCACCCAGACCCTCCCCCCACCGATGTACCAGTGCTCGCCGAGATAGCTGATGACTCTGCCGGCGCCGTAGAACTCGGCGCCGCCGGTGAGCACCCCGAGCGCGGCGTCGCTGTTGAAGGCTGACTCAATGCGCGCCAGCCAATCCGGATGGGGCCGGGAATCGGCATCCAGTCTTGCAATGATGTCGCTGGTGGGTAGCGCAGCGTCGTATCCGCGTGCGGCGGCGGGCCAGATCCCCACGAGCGGCTCGTCGATCAGCTCGACACCGGCCTCGCGCGCGACTGCCGCCGACTCGTCGGTGCTGCCGTTGTCGACCACGATGATGCGGTCAGCGGGACGCTCTTGCTTCTGCAGGGCGAGCAGGCATTTGCGCAGGAACTCGGCGTCGTTGCGACACGGGATGACGACCGAGATGCGCAGCGCCGATGTCACCCCCTCACCCTATCGGCGCGGTTCGCGGATGCCGGGAGCGCCGCATCCGGGAACCGCCCGTGGCACGTGCGGGCTTACCGTGGAGCCACGGACGAGGGAGTCGGATGAAAACACACGAGGTCGCGAACCAGGCGCCCGCACGCACGGGGCTGGATGAGTACGAGGCGAACATCGCCCTGCGCGAGGGCGTCGAGACCTACAGCGGGCCAGGTGCCGCGGCGCGGCTGCACCACATCGGGCATCGCGTCGGCTCTTCCGCCTTCCAACGCGATGCGGTGCGCGCCAACCGGGTCGAGCCGGTGCTGCAGACGCACGACCGCTATGGCCGCCAGCTCGATGAGGTCGAGTACGACCCGGCCTACCACCGCATCATCGGCGCGGCATTGGCCGACGGCGCCCACACCGGGGCGTTCCGAGAGCCCGGGCCCGGGGCATCCGTCGTGCGCGCCACCGCGTTCATGCTCTATGCGCAGGTAGAACCCGGCCACGCGTGTCCCGTCTCGATGACCCACGCGGCGGTTCCGGTGATCGCCCAGCACGACGAGCTCGCCCGGGAGTGTACTGGTAGCGCCGATTGTTGCTGAGTTGCGTATTCAGCGGCTTCCGACTCTTCTCCCAATGAATGGTGGGGCACTGATCACCAATGATTGATCAGCGCTTGCTGTATAGTTCAGTACATGCTGACTATTGCTTCGCGCCTCGACGTCATGAACCGGCTCGGCCGGGCCATGGCAGACCCGACGCGCTCCCGGATCTTGATGACGCTGCTGAACGCCCCGAGCTATCCGGCCGTGCTCTCGCGCGAGCTGGAGCTGACCCGCTCGAACGTCTCGAACCACCTGACGTGCCTGCGTGACTGCGGGATCGTGGTCGCCGAGCCTGAGGGTCGCCAGACGCGCTACGAGATCGCTGACCCGCATCTTGCGGCTGCGCTCGTCGCGCTCGTGGATGTGACGCTGGCGGTCGATGAGCACGCGCCGTGTGTGGACTCGTCGTGCACGGTGCCGGGCTGCTGCGGTACAGGGG
>Ga0209066_10002557_pt1 | contig 21920 bp, 27 predicted proteins | sample All_14_2_FD_187198 | JGI IMG/M metagenome (GOLD analysis project Ga0209066, IMG submission 187198) | Freshwater microbial communities in response to fracking from Pennsylvania, USA - Allegheny Zone_MetaG_DW_15 (SPAdes) (version 2) ... | reverse complement strand
ATACGCCGTTTACATCCTATCCATCGCTTCGGTCTTCGCCGTCAGGTTCGCGGCCGCCAGGCTGGACGAGCGCAAGGCTACCCCGGAAGCCGCCGTGAAAGCGCTGACCGCGCGGGCCATCGTAACCGCGGCCCTTTGCGAAGTGCCGGCCGTGGCCGGCCTCATCCTATTCCTCCTCACGGGTTATAAAGCGGACTTCTACCTGTTGCTGGCCTTCTCGGCCGGCCTGGAGGTCTACCATTTCCCGCGGCTGGCCCGCTGGGAAGAGAAACTGCGGACGGACTTCGGACAACTGCCATGAACACTAAAGAATACAAACAGCTAGCCGTGGTCGGCGTCTCCGGCGACGCCTCCAAATACGGCCACAAGATCTTCCGCGACCTGCTCAACGCCGGCTACCCGGTGGCGGGCGTCAACCCGAAGGGCGGCTTCGTGCTGGGGCAGAACGTTTACAAGAACCTCTCCGACATCGAGAAGAAGCCGGACCTGGTCATCACCGTGGTGCACCCCGCCGTTACCGAACTGGCGGTAGAGGAATGCAACCGGCTCGGCGTGAAACATATCTGGATGCAGCCCGGCTCCGAGTCCGACGCCGCCGTGGCAAAGGCCAAAGAGTACGGCATAAAGACCACGCTGGCCTGCTTCATGGTGGCCAAGGGAGTCTGGTAGTGATACAAAAGCTGCTGGGGCAGCGCTACGACGCTTACCTGGGTTTTATCCGGCGCCAGATGATAAAGGACCAGATAGAGGCGCGCGGCGTTAAAGACCAGCGCGTGCTGGCCGCCATGGACAAGGTCTGCCGGCACTGCTTCGTCACCGAGGACATGGTGACGCGCTCCTACGAGGATTATCCGCTGCCCATAGCCGGGGGCCAGACCATCTCGCAGCCTTATATAGTGGCGCTGATGAGCGAACTGCTCGAGCTCAAAGGCGGCGAGCGGGTGCTGGAGATCGGCACCGGCTCGGGATACCAGACCGCCGTGCTCTCCGAGCTGGCCGCCGAGGTCTGCACGGTGGAGCTGCTGCCGGAGCTCGCCGCCGCCGCGCGGGAGAAACTCGCCGGGCTCGGCTGCAAGAACATCAAATTCCGCGTCGGGGACGGCGCCGCCGGCTGGCCGGAGGAGGCGCCCTTCGACGCCATCGTGGTCACCTGCGCCGCGCGCGAGGTGCCGCCCGCCCTCGGCGAGCAGCTCAAAGAGGGGGGCCGGCTTGTGGTCCCCGTCGGGGAAGCCTCGCAGGACCTGCGCCTGATCCGCAAGACCGGCGCCGGGCTAAAAACCACTTCCGTCTGCTCCGTGCGTTTCGTGCCGCTGGTGGGGCCCAAGTGAGCGGGCTGGCTTTCAAGGTAGCCTGGCGCGTGGTATTGTACCCGCTGCTGGCGCTGGCCGCGCTGGCCTTCTTTTTCTTCTGGCTGTACGCCCATCCCCGGCGTTATACCGGCAGTTACAAACCCGAGGACTTCGGCCTGAAGGCCGAGCCGCTGCGCCTGCGCACCGCCGACGGCATAGACCTGGACGCCTGGTTCATACCGCACAAGACCTCTAAGAGCACGGTCATCATCTGCCACGGCTACCCGATGGACAAGAGCGACGTGCTGGGGCTCACCTCTTTCCTCGCGCGAGAGTTCAATCTGCTCTATTTCGATTTCAGGGCCACCGGCCGCAGCGGCGGCTTCTTCTCCACCGGCGGCGCCAGGGAAACGCGCGACATAGACGCGGCCGCGGCCTTCGCGCAGGGCCGCCTGCCCGGCGGCGCCGTTGGCCTGTTCGGTTTCTCGATGGGAGGAGCCGCGGTGCTGCTGTCGGCCAACCCGGCCGTGAAGGCCCGCGCGCTGGACGCTCCTTTCGCCGACCTGCACGGCGAGCTGGAACACATCTTCGCGGGCTGGGGCCCCCTGCGCCCGCCGCTGCTGCTCCTGATGCGCGGCTGGATGCTGCTGTTCACCGGCGTGGACATACGGGCGGTCAGCCCGGTAGCCAACGCCGCGGCCTTCGCCGCGCCCATGCTGCTGGTGCACGGCACGCTGGACGGCACGGTGCCGCCCTCCAACTCGGCGGCGCTCAAGGCCGCCAACCCGGCCGCCGAGCTGTGGCTGGTGGAGGGCGCGGACCACGGCCAGAACCATTACACGGCGCCGGCCGAGTACGAACGCCGCTTGACGGACTTTTTCCGAAAGAACCTCTAATTGCTAGAATCCCTATATGGCCGCCATAGTCACCTCTAACCTGGTAAAGCGCTACGCCGAAGTCACGGCCGTGAACGGCGTCTCGCTGGAGATCCCCGAAGGCGAGGTATTCGGCCTGCTGGGCCCCAACGGCGCCGGCAAGACCACGCTCATCAGCATGCTCTCCACGCTGGTCAAGCCCACGTCGGGTACCGCGGTGGTGGCCGGCCGCGACATCAACCTGGAGCCGCTGGAAGTGCGCCGCAATATCGGCATCGTCTTCCAGGAGCCCAGCGTGGACGACCTGCTGACCGGCCGCGAGAACCTCTACCTGCATTCCATGCTCTACGGCGTGCCCCGCGCCGAGATCCCCGGCCGCATAGACCGCATGCTGGAGATGGTGAAGCTCACCGACCGCGCGGGCAGCCTGGTAAAGACCTATTCCGGCGGAATGCGGCGGCGCCTGGAGATAGCCCGCGGCCTGATCCACCGGCCCAAGATCCTTTTCCTCGACGAGCCCACCCTGGGCCTCGACCCGGCCAGCCGCAAGGCGGTGTGGACCCACATCCGCGAGCTCAAGGAAACCCACAACACCACCATCATCCTCACCACCCATTACATGGAAGAGGCCGACAGCCTGGCCGACCGCATAGGCATCATCAACCGCGGCAAGATCATAGAACTGGATACGCCCGACGCGCTCAAGCGCAAGGTGGGCCGGGACCTGGTCTTCGTCACCGGCGCGCTCGACGAGGCCGCCGTCAGGGCGCTGCCTTTCGTGCAGAGCGTGGAATGCGAGGGCGGCCGCTACAAGATCAGCATAGAGGATTCCGGCGTGAACCTGCAGGCGCTGCTCAATGCGGGCGGCCGCATAGACTCGGTGGAAGTGCGGCGCGTCACGCTCGACGACGTGTTCCTGAAGTTCGCGGGCCAGCAGATCAGCGACGACGCCGAGGAGCACGCCGAGGGCATCTTCGAGCGCGTGGCCGTCAACAAGGCGGTGCGCCGGTGAACTTCAACGCCGTCTGGGCCCTGCTGCTGCGCGAAGCCAAGATCTTCTTCCGCGAGAAGGAACGCATCATCTCCATCCTCGTCTCGCCGCTGCTGTTCCTGTTCGTGATGGGGCAGGGCATGTCGGGCGGGCAGAGCCCGGTGCCGGGCTACACCTACCAGCAGTTCATCTTCCCCGGCATCCTGGTGATGGTGATCCTGTTCACGTCGATCACCTACGGCCTCTATATCATCTGGGACAAGCGGCTGGACTTCCTGAAGGAAGTGCTCGCGGCGCCCATCTCGCGCGCCACGCTGTTCTTCGGCAAATCGCTGGGCGGCATGCTGGGCGCTATTATCGAGACCCTGATGCTGCTGGTCATCGGGGCCCTGTTCATCCTGCCCATGGGCCCGCTTCAGGTGCTGCTGGCCCTGGCCGGGGCTTTCCCGGTGGCCTACATGATCACCAACCTCGGCCTGACCATAGGCGCCAGGATGAAGTCCATGGAAGGCTTCGGCCTGGTCATGAGCTTCCTGACCTGGCCCATGTTCTTCTTCAGCGGGGCGCTGTTCGACCTGGCCGGCGCCGCGCCGTACATCCGCGCCGTCAGCCTGGTGAATCCCGTCACCTACGCCGTGGACCTCATGCGCATCATCATGATAGGCCGCGGCTATTTCTCCGCCTGGACCGACCTCGCCGCCATCGCCGTCTTCTGCCTGCTCACCACCGCCGTCGGCGTAGCCGCCTTCGGCAAGCTCCAGCAGGAAAAATAGCCCGCAAGGGCGCGTAAAGCCGGGCCGCCCTCAGGCGGCCCTTGTTTTTTTATAAGGATAATCCGAGTGTCACCGAGCCGGCGGAAGCGGGCGGGAGAAGCGGCGCAGCACGGCCTCTTTCTCCTCGGGGAGCAGCAGGCCGCCGTGCCAGGCCAGCAGCGGGAAAGCCAGGAAAGCCGCGGCCCGGATAATCAGGCCGGCGGAGCCGCCGTAGGGCAGCAGGAAAGCCGGCAGCGCGCAGGCGGCCGCGAGGCCCGCCGCCGCGCCGAGACGGCCGAACTCGTAGGGCACCGGGTAGAAGGCGCGCCCGCGCAGGTGCACCATGACGGCCATGACCAGGTAGGAGAGCAGCAGCGCCCAGGCCGCGCCGTACATGCCGAAAGCGGGGATCAGGGCGAAGTTGCCGCCGATGCTGACGGCCGCGCCGGCCAGCGTCACCGAAAGTATTATGCCGGTGCGCTTGGCGATGATCACGGGCGCGAGGAAATTGACGTAGACCCCGTTGAGCAGGTAGGCGGCCAGCACCACCGGCACGATGCCGAGACCGGCCCAGTAATCCGGATGTATCAGGTTGACCCCGGCCACCCGCAGGCGGGCCAGGTCGCCGATGAAGAACGAGAGGCCCAGCCACAGCCAGAGGCCGCCGACGGTGAAATAGGTCAGCACCCGCGCGAACACCGGCGCGGCGTCGGGACGGTGCGAGCGCTCGATGAAGAACGGCCGCCAGGCCTGGTCGAACATCGTCACCACCATCATCATGAAGATGCCCAGCCGGTAATTGGCCTGGTAGACGCCCACCGAGGCGGTGTCGGTGAGGTGCAGCATGATGGGCCGGTCGAGCACCTGCACGGCCATGGCGCCCAGCCCCGCCGGCAGCAGCGGCAGCGCGAAGGAGAGCAAATTCCTGAGCACGGGCAGGTCGGCCCGGGCGGCGGCGGCCCGGAACTCCGGCGCCAGCAGCAGCGCCGCGGCGGCAGAGGAGAGGACATTGGCCAGGAACACGCTCTCTAGCCCCAGGCCCATATAGGCCAGGAAAACCACGTTGAGCGCGACGTTGATGACGATGGAGGCCGTGCGCACCCCGGCGAAGCGCAGCGCCTTGTGGCGCATGCGCAGGTCGGCGAAGGGGATGATGGTGGCGGTGTCGAGCAGCAGGATGGCCGCGGCATAATAGACCAGCCTGGCGTTGCCGGCGCCGATGCCGGCGGCGCCCGCCCAGAAAGGCGCGGCGGCGCAGAGCAGCAGCGTGAGCAGCAGCGTCGTGACGCCCAGGCAGGCCATGGCGGCGGGAAAGGCCTTCTCGCGGTCGGCGTAATGCCGCATGTAGGCCTGGTCGAGGCCGTAATGGTAGACGATGTTGAGGAAGGCGATATAGGAGAAGACCGCCGCCACCACGCCGTAATCGGCCGGCGCCAGGTAGTGGGTATAGAACGGCAGCAGGATAAAATTGAGCAGGCGCGCACCCACGGTGGAGAGTCCGTAGATCAGCGATTCTTTGCCGAGGGCTTTGAGGTCTTTGAACATGGCGCCGAGTCCTATTCTATCAAATGACGACGGGGGGGCAAATAAGATATAATTGAGAAATAAGCCCGGCGTGAGGCCGGACGGGGGATACATGAACAGATTCACTAAAGACCAGGCTCCTGACTGCGGCCCCTGCCGCTTTAAGAGCGTTTGTTTCTACAGCAAATTCGACGCGCAGGCCCAGAAGGCCTGGAACCAGCTCAAGACCGGCCGCAAGTTCGCCGACGACGAAGCCATTTACAGCGAAGGCCAGTCCCCGCTGGGCATTTACCTGGTCTGCAAGGGCCGGGCCAAAGTGTTCTCCGCCGACGCCAAGGGCCAGCAGATGATCACGTGGATCCGCCATCCCGGCGAGCTGTTCGGCCATATCGCCTTCTTCTCCGAGCAGGACTACTTCGGCAACAGCCGCGCCATGGGCGACACTATCATCTCGTTCATGGACAAGCGCACGCTGGAGCAGTTCCTCGAGCAGCACCCGCGCACCTACAAGCTGCTGCTGCACAAGGTGGCCAGCGAACTGCGCGCCCTGCAGCTCAAGCTCAAGGATACCGCCTACAAGCCCGCCCGCTCCAAGGTGGCCAAGGCCCTGATCACCGCGATCTCCTTCAAGTCGAAAGACACCGACAAGCCGGCCATCTTCGGCCTCAAGCGCACCGAGATCGCCGAGATCACCGGCCTGGCGCTGGAAACCGTGGTGCGCACCCTCGCCGAACTGGAGAAGCGCAACGTCATCAAGCGCGAGATAAAGTCCATCAAGATCCTGGACTACAAGACGCTGGTCCGCATCGCCGACCCGCACGCCAAGTCGGTAGAATAACGCGGCCCTGTAATAAAAAAAGCCCGGCTCCGAGCCGGGCTTTTTTATTTGTCAGGTGGCGTCAGGCGGTGCCGAACATCCTGTCGCCGGCGTCGCCCAGGCCGGGCACGATGTAGCCGTCGCCGTTCAGGCGCTCGTCCACGGTGCCGACGTAGATCGGCATCTCCGGGTGCGCGGAGGAGAGGCGCCTGATGCCTTCCTTCGAAGCGATCATGCAGACGAAGCAGATGTTCTTGGCGCCGCGGCTTTTCATGATCTCCACGGCCTCCACGGCCGAGCCGCCGGTGGCCAGCATCGGGTCGGCGATCACCACCAGGCTGTCGGCCACGTTCTCGGGCAGGCGCACGTAGTACTTCACGGGCTTGAGGGTCTCTTCGTCGCGGTAGATGCCGATGTGGGCCAGCTTGGCCTCCGGGTACATCTTCAGCAGGCCGTCCACCATGCCGAGGCCGGCGCGCAGGATGGCCACGAACACCAGGTCGTGCGACAGGCGCATGGCGTCGGCCACGCCCACCGGCGTGCGCACCTTGGCCTTCTTCACGCGGGCGTTGAGCAGCGCGTCGTGGGCGAGGAACATGGCCAGCTCGCCCATCAGCCGCCTGAAGTCGGTTACGCTCGTCTTGCGGTCGCGCAGCCGCGCTATCTTGTCCAGCACCACCGGGTGCTTGGAAATGTGGACGTTCTTCATAGGCCTCCCGGGCTTACTTTATGATCTCGCGTATCAGGGGCTCCTTGCGGGGCGCCTTGGGCCCGTAGGCCAGCGAGGACTCGAACATCTTCACGCCGTCGGCGAGCTTGCCCGGGGCGGAAGCGTAGGCGGTGGCTATCACGTCGCCGGGCTTAACGCGGTCCCCGGGCTTCTTTTCGAGGATGAAGCCGGCGCCGAAGTCCACGGCGTCCTCGGCCTTGGCGCGGCCGGCGCCCAGCGCCACGGCGGCGAACCCGACGGTGCGGGCCTCCATCGCGGTGAGGAAACCGGCCTTCTTGGCGAGTATTTTCTTCGAGAGTTTGGCCTTGGGCATGTGGCGGTCCGGGTCGTCGGCCACCTTGGGGTCGGCGCCCTGCCACTTGGCCATCAGGCGGTACTTCTCCAGGGCGCTGCCGTCGGCGACTACGGCCCGGGCCTTCTCGATGCCCTCTTCGGCCGTGCGGGCCTTGCCGCCCAGGTGTATCATCCAGCCCGCGAGGGTTTCCAGCACGCGCGTGAAATCCTCCGGGGCCTTCTCGCCCTGCAGTATCTTTATGCAGGCCGAGGTCTCTATGCCGTTGCCGATGGCCACGCCGAGGGGTTCGTTCATGGCGGTCATCACGGCCACGCAGCGGATGCCCAGCAGTTTGGCGGTCTTCATCAGCGCCACCGCGAGCTCACGGCTGGGCTTGAAATCCTTCAGGAACGCGCCGGAGCCGTATTTCACGTCCATCACCAGGCCGGTGATGTCCTCGGCGTACTTCTTGGAGAGGATGCTGGCCACGATCAGCGGCAGCGCCTCGACGGTGCAGGAGGCGTCGCGCAGGGCGTAAAGCTTCTTGTCGCTGGGCGCGAGGCGCTCGGTCTGGCCGAACATGCTGAGGCCGGTGGCCTTGAGCTGCTTGACCACGTACTCGGGCTTCAGGCGCACGTTGAAGCCCTTCATGGCTTCGAGCTTGTCCAGCGTGCCGCCGGTGTGGCCCAGGCCGCGGCCGCTCATCATGGGCACTACCACGCCCGCCGCGGCCGCTATCGGCGCGAGCGCTATGGAGACGCCGTCGCCCACGCCGCCGGTGGAATGCTTGTCCACCTTGATGCCTTTGATGGAAGAGAGGTCCAGCCGGTCGCCGGACTGAGCCATCGCCTTGGTCAGCGCGGCGGTCTCGGCGGGGGTCAGCCCGTTGAGGAAAGAGGCCATCAGCCAGGCGGACAGCTGGTAGTCGGGGATGGAGCCGGAGGCGGCGCCCATCGCTATGAACTCTATTTCGGCGGAGGTGTGCTCCAGGCCGGAACGTTTTTTAAGCAGCAGGTCGAGCATTCTCATGATATTTCCTTTTTAACCCTTGATAGCCTTGGACTTGAGCAGGCCTTCCAGCAGGCCTTGCATCTTGCCGGAAACTTTCTGGCCGAGCTCCAGCACTTCCTCGTGCGACAGCACCTGTTTGGAGATGCCGCTGCAGAAATTGGAGATCCAGCAGATACCGGCCACGCGCAGCTTGAGCTGGCGGGCGGCGATGGTCTCGGGGACCACGCTCATGCCGGCGATGTCTCCGCCGAGCTGCCGGTACATCTTCACCTCGGCGGGCGTCTCGTACGACGGGCCGGTCACGGCGGTGTAGATGCCCTCCGTGGCGCGGATGCGCAGTTTCTTGGCGAGCTTCATCGCCTCGCGCCTCAGCGCGGCGTCGTAGGGGCCGTTCATGTCGGGGAACATCTCGCCGAAGGCGGGGTGGTAGTTGCCCATCAGCGGGTTGGAGCCCATCAGGTTCAGGTGGTCCTTGAGGATCACCATGTCGCCGGGCTTTGTCGCCGGCTTCAGGGAGCCGACGGCGGCCGTCAGCAGCAGGTTCTTCACGCCCAGCGCGCGCAGCACGCGGATGGGGAAAGCGATGAACGAGAGCGGCCGGCCCTCGTAGTAGTGAAAGCGGCCCTTCATCATAACCACGTCGGCGCCGCCCATGCGCCCGAAGATCAGCTCGCCGGCGTGGCCCTTCACGGTGGGGGCGGGGAAGCCGGGGATGTCCTGGTACGAGACGGAGACTTTGTCCTCCAGGCGGGGGAGCGCGCCGCCCAGGCCGGAGCCGGCGATGATGGCGGTCTCGGGTTTGAAGCCGGAGGCCACTTTTTTCAGCCAGCCGGCGGTTTTCTCCACGTCCCTGAGTATGTCGGAAGGTTCCATGTTGTCTCTCCTTGACTGCCGTAGGCGCTAGAAGCCGAAGCCGTCGGCGCCGAACGCGTTCTCTATATGTTCCGGCGCCTCGCCGGGCACGATGCCGATAAAATCGAACCGGTACTCTTCCGCCTCCGGGCGCGCGGCCTTGAGATAGGCCTGCGCCGTCCTGATGATCCGGCCGCGCTTGGCGGCGGTCACGGTCTCGGCCGGGCTGCCGTAGGCGCTGCTGGCCCGGGAGCGGACCTCGACGAAAACCACCGCGCTCCCTTTGCGCGCCACGATATCCAGTTCGCCCAGCGGGCAGGCCCAGTTGCGGGCCAGGATCTCGTAGCCGGCGGCTTTAAGGAAGAGGGCCGCCCGTTCTTCCGCCGCGGCGCCGCGCCCGTTCACGCCGCTCCCGCGGCCTTACGCACCGGCGAGAAACTCATGCGGTGCTGCGGGCAGGGCCCGAGCCGCCGCAGCGCCTCGAGATGCGCCGCCGTGCCGTAGCCTTTGTGGCCGGCCAGGCCGTAGCCGGGATGGCGGGCGTCGAGCACGGCCATCCAGCGGTCGCGCACCACCTTGGCATAGATGCTGGCGGCCGCGATAGAAAGGGATTTGGCGTCGCCGTCCACCAGCGGCTGCTGCGCGCAGCCCTCCAGGCGCTTGATGCGCAGCGGGCCGTCCACCAGCAGCAGCGCGGTCTCCGGCGCCGCGCCGGTGGCCGACAGGAGCCGCCGCACGGCGGCGCCCATGGCGTTGAAGGTGGCTTCCAGGATGTTGACGCCGTCTATTTCGGAGGGTCCGGCGTAGCCGAAACCGAAGCGCACGCCGGAGGCGCGCATGAGGGCCAGCGCGCGCTCGCGCCGCTGCGGGGAAAGTTTTTTACTGTCGTTGACGAGCGGGGAAATGACGGCGTGGGCGGAAAGAGGGATCCAGGCCGCGCAGGCGGTAACGGGTCCGGCCAAAGGGCCGCGACCGGCTTCATCGACGCCGATAAGGAAAGCCGGCCGCCTGGTTTCAAGGAGTGCTAGGTCGAATTTGGCGAGTGGCACGATAAATTTATGCCTGAGACCGCCTGCCCCCCGCGCCGGGCGCGGGGGGGAGTGGAAACCGGCTTATTTACCGGCGCCCGTCTGGGCGGCGGGAGCCGGCTGGGCCTGCGGGGCGGCCGCGGACGATTCCTTGTCCACTTCCGTCAGCCTGGCGGCTTTGCCGGAGAGGCCGCGGAGGTAATAGATCTTGGCGCGGCGGACCTTGCCGGTCTTCACGACTTCGATCCTGTCGATGCGGGGGGAATGCAGCGGGAACACGCGCTCCACGCCCACGCCGTAAGAGATCTTACGCACGGTGAAGCTGGAGGAGATGCCGCTGCCGCGGCGCGAGATCACGACGCCGTCGAAGATCTGGATGCGCTCGCTGTCGCCTTCAACGACCTTGGTGTGCACTTTCACGGTGTCACCGGGATTAAATTCGAATTTGTCGCTCTTGATGCCCAGGTATTTTGCAATGTCTTTCATACTGCCTCCTCGTTAGTTGAAACAAATCTATTTTTTCTTCGCCGCGCTCCGCGCTTTCTTGGGGGCGGGGGCCAGGTCCGGCCTGGCTTCGCCGGTCAGGCTTTCTGCCTGCCTGCGCCGCCACTCGGCTATCAGCTTGTGGTTGCCGCTCACCAGTTCGGGCGGCACATTTTTGCCTCTCCACACCGCCGGCCGCGTGTAATGCGGGGCTTCCAGCAGGCCGTCGGTAAAAGTCTCGTTGACGGTGGCGTCGCTGCGCTTGAGCACGCCGGGGATCAGCCGCGTCACCGCGTCTATCACGGCCACCGCCGCGGGTTCGCCGCCGGTGAGCACATAGTCCCCTATCGAGAGCTCGAGGTCGGCCAGCGGGGTTATCCGCTCGTCGATCCCCTCGTAATGCCCGCATATAAAGACCAGGTGCTTCTTCTTGGCCAGCTCCAGCGCCGTGCGCTGGTCGAAGCGCCGCCCCTTGGGGGTCAGCAGAATCACCAGGGACCCTTTCTTCCTGACGGCCTTGAGAGCCTTGTAGACCGGCTCGGCCATCATCAGCATGCCGGTCCCGCCTCCGTACGGCCTGTCATCCACGGTCCGGTGGCGGTCCTCCGTGAAATCCCTCGGGTTGGAAAAACCCAGCTCGAGGAACCCTTCCTGCCTGGCGCGGCCCACTATGCTTTCCGAAAGCGGGGCGTCTATCATCCCCGGGAAGAGCGTGACCGCGTCAACTTTCAGGGCAGGGGGCATGGCCCGGTCAGTCTATGTCGAGATAGACTTTCTTGTTCTGCCTGGCGGCGGCGGTCTGCAGCACGGTGCGGATGGCTTTCACCACGCGCCCTTCCTTGCCGATGACCTTGCCGCGGTCGGAAGAGGCCAGCGTCAGCTTGAAGCGGGTAATATCCCCGTCCTCGTTGACGCCCACCTTTACCTCCTGCGGCTTCTCCACCAGGGAACCGACGATGAACATTAACACGTCTTTCATTTTGGTCCCCGTTATTTCTGCGCCGCGGCTTTCTCGGCCTTGCGGGCGCGGGCAATAAGGGAGCCGACGGTCTCGGACGGCTTGGCGCCGTTCTTGATCCAGAGGTCCACTTTCTCGGTCTTGATCGTGACCTTCGTCTTGTCCTTACCGGCCTTGGGGTCGTAATGACCGACCACTTCCAGCGGCTGACCGTGCGGGCCGCTCGATTTCTCGATGGCCACGATGCGGTAATGCGGCTGCGTGCGCTTGCCTATTCTCTGAAGCCTCAAAACAACTGCCATGTTGTCCTCCTTGAATACCGAACAGAAAAAATCACCCGCGCGCCCGGTTTTTCCCGGGTTTGCGCGAACCATTATTATATTATATTTGAGCGGGCTTTGGGAATGGGCCCGGCGCTAACCTATCAGGTCCTTGATGTGGCCCATCAGGCGCTGCCACTCGTAGGGCTTGTTAATATAGAGGTCGGCGCCGGCGGCGAACGAGCTTTCCATGTCGCCCATCAGGCGCTTGCCGGTCAGCATGATGACCTTCGTCTGCTTCGTGTCCGCGCCGGTCTTGATCAGCTCGCAGAGCGTGTTGCCGTCGATCTTGGGCAGGCCGATGTCGAGGATGACCAGGTCCGGCTTTTCTTTCTTCACCGCGTCGAGCCCTTCTTCGCCGTCCATGGCCGATACCACCTTGTAGCCCAGCCCTTCCAGGCGGATGGACAGCACCTTCACGATCAGCGGCTCGTCCTCGACGATAAGAATTTTTTTAGCCATGTCAGATCTTCCTCAGCCCTTTTAGCATCGCCGCGGGATTGCGCGCGCCGAACAGGGCGCTGCCTATCACCAGCGCGTCCGCGCCGGCCGCTATGGCCCCGGCGGCGGTGCCGGCGTTGATGCCGCCGTCCACCTGCAGCCAGACCGGGCGCCCGGACTTGGCGATAGCCGCGCGGGCGGCGCGGATCTTGGGCAGCATCCCGGGCATGAAGGCCTGGCCGCCGAAACCGGGCTCTACCGTCATTATAAGGAGAAGGTCCAGCTGGCGCAGGTACGGCAGCACGCGCGCCAGCGGGGTCCTGGGGCGCAGCGACATGCCGGCCTTGAGGCCGAGGGCCTTGATCTGTTTGAGGCAGGCCGCGGCGCCGCGCGCCTCAGCGTGGATGGTGATCAGCGAAGCGCCGGCCTTGGCGAAAGGCGCGATGAACATGGCGGGGTTCTCCACCATCAGGTGCGAGTCCGCCGGCAGGCCGCCCGCGCGCAGCACGGCGGGCACGATGACCGGGCCGAAGCTGATGTTGGGCACGAAGCGCCCGTCCATCACGTCGACGTGCATCCAGTCGGAATGCTTGCTGACCCTGGCGAGGCTGCCCTTCAGGCAGCTGAAGTCGGCCGACAGCACCGACGGGCAGAGGGCCAGGCGCCCGGAGGGGGAGGGAAAGGGCGGGATCATTTTACGGGGCGTTCCTCCACCAGAATGCCGTTCTCGAAGATGCGGATCTTCTGCGCGCCGGCCTGGGGCACGGACAGGTCGATCTTGGAGCCGGGGTCGCGCAGGCCGTTGAAGATCTCCCGGTCGCCGCTCTTGCCGAGCGCGACCACGCGGATGTGGCGCTGGGAGCCGCTCTGCGACACCTCGTAGTGCACGCGGAACTCCTTGTCGGAGGCGCCGGCCCCCTTGCGGGAACTGACGGTGAAGGCGACCTTGCCGCCCGCGGGCACGACGGCGTCGGGCTGCGGGTCCTGGTCGATGACGGTGCCGCCGGGGAAAAGGGAATTGGAGTCCTCGAGCAGGCTCATCGTGACGCCGCTCTGCGCCGCCCACTGCTGGGCCTCGTCGCTCTTCTTCTGGCGGAAGTCGGGCATCATGATGATGCCGGCGGGGGGCGCGCCGGCCGAGACCGCCACCTGCACCATGGTGTTCTTGGACACGCTCAGCTCGGACTTGGGGTCCTGCGAGAGCACGGTGCCCTTCTCGGCCTTGAGGGAATAGGATTCGCTGACCTCGCCCAGCATCAGCTGGCGCTGGCGCAGCAGCAGCTCGGCGTTGCGCAGCGGCAGGCCGATGAGGTTGGGAGTGAAGACGGATTCGCCGCCCTGGCTGAAGACCACGCGCACGATCTTGCCCTCGCGCGCGGTGGAGCCGGCGCCGGGCACCTGGCGCAGCACGGTGCCTATCGGCACGGCTTCGTTGAACTCGTAGCCCTCGATCTTCATGGCCAGGTTCAGCTCGGAGAGGGACTGCAGCGCGTTGACGGAGGACTTGCCGGAGATGTCGGGGACCAGCACCTCCTTGCGGTTGTGGATCACGGTCTCCATCGTCCAGGAGAACAGGAGGTAGGTCATCACGGAGAGCCCGAGCCCCACGCTCCCGACGCGCAGCACGAAGCCGAGGCTGACGATCTTCTCGTTGGAGTTGGAAAAATGTTTCTGCCAGAATTCTTGGAATCCCACGATTGTCTCCTTGAACCTTAACGCAGCGGGTCGCCCGGGCGCAGGCGCAGGCCGTTAAGGAAATCCGCGGCCGCCATCTCTTTCTTGCCCTCGGGCTTGAGCGTTTTGAGGAGCAGCCCCCCGACGCCACATTTTACAACAAAGCCGCCACCGGCCTCAACGGAAAGGACCGAACCGGGCGCGCCGCCGCTTTCGGGGCCGGCCGGCAGCGCGGCCGACATCACCTGGACGGCGATCCGCCGGCCGTCGCGCTCCAGGAAGAACCGGGCCCTGGCCCCGCAGGCCAGGCCGCGCACGCGGCCCAGCAGTTCGGGGGCGGGGCGGGAGAAATCCAGCACGGCGTCGGCGGCGGTAAGTTTAGGCGCCAGCGACGGCTCGCCGGCCTGCGGCTCGCGCGCGATGTCGCCGGCGGCTACGCGGGCCAGGCCCTCGGCCAGCAGGTCCGACCCGGCGGCGGTCAGCCGCGCGAAGAGCGAGGCGGCGTCGTCGGACTCCAGCACTGGCTCCTCCCGGCGCAGGAAAACCGGGCCGGTATCCATGCCCTTGTCCAGCCAGAACAGCGTGACGCCGGTGACCTTTTCGCCGTTGATGAGGGTCCACTGCACCGGGGCGGCGCCGCGGTACTTAGGCAGCAGGGAAAAATGCACGTTGAGGAAACCGTAGCGGGCCAGCGCCAGCGTCTCCTCGGGGATCAGGCGGCCGTAGGCCACCACCACGGCGAGGTCGGGCTTGAGCTCGGCCACCGCGGCGTGGAGCTCCCGCCTGTTGGCCGGCTTGTAGGCCTTGACCCCCAGCTCGCCGGCCAGCGCGTTGACCGGGGCGCAGCAGAGTTTGAGGCCCCGTCCCACGGGCCGGTCGGGCTGCGAGATCACGCCGGCCACCTCGTGGCCGGAGGCGGCCGCGCGGCGCAGGAACGGGCAGGCGATGTCCGGGGTCCCGAGGAAGGCGAGGCGTAGTTTTTGCATGGTTCAGGCTGAAGCCGCGGCCGGAGCGCCGGCCGGGCGGACTAAAGGGTCTCGGGCTTCATCTTGCGCTCGTCTATTTTCTTCCACTGGGCCTTGAGCTTGAGCAGCGTGGGCTTGAGCTTCAGGCGGGAGAGCAGCGGCAGGCGGTCCACGAAAGTGACCCCGTCGAGGTGGTCCATCTCGTGCTGCAGGGCCTTGGCGAACAGCCCCTCGGCGTTGATCTCGATCGGCAGGCCCTTCTCGTTGAGCGCGCGCACCTTCACCTTGGCGGCGCGCTTCACCTTGGCGAACAGGCCGGGGAAGGAGAGGCAGCCTTCGTCCTCGTACATGCTGCCGGATTTCTCGACCATCTCGGGGTTGATGATGACGATGGAGAGCGGGTCCTCGTCCTCGCGGTGGATCTTGATGACGGCCAGGCGCAGGTCCAGGCCCACCTGGTTGGCGGCCAGCCCGGCGCCGCCCACGGCGTCCATCGTTTCGAACATGTCCGCCAGCAGCGCGGGCAGTTCTTTCCTTATCTCGTCGAAAACCACTTTTTTGGTTTTTTTGGCGAGGATCTTCTCGCCGTACTTGGTGATGCGCCTTATTGCCATATATCCCTCTCTTTTACCCTACGAAAGCTGGTACGTCATCTGCCGCCCTTCCCAGACCACCCTGGCGAGCACCGGCTTGGCGGCCTCGTCGGGCTTCTTGAGCATGCCCCAGGCCATGGCCAGGCGCTCCATCTGCACCTCGGCGCCGGTGGAACCGGAAACGCCCATCACGATCTCGTCCACGCCGGCGGCCTGGGCCACCTGGGCCATGGAGTAAAAAGGGTCGTTGGAGAAAACAAAAATGGGCTTCACGGTCTTGCCGTATTTCTCGGCCAGCAGCACCACCGCGCTGAAGACTTCCTTGTCCTCGTCGGACATGGTCTCGCCGCCGGACTGGATGCCCTTGGCGATCTTGGCGCTGAGCACGATGATGTCGGTGGTCTCGTCGTCGGCGGTCTCCAGCACCTCGGCCAGGTGGTGCAGGTTGTTGGGGTTGCGCACCGGCACCAGCACGCGGCGGGCCTTGGTGAGCTCCGGCACCACCGTGTGGATGTCGGCCTCGCGGCGCAGGTTCAGCTCCTCGTCCTTGTCCTCGTCGGGCTTGTAGAGCTGGGCCTTCTTCTCGTTCATTTTTTCCGAGACCTGGAAAATGGTGAAGAAAACGGCCGTGAAGACCAGGCCGGCCACGGTCGCTATGGGCTTGGTGATAAGGTTCAGCACGCCGGTTATCAGCAGAACCACCAGCACCGAGATGAGGCCGACCGGCACCTGGTAGCGCTTCACGCTGATGTTCAGGGGGAACATGAACTCCCGTTCCATCTCCGTTTCCTTGAACCTCAGCACCACCAGCGAAAGCGTGTCGAAGACCAGGCTCCAGAGCACGCCGAAAGCGTAGGCCTGGCCCAGGAGGAAAATGTTGCCGCGCGAGAGTATTATGATAACGATCTGCAGCGCCGCGACCATGGTGATGATCCGGGAGGTGGTGCCGTACTTGGGATGGAGCTTGCGGAACCAGTCGTGCAGGATGCCGTCCTCGGCCACGCGGTTGAGGATGCCGTTGGCGCCCACGAACGAGGTGTTCACCGCGCCCATCAGGATCAGCCCGCCGGAGATGACCACCAGGATCTGCAGGGCCAGCCGCGCCAGATACGGGCCGTGCAGGTGCAGGGCCAGCCCGCTGAGCAGGTTCTCCGAATACTCGCCCGCCACCAGCTCGGCGGGGATTATCAGGGAGGACAGGAAGGTGAGCACGCCGGTGAACAGCACGCTGAAGATAAAGACGATGATGGCCGTGCGCTTGAGGTTGGGGACTTTAGGGTCCTCTATCTCGCGGTAGACCTGGGCCATGCTCTCCAGGCCGGACAGCGCCAGGATGGAATGGCCGAAGGCCATGAAGATGCCTATCATGCCTATGGGCTGCAGCCAGGAGATGTGTTTGGACCAGCCGAGCGCCTCCGGGCTGAACTCCAGTTTGAAAGGCGGCAGGGTGAAGCCGCGGACATAGATGGTGATGAAAGACCAGACCAGGAGGACGGCGGCTATGGCCGCCACGAAAAGGACGATCCTGACGTTGGTATCCCCGGATTCCTTGACGCCCTTGATGTTCTCTTTCCAGAAATAGGCGATGACGGCCACGCCGAAGACCACGGCCAGCATGTTGGGGGAGAAGGGGAAATGCATCCCGGCCATCTCCAGCAGGCTCTTGGCCAGGTAGGAGATATACAAGCCGGCGGTGACGGCGCTGATGGGGCCGGTGAGCACGTAGTCGAAGACCAGCGCGGAGACGGCGATCTTGGCCAGGAACTTGCCCATGGCGTGGCGCACCACCACGTACACGCCGCCGCGCACGAACATGGAGCAGGATTCCACGTAGACGGCCAGCATGACGCCGGCGAAGAGCATGACGCCCAGCACGAACCAGGGGAAAGCCGGGCCGTAGGCCTTCATGGCGATGCCGCCGGAATAGTAGGCGCTGGAGCCGAAGTCGCACAGCACTATGGCGGCGGCCTTCCAAAAGGAAATGAAGCTGAGCATGGCCGTGCTAAGGACAAAGACCTGCTTGAACTTTGAGGCTGGTACCATAATTAAATTATATATGTTTAGCCGCGGCCGCGGAAAGCGGCCGGGGCGGCTTACTTGCCGGTGATGAGGGCCGCCGCCGCGGCCGGGTCCTGCAGCGCGGCGAGCTTGTCGATAAGCTCGGGCTGGAAGGTCTGGCTGAGCAGGGACAGCATGTTAAGGTGGCGCTGAAAAAAAGCCGGTTTATGAGGGGAGAGCAGCAGTATCAGCGCCCTGACCTTGAGGCCGGTGGCCTGGTCGGTGAAGCCTTCGGGGATGATGCCGAGCACGGCGTGGAAGCCGTCCAGCTCAGGGAACTTGGCGTGCGGTATGTAGAAGCCGCTTTCCAGCACCTGGTTGAGCTTTTCCACTTCGGCCACCCGGTCGAAGAGGGCTTTGCGGCCGATGAGGCCGTCCACGCGGGGCAGCATCTTTTCGGTAAGCTGCCGCACGGCCTCCTCCTTGGAGGGGGCGCCTGGGATAAATACAACATTTTCGGGGCTGATGATGGCCGAAAGGCCGATGCCGTCTGACTGTTTTATCATATAGGACTACGTTATCTTTATATGTTATCATTTAGCCGTTCCCGTCGTCAAGGAACCGGCATGAAACGCGAAAAAACCGTAATAGCGGCCATCGGCACCGACCGGGGCGGCACCTGGACCAGGGTGGCCGCGCTGGACGCCTCGCTGCGGCCGGTCAAAACGGCCCGTTTCCGCACCCAGCCGCTGCGCTCCCTGCCCAAAAAACTGGTACCGCTGGTTTCGGCCTGGCCGGGGGGGGCCGCCGCGCCGCTGGTAGTCGCCACCCGCGGAGCCTTCAGCAAGCCCTGGAAGCGCGCCTATCTGCAAAAGGCGCTGGCCGGCAAACTCAATCTCAAAGCGGTGATTTCCGACGCCGAAGCCGCGCATTACGCGGCCTTCGCCGGCAAGCGGGGCTTCCTGCTGATAGCCGGCACCGGGGCCGTGGTGTTCGGCGGCAAGCCGGGGGATTTTAAAAAGACAGGCGGCTTCAACCCGGTCTCGGGCGACCCCGGCTCGGGCCGCTGGCTGGGCCGGCACTACCTTAAACTGCGCGGGCGACTGGGCGAAGCCCGGGGCATGGGCCACGGCCGCTCGGCCGCCTACGCCAGGAAACTCTTACTAATGGCGTTCGCCGGCCACAACCTCGCGGCCGGCATTGCGGCCGGGGCGCAGCGGGAACTGGCCGCGCTGCTCAAAGAGGCGGCCGCCGGCGGCCGCGGGCCGGTAAAAGTAGCGCTGGCCGGCGGGCTGATGAAAGATTCCCTCTTCAGGGCCGGTTTCGAGAAGGCCGCCAGGCTGGCGCTGAAACCGCGCGCCGTCTCATTTACGGAGGCCGCGCTGCCGGCCGAACAGGCGGCGGCGCGCCTGGCGCTGGGGCTGAAAAGGATATCATGAAAGAACTCCAAGTGCTGAAACGGGCCGCGTTGGCCGGCGGCCGGGTGCTGGCCGCCAAATTCGGGAAAGTGGGGTACAAGCTCAAGGGCAGGGCCGACCTGCTGACCGAGGCCGACCTGGCCTCCCAGCGCGCCGTCATCGCCCTGCTAAGGAAAGCTTTTCCGGAGGACGGCTTCATGGCCGAGGAGAGCCCGCTGGAGGCCACGCCCAACCGCCGGCTCTGGATCATAGACCCGCTGGACGGCACCACCAATTACGCCCACGGCTTCCCGGCGGCCGCCGTCTCCATCGGCTTCGCCGAGCGCGGCGTGGTGCGGGCCGGCGGCGTGTACGACCCTTTCCGCAAGGAGCTGTTCCTCGCCGAAAAAGGCGGCGGAGCCACCCTCAACGGCAAACCCCTGCGGGTTTCTAAGGCCGCGAAACTTTCGGAGTCGCTGCTCGTCACCGGCTTTCCCTACGACCGGGCCGAGCGCGCCGAGTTCTACTGCGGCTTCTTCGCCGAGTTCATGAAGCTTTCTCACGACGTGCGCCGCATGGGCTCGGCCTCGCTGGACCTCTGTTGGCTGGCCGCCGGGCGCACCGAGGGCTACTGGGAATTCGGCCTCAAGCCCTGGGACGTCGCCGCGGGCGGCCTCATCGCCGCCGAGGCCGGCGCCTCCGTCACCGATTTCAACGGCCGCCCCTGGACCGTGGACGCCGGAATGGGCTCCCAGACGCTGGTCACCAACGGCCGCATCCACGCCGAGATGATGAAGATAATCCGGCGCAGGCTCAGGGAGGCGGGCGAATGCGGATCCTCCAGGCGCTAGTCTATTCCACGTTCTTCGCGCTGGCCTACTCCTGGGTGCTGGTGTGGGTGCTCGAGCGCCGCGAGAAGAAATACGGCCAGGGCGCGCTGTCGTTCAGCGACGCCTTCCTGGCCGGTTCCGTGACCCTGGTCCTGGTCTACCTCTCCAACCTCTTCGTGTTCATCATCTGGCCGCGCTCGGCCGCCTCCTTCAACGTCCTGCTGGTCACGGCGCTGGCCGGCTTCTGCCTTTACAAGGAGAGCACCTACAAGCTGCAGCAGAAGCGCATCGCCCACCGCTGGCGGGCGGAGGTGCGGCTGCTCAACATCTACATCTCCAAAGACCCGGCCAACGCCGCCTACTTCGGGCGGCTCAGCGACCTGCACTGCAAGCTGGGCGAGAAAGACCGGGCGCTGGAAGCGGCCCGGATGGCGGAAAAGCTCGAACCCAACGAGCGCAACCGCTGGCGGATCAAGCAGCTGATAGAAGATTGAGGCCTAGTCGGCCAAAGCGGCGGCCAGGGTCCTGGCCGCTTCCCTGAACAAATAATCCTCGGCGGCGAGCGCCGTTTCGGTGCGGAGCACGGCGGTGGTGACCGGGTCCGCGAGGCTTACCAGGATATGGTAGCCCTCGGCGTCCCGGCGCACGATGCCGAAAACGGCGATGTCGGCCCCGGTGATCCTGGCCAGCTCCGCCGCGGAGCCCTCGGCGCTCAGGCCGGCGTAGGCCAGGCGCTTTTCGGCCAGGATGAAATCCAGCTTGGAGCGCTCCACCGTCCGGAACTTCCCGGTGCGGCGCAGTTCGGCCTCCACCAGGTTGCGCACCACGGCGGCCTCGGTCTCCGTCACGCCGGCCTCCCCTGAGAAGGGGGCCACGGCGAGCAGCGCCTCCCGCGGCAGGCGGGCCGGGCGCTCCGGCTCCGCGGCCCCGCCCCAGTACAGGCCGGCGGTCAGACGGTGGGCCGCCCCCAGGTCGCCGTAGGGGGAGAAAGCGTAGTCCGCCGTGAAGCCGCCCCAGCGCAGGCCGAAGCCGCCGGCGAAAGCGCCCAGCGCGCCGTGATCGTCGTAGTTTTTAAAGTTGAGCCCGGAGCGCAGGAAGAGGCCGGCGTCGGAAGAATAGGGCAGGAACCATTCCCCGGCGAAGACCAGGTAAGGGGCGTGGTCCACGGGCAGGCGCCCCTCGAACAGGATGTTGAAATCGGAGGTATACTTCCACTTCAGGCCGCCGGCCAGCTCGAACGGCAGCGGCGCCTTCTCCGACCCCAGCCGCAGCGGCGGGCCGAAGTTGCGCACGGCGAGGGCGAGCTCGGTGCGGGACGGGTAAGGTTCGCGCAGCACCACCCCGGCGTCGAGCGCGGCCGAATTGCCGGAAGCCCCGGCCAGGCGGGAACGGATGAACTTCAGGTTGACGCCCAGGTCCAGCCAATCGCGGCGGCCGGCCCAGCCGGCGCCGAAGGCCGCGTCGTAAGCGGTGATCTCCGCGCCCGAGCCGCCGCCGGCGCCGTCGAGCGCCTCCAGCCCCGGCGTATTGTTGTTGTAGATGAAGCCCGCCGAAAAAGTCCCGGCCGCCGACGGGCGGGAGAAGACGAAGCCGGTGCGCGACGAGCCCTCCAGCAGGGCCTCGTAAGTAACGGCCAGGCCGCCCGCGGCGCCGCGGGGGCCGGCGGGATTGAGGAAGAAAGCGTCGGGCCCGGCGAGGGCGAGGCCCGCCCCGGCCAGCGCGCCGAACCGCGCCGAGGGGGGGACCTTCAGGAACTGCGCGGAGGTCAGGCCGCGGGCGTCGTCGGAGAAAGGGTTGTCGGGGAAAAAGCCGCCTTCGGCCCTGCCCGCGAGCAGGGCCAGGACCAGCGTCAGGGCGGCGAAACTTCTCACGGGAGCTACTTCTTCAGGTCGGCGAGCAGGTATTCGATCCTGGCCTTTATCTTGGTCTTGTCCAGGTTGTCGATATCCTGGAGCACGTCCTCCAGGAACTTCACGGTGAAATCGTTGTTGACGCGGCTCTTGGAAAGCGCGGCCTCTATGCCCTTCATGCGCTCGTCGAGATCGGAGATGCCTTCATAGATGCCGCGCACGAAATTCTCGGCGCGGTTATCGCCGGCCCTGGCGGCGGCGGCAGGGG
>Ga0209066_10002556_pt1 | contig 21923 bp, 22 predicted proteins | sample All_14_2_FD_187198 | JGI IMG/M metagenome (GOLD analysis project Ga0209066, IMG submission 187198) | Freshwater microbial communities in response to fracking from Pennsylvania, USA - Allegheny Zone_MetaG_DW_15 (SPAdes) (version 2) ... | reverse complement strand
TTCGTTTATTTGACCTGAAACTGCTTCTGGCAAATAAGCCGTGTGCTGCCCGATGGCTTCTTCTGCTGCCAAACGCAAACGACGGATGCGATACACGCGAGTCTTGTGCGGAAGTTTGAGATTCGCCGCCACCTCTTTATTGGCTTCGATAAATCCTTTTTCAATGATCTGCCAGCCAGGTTTGATGCCTTTCTCCATCATGAACTCGGTAAGACTACGGCGTTCTTCGGGGCTGTGAGTCATTTTCGGCGGCGCAACAAATGTGCCGCGTCCCCTTTCACGAATAAGCAAGCCTTCATAGACAAGGTCGCTCAACGCCTGACGAACTGTGATGCGGCTCAAGCCGAATGAGTTCTGCAATTCCTGTTCAGAAGGAATGAGGTCATTCGGCTTCCATTCACCTGCTTCAATTTTTTCGAGCAGGTGCTGTTTGAGTTGGTAATGCAAGGGCAAAGGTGAACTTCGGTCAACTTTTGGCATGGGAACCTGATTTCTGGGTAAATGTTATAACATTATAACAATAATACCTATGACAAGGAATTAAGTCAAGAACTTGACCGCTGGCGGACGGACACGGACCGCTTACGCCAATCGTCTATGGTCTATGGTCTATCGTCAAACGAAGGTAGATTCCAGAGTTGTAGACCTGTCCCCTCGTGCATGGCGCGGTTGACAGGCACACCGTCGTATACGGTCAACGTGAATTCGACAGCAAAAGCGATGGCGCGAGCTGCATGTCCGCCGATGATGGAGATGCCATTCGGTGCAGACTCATCGCGGAATGAAAGCGTCAGATGCGTATGGACATGCGGTTCATCATTTAATTTAGAGATGGTCCCGTGACCAGACAAAATTTCCAACGGGCGGGTAAAGATCACCGGCGGCTTGCGAATCTTGTTGATAAAGTCGTATTCGGTGAACTCGACCTCGGTCAACCCGCCGAGCATTTCAAATGTCGCGGCGCGTATATTCTGGGCGCGAGTGATCTTTGCAAATGCATCATGGATCGCTTCACCGTTGGTGAGTGTTCCCATAAAAACGCGAGTGGATTGTGTGTTGATCTGAGAGAGAGTAATCATTGGGCTGTCACCTCAATAATGTCTTCGCGCCATTCATGATGAGGACTTGAGCGATGCCAAGAATCATTGTCGCGCCGCGTGCGATCATGTTGTCCACGTCGGCTTTCACGCCTGCAGTGATTCCTGCCGCGACACCTGCCTTTTTGCAAATGACAAAAACCTTATCGATCATCTCTTGCACTTCTGGGTGATTGGGTCCATCGGGGAAGCCCATGTTGAGCGAGAGGTCACGCGGACCGATGACGACCGCGTCCACGTGGGGTTGGGAGATCATGGCTTCAAAATCGTCGAGTAAAGCTGGGTCTTCGAATTGCGGGATGACCATCGTTTGTTCGTTGGCGAATTGGATGTACTTCTCTGCTCCCCCACTGTACGCCATGTATTTGGATGCCCTTGAAATGCCCACGCCTCTTTTCCCGACGGGTGGATATTTCACTGCGTCTATAAGCATTTTCACCTCTGACGCATTTCTCAGGTCGGGCATCATGATGCCCATCATGCCTGCGTCGAGATATTGCAGGACGAGTTTTGGGTCTTTCGGTCCGATGCGGACGAGGGGCGTCATGCCCGTCAACTCGCAGGCACGGATGACGTTTACGGCTTGGTCAGGGTGGAGCAATCCGTGCTCGGCGTCGAGCATGTAGTAGTCGTAACCTGCCAAGCCGAAGAGTTCGGCGAGCTGCGGATCGGTCGAGGTGGAGACCACGCCCAAAGCTGGCTGTCCAGATTTGAGTTTAAGTTTGAGGCGATTTTCTTGGATGAACATGTTGGTAATTGGTTGATTGGTAAATTGGTAATTGGTGATCTACGGTCAAATAATCCCATTTTCTTGCAAGGCTTTCAAATCTTCAGCCGTCAAGCCGATGGAAGCGTAGACTTCATCATTATGCTGACCAAGCGTAGGCGGCGGCGAGAAGGTGTCTTCGTAGGTATCGGATAATTTTACAGGGTTGCCAGGCATTTTGGCTTTGCCACCGAGCGGATGCTCGACTTCGATAACCATGTTGCGCGAAAGGACTTGCTCGTCGGCGAGGGCTTGCGCAACGTTGTTGACGGGCGCGCAGGGAATGCGTTTGGCTTGCATTTTGTCGAGCCAATGTTTTTGGGTGTTGGTGGAAAGAATCTCGTTGAGACGTTTGTTGATGAGAAGTTTATTCTTCCAACGCCCAGGCTGACCTTTGTTCTCTTCGGTATTGAGTTCAGGTGCGTCGACGACTTCCATCAGTGCCGTCCAAAAATTATCGGTGATGACTGCGATGATGATAAAGCCGTCGGAACATTGAAAGGTGTCATATGGGACGTGTACAAAATGCCCATTGCCCAGTTTATCGGGAATATCACCAGAAAGAAAATACATGGTCGCCATATAGTTGAGCAGACTGATCTGCGCGTCAAGCATGGAGATATCCACGTGCTGTCCGCGCCCCGTGGTGTAACGCGCCTGCAACGCCGCAAGCACACCGACGACACCCATCAGTCCACCGCCGAGGTCACCGATGGGAATGCCGGAGCGTGTGGGCGGATTATCGGGTTGACCTGTGATGCTCATGCCTCCGCCCATCGCTTGGGCAACCATGTCGAAAGCGGTACGGTCTTTGTTGGGTCCTGTTTCGCCGAAGCCAGTGACGGTACATGTGATGATGCGCGGATTGATCTTCGATAGATGTTCATAGTCCACTTTGAGGCGGGCAGTAACACCTGCGCTGAAATTGCTGAGAACGATATCCGCAGTTTTGACCAACTCGTAAAAGACTTGCAAGCCTTTTTCTGATTTAAGGTCGAGGGTGATGCTCTTCTTGTTGCGATTGAGTGTCATGTAATAAGCGCCGAAACCGTTGAGGCTGTTCTTCGGGTCTTTTTCCAACAGTCGGCGTGTGCCTTCGCCTGTGACGGGCGGCTCCACTTTGATACTTTCTGCACCGAGGTCGGCGAGTATCATGCCCATGTAGGGTCCGCTGAGCATGTGAGTGAGGTCGAGAATTCGAATTCCTTGGAGGGCTTTCATTGGGGTTCCTTGTGAGTTGTGAATTGTTGTTTGACGATTGACCATTGACCGTGGACGATAGACAAGCAAGGTCGTCCGTGGTCAATCGTCTATGGTCTGTCGTCCGTCCAAGCAGGGAAGCGCATACGATAGGTCATATACATCAACCCTGCAGTTTGTAAAAGCAAAAAGATCAACGCATTGCCGAAGACGGCAAGATACGAGAGCGTGCAGATCAAATTAGGAATATGCCCTAACAAAACTTTCTTCAAATTCCATTCAGGGATGTTGTGCTCGGGCGCAACGTGAATATCCCAGTATTGGCTTTGCCATAAGCCTTTGAAGGTGCCAACAATAAGGAAGGTGACCAGAGCGGTCATCCAGATGTTACTGATGAATTTCTCGGTCACTGCCCAAGCGGAGAGCAAGACTTGACCTTCACCAAGTCCCCAAAACAAGCCGAAGAATAAAACCTGCGGGAGGTGTAGTTCACGTCCATGTGTGAGGGTGCCGCGGGGCCAGAGATAGAAATAAGCAAAGTAGATCACGCCAACACAGGTCAAAGTGAAAAGCCACCAGTAAAGATTTGAAATTTGTTCGGTTGTTACGATTGGCTTACTGACCAACGCAGGCAGAACGCCAGTCAGAATGCTGAGGACGAATCCACTGGTGAAGTAGATGCCACCGCGAATCCACGCCAAGCGTGGACTGTAGCCACTAATTTTTCGTTTGTTGGTCTGTAAAGTAACGAACAGAAACAGCCAAAACCCAGCCAGCGCAAATAGGAAATAATCCAACGGAGAATTGGAGAACGACCAGAAAGGAAAGAAGATAGGACTTTCAATGACCATTCACTATCCACTATTCACTTGTAACTTCCCCAAATACTCCATCACCTCACTCTTCGATACCACATCCCCATACTTCGAATTGATATCGAACAGATTCGCCTCGTGCGGACCGGGATGCCGATCCGCCACACATTCACGCGGGACGATGACGCGGAAGCCGTATTGCATTCCGTCCACCGCCGAAGCGCGGATGCAGCCTGAGGTGGAGCAGCCAGTGAGAAGAATAGTGTCCACACCGAGGGAGGTGAGCGTGGCGGCGAGAGAGGTACCGAAGAATGCGGAGGCGTATTGCTTGACGATGATGATGTCCGATTCAATGGGCGTGAGTTTTGGGACAATTTCCGCCAGCGGCTCGCCCTCGACCATCGTCTTGAGCACAGGGACTTTTTGGATGAAGATGCCGCCATCGCGAAAGTTCTTGTTGTAGAGAACCTTCGTGTACAAAACGGGAATTTGCTTTGCACGGGCAAGGCTGAGGAGTGGAATCGTTTCGTCGACGGCGGTAACAACATCGGGCGCAAAAAGAGGCGCACCCTCCGTCACGTAGGCATTGATGAAATCCACGATCAGGAGCGCGGGGCGTTTGCCGAATCCAATGCGACCATCAAAGACGCCTTTGTAATTGCTTGCGAGATCAGACACGGGCTTGCCCTGTAACTGGCACGGATGCGGGAGTGATAACAGCGGCGAGCTTCCATGCGGCGTAAGCAAACGCACCTTGCCCAAAGGTGTTCAACAACTGCTCCGTCCATTGCAGAGGGATGGATTGTTCAGGGATGCGGGCAAGTCCGCTGAGGACGAAGACGATCACAATATTCGCAAGAAAGAGCCAAGCCATCTTATTCAAATGGTTGTATCGCGCCTGCTGAATGAGCAGAACGACCATGACCACATTGCCAATGGTCATCACACCAAGCAGAATGAAACGCCATGTATTGACTGTCAAATCGGGGAAACCGGTGAAAAGAATTGCGACCACGCTCAAACTCAGCACTACAGATGGTCCCAGCCAAATACGCCCAGGCTGACGCTTCCCGCTGCGGATCTCGCTCATGAACCAGAGTGCAAACGCCAGCAAGGTGAAGCCAACCGACATCCACATGAACATACCTTTATCGAACCAAGCGATGTTCACTTGTGTGTTGGTGATTGCCATGGTGAGTTTCCATGTCGCTTTGAGGAAACCACCGATACTTACTAAAATGAAACCAATAGTCGCCATTTGACCAAGGCGGGCATCTACATTTTTGACCATGTGGCTAACAAAGTACAAGCCGATGGATGAAAAAATAACGGGGATAAAATCTTCGAGGGCGAGCCCAAGGGTGTAGGTTTCCATATGAGTCTCCTATTACAGTGACCAGTAACCAGTTATCAGTAACCAGTGATTAAGAAAGGAATTTTCGAGCCGTCAACACATTGCCGATGCCAAGTACTACTTCACCGAGGTTGCCGATGTAGAACATATCCCCCATGCCTGCGCCCGCAGCGATGAACATGAAGATCGAGCCTGCCGCCAGCCACCACCAACTCGTTTTGCGCCAGAGCGAAATGCCCGCCACGATCAAAAAGACAATGGTCAACATAGCCGGGATGGGCGGACCCTTCATGCCGCCTTCGTTTGTGTAGCGGAGCGTGTCCATTACGGTTTTGGTTTGAAGGTCGAGTGCAAGCACATCTTCATACACGCCGAGTGCGATCAGCAGAGTTGTCACAACACAAACAACGATGTGCGTCGTCCTGCTTTGCGCCCACTGCACGCCTGCGTTTCGCAATACGCCAAATCCAAATATGATCATGGCAGGCGTGGCGAGTCCATGCACGAGGTAGCGACCCGCATTCAGTGTTTTCAGCAAGTCCCCTTCCCCAATGAACCTGCCGAGAAAAATGATGAGCACGTCGTAGGCGAGCCCTGCTAGCACAATCAACAACAGCAATGCATACGATGAACGCTTACTCTGATAGACCCCAACCGATTGCCATGTCAGATACGCGAACGCAGCCACGAAGACGATGTAAAGTACGGTAAGCATCTCTCTCCTTATTAAACAAAAAACTCTTTGAGGATATCTGCAACCGCTTGCGGATTTTGGTCACAGATGTAAGGACCTTCGTTAGGTATCACTTTCATGGTGCCGTTCTTCAGCACAGAAAAAGCTGGTTCCAAACTTGCCCGCAATGTATCATTCTCCCCTGCCATCACTAAGATGGGAATCTCAAGCGCGGATAACTGCTCCGCGAACGGTTGCTCGAACACGGCTTGATACGCCCCCTGCGCCGCCTCTCTCGCAGACTGTGTGAGGAGTACTTCTCTATGAACTGTTTCCAACGGGAGAGTTAAATCTCGCTTCCGAATCCGCTCCCAGACTTGGGTGAGATGCGACCCGTCTTCTGCGATGGCAAATAGTTTGAGGCTGGCTTTCAATCCGTTGATCTGTGCTTTACTTAACAACGGCGCACCCGATAAGATCATCTTCTTGATAAAGCCCGGGTGGTCATGTGCCATTTGCACAGCGATGGCAGAACCGGAATGATGACCGAAAACATAACAAGACTCCATGCCGAGGTTGGTGATAGCAGCGTGGAGTGAATCTGAAAGATAATGGACGTTGAACAGGCTTGGGGGAGAAAAAGAGGCGCCGAATCCTGGGGTGTCTAATGCCAGAGTGTGGAACGAGTCCGAGAGCAGAGTCATCATCCGCTCGAACATCATCCCCGAACTGGCAGTTTGATGGAGCAGCACAAGCGGAATTCCGTCAACTTGTTTGAGTTGGCGAAAATGGATCTGACCGTGCGGCGTATCGACATAGCCTTTGCGGATAATTGACATCTCTCTCCAGAATGTTATAATGTTATAACATTTAGAGTTGTTAGTCAAGTTAAAAATGACCGCGGACAAACACGCCAGACCTCTGATTCATTTTTCATCCCAAAGGAGACCTCCCCCATGACAGACCAACTCGGCTACAGAAAAAAATTCGGTGTCATCATTCCCAGCACGAACACCATCGTGGAACCTGAGTTCTACCGCATGACCGTGCCAGGCGTTACACCGCATGTTTCGCGCATTCACATCCGCGACCAGAAACTCGACAGCGACGAAGCCTTTGTGCGTTTGCTTGAACAAATTCGCGTGGAGATTCAATACGCAGTCGAACGTGTGATGACAGCCGAGCCTGATTACATGGTGATGGGTATGAGCGCCGAAACATTTTGGGACGGCGTGGAAGGCAACCGCAAATTTACCAAGATGATCTCCGATTGGGCGGGCGGGCTGCAAGTAGCCACGGGCGCAGAAGCATGTGAACGCGCGTTGAAGTTATTTGGTGTGAAGAAGATCGGTGTGGTGACTCCCTACCAACCCATCGGCGACAAGAACGTAGTGCGCTTCTTCAATGACATCGGTTTTGAAGTGACTGCCATCAAAGGGTTTAGATGTCCAACAGCGATTGCAATTGCAAATGTCTCGCAAGATGAATTGCGCAATGCATTAATCGAAGTTAACAAAGATGCTGATGCACTGGTGCAAGTCGGCACCAACCTAAGCATGGTTGGTCTCGCCGACGAAGCCGAACGCTGGCTCGGCAAACCTGTCATCGCTATCAATGCCGCCACATGGTGGATGGCAATGCGCGATAATGGAATTGAAGAAAAAGTTTATGGCGCAGGTAGATTGTTGAGAGAGCATTAATCAGGAAAGAGGAAAGGGTTATCGAACTTCTTTCCTCTTTCTTCTTTCTATGAAACCAAAACGTTCCTTCCGCCACATCGGATACATCGTCCGCGACCTGAAGCAATCGGTCGCGGATTTTCAACGTCTGTTCGACTTGCAGGATGAAGACATCCGCATCATTCCTCCCTTTGAGCTGCCCGCTGACACTCGATTTGCCTTTTTCCACGCTGACGGTTTGACTTTCGAACTGATCGAGCCGATCTCCGAGCATTTCAAGAATGTTCTCTTCAACTCTGGCGTTGGCATCAACCACATCTGCTTCACCGTGGATGACATTGAATCCGCTGTGAACGAGATGGCAGCCAAAGGCATCCGCCCAGGGCATGTGACGCCCAACGGCATCATCACCATGCCACATCAGAAGATGGTGTACTTCAATCCCGAAGATACGGGCGGATTTTTGATCGAGTATATTGAAGAAGTGTGAGTGAATTTTGAACTGACAAAAAACTTCCCAAGTTTTGCACTTGGGAAGTTTTGATTTAATGCCCGACTGCCATATCCGCGCCTTCGTTCTTGGGAACAATACGCTTGCGGACGATCAAACCAACAATCACAACCACCCAACCTAATGCGCTAAACAGTAAGAATGGGCCCTGCGGCAGCCAGTTATCGAAGAGTTGACCGCCAATGCCTGTCGCGGTCATGATGCCGAAAGTGCCGCATAAACTAAAGATACCAATAACGGAACCGCGGATGTCACGTGGGGCTTGTTGAGCGATGAGTACGCCACTGGCGATGACACCGCAAATTTCACCAATGCCGATCAGCGCCGCAACGATGAAGATGGCAGGGCTGGTAGGGTCAGAGACAAAAATGGTCGAGCCATACCCAAACGACGCAAGCGCAACTGCCAGGATAACCGCGTTGGCACGATTCATTTTGTCAGAGAACATGCCGAAGATGGGAGCGGTAATGAGCGCCATCGTCTGCGAGATACCGATGATGATGCCCGCCATAGAAAGCGCATCCGCTGTAGACATGCCTTTTTGTGCAGTCCCATAAGTGACAACCCATAACGTAAAGAACGTGCCCACAATGGCAAGGTCACCACGGGAGATGAAAGCTGCCATATAGGCAAGCGCAACTCCGGGGTCTTTTGCGGCGGCGAAGCCTTCCTTTGAAATTTCAAGGATGCTTTTCTTCTGCTCTTTTTGAGTTTGGGTGCGGTTCTGCAAACCGATGTACAAGATCACAGCAGAGAAAGCCGCCACAGCCGCCAGTGCCCAATAGGTGTAGCGCCCAGCATCCAAGGATGGCATGCCATTGCCAATGAGTATCTTCGGAAGCTGCAAGACGACGAAGACGGTCAACAAAGCGCCAATGCCATTTCCTATGCCCAGCAAGCCAGATGCTTTGCCGCGGTCTTCATCGACTGCATAATCTGCGATGACGGTGGCGATCATGGTTGTCACAGCGGAAGAGCCGAGTGCGAACAATCCGCGGAAGATAAAGAGAGAGGTGACGCTTTCCACATTGGGATAATCCAGTAAAGATAGTCCCATCAAAAGAAAACCCAATGAAAAAACCAACTTACGACCCAGTTTGTCAGAAAGAGTCCCCCAGCCGCCAATGGAAACGAGAATGACGATCTCTGCAAAGAATTGCAGATTGCCGCTCAACACACCTTGCTCTGCTTCAGGGATGTTGAGCACTTCTGATAACAGAAACGGCTGAAACTGCGGCAGGAACGTGAACAACAACAGCGATGTGACCGTGGCAAAGTAATAGGTGAACATGTTCCCCACCGTAATGCCAGGCATGAGTCGTACGGGACCAAACTTCTTCTGTGCAACTTCGGTTGTCATGTGCGCTCTCCTCTAAAATAAGACGATGGACGACAGACCATAGACCATGGTCAATCGTCTATGGTCTATGGTCAACTACTAAAATGGTCTTGGTGTCTCACCCAACTCCAAACTGATCCACTTCAATTCCGTGAAATGCTCCACCGAATATTTGCCGCCGCTCCTGCCAATACCAGACATGCCGAAACCGCCGATCGGCGCCATTGGGTCAGACTGGAACGAGTGCGCTCCGACATGCACCGACCCGCAGCGGATCCGTCGCGCCGCGGTCATGCCGCGCACGAGGTCATTGGTCAGCACACCTGCGCTCAAACCGTAATCACTTTCATTCGCGATCGCGATCATCTCTTCGAACGACGGCACTTCCATCACCATCGCTACGGGGCCAAACGTCTCCTCATCCCAGCACGGACCCGACCTCGGCGGGTTGTAGATGACCGTCGGTTGAAACACAAGTCCGTTATGCACCGCACCGCCCGTGAGAATCTCCGCGCCGCCATCTTTCGCCGCTTGCACGTGTCGCAACACCTTATCCACCGCGCGCTGATTGATCAGCGGACCATACGCTGTTTTCTCATCACGCAAATCACCAAGATGTAAACTCGCAGCCTTCTTCGCCAACGCCCCGGCAAACGCGCGTCCGTTCGGAGCTTCGACCATGATGCGCGCGCTCGACATACAGATCTGCCCGCCATGTGTGAACGCGCCCACTGCCGCGATCTCCGCCGCCTTGGTCACATCGAAATCGTTCAACACCAACAGCGGGTTTTTCCCGCCGAGTTCCAACTGCAAACGCTTCATGGATTGGATCGCGATCTCACCGATCTTCACGCCCGTCGCGGTCGAACCCGTCAGCGCAATGCCATTGACTTTAGGATGTCTCGCCAGTGGACTTCCGCACTCCGCGCCGAATCCCGTCACCACATTGAAGACTCCATCAGGCAGCCCCGCCTCTTGCATGACCTTAGCCAGTTCCACCGCAATGAGCGGAGTCTCCTCTGATGGCTTGGCGATCACGGCATTGCCTGCTCCGAGCGGAAAGACGATCATCTTCGCCAACAGCACCAACGGCGCATTGAACGGCGATATTGCCAGCACCACCCCCACAGGTTCGCGGACGACCATCGACATACGGTGCGGCTTTTCATTGGGAAGTGTGTCTGCATACAACCGTCGCACCTCCCCCGCCGCCGTCCTCAACACCGACGCCGTGTACAACACTTCATACTTCGCCTTGATGATGGATGATCCACTTTCATCAATGAGCAGATTCAGCAGACGGTCATAATTCGCTTCGACATGATCCGCACACTTGAGCAGAATCTTCTCCCTGTCATACGGCGGCAGCGATGACCAATGCTCATACCCCTTCCGCGCAGACGTCACCGCGACTTCAACATCCGCCTCCGTGCCCCGCGCGGCATGACCAAGAATCTCGCCCGTCATCGGCGCGTAACTTGGAAACGTCTCGCCATTTGCAGCCGGGACTTCGCGTCCGTGGATGAAGTGTCCGTAAGTTTTCATGGTTACCTTCTTTTTTCAACCACAAAGGGTCACGAAGGTACACAAAGGTTTTAATTTAATTCCTTTGTGACACTTTGTGACCCTTCGTGGTCAAGGATTTATATTCTCTCTTCCAACATACTCGCCCGCAACAAATACGCCCGTGCTTGCGCAGGATCACTTGCCGCACCCGAAAGTGACTTATTCCTGCGTTCGCGTTCCTCTTCTGCGCTCATCACCATATTGTTGTATTGTTGGTCAGTGTAGAGTTGCACAGACTCAATCGCATATTGCCTGCGCTCGTTCGAGTAATCATCCAGAATGGAATCTGATTCGCCCTTCCAAATGCGGACGAATTTCTCCGTCAAATTCGCCGCGTCGTGAATTCCGCTGTTCATGCCCATGCCCCCCGACGGGTTGTTGTTATGCGCCGAGTCGCCCACCAGCAATGCCCGTCCCACACGGAAAGTATCCGCCACGCGTTGATGGACACGATACAACTGAGTGGTCTTGATCTTGTACTCAGGGACTTTGCCGAAGAAGTTGGAAATCCGCGCCCGCAGAGTTTCTTCCTTCATTGCCACTTCTTCTTTTTCATCATCCGTCATACGAAACACCACACGGACAATATCAGGCAGATTCAAAATGATGACCCATTCCTGTGGATCAAAGATATAGCAGACTTGCGCCGCGCCTGGAAGCAGGTCTTCGGTCTTCAAGTCGCTGCCGATGAGCAGGAAACGGTCTTCATATGTCTTGCCTTTGAAGCCGATGTTCAACTGCTTGCGCACGACGCTATGCGACCCGTCCGCGCCGACGATGTATGAGCCTTCGCGTTCGACAATTCCATTCGCGGTTTCAAATCGGGCTGTGACGTGTGTGCCGTGGTCGACAAAGTCAACGAGCTTATGCCCCATGTTAACTTTGCCCGTCGCAGTCGCTTCGACGGCAGGCTTCAGCACACGCGTGGCGATATGCTGCGGGCATTGCAAACGATACGGGTAGGAAGTATCGTCAGCAATGGAGGCATAACTAAAGTCCGCGATGAGGCGGCGCGGAGCGCGTTCCCAATATTGCAAGCGGTCTACTTTGTATCCATGCTGGATGATCTCATCCACCACGCCCCACTCTTTGAACATCTCAAGCGTTTTGGGATGAAACGTACTCGCGCGGATCTGCGTGTTGAGCTCCGCATCCATTTCAAAGACCTCGGCAGGAATGCCCGCACGCGAAAGCGCCAACGCCAACGAAAGCCCGACAGGACCCGCGCCAGCAATGAGAATAGGTAATGATTGGGTCATAAAAGATTTCACCACAGAGACCACGAAGAACACAGAGTCTTTTTTTTTATTTTTCTCCGTGCCCTCTGTGTTCTCCGTGGTGAAAGAATTTATTCGCGCTCACCTGCGTGCAAAATGCGCACCAAGCGTTCACGCATCGGCACACCGAGCATACGATCTGCCAAAATATTGGCAGGGTCTTTCTCCACGATCGTACGGCGGACAAGTTCATCACGCTGTTTCAACGCCGCGCGTTTTTCAGGCGCAACCGGCTTGGCATTCTTCACCAACCCCACCCAATTGCGGACGTAATCCAGCATGACCGACTCAATGTGAGCTTTGAAATCCGCGAACGGAACTAATCCACAAATCGCAATCGGCGACAGCGTGCCGCGTGTGTAAAGATGAACAGGGTTGAAGGTTTTATACGCAGAGTTTCGTCGCAGCTCGATCCATCTTTGATTCATCGATTCATGATACTGGTCGAGATGATCGGGCGAAATGACAGGCTCATAGCGCGGCAAATAATCGACATAACAAAAAACATCGGGTGCAGTGCCTAGCGCCATACCCAAGTGCGGCACATCAATTTCATCGTTCACCCAACAAGTGAGATGAATGTTCGTGAAGCCCGTCTCTGCCTTGCCGATCCACGAGCGGACGATCCAATCGATCTTGTCGCCCGTGTAGGTGAACATATTTCCCACCACATTGCCCTGCAAATCAGGAATCTGCTCAATGTCCGCGCATTTCATATCCCGCCGCAAGTTCAAGCCGTTATTCACCATCTCCCACGCCTGTTCGCGCACGTTCAACAAATAGTTGAACACTTCTGTATTGTCTACAGGCTTGCGCGAATCAAGCACATCTGCCAGGTGTTGAATTGTATCTCCGCTCATTGATCGATATCCTTTCCAGTTTGGTCTGAAATATGACGATGGACGATAGACCATCGACGATTGTCTGCGGTCTATCGCCCATCGTCTGTCGTCACGAAATCAACGGCTCCGCCAACTTCCACGGTCTGCCATTCAAAACATCGGTGCGATGTGAAACCATCTTATTGACCGACGCCGCAGGATGAATTTCCGCAACCGTCAAACCGTCACCTTGCGCCATCGTTACCACAGGGTAATTGATATTGCCATCGAACGGTCGGTTCTTCCATTCCGTCCACAACGTAAAATCTTCAGTAATCGCATAAATGCCGCTGTCGCTTTTACTCGCCACGATCACATTCATGCGGTTCTCAGCGGCGCGTTCTTTGAAACCCAATTCCACTTCCCACTTTTCCAAGATCAATGTCGGCACCGCCACAACTTCCACATCCTTCAGTGCCGCTAGTCGAAAAGTCTCAGGGTAGATAGCATCATTGCCGATCACCAACGCCACACGCCCCCACTCGGCATCAAACACATTCACTTCGTCGCCCAACTTCGACCATGCATGTCTGCCCGACTTATGCAACTGCGGCTGCTTCAACACAACACCGCTTTTATTGAACAGCACACCCACATGCGCACCATCTTCCACAATAGACGTCGCCACATACGCATCTTTCAATTCACTTTGCAGTGCGCGAATCATCTCAACTGATTCTTTTTCCGCACTTTCCAAACTCGTGATGTGGAATAACTCTGGGAGGACGATTAATTTAACTCCAGCCTTTTCCCCCTCCGCAATCATCTTCAACGCTGAATCAACCGCCTCTTTGCCCTGACCTGAAACCTGCCCCGCCCCCGCAAGCAGACTCTCCGCCCCAGGCGTTTTCCCGCCACTCGCTGACTCAATCCCAAGCGGCGCATACAACTCCGGTCTGCGCGTGGACAAAATATCCGTGCCATCGGGGCGAAGTTTGTTATCGGCTTCGCTCAAGTCAATATCCGCGAACACCACCGCTTCACCTTTCATCGGCGCCTTGGCTAACACTGTCCCATCAGGCGCGACGATCTGACTCTCACCCGCACCTTCAAGAAAATTTGGGTCAATCTTGAGTCGTGCCGCCACGGCTTCACGCATTTCTTCAGGCACCAACGACCCGACCTTGTTCGCCGCCACGACGAACACCTTATTCTCCGCCGCTCGCACAGGGATATGCAGCGACCCTTCATCATGTGCAAATGAGTTCAAGCTATTGAGCAACATTTGCGGACGTCTTACCGCCAACGCCCGCGCCACCTCAGGGATGACTCCGTCCATGCAGCAGTACATGCCTACCTGCCCCAACTCTGTTTCTAAAATCGGCGCAATCGTCGTAGACTTCTCAAGGAAGTTATTTTCATTGCCCATCAGAATCTGCTTGTCGGTCAACCCAACCACATTCCCCGCTGGGTCGAACAAAACATTCGTACCCGAAACCTTGCCGTCATCTCGTTTCAACGTGACGTTGATCTTGATATAGCAGCCATGCTCTTTGGCTTTTCTGCCTATCGCCTGGATAAAGTCATCGTCGAGCGAAACAGCCACCCCGTAGCAATGAACCACGTCACGATACCAGGCGATGTGATTCACAAATTCAGGCAGCACCATCACATTAGGCTTGACCTTCGCCGCTTCGTCGATCATCCGCAGACAGGTTTGCAGGTTCGCAGCAACATCCGCCACCACGCCAAACTGCACCGCCGCCGCTCGAATTTTGGTTTTCTGAGCCAAAGACTTCCTCCAAGGCTAAATGTTATAACATTATAACAATATACCTCATTGCGGTATTTTTTGTCAACAAACCAGCATTCGTTTTAAATGAAAGGCTCACCCTGTTATGGAAAACAGGGCGAGCCTTATTTCTAAAAATAAAGTGGACTACACCTGACGTCGAGTTACCCATACAAATGCGGCAACCAAAGCGAAGTCGAGTACGAAACGCAGCCAGAGCGGAAGGAACAAGAACGTAATAGGCAATAACACTACAACAGAAGCAATACAGACCGCTAATAATTGTTTTCCGTTATTGCGATTTGCATACAACACAAGAGCAGTCAAACCTACACCTAAAGCAGTAAGCCAGGCAATAATTTCAAGTGGCGTTGTGAAGACAGAGCTTTCAACACCCTCCACCCGTTCTTTGACCGTATTGAGCGCCTTCAGTTCCATGACCACATCTGGAATCTCCAATGCGAAGACAGCAGCCGGTGGCACAAAACTGTTGTTGAAACTCTCGCGGACGATCAACCGGGTGTGAGTGTCATCTTCAGGAATCATACCAAACGTGAATGTCCAAACGGGTGTGCCATTATCATCCTTTGCCTGCCAGCTTAGCCATTGCTTCGGCTCCAATACCGTCACATGGCTTGTGCAGAAACCACGCGCCATACAGATTGGGTCGCCAACTTTTAGGTCTTGGTACTCCGGCAAAATACGGTCAGCGGTGTGGATATCAAAGCCCAATAGATTTTCCAACCAATCGTAACTGTACCAACCGCCGCGTCCCTGCCCCCATTGCACCAGCCATGGCCAGATCTCTTCAGGTGCAGCTTCAATTGTGATGGCACGCGTCCAGCCGATATGCTCCAGGTCACCGGGCATTGGGCGCGAAACATCTTCTGTTGTGGCACCCCAACGCAAATGTAAAGGACGGATAAACAGATACCCTATAACAAGGACGAGCAGCATAATGCCCAACCCTGTAAAAAAACGTTTGATTCGTGTTTTGTTTGTCATGATCCATTCTCCTTCTTTCAAGTCTAGTGGGAGAGAGTAAAAAACTCCCCCATCGCTGGGGGAGTTTCAACTATCTGACCGGATAGTGTGTTCAATAAGATGAGAAAAGTTGAACGGCAATCACAGCCAAGATCGCGACCATGGCGCTCAAATATATCCAGCGGATATAAGCGCGTTGATCTGATGAATGTACATCTAAAAGTTTAGTGATCGAATAAAGAATGACCGCATCCATAAACAAAAAGGGGAAGAAATAAACCCACTCCATCCAACCGAATAGAAAAGGCAAAACACTGCATATGCAAACCAGAAAGAAAACCGAAACACTAACCTTAAGCGTATTCTCACGTCCGATCAATACTGGCAGAGACCGCGAACCGGTTTCTCGATCCCCTTCTAGATCCATGGCATCTGCAGCGGTCTCTTCACCCAAATTGATAAGAAACGCCAATACTGCAAAAAGCCAGACCACTTTTTCAAAAGGCTGTCCAACCGCAACACTGCCGAAGATGAAGGTCATCCCTACTGAAAAACTGACCATCAAATTTCCCAAGAGTCCGGCTTTCTTGAATTTCCAATTGTATAAAAGACCAACTCCCCAGACGACAACTGCAACTCCAAATGTATAGAGGTTGATCAGATAAGCAACGCTCCATCCAAGAACTGTCACTACACCAAACAGAAGCACAACTTCCTGCTTGGTAACCAGCCCGGATGGGAGCGGTCTTTCGGGTGCATTGATCTTATCGGTGTCGAGGTCAAAATAATCGTTGATTATCAGCGCTGCCGCCGAAATAAAAAAGACGCTCAAAAATCCCAACAGCATTTCCGACACAGCGGGAATTACTTTCAAAGCCAGCAATTGTCCCAAAAGCACACATGCGCCCGCAGTAAAAGGAAGCTCAAAGCGGAAAAGACGCAGCAGCCCCAACACCTTTGTTTTTAACATCCCTAATTCCCTTGCTTTGCAAACAATCTCTCAAAACCCGAATATGCTTTCAAAGGTATCAGTTCGAACGCGATCAACTTGTTCTGAACAAAAGGCAATGTGGATATCACCTCTCGAGCCTCGTCCACACTCAAGCATTCCAGGATTAAAACCGCCTCGCTTCTATCCGCGCGGAAGTAGGTTTCTCGAACCGCCCCAGCCTGATACAACGCCCAAACTTGATGCGCTTCCGCGGCAGCATGTTCCTGAAACCCTTCCGCAGTCGCGCCAGGTAATTCATATTCAAGCGCGATGATCTTCATGCTCAATTTCGAATATTTTTCAGGGTGATGATGCCAAGAACGATGCCGGACAAACTGATGATGACAAAGATCGTCGAAAAAACCGGGTCTACATCCACACCAGATAGGATCTGAACAGTGATCATGGAGATCAACGCCGCGCCCATGGTCAATATCTTTAAGAGCATGACCGATGAGAGGGCATATCCCCACGGCTGTTTTTTGAAAAGCAAATAAGCGGTCAGAAAACTCGTCGGGACGATGATGCCCAAGTCTAAGGCTTGTATGACCATGGTGATCGCGGATTCAAGACCGGCAGGCGGAGACCATGTCAGCGAGGGAGAGGCGACTAATCCGAGCCAGGCCAGGGTGAGAAAGACCGCGATAATAATGAAATAGGCAGCGATGGAACGGCGTGGAAATCCATCTGAGATGCGGCGGGAAATTTCATCCACATCCAGATCTTTCATCGAGAAGATAAAACCGAACAAACTCAACGAGAACAACGCAACATAGATAAGAAAGAAAGGGTTGAAAGCTGTCAGGAAGCTCATTGAGCCATAGGTGTAGAGGAAGAACCCCAGCGCACCTGTTAGCAGAAGCTGACCGCGCAACAAGCCTTTGCGGCTGAGCACAATGCCAGTTATCAAAAGCGGAACTCCGATCAGCAGTGTGACGATATCATTGCCGATCTCTTGCGCAGAAGAATTGACCGTGTCAAAGCGATACAGTCCATGACCACGGATCATGACGGTCTCACCGCGCAACGTTTCAAATGGATAAGGTTCTCCGGTCCCCTGCCAAAAGACACCCGCTCCCGCGGCAAGTATGGCAAGTGGAATGATGAACAGTGCCAAACGGATCGAAATTGTATTTGGTTTCATTTTGATTCCCTTCCGATCAAACAGATTCTTTGATGTTACGAAAATACGAGATCGCCAGACCAACCGCGAAGGCGCCCATTACAACCCATGAACCGATCATGCCAATGTAAACACCCACGGGAAATATGATCCCAACCATGGCTTGACTGATGGTTTGTACAATGACTTCCACACCGATAATAGTACAAAGGATAAGCAATGGTGCAGCAAAAAGATACCCAAGAGATTTGCGCTTTAAGAGAAATATCCCTGTCACTACAGTTGCCGGGGTGATGACAGCTGAGTCAAATCCATGTGTGAACATGGTTGTGTAGGGTCCCAGGTTTGCAGGGGCTTGCCCGGTTGTGATCGGACCGATCAATTCACTTAACCAAAGCATCAATGTACCCAACCCAGCCACGAACATGAAGATAGCTATGCCCCGATGAGGCATTCCCGAGATCACATGGTCAGCCAGATCTTGCGCATCGAAAGAGGTTAGTGCAATGATCGCTGCAAATAGGCTGGCAGAGAACAAAGCTGTGTACACCAGGAATAAGGAATTGAATGCCACTGAAAAGGTATATGTCACCCCGACATAAAGAAAATACACCAGCATACTGACAAACAAAATGCTTCCGCGCAGGGAACGACGACGATATTGTAAAAAGCCAACCAACAACAAAGGGATACATACGAACAATGTAACCACATCTGTACCGCGGAAGAGCGCGCCTGCAAAAAGCGAGTCGTTGCGATAGATGCCATTGCCATACATTTCGATGGTCTTTCCATGAACCGTAACGAACTCAAATGGAGTATCGCCGGTCTGCGAGAATACGCCAACGCCAGCCAGCGCAAGAGCAAGGACGGCGATCAGGGGGACTAACCAATTGAAAACACTATTCGGCTTCATAATAATTCTCCTACTTCACCAGCAAGGTTGCTATGAAGAATGTAAATTGAGTTTCATAAACACTTGAAAAGATAGATTTGCGGCTTCATCATATCTGCTTCTTATGAAGCATCCATGAACAGGCGAACAAACCAACTAGAAAAACAAAGATCGATTCGAGTATTTCAACTCGGGTAGAAACGGCAGCAAGCAGTTGACCGGTAAAGTTCGATGTGAAATGCATCAACATGCCAGAAAGGATGCTTCGCCCAGTATTCAGGTAAACCCAGGTCATCAGCAATGCCAACCCAACACTACGCAGCATGAACATTCCGAAGCCGGAAAGTCCCAACCCGATCTGACCATGCCAGGTGGCGGGCATGTAGAACAGGGGCAAGTGCCAAATGCCCCAGACGAGTCCCAAAACCACGGTTCCAGCAAGCAAGCCAAAAGGAGTCATGATGCGATCAAGTGCATAACCGCGCCAGCCAAACTCTTCGGACCACGGTCCAGACATGAAGCTGATAAACGCCGCTAGCGGGAACATCCATGGGGCGGCGAGCAGGCTCTTGAGCTGAGTCATTTCTGGCAGGGAAGCGCCTAACATTACATCGATCAAGATGCTAAGAGAGTAGAAGAGCGGAAATAGCAAAAAGATGATCGTCCACCATAATCCACTTATGCGGTTGAGTGAAAAACAGCGCTTCCAATAATCGCGACGAGATTCTTTATCAAGAGAGAGTAAAACCATCGCGATACCGATGACAGATGGTCCCATGCCGCCGAAGATGAGGAGGATCATCCACGGCATTTGGTATGGGTCATGCCCGCCTGTAACGATGGGAACATAAAATGCCCATGTCCAGATAAAGGTGAGGAGGATGAAGAGCGTCAGTTGTTGCGATACTTTCTTCCCTTCATGCTTTTGATCAATCTGTTGACTTTGTTCCAGTGGAACCTTTTGTGGTTCACTTAGAGCATCATGGTGTGTTGATGATTTATTGGAAATAAACGACTTGAGCATGGCAATCAGTTCATCGGGCGAAGCGCCTTTATGGATAAAGTTGGCTCCAGCATTTTTCGCGACGGCTTCATCATCCGCGTTCACGCTTAGTAGGATGATCTTCAGGCGCGGATACGCCTTCTGAAGCAGCAAGCATGTTTCGGGTGCGGGTGAACCGTAGAGTTTCCAATCCAATAAAAGCAGGTCTGGAGAAGTCTCTGCCAACGCACAGATCAGCGTTTCCACATCTTCCGCTTCGACGATATGTTGTACTTCGAGTTTTCGCCTGAGTAAAAGAGATAACGCTTTTCGTGCCGCGTGGTCGGGGTCTGCAATTATGAGATTAATCATTTGAACCTCGCCTGTAGTGTATGACAAGCGAGGTTCAGAAGCATCGGACAATGGATGGGGATTTCACCTAGCCGGGTGGACAGTGCCCTGCCCCACTTTCAAACAGCCTTGGCAGGGTTAAGTCAGTTTTTGTTCGATCGCCAATTTCACGGCTTCGACACGGCTATCAACACCGAGTTTTTGAAAGATGTTTGAGACGTGGAATTTGACCGTGCCCAAACTGATCACAAGCGCTTCGGCGATCTCATTATTGCTTTGCCCAGCCACCATACATTTGAGCACGTCACGCTCACGCTCAGTTAACTGACTGCCGGAAAGCTGGGGTTGAGCGACAGAGTTTGCCAGCACCTGGGTGGCTTCTGCTGAGAGGGTCATCTTGCCCTCCACTGCCGCACGAATGGCTAGCCCCAATTCCTTGGCGGTGACGTTCTTTTGCAGATAACCGATTGCGCCCGCCTGCAACGCACCCTGCACCATGTTCTGTTCAGCAAAACTTGTGAGTGCAAGGACCTTGACATTCGGGTATCGGGTGTGGATCTCACGAGTGGCGGTAATACCATCCATGCCCGGCATCATCAGGTCCATCAGAACGACATCGGGTTTGTGAAGTGAAACCATCTGCACGGCTTCGGCGCCATCTGAAGCTTCACCGATCAACTTGAGGTCTTTATTGACCATGAGAAATTTGGATAAGCCGCTGCGCACAACGGCATGGTCATCAACGAGTAGGATTTTTATGGTCATAATTTGTTCCTTGAATTTTTATAACACTCTCAGTTTGTGGTCTGGGTTTTCGTGCCATGTAACAGAAACACATGTCCCTTTGCCCAATTCACTGGTGATCTGCAATTCGGCGCCGATGGCTTCAGCACGTTCACGCATGATCCGCATTCCGAGGCTGGTAGGTTTGCTGGCAGACATATCGAAGCCAATGCCGTTATCACAGGTTTCAAAATGGACATTCTTCGGCGTGATGAATAGGTTCACATCCACAGAAGTGGCGCGCGCATATTTGAAGACGTTGTTCAAACTTTCCTGCGCGATGCGATAGAACGCAACCTGCACCTCCGGCGGCAGTTCACCATCGCCTTCAATGTTCATGGTGATGGGCAGGCGAGAGCGTCCGATAAAAGCTTCACACAGCTGTTTGATGAGATCGCTCAGGCGGGCTTGCATCAATGTGGAGGGACGCAGTTCAAGCAGCAAAGTGCGCATTTCGGCAAGCGCACCGCGTGTAAGTTGGCGAAGTTCTTCGGTAGATCGCTTTGCTTCATCCACATCCATTTCCCACAGGTCAGGCAGCACTTCGGCAGTGAGGCTGGCAGAAAAAAGGGTTTGGGTCACAGCATCATGCAGGTCTCGTGCAAGGCGGGTACGGTCTGCTGTCACCGCTTCTTCAGCGGCTCTTTGAGCGAGTTCCTTCTCGATCTTGGCGCGTTGTTGGATCTCTTTTTCAAGACGTTGATTCGCGTCGCGTAACGCAGTGGTCCGCTCGGAGACTTGCGTTTCGAGCAGGATGTTCTGTTCGCGGATCGTACTTAGCCGCCACCTGAATCCACCCACAATGAGCATTCCCAACCCGACAATGAGAGAGCCTACGAACCACCACGTTTGCCAAAACGGCGGGGTGATAATGACCGGTATCGAAACCCCTGTCTCATTCCATATACCGTCACTGTTTGAAGC
>Ga0209066_10002555_pt1 | contig 21941 bp, 10 predicted proteins | sample All_14_2_FD_187198 | JGI IMG/M metagenome (GOLD analysis project Ga0209066, IMG submission 187198) | Freshwater microbial communities in response to fracking from Pennsylvania, USA - Allegheny Zone_MetaG_DW_15 (SPAdes) (version 2) ... | reverse complement strand
CCGGGAGATGTTCGAGGGGGACCTCGCCGTCCGCTTCGATTTCAAGCTCAATGCCCCCGGGGGGCTCTGCCTGCTCATGACCCAGGCGGCGGGCATGCAGGGCGAGGATTTCCTTTCGGACTATCCGCTCCGGGTCAACGGCTCGATGGCCACGGTCTGCTGGGAGGACGTGCGGAATTACCATTGGGAATTTTACCGCGACATGGTGGATGTCCCCAACCACCGGGTCTGCCATGCCTGCCTGAAAAATCCCTGGTTCAAGCCGATGTCCTTCCAATTCGAAAACCGGAACTGGGAGACGGACCGCTGGTACCGCCTGGAATACGTGCAGGAAGGGGCCCGGCTGCGCGGGGCCATCGACGGGTTGACGGTCATGGACGTGGTCGATGATGCCTTCGGAAACAACGGGCCTGTCCTGTTGAACGGACGCATCGCCCTGCGTTGCATGATGCGCACCGACATGACCTTCCGGGATCTCAAGGTGTGGAACCGCCCGCATTTCAAGTCCGGTCCGGCTGTTTCCCTGTAGCCGCGATGGCTCATCGCGGAGAGCACGCGAATGAGGACGGGCAGCAGATGAAACAGAATACGCTCCAAGGCCCCCCGGCTTCATGCCCTGTAGCCACGAACGTAAGTTCGTGGATTGCGCACAAGGACCACGAACTCCCGCCTTCGCACAAGGCTTCGGCGCGGCAGGCACGTTCGTGGCCACAAAGAAGGATGACGGAACCATCCGGCCACTTGCCGACTCTCAATCACCCATCTCCCCGTATTATACCAAATCCAATTGATTAAGAGCCTGTCCGCCTGAGGCGGATGCGGCCTGGTCGCAGGGCCTTCGACCCTCCGATTGAAACAGGCGCATTCAACATGATTTGGTATAAGAGAACGGGTGGCAGATCTAACAATACGCCAAAGCCCTATTCGTTGCTCAGCGTGGGCAGCGTCCAGTGCCAGCGGATCGCGGCCAGCCGCACCACCGCCACCACGGAGACGCCGATCACCACGGACACCAGCGCCGGCCAGCCCATTCCCCGGCTCACCACGTAGACCAGCGCGCCCGCCAGCGAGGCGGTCGCATACAATTCCGCACGGGTGAAAACCGAGGGGATCTCGCGGCACATCATGTCCCGCAGAACCCCGCCGAACACCGCGGTGATCACGCCCATCAGGGCCGAGACCAGCCAGCCGTGGCCCGCGACGAGTGATTTTTCCGCGCCCACCACGGTGAAGAGGGCCAGTCCGAGGGCGTCGGGGAATTGGAAGAGGTCCAGCGGAACCCTCACCCGGAGCATCAGGGCGTACGTGATCCACCCGGAGAGCATGGCGGCAAAAATGCCCAGCGGTTGGGTCACCCAGAAAACCGGCAGCGTGCCCAGCAACAGGTCGCGGATGGTTCCCCCGCCCATGGCGCTGACCACCGCGATGACGGTGAGGCCGACCAGGTCCATCTCTTTGCCGCGGGCGGCCAGGGCCCCGGTGATGGCGAAGACGCAGATCCCCAACAGTTCGATGGCGGCAACAAGCGGTGTCTGCAGTTCGTAGGTCGGCGAAACGGCCCCGGGCCATTTCAGGAATTCAAGGACTTCGTTCATGATGGGCTTTCTGTAGGGCGGGCCTCTCCGCCTGAGGCGGACCGCCGGATATCGGGGAGCTGTCGCCCATCCGCCTCAGGCGGAGACGGCCTACAGGGGGCATTCATTAGCGGGGTTGGGGTTTCGATCCATCCAATATCTTTTTCCGCACGGTGCGCGCCATTTCCCGGTGGGCCTCGTCGGTGATGATCCCGGTTTCTTCCAGCATTTTCCCGATCGGAAGTTTGGGATCATTCGACCAGAATATCCCATAGTCCTCGCGTTCGGAGTAGCGGAATCCCACACGGTCCCCGTATTTGTCCCGGAGGGCCGCGCCGTTCCGGAGGGCGGCCTGCCAGTGGACGATGCGGTAATCCAGATCGATCTCGTGGGTGACGACCCCTTCCCGGGTGGTTTGGGCCACGATCTCACCCAGCGGATCGAAAACTGAGGCGTTGTCCCGGGGGGTGGAAGAAACAATGTGGAACCCGAAGCGGCGGGCGTTCAGGCGGGGCACGAGGGTCTGGGGCGACATGGTGGGCCACAGGATCAAATCCACCCCGTCCGCGGCATAGGATTCGAAACCGTCATCGAAGCCCACATCGTAACAGATGAGCATGGCCACGCGCCCGAAGTCGGTGTCGAACACCGGGAAGCTGTTGCCCGGGTACTTGCCGCCTTCCACACCCGCACCATCCATGTCGGCCAGGCAGAAATACTTCCGGTAAATTCCCGCGACCTGTCCCTTGCGGTCGAAGAGAACCGAGGCATTCGTGACGAGACCGGTCTTGCGGTCCTCCAGCATGTTGAAGCAGACCACGAGGTAGGTGTTGTTCTTTCGTGCCATGGCGCCGAGGGTGGCTTTGACGTGGTCGTCCAGTTCCACCGCCCGCTGCACCACGTTCCGTCCTGCGCGGGGGGGATTGAGTGAGTTTTCCGGGAATACCGCAATGTCGAGTCCCCGGCCCTGGTTGGCCCTGGCCGATGCGGTCATTTCATCCAGGCGCTGTCCCATTTCCTGCAGCCGGTGGTCAAGGCTCACATAGGGTCGCAAAGAGGGAAACAGCGTGAAGAGCGTGGTTCCGACCACGACTTTGCGGGGCCCCGCGGGCCGGGTTGTGTGGTGTTTGGGGGAGGGAGGGGTTGTCATGGAATTTTTATCAGCAGGCACCGTATCCCTTGGTCCGGGGGCGTCAACCCGCGCCCTCCAGTGTGATGCCATCGCCAGAAATAGAATTCCACATGCGACAAATACCAAGATCAGGATTGCCTTGCAAAAAATAGACACTAATCGAGTATCAATCATGGGATTGTCCCGTCAAGCACCTCATGACCAAGGCCTAATCGGGTCGCTGTTTGACGGGCTGCCTTTGCCACACTGTATGCAGGGCCTTTGCCTTACTTTTTAGGCCCAACTGATTACACGACGAGATGCTTGACAAGTGATGGCAACGTAAATACATTGTTAAAGCAACAATGGTTTCATCTGCAACTTCATGAAAACAGCCACTAATCTACAGAAGCCACCGCTAGAGAACAACTTGCGGACCAAGAACAAGTCCCTCAGAACGGGGATTAGGGCCACAGGATCGTGCTCACTTCGTGGCTTCAGTCTCGTTGAAGTCGTCCTGGCTATCGGGCTAACCACTTTTGCTCTGTTGGTCATGTTTTCCCTCATGCCTGTCGGATTGAACACGCTTCAGGACGCCAACCGGCAGATCGTGGAAGCGGAGGTCTTCAACATCCTCGGATCCGAACTCACCACCACGAAATTCACCGAGTTGGATGCCTACGCGGCTTCGGCCACCAGCTTTCCCCGTTACTTTGACAACGAAGGCCTGCTGCTCACCACGCCGGCCGATATCGCCGCGAAAAAAGTGTTCACTGCGCAATGCCGGATTCTTGACAAGGATACAGATCAAATCCGGCGGGCCATCATCTGTGTCGGATACCGGATCACGGATGCCAAATTGAACGAATTGATGGATAAAGCCATCTACAAGGACCCGGCGATCAAGAGCCGGGCCTATTTGCTGTGCGAAAGGGGATTATGAATATGAGAAAGCCGCCTGATTCCCTTCGCCGTGGTTTCTCCCTCTTGGAGCTGATGGTTTCGATCAGCATTCTCCTCGTGGTCATGGTGGTGCTGCTCCAAATCACCGGCGCGATCGGGGAAATCTGGAAGTCCACCTCCGGCAAGATCTCCGCCTTCCAGAATGCGCGTTCCGCCTTCGCCACCATCACCAACACCCTCTCCCGGGCGACGCTCAACACGTACAATGATTATGTGGATGCCTCCAACAATTACCGCACGGCGGAAACGGCGGCGACCTTCACCCCGGTGCAGTTCCTGCGTGCCTCCGAATTGCATTTTATCTCGGGTCCGGTCTGGGAGATCATTCCCGGGGGCTCCACCACCCCGGCGGCCAATCCGGGCCATGCCGTTTTGTTCCAGGCCCCCATGGGGGTGACGGACGACCCCAAAACCTACGGGTCCCTGAACCGCACCCTGAATTCGGTCGGTTTTTATGTCCAATACGCGAAGATCGATTCCTCCATCCTGCCCAGTTGGCTCCCGTCCACCATGACCGCGGAATACCGTTTCCGCCTTGTTGAAATCGTCGAACCCACCGAGAACCTGCGGGTTTACACTTCGACCGCCACGACCACCGGTGGGACGGCACCCAAGCCGAAATACGATCCAGCCTGGACGGAGAAATTCCGTACGCCGTATTCCAGTGGCAATCCCCGCGCGCGGGTTCTGGCCGAGGATGTCTGCCTGCTGTTGTTGCGCCCCCGTCTGGCCCCCAAGGATGAGGAATCGGCCGCCACATATCTCAAGGATACAGCCCCCGTGGCCGGCGCGGTCCTCAGCCCGAATTATCACTACGATTCCCGGGCATGGATCGACGCCAATTATCCACCTGCAGGCTATCCCCCGCTGGGTGGCAGCATGCGTGTCCGGGACACCACCTACCCGTCCCCGTTATTGCGGAAGGAATTGATGCGCAACCAGGTCCCTCCGATCGTGGAGGTCATCATGGTGAGCCTGGATCGCCGTTCCTTGTCGAGGTTCAAAAAGGACAGTCCGACCCCTCCGGCAGAGCTGCAGGTTCCTCCGACTCTGTTCAAGACCGCAAAAGATCTCGAGACGGATCTTGCCACTTATACCGGGCAACTTTCGAATGCCCGCATCCGTTACAAGGTCTTCCGTACGTCCGTCGATATCCAGGGATCCAAGTGGTCAAACTGACATGAATACCCCGAAACAAAACAACGACGCCAGAGTGCCGGAAGCGGTTCTTCCGGTTATTTCCAACAAATGGCGACTGGTGTCCGGGAAAAATTTGCAACCTTGAGATGAGTGCCATGAAAAAAATTCCAATACCCCAAATCATGAAACTGCCGAAAAACCGGCGGGCTTTTGCCCTGGTCCTGGTTCTGATCGCCCTGGTCCTGACGACCTCGATGGCGGTGTTCTTCCTGACCAGCGTCGCCCGTGAGCGCCTCGGGGTCAGCCTCTATGCGACCAGCGGGGAGGTCCATCAGTTGTCGGGCATGCCGGTGAGCCGGGTGATGGGCCAGATCAATGCCGCCACCAAGGCGGGGACTGCCGCCGACCCGATTGCCTGGGCTTCCCAGCCCGGAATGGTCCGCACCTACGATAAAGAGGGCAAGCCGGCCAAAGTCTACAAACTGTACTCCTGGGACACGGATCCCGAGATGGATGCGGCATTGTTCAATCCTGCGGAGGCGCCTGCCGAGGCGTGGAGGACGGAAACCGCCCATTACGTGGACATCAACGAGCCGATCAACGGAATCTACCCCATCGTGGACCCGAGGGCGGAGGGATCGGTTGACGGTTTCAGCGTGGATGAGGGCAACAAGATAGTCGGTGGAGCCAACAAAGCCAATGCGCCCATGCCTGTGAGGTGGCTATATGTTTTGCAGGATGGCGAGATGGTCGCGCCCAGCGGGGGTTCGGGCAGCCTGGCCAATATCCCCGGTGCCACCACGAAAAATCCCATCATCGGGCGTGTCTCCTTCTGGACCGACGACGAAACCTGCAAGGTCAACATCAACACCGCCAGTGAGGGCGCGTTCTGGGATCTTCCGAAGTCGGGGACTTTCGAAGACATGCAATTTATCGCCAATCCCCCGACGAAGGGGGAGTACCAGCGTGTTGCCGGCCATCCGGCGATGACTTCGCTGAGCGCGGTGGTGCCCGAATTGAAAACCAGTGACTTTTACCGCTGGCTTGTCGGCACAAAAGACACCTACCGCCTTGAGCTCAAAGATATCTATAATATGACGCCCCGGATCAACTGGGGGGGCTCGCAGGGGGGGACCTTCCCCGCCGAGGAGACCGGTTACCAGATGGCTTTGCCGTTTGCCGACACTTGGACGGATACGCACAAGGCAGCAACCACGATCTATCCGGATGCAGACCGGCTGTATGTGGTGGCTGACGACTTTTGGTTCCAGCCGGATCATACGGCGAACAAGGCACTTTCAACCAACCTGACCACCTCATCTTTCCAGCAGCGTCTGTTCTTCCTGACCGCCAACAGCCGGGCACCGGAAACCACCCTGTTTGAAACCCCCAGGGTCAGCCTCTGGCCGATCACCTGGCCGTACAGCAATTCGGCCCACAGGGCAAGAAACGCCGTAACAAGGGCGCCGGTACCCACCACTATCCAGGATCCGGATACCACGGCCCTGAGCCAGGATGTCTGGGTGACCGCCGAAGAAAGGCTTCTGGCCTTTTGTGCCACGCTCAATGTGGGCACTAGTCCGACAGCCCTGGGAAACCGCTATTATTTCCAGCGGCAGAACCCGGAGAATCCCCTCTACGATTGGAAGGAAATCGACCGGAACCGGGAGTTGGTCGAGTACGTCCGGTCCATGATGGACAAAGCCGAACCGGGTTTCGGTGGAAAACTTTCCGAGCAAATCGGACCGAAGAACAGCGATTGGCTGGCGCTGAATACCTTCGACATGTCCCGTTCGCTCGTCAACCAGGTCACGGTGCCCGATTTGGGCCGGGGCGTAGTCTATTCTTTCAGTGGGTTTTCCGCGAGAAATTACAATCAAACCAACGGACCCCTGGGGATCAAAACCGGGAACTACAGCGGCAAAAACGAGCTCAATTCTTTTGCGGTAAGCCCGTTGCGCGCCGACTTCCGCGGGGCGGAATACACCACTTTGGGCTCCTTCCCGCGCCTGGAGGAAGTGGTTGTGATGTTTTATGCCACCAAGCGCCTGGAGCCGGAGCTCCGGACCGTTCCGGAGGTCAACCCGGTCGCGCCCGCCCTGCCGGCCATTGTGCCCGAAGACACCAAGAATGCCTACCTTTGGAAAAACCTGATCAATCTGGATGCCAAGAACGTCGAGGCGAACGTCTTGAGTGACAACGGTACCCCGGGCAATCCGGACGACGATTACCACGGTTATGACAACGGAACTCCCGGGAACAACGACGATGATGTGGGTGCCAGGACCACTGAAATGCGCGCGGTCATGTTCCTGGATTTCGCCAACATGATGCCCGGCATCGACTACTTTGGGCCGACTTTCTGGGTCCGGGTCAAAGGCGCCAGCTTCACGGCCGCCACGGGCGCGCTCGGCAGTGGCGGGATCGGCTTTCCCAAATCGTCGGGATCATCGGTGAAGCTCGACTTCAGCGGACGCACCATCGCCCCGTATGTCGTCTGGCCCCTGTTTGACAATACCAGCCCACAAACCGACCGTCCGAAGTGGTTCAATAACAATCCGCCAGCCAATCAGGAGCATTCCTATTGGTCGCTGATCAGCGATCCGATTCTTGTTGACCCGAACAAAACCGTGTTCAATTTTTCCGGCGAGGAAGTGACCGTCCAGTTTTACTCCTGCTACTCGGACGATACGGACAAGGATCCGACTGCCGACTCCAAACAGTTGATTCAGGAGAAAATAATCGACTTCAAGAAATGTTCCGGATCGCTGCCGATCCCTGTGGCACCGCGCTGGAGCACGATGAGCCAGTTGTATGCCGGCAGTCCAACAGTCTTCCCGCCCGTGAATCCGTCGACGTCGAAGTACCTCCGTCCCGATCCTGCCAAGCCGGGCATGCAGTCCACAACGGCTTCAAGGACGGAAAAACGGGATACACGCTGGGCTTGGTCGGAGTTTGCCCCGATCCTGAGCTCAACGGCTAACAAATGGACCCCCAGGGCCACCCCGCTCGACTATGGCAACGGGCAGCCCAGTTATCTCTTCTCGGCTGGGGTCATCAAAAATTACGATCCAACTATCAATGATGTGGGTGACAAAAATGAAATTTTGGGTTTTGCGGATTCCCTGCAGGTTTCCACCAACCTGAGAAAACGTGTGGATGCCTGCAATCAACGCAACGTCGCCAGCAAGAGGGCTGTTTTCTTCCACGAGGGCACCAATGCCGGGGCGCTTGTCCCCCCGCCGGCTGGCAAAGAATGGATGGGCTGGACAGGCGGTCCCGATGTATTCATGGCCTCGAATGACGGTGCCATGATGAGCGCCTTCCCGCTGGTCACGGTGTATGACACCACGGTCAGCATGGTGGCCGATCCCACCGATATCGGCCAGGGAGATCCGCGGCTTTCCTCATTCGCAAAATACAAAAATATCGAGGGGACGATCACCGGCAAAAAGCCCATTTTGATCCTGCCCTCGACCGACCAGGGGGCCGGCACGATGTATTTCCCCAGGCCCGCGGCGGAAAAACAGTTCCACCATCTGGGGACGCCGGGCATGTCGCCTCTTGCCACGGGTTATCACCTCGAGCCGCAACTCGCGAGCGGGGAGAAGTTTGCCTACCGTGTCGGCGAGGTGGCTTCGCACTACCAGGGGGATGATAGTGGTGCCGATTTCCCGTCCAATATGATTATGCCGGAGAAATCAGACTGGACAACCAGCCCGGGTATTTTCCGCGAGGGCGGATTGGTTGCCCGTCCCGACCAGGACTACCAATGGTTCGCCAAGGACACTTCGGGCAATACACGCACGCCCTACTACAACAACTATGCGGTGTATTACCAGGACAAGTCGGGCTCGACCACTGTGTCCCAGGTCAGCCTGTTCTCGCCGAACCGCCAGATCCCGTCCCCCATCAATCTCCTCGGCACCGTGCCCCGCTCGCTGGAAACCGGTTGGCAGACCATGGTGTTCAATCCCAATCCGGCCAACAGCACCCATCCGGGACTTGCCACCGCCGCGAACAAGGCGCCCGACCATCTCTACCTCGACTTCTTCTGGATGCCGGTGGCCGAGCCGTATCCGATCAGCGACCAGTTGTCCACGGCCGGGAAAATCAATCTGAACTACCAGATCATGCCGTTTCCGTATATCAACCGCAAAACGGGAATCCATGCGCTTATGAAATCCACGTGGGTTTTCGGATTGCCCAATGACAGCATCGGGTTTTTCGAAACCGCGGGCGTGCGGGGAACCAATTCCGCAATCAATGCTCTGGGCGGCAGCACCGGGGTGAAGACGACCCGTTTCCCGATCAACATCGATGAGACGCTGAAGTATTTTGACCAGATCTTCACCAGCGGCGACCTGTTCCGTTCCGCATCGCAAATTTGTGAAATCCCGCTGATCCCGAAGGATCCCGCGGGAACCACCATTTCCACGATTGCGTCCTATTGGAACAACAACAAGTTCACCGCGGACAATGCCCGCGAGGAACCGTATGATCACCTCTACTCGCGCATGACCACCAAATCGAACACCTTCACCGTCCATTGGCGGGTGCAGTCCTTGCGCAAGTCCCAGGGTAGTGACGTGGCCGTCTGGGACGAGGTGCGCGACCGGCGTGTCTCGGAACTACGGGGCTCCACGCTCATCGAACGCTACATCGACCCCAATGCCACCAACCTTCCGGATTACGCCAAGAATACCAGTGCGGAACCCCTGGGTAATTTCTACAAGTGGCGTGTGGTCTCGGAGAATTACTTCCAACCCTCGGAATGAATGAACACCGAATGAGGGAGTCTGACCGGGTTCCTGATTATCGGCCACAGGGCCGGATATTTATAGATTCTTACGATTAATCTAACGGTCTTCGACGGGATGGATCCCGCTCGTGCTTGCCGTTCATATGCGACGTCTATAAGTTTATAGGACAGCGACATATTTTTACTTAGAAAATCAATGCTGTGACTGATTGGCCCAAAGGCAGTTAAGATAAAATGAATAGTTACAAAAAACGCCGGGCCTTTGCCTTGGTCCTGGTGCTTATCGCCCTGGTCCTGACGACCTCGATGGCGGTGTTTTTCCTGACCAGCGTTGCCCGCGAGCGACTGGGGGTCAACCTCTATGCGACCGGTGGAGAGGTCCACCATCTGGCAGGCATGCCGGTGAGCCGGGTGATGGGGCAGATCAATACGGCAACCAAAGAGGGGACCATAGGCAATCCGGTCTCCTGGGCTTCCCAGCCCGGCATGATCCGGACCTTTTCCGTGTCCGGCCCGGCGAATGTCTACAAGTTGTATTCGTGGGATACGATCCCGGTCCAAAAACGCGCCGACTACGATCCGTCGTCGGCTGATGAGTCCGCTCCATCGGATTGGCGGAGCAACCCCGCCATTTATACCGATCTCAACCAGGTCATCAATGGGGTCTATCCGATCGTTGATCCAAGTGCGGAAGGGCCCGTCGAGGGATTTTCCATCACGAAAACTGCCGCCGCCATCACCGGTTCAGGACTGGAAGTGCCCATGCCCGTGAAGTGGTTGTATGTCCTCCAGGACGGCCGGATTGTTGCGCCCACCCCGGTCAGCGCGGGAGTTGTCGCCGTGGCTGATGCGGACAAAAACAATCCCATCATCGGGCGCATTGCCTATTGGACGGATGACGAGACGTGCAAGGTGAATATCAACACCGCCAGCGAGGGGGCCTTCTGGGACTGGCCGAAGGCGGCAACGTTCAATGAGATGCAATTCGCCGGCAACCCCCCCGTCGGCGGGGAATTCAACCGCACCCCCGGACACCCGGCCATGACCTCGCTCTCGGCCGTTTTATCCGAATCCACCTTCAATCCCGGGGACCGGTGGGCCAATATGGGAAATTACCGGACCCGGTTGGCCGCATTGCTGAAGATGACCCCGAGGGTTCCCTACTCGGATGCCAGTTCCCGCGGGGGAACCTACCCGATTGAACTGGAAAATTTTGTTTATGGGCCGAAGGCATCCCAGACCATCCCGCCGATTCCGGGGGCCGCCCTTGCATTGAAGTCGGACCGTTTGTTTGTCTCTGCGGATGAATTCATTTTTGATCCCGGCCGCAGCAACCAACCCGGCGTGACCCCTTCCATGGTGAGCCAGAGGGCGTTCTTCCTGACCTCGCAAAGCCGGGCCCCGGAAACCACGCTGTTTGAAACCCCCCGGATCAGCCTGTGGCCGATCACCTGGTCCTATAAGTCCGCCCATGCCCAGTTGCCCAACCGCCAGACGGCCGACGTGACCTCGCCGGATCCGGACAAGGAGTCCCTATCAAACAACAAATGGATGCGGGCGGAAGAAAAACTCCTGGCCTTCACCGCCACCCTGGGGAAACAACTGCCGGGCGGTGGGGCCAAATATTATTTCCAGCGGCAAAACCCGGAAAGCCCCACCCATGACTACACCAATATCACGAGGAACAAGGATGTGCTCAAGTACCTGCAGTTGTTGACCTCCAAGGATATTCCCGGGTTCGGGGGCAATTTTGCCGCCAAGGAGACGGTGGCCGGGCGTGATGCCGTGCTTGCCAATGCCTTCAATGTCGTGAGGTCGCTGGTCAACCAGTACACCATCGATCCCAAGCCCAACAGCAAGGGCAATTTCGGCAGCATGCTGTATGCCTTCACCCCGGTTTCCTTCGCCAGGTTCAAGGCCAAAGACGACACCATCGTGAAGCCCTACAATGAAAGCGGGGCCTACTCCCCGATTCCCCTGAAGATCAACCTCGGGTCGGGGGAGGTGACCACGCTCAGCGAGTTTCCGCTTCTGCGCGAGGCGGCGCTGGTGTTCTACGCCACCGCCCGCGACATTCCCGAAAAGCCTGTCATTCCGGCGGCCCTGCAGCCGGTAAGCGGGGAGCCCCATGCCGACGCGGTTGCCAAGAAACAAAAGATCAATGCCATTCTGGCGAATCCCTACAATTGGAAAAACCTGATCAATCTTTCCGCCACCGGGTATGAAAATGCAACGCCGGGGGTGACCCTGGATGATATCGGAGCAAGGACCACGCAAATGCGCGCGTTTCTGGCGCTTGATTTTTCGCCGGTGAGGGGAAGCACGCGCAACAACCAGCCCGTTTTCTGGGTCAAGCTGCGCGGGGCTTCATTCGTGGCCAAAACCGGCAAGGGAACCGCGGACATCGATTTTGGAAGCGCCACGGCCAAGATGGATTTCCGGGCCGGGGTTGCCCCGACCTTCATGCTGTCCATGTACACACGGGACACCACCACGGGAAAAATCAACGGCATCAAGACGTTCAACAACGGCGACGTGAGCGACGCCAATTACGGGCTGATCAGTTCCCCGATCCCGGTGGACCCGACGGATGTCAAATTTGAATTCACCGGCAACAAACTCTTCGTGGAAATTTATGGCATCAAGGACGGGAATCCCAATACAGACCCCACCGCCAACACGGATTTGCTGATCGCCAGTTATGAGGTGGACTTCAGCTCCTGGGGCGGGAATCAAAAGGTTCCGCTGGCGCCTTATTGGAACTTCATGGAATTGCCCGAGCTGGCCTCGGCTCCCGAAGTCAATCCCGAGCCGTATTACCCCAACCCGAACTTCAAAAACGGGTACAAGCCTGCCGCACCCCTGCCCCCCGGGGCCATTCCCGCGGAAACCAGGGAAACCAGTTGGGCCGCCATGGAGATTGCCCCGCCCTACCGGTCCGGTACGGGCTCGGGCGATCCCGCGGTCACAGCGAGCCCGGGTACGGTCTGGGGCTATAGCGGGCTCTATGTCGGATCCACGGCATCCCCGTGCACGAATCCGGTCGACGGCTCATTGAACAGCCATGTCAGGACGAATGTCTGGGGCTATCCGGCCCTCTATGCCTACGCGGATACCACGGGACCCCTCATGATCGATCTGACCCGGCGGATGAAATTTTCCAATACCGGGGCAGGCAGGGCCCCGCTTGCCGTGGACAGCAATGCCAGGAACAGTGGAAGCCTGCTCACAACGCCCCGTGATGATGTCTTCGGCCAGGGATTTCCCACGATCAACGCCTATGACACGGTGCTCTCGGTCATCGTGGATCCCGGGGCGGCGGACTCGGGTGATGGCGACCCGCGGCTGGCCCTCAAGGCCAAATTCAAGAGTGCCAAAAGCCTTCTGGAGGCCACTGTCCCCGCAACGCCGCTGCGCCAGGTGCTGAAGGATTCGGAATATCCCCTGGATCGTCCGCGCCAATATCACACCCTGGGTTCACGCCGGAATACCGGTTACATCATCCGGTCCACTCACGCCATGTTGGGAACCGGGATTGCCCCCAACGGGATGGCACTTCTGGGCGGGGTCAACAAGCCCAGCATTTTGGGTGATCCGGGCAATACCACCAACGACGGCGACGCCATCGGTGTCGCCAGTTCGCAGCTTCAGTTCAAAATCCCCGTATCATCCAGTGTGGGGGATTGGAGTTCATCGCCGGGTATCGGCGCGGATGGAGGGGTCCTCGTCCGGCCCGACCAGGATACGCAATCCCTGATCGTGGCCAATACGATAACAGGCCAGGTTTCCGGATTCACCCACCAGACACCCTACTTCCGGCAACAGGTTGATGATATTCTCGGATTCGACACCACCACCTCCATCGGGTACTTTTCGGCCAACCGCCAGATTCCCTCGCCCATCACCCTGTTCGGCGGATTGCCCTCCAGCCAGACCCAAGGTTGGCAGACGCTGGCCTTCTCACCCAATCCGGCGGCGGTCACCGCGGGCGGCACGCATCCGGGGATTGCCTCCTCGCCCCCCGACCATCTGCTCCTCGATTTGTTCTGGATGCCCGTGGCCGAACCCTACCCGATCAGTGAGGAATTTTCCACGGCCGGAAAAATCAACCTGAACTATGAGATTGTCCCCTTCAACTACATCAAGCGCCGCACGGGATTGCATGCGCTGATGAAATCAACCTGGATCACGGCATTGAACAACAGCCTGGTGCAGTATTATAAATCACATTACGCCATGGGCGACACCCTCCTTCCGACGCCCCATGCGGTCCCCAATTCCACCTCGCCGGGCACCATTCCCAACAGGCAGACGCGTTACAAAATCGACGTCAAAGAAACCCTGGATCTTTTTGACAAGGACGTGTTCGGGCCGGGTGACGTATTCCGCTCCGCCTCCCAGCTTTGCTCCATGTGGCTGGTCCCGGAGGGGAGGAAGGCCGGGGATGTGAAGAGTTTTTGGGACGACAAGGTCCTGACTTCGGATACCGCACGGGAGCAGCCCTACGACCATCTGTATTCCCGCGTCACCACCAAGTCGAATACCTTCACCGTCCACTGGCGGGTGCAAAGCCTGCGCAAGTCGCAGATCACCAATGCCGGCCAGTGGGACGAGGTGCGTGACCGCACGGTGTCCGAACTCCGCGGTTCCACCCTCATCGAGCGCTACATCGACTCCAATGCCCTGGATATACCCGATTACGCCGATCCGGCGGTTATTGGCAATATGGGCAATCCGGCTGCGGCGAATCCCACAAAGAATCTGAGCAATTTTTACAAGTGGCGCGTGGTCTCGGAGAATTATTTCCAGCCGTAATTGCGCGGATGTCCCGCCTGAGCCAGAAAAATGCAGTTGGGATGGTATTATACCAAATCGTACTGATTGAGCGCGCACTGGGGGTAATGCCCAGCGTGCTCGGAGAGCCCGCTCCACCAAAGGCATTTAGGGTGGAACGCGATCTCCGAGCGCGTTTGCCTTTTTGAGGCTTAGAGCATTTTCATCTTAATTTGCTTCCGTATTGTAGGGGAAGTGCGTCCGCCTCAGGCGGACATTCCCTTGGTAAGACGGGAACCGAGGAGCGGTTCCCCTGCCATTTAATGCGCCCGGTCCGGGGCCGGCGGCCCCGGCTACAGCGTCCACCAAAACCGGACCTGCTCCAAATAAAAACCGGTCTACGGAGCAAACTGCTGGTTCCGGACCACGCGCCACTTGTAATATGAATCCAGCGTCGGCATGGTCGCACTTCCGATACTGGCGGTATCAGCCGCGTAATCGGGGATATTGGCGTTGGGATCGATGAACCGCTCCAGGGTGGTCGAACCCCGGTACTCGCCGGTAACCCTGTCGCGTCCTTCGACCCACTCGGTCATGTTGCTCCCCTTGATCTTCTTGAGGGATTGGGCGCGGAAGTGGACGGTGTAGCTGTTCGATTTCGTGGTCAGCTTCTGATAAATGGTGGCATACGGATGCTCCCTCATATTGTCACCGGTCTGGCGCCAGGTATCCCAATAAGCGGCCATGGCCGCTTTGGTGGAATAGGTGGCTCCCTGGGGGATCAGGTATTGCTGGCAGATCTCCGAGGGACTGATGAAGATATTGGTGTTCTTGTCCGCCTGGTCGAATCGCTCCTCGAATTGCTTGAGGGTTTCATCCGCATTGATGGTTTTCCGGTATTCCGTCCCCGAAGCCGGGAAAGACGCCCCGGGGCCGCCTGAATAGATTTTTGAATTGTAGGCATAGTTCAGGGGAATCTGTGAAATCCTCTCGGATTTCAACGCCGCCCGCAGGGGGGCGGTGCGTTCGATGTAGGTGAAGGGCATGATCTGGTAATTCATGTTGATCTTGCCGGCGGTGGACAGACGGTCGCTGATGGCATAGGGCTCGACGACCGGCATCCAGAACAAATCCAGCAGGAGGTCGTCATGCGGCGCCAGGGCCCCCTTGTGGGTCAGTTCCTTGGCGGCCAGCGGACGGAAAAGGAGCGTTCTCCAGGGGACCCGCTCTTTGACGCCGGTGGGCAAGGAGCCGAGCATGACCGGGGACGGCATGACCCGGTTGGGTGAATAAAAGGCGGCATAGGCCGCTTCCTGGCGGTTTCCCTGGAAGTAGGGGGCGGTGCCATTGTCCGGGGTGATGCCGGCCCAATTGGCGCTGATCGCACGGTACATGTCCCCTTCATCCGGCTTGTTGCCCAGAGACCCTTTGACAAAACCTCCCGCTCCCAGATCGAAGTCGCCTGTGTTGTCCACATTGACCGCTCCCGCACCCGTATAGGGGGCCGAAGGGTAGATTGTTTCCAATTTCATGCCGCCGCCCTGCAGGATGGCCCGGTCGCCATTATTGAACAGCGACGCATTCTTTACACTGGTATTGTCCCAATTCGGATGTTTTTCGAAAAGGGGATTGCTGTTGTTGTTGGTTCCCGAAACCAGGCGGAAGTCGTAGGCCAGATTGGGCGCCGGAATCAGGGCCCGGATCACATCGCTGGCTGTTCTGACCGGTTCTCCGGGAAAAGCGTTGGGTGCATTCACGTAACGCTGACTGGGCCGCCCCCATGAGGCCGATTGTGTCGTGGTGGCTGTCGAGTACTGACTGACCCCTGTCAGGGCCGTTGGGGTGTACATTGAGGCGTCCGAGTGGTTGAAGGCGCTCCAGAACCGGGGATCCGAAGTGCTGGCCAAATCCGGTGTCGGAAAGCTGCCGCCGGGCACATCGATATTGATGCTTTGCATCAGCTTTGCCGCCGAAACACCCTGCCCGGAATAGATGTTCACGGTGATGGTGCCGCCCGTGAAACTCATGGTGCTTCCGTTAACGGTGACCGGGGCGCTGACAAAGGCATAATTGGATGTCGTGGGGGGAACCGGCACCACATTGCCTTTGGTCCATTTTGCGGGTGAATATTTTCCGGGAGCCAGGAACATGGCTTTGTACTCGTATTCGGGGTCCCACAAGCCTCCTCCGCTGAATTGCTGGGAACTTCCGAAAAAGTAACTCCAGCAGGGCTGGGAATTGCTTCCGGTGGCCAATTTGAGATCATTCCCCGCCAGGTGGAATTGGTTCATGCCCTTGATTTCAATGGTGATATCGGGGTTCAGGTTGCCCATCCCAGCCATGGCATTGAACAATTGCGGGAGTACCATGAGCTGCACGCGCTTTTGGCCCGCAGTCAGGGACACCAGCGGACCGCCCGGATAGGGTTCCTTGAGCATGGGATTGGTCCATGGGTCGGACCAGCCGCCGACAGCACCGGTGGTTTCACTGATATCATTGCTCAGGGGAACCGCTTCGTCGGCGCAGGCCACAAAGACCAGCATCAGTTGCTTGACCGTGAAAAACCGGCCCAGCCCCGATGTGTTGTTCGGTCCAATCGACGGATTGGCCTGCCCGAAGCCGGGAGAGCCCTCCACTGATCCGCCGGCACTGTCCGTAAAGGTGTAGAGGCCCTTGATCGGGTTGCCATCACTGTCCAGCCCGCCCACCGGCGTCACCCCGTCATCCTTGTAGTCGAGCAGGGTGTCATACAAATTCGACGTCCGGATATAGTCGAAGATCTCCGTCAGGATCTGGTCGCGCTCTCCGGCAAAATTGTATTTGGCAAGGTAGTTCCCGCCGAAACCGGGAATGGGTTGTTCGGTCAATTTCTGGATATATTGGTAAAGCTGGGTGTTCCGCGGAATATCCAGAAGGTCGCGGCTGGAATCCCCGTTGGTTCTTTGGATGAAGTTGGGAAGATCGCTTCCCGATGGCCCCTTGAGGGAAGCGCAAAAAGCGATGAGGCGGTCGAAGGGATTGGTCTTCTTGTTCCAATCGCTGTCGGTCAACCGCTGGACGGGCCAGATGGCGATGCGGGGCAGGTTGAATAGGTTGGTCTCCGGGGCACGGCTGCTGGCGGTGAGGAAAAATTTCCGGGATTCGAGCACATTCTTCGTCACGATGCTGTTGGGGGTCCGGGTATTCTTGAAAAGCAGTTCGTCAACCGAGGCATAGAGACGCTCGGACTTTTTGGCCATGGCCAGGACGGAGGTACCGAAAGCCGAGGCATCCGCATCCGGCGGCAGGAGTTTGTTTCCACCTTCCGATCCGCCGAAGGCATAGGCGGGGGTCAAACTGAGGTATTGGTCCAGTTTGCCGCGGCTGGTGGAATCCAGAGGCAGGGTGGTCGAATTGTAGCCGGTAACGGGAAAGATGGCGGACAGGGATACCGTGGCCGGGTGGCCCGGGTAGCGGTTGAACTCGCCATTCCAGGGCTGCTTGATCGCCAATTGCAGCACTTCCGTCGGAGTGTATCCATGCGGGGTATCCCAAAAAACACCCTCGCCGGCGGTGTTGATGTTCACCTTGGCGGTTTCGTCGTCGGTCCAGAAGGCGATGCGCCCGACGACCGGATTGTCATCCGTGGCCTTGGGAATCGCCGCGCTGTTGGCCACGGAGCCGGTCTGGGCCGCCGCCAGGGTCCCATCCCGGAGGATGTACAGCCAACGGGTGGGCATGGGGAGGATCTGGTAATCATTTCCGGAAGCAACCCCGGGAGCCAGGGCGGCGGCCCGGGTTGTCGGATTGATGATGGAAAATCCCTTTTCCCCTCCGGTGCTTCCGGGTCCCAGGCCCTGGACCCCGTCGATGTCATTCAACGCGGAAGGATCGGCGATGGGGTAGTTTTTGGCCCCGTTCGCACTCACCGGCGCATTGAGATCCACCCAGACGGCCCCGTTGTCTTTCCACGCGTTGGACATGTCGCCGCTCACATCCCCCGATTTCGCAATCATGTCGGATGCGGAATACAGCTTGTAGGCATCGATGAGTTTCCCGGACGTGTCGAGGGTCCGGATCATTCCCGGCTGGGAAACCCAGGCCACCTGGCTCCCCTGGGTGGTTGCATGATTGATCTGGCCTTGCACCAGGTTGACCGCGATATCGCCAAACTGTCTCGCCTCGGCCGAGGCCCTGTATCCCGCGGACGCCACGCGCTCGGTCCTGCTTTTGGCCATGAATCCTGCGATGAGGATCGTGACCAATACGATCACCCCGAGAACGAGCACGAGGGCAAAGCCCCTTGAGGGCCCGGGCCGGGAGTATTTTGAAAGTCCGGAAGGAACTGAAGGATCCGTGTTCATGGCCGATAAGTGGTTATTTTCCCGGTAATGGGGTTGATCTGGATGGTGGCATAGTTGTGTGGGGGATTGCCGTGGTCCAGGCTGCTGCAGACGGTGATGAAATTCTTGGAGGTGGTGATCCGGTAATCGCTCGAGCCGTTGGCTTTCATGCGCACCCGGGACCAGCCTTCCAGGCTGTAGCCTTTTTTGACCACCACCTGGACCAACTGGGCGTTGATTTTGTCATCCGCCGTGGGGTTGTTGGCGGGATCCGGGCCGGGAACATAAGGCTCCACCGACAGGAGGGGTGAGAGCGCCACGTTGCTGGAGATCACGATGGGCGTGTCAAATACCGCAATCTTGCCCAGAGGTTCCGCATCCGGCCCGGTAAAGGTCTCCTTGACCGCCCAAAGCTGAATCGCCCGCCACTCGATGGAACCCGACTGGTCCTTCAAGCGCATGAAGACGGCCTGTACTTCCCTGTTTTTGGACACGGCTTCCTGCCTTGCCAGCGCCAGTTGGTCGTGGATCTGCTCGCCGGCCTGGGCCAGTCCGGAACTGCCGATCAGGCTGGTAAAGGACGGCGCAATCAGGGCGGCGACAATGCCCATGATGGCCATGACGACCAGCAATTCGATCAGGGTGAATCCCCCCGGCCTGGCGGATGCGGATGAGGGTGCGTTTCTCACTATTTGCTCCATTTGGATTCCCGTATGGGAACCAGGGTGCTGAATACACGGCATTGAATCCCGTTCCCCTCAAGTTGGTCCTTCAAATTCTGCAGGTCCGCCGCGCTGTTCGCGGGATTGCTGAACTTGCCCGACAAAGCCGCGGTGATGACGGCCGGCTGCGCGCTGTCACTGTTCATCCGTTTCGCGGATAGTTCATCGATCGCCACCAGGGTAACCTGCATGACGGGCGGCAATTGATTGGCCGTGATGGGCTGGGGATTGCTGGAGGCATTGGCCCGGGAATCATAAAGGTAGCTTGTGGAAAAGAGGGAGGCGTCCTCCGGGTCCTGGGGATGGATCAGCAGCGCGATGATATTGTCCGCAACCGGCCGGGCTTTGTCCGTGAAATTGCCGAACCAGGCCGTATTGCCCGCGCCCTGCTCGACATAAATCTGATTCTTCTCGATCGGCACCAGGATTTCCATCAACCGGTACCGGTAGCGGGACGGGGCAATGACATGGGCCGGACGGCCCGCATCCGGTCCGTATTCCACGTAAAACCCGCAAACATTGAGCGCCGCATCCATGCTGCCGTAATTGGTGGTATCATCCGTATAGGCCAGGGGGGCCTGGAAAAAGGAAGCCGTGCCCGTTCCCGGCGTGCCGGGATAATTGTTCATTCCGGAAAAACCACACACAAAATTCAGCGTGGAGCGCCGCGCATAGCGGGTCGGCATGAACGTTCTGCGCTCCAGGGGCGTGCTGAGATCGCTGAGAAACTGGTTGCTGGTATTGAGATAATCGAGGCTGGTATTCAGGGTGGCCTGGCTGACCGACCGCGTCACCAGATCAAAGGCCAGCCGGGCGCCCTGGAAGACTTCCACCCTGGCGGTGGACTTCCTCCAGATGTCGGAAACCTGGCCGATCACCGAGAAAACAAGCCCCATGAGAACCACCAGAATCGTGGTGGAGACCAGGATTTCAACCAGGGTGAATCCCCTGGTCCCGCCTTTGTTCTGTGGGGTTTTCTTCATGGGATGATGCCAAACGAATTGGCCACCTGGATGACGTGATAATTCGGTCCCGGCCTTGCCTTCAAGGACGCGGATGAAAAGGGATCCGCCAGGGTGCTTGCGGCGACCTTCTCGTAACCGGTGAGCTTGCTGATGGCGACCTTTACCGAGGAAAGGCTTTCATCTTCCAACCGTTGTTTGTCGGGGTCCGAAAGTCCGGATACCCCGGGATAATCGGGCATGACACGCAGCAGATCCACTTGGTAAACGGTCGCCGTGTCTTTGCCGGACTGAAGAATGCCCTCTTCGGTGAAGTAGTACGGTCCGCTGGAAATGTAGTCATCGATTTTCCCGTAGGGAATGATGAGCAGTTTGCCGGTGATTTCCTGGATGATCTGCGTCTTGACCGAATCGTCCATGGATTCACGCAGGGATTTGAGGCCCACGGGAACCATCCCCACCGCGACGAGCAGGCCGAAGGAAACGATCCCGAGGGCCAGGGTGACCTCAATCAGCGAAAAGGCGTGTGTCTTGCGGAATCGCCTGGCGCACGCATCCAGAATCGGAGTCTTCTTGAAGTTCATGGGAGTGGCCGGCATGGGGAGCCGGCATGCATCGAATGGATCTTTTCATCGGGCCAAGAAAAGGCGGTGAGGTGTGTGGAAGTCCCGGCCAAGTCGGCCATGGAGTTTGAATATTTCAAATCAAAGGCTTGGCGTCCCCGAGTCCTGCCACTCCATGGTGTGCGGACCACTAGCATGGCAAAAAGAGGCAAATTGTTGGCCAGCACACGCGAGATCAGGTTGACTCCATCGATTGCCCTGCATCGGGTGTCCTGAGTCCCTTGATTCAGGGTGGACCGTTTACCCCGCAAGCGCTTCTCTGTCTGAAGCTTCCAGAGATTGATGGTATTCATAAAGTTGCAGAACGAACTATCTATTGTTTAGCACATGTATTTACTTTGACAACACTTATTAGATATTTCGATTAACTGAATGGGTGTCTTATGGGGAGAAGAAGAAAACGACCTGTTGCATAGATCGGCAGGGTTGATCCGGAACTGGGCTCTGGTTTGGGCAGATGCCAAAGCGGACTTTTCTTTTTGGCGGCTCCGTGTTCTCTGTGTCTCTGTGGTTCAACCCCCTGTTTTGATTCCGGGAAACTCCGGGTGGCAGCGAACATGCCTCGCGATGCTCTATGCGGCCTCGGGTTTTGGCGCGCTCGCCCTGGAAACCCTTTGGATCCGGGAGATCACGCTCCGGGTTGGTGGTACGCTCGTTGCCGTATCGCTTGTCGTGGGAACTTTTTTTGCCGCGGCTGCGCTGGGCAATCTTCTCGGTGCGGGTTTGGCCGCCCGGGTCCGGAGACCCTTGTCCGGCTATGGTTGGCTGGAATTGGCTTCCGCCGGCTCGGCTCTCGGCCTGTTCCATTTGGAAAGATCCTCCTGGCTTCCGGCATCGCACGGGATCTGGTTGCATGCCGGGGGCCTTTTCCTCGCCGCCTTGCTCGTGGGGATTCCCGCCTTTCTTGCCGGGGGTTCTTTCCCATTGCTCGCCGAACACCTTGTCAGGACGCCTGCCGAACGGGTGGCCGGGGGAGGGGTGCTCTATGG